>Ga0307372_10003980_pt1 | contig 23136 bp, 25 predicted proteins | sample OX1MG_FD_202533 | JGI IMG/M metagenome (GOLD analysis project Ga0307372, IMG submission 202533) | Soil microbial communities from Risofladan, Vaasa, Finland - OX-1 | ecosystem: Environmental > Terrestrial > Soil > Coastal area > Acid sulfate soil | place: Finland: Risofladan, Vaasa | collected...
ATTGGGATAGACGCCCCCCGCCGCCAGGCCGGCGAAATGGGCCATGTCGGTCAGCAATACCGCTCCGACCGAGTCCGCGATCTGGCGCATGCGCTTGAAGTCGATGCGCCGCGGATAGGCTGAATAGCCGGCGATCAGCATGCGCGGCCGGACCTGTTCGGCCAGCGTCTGAACCTGGTCATAGTCGATCAGTTCGCTCTCCCGGTCGACACCGTAGGAGTGGATCTCGTACAGCTTGCCGCTGAAGTTGGCCGGGCTGCCATGGGTCAAATGGCCGCCGGCCGACAGGTCCATGCCCATGACCCGATCGCCGGGCTGGCAGATGGCGGCATAAACGGCCGCGTTGGCCTGGCTGCCGGAATGGGGTTGAACGTTCACGTACTCGGCCCCGAACAGAGCGCTCGCGCGGTCGATGGCGAGCTGCTCGACCAGATCGACCACCTCGCAGCCCCCGTAGTAGCGACGGCCGGGGTAACCCTCGGCGTACTTGTTGGTGAGCAGAGTGCCCAGAGCCTCCAGGATGGCCGGGCTGGCCAGGTTCTCGGAAGGAATCAGCTCCAGGGTCTGGCTCTGGCGGGTGTATTCGCGCCGGATCAGGTCGGCAACCTCGGGATCGCTCCGTTCCAGGGCCTGCAGCAAAGGCAAAGTTCTGGTGTCAGCCATGGCATGAATGCTAACCGGCTGGAATCGGCGGGGCGGGAATGCGGTTTGGAGCTGGGTGCCTACTCCACCCCCCGACCGCGCCGATCTTTTACGCCGCCCGCTGATCGCCCACCTTGCCACCGTGCGACCGGACGGACGCCTGCAGAGCAATCCGATGTGGTTCATCTACGAGGACGGGCGCCTGCTCATGTCCCACACTCGCAGCCGGCAGAAGTTCACCAACCTCAACGCCGATCCGCGCTTCGCCCTCTCCATGCACGACCCCGAAAGTCCGGATCGCTACCTCGAAGTGCGCGGGGTGGTTGAAAGGGTGGAGGACGATTCCGACGGAGTCTTCATGCGCCGCGTGCAGGAGCACTACGACCAGCACTTCGAGGCCGATTGGAGTGATCGGGTGATCCTGGTCCTGCAGCCCGAGGTCTACCGCTAGATCGGATCGGGCGGCGAGCTCAAATAGGCGGCCAGCTCTGTAGCGACCACCGGCCCCGGGCGCAGGATTTGTCCCCGCACCCGGGTCAGGTCCAGAACCGTGCTGGCCTGTCCCCCGGGAACGGGCCCGCCATCGAGTACGGCGTCCACGCCCGGCAGCGAGGCCGCCTCCAGAGCGGTCAGCGCCGGTGGGGCGCCCGAACGGTTGGCGCTGGTCGTGGCCAGGCCTTCGGGCACACGCTCGAGCAGGCGCAGCGCCAGGGCGTGGTCGGGAACCCTAACCCCGATCGATCGGGGCTTGCCCGCCGCCAGCGGCGGGCGGACGCCTCGAGCTGCGGGCAGCACCAGGGTCAGGGGGCCGGGCCAGAATCGCTCCATGGCTCCTCGAGCGGCAAGGCTCGGTCGGGCCCAGCGGCCCACCCCCGCGGAATCGGCCAGCATCAAGATCAGGGGCTGACTCGAGTCGCGTCCCTTCAGTTCGTAGATCCGGCGCATGGCGCGCTCATCGCCAGCCCGGGCGGCGAGCCCGTACACGGTATCGGTGGGGAACGCAAGCACGCCCCCCGAGCGCAGCACCGAGACCGCGCGCTCAAGCCCCGACAGATCCGGAGTCAGGAAATCCAAGCTTCCAGCACCCGCGGCTCGCCGGCCAGATCCGGGTGTACCCGGTGGCCACTGTAGGCCCCCAGATCGAGTTTCTCCAGAGCCCGCCGGTCGAGCTCCGCCAGCACCGAGCCCCCCGGCCCCAGGTGGTTGGGGGCATCGTCCAGCAGACGCTGGATCAGCCCGGAGCCGCCCTGGGGCGCGAAAAGCGCGTGAGCCGGCTGGGCCGTGACCTCAGGGGCCAGGGGGTCGCCCAATTCCAGGTACGGGAGGTTGGCGCAGATCAGGTCCACGGCTCCAGGTACCGGCTCCAGGAGGTCACCCAGGGCGAGGTGGACACGGCCGGAAAGTTGGTGGCGCTCCACGTTGGCACGTGCCACCTCGAGCGCCTCAGGGCTGTCGTCCGAGGCGTAGACGGTCAGATCTGGGGAGTAGTGCGCCAGCGCGACGGCGATGCAGCCACTGCCCGTTCCCACGTCCGCCGCCCGTGCGGCCGGGCCCAGGCCGCGAACCCTGGCCACGGCCAGATGAACCAGGGTTTCGGTGTCCGGGTTGGGCACCAGGACGGCTGGAGTGACCGCGAACTCGAGCTTCATGAACTCTTTGTGCCCGAGTAGATACGCCACCGGCTCGCCTTCGGCGCGGCGCCGCAGGAGGTCGCGCAACGGCCCCAGCTCATGCTCAGCGAGGGGACGGTCGAAGGCCAGGTAGAGATCAAGCCGGCGGATGCCCAGGGCGTGTGCCAGGAGCAGTTCAGAGTCCAGGCGGGGAGAGGTGGACGCGTGCGCCTGAAGGTAGCCCGTGGTCCGCCGCAGCACCTCGAGCAGAGGCAGGCTCGGCATCGCGCCTACTCCGGCTCCTGGGCCCCGAGCAGGGCCTCGCGCTCGGCGGCGGCGAGCTGCGTGATGAGCTCGTCGAGGTCGCCCTGCAGGATGCGATCTAGCTTGTGCAGGTCGAGATTGATGCGGTGATCGGTGACCCGGTTCTGCTGAAAGTTGTAGGTCCTGATTTTCTCCGAGCGGTTGCCGCTGCGCACCATCGAACTGCGCTGCGCCTTTTGTTCGGCCCTCTGCTCGGCCAGCTTGCGCTCATAAAGTCGAGTGCGCAGGACGCGGAGTGCTTTCTCCTTGTTCTTGAGCTGTGACTTCTCGTCCTGGATCGAGACCACCATGCCGGTGGGAAGGTGGGTGACCCGGATCGCCGAATAGGTCGTATTGACGCTCTGTCCGCCGGGACCGGTGGAGGTCGAGGTCTCGATCTTCAAGTCCTTGTCGGGCAGCTCGACCTCGACCTCGTCCGGTTCGGGCATGACCACGACCGTGGCAGCCGAGGTGTGGACGCGACCCTGGGCCTCGGTCTGGGGAACCCGCTGCACCCGGTGCACGCCCCCTTCGAACTTGAACAGCGAGTACGCCCCCCGGCCATGAACCTCGAATGAGATCTTGTCGAACCCGCCCAGCCCGGTCTCGTGCTGGTCCAGGATCTCGATCCGCCAGCCCTTGTTCTCCGCCCAGCGACCGTACATACGAAACAGGTCGGCCGCGAACAGCGCCGCCTCCTGCCCGCCCTCGGCCCCGGCAATCTCAACCACCACGTCGCGCTCGTCGTTGGGATCGCGCGGCAGAAGCAGGCTGCGCAGAGTCTCCTCGAGCTCGCCCAGGCGACGTTGCGCGGCCGACTCCTCCTGGTGCAGGTACTCCTGCATGGATCCGTCGCGCTCGCCCTGGAGCATTTCCCGGGCCTCGGCCAGCTGCTCCTCGGTGCTTCGGTACTCGTCATAGGCCTGGACCAGATCCTCGAGCGAGCGCAACTCCCGGCCGAGGGTGGCCAGGCGCTCATGATCGCTCGTCACCTCGGGCCGCGAGATTTCGTTCTGGATCTGTGAATACCGGTCGCGGACCGCCTGCAGGCGATCGATCAAGCTGCCGCCACCTCATCCTCGCGCGCCGCCCGGAGCGCGGCGATGCCCACCTCGAGCATGTCGTCGCTGGGCTCCCTGGTGGTCAACAACTGGGTCCAGAGGACAGGGCGGATGAGCACTCGCACCACCCGCTGGCGGGGATGGCGGGCCATGAATCGGATCGACTCGTATCCCAGCCCGGCGATTACGGGAATGCCCACCAGGCGCGAGACAATCAGCCCGAGCCAGTTCGGATTGAGGAATCCAAAGAGGCTGAAGAGCACGATCGAGATGACCAGGACGACGACCACAAATCCGGTCCCGCAGCGCGGGTGGAGCCGGCTCGCGCGGCGTACCTGTTCGACCTCGAGCGGCCAGCCCGACTCGAAGGCGTTGATCGTCATGTGCTCGGCGGCGTGGTACTGGAACACGCGCCGAACGTCGGGCACGCGCGCGATCAGGACCAGGTAGCCCAGCACCAGGGCGGCCCGTATCACGCCCTCGACCAGGGTGAAGCCGACCGAGCCAGCGTGGCGGGCAGCCAGTCCAGCCCCGAGCAGCGGCAGTCCGATGAACAGGGCGAGAACCGCCACCAGGGCCAGGCCGACGGATATCAGCAGCTCCCGGCGCCCCAGTTCGACCTCCTCCTCGCCGGCGCTGACCGCGGCCGACCAGATCAGGCTCTTCATCCCCAGGTGCATCTGCTCGGCCAGCATGGCCAGCCCGCGCACGAAAGGCAGACGCCAGAAGCTTCCGCTGTAGATGCTTCCGGTGAGGCGTCCGCGCTGGACCCGGATCTCGCCACTCCGCGACAGCCTCACGGCGATCGCGTAGTGGTGGCGGCCGCGCATCATGACGCCTTCGATGACCGCCTGGCCACCGTAGAAGAATGGCTCCTTGGAGGGCTGAGACGCCGCCCTGGGCGCCCCAACCGCGTCAGGCATCTGGCCCTAGCGCGTCGACTTGGCGGCGCGCTTCATGAAGCGCTCGACCTGGCCGCCGGTGTCCACGATGCGCTGCTGCCCGGTGTAGAAGGGATGGCAGTTGCTGCAGACCTCGGTTCGCATCGTTTCCCGGGTTGAGCCGGTGACGAACGTGTTTCCGCAAACACAGGTGACCAGCGCGCTTTCGTGGTACTCGGGGTGGATCTGCTCTTTCATCTCTTTAAGACCTTGAACCGGGGCGGGGGCGGGCAGATTCTACCGAACCAGCCCGCTTAGGAGATCGTGCGCCTGCAGGGCCGCGTAGGCCAGATAGCCGGTGAGGAAGAGCCACGCCAGACCCATGGCCCAGCGGGCCGAGATCGGAACCGACTGATAGTAGGGCGACTGATCGTTGCGGAAGCGCGCGATCACGGTCGGGATGGCGATGATGGCGATGATCAGGATGATCGGGCTGAAGCCGATGAACATCACCGCCAGCACCATGGCGATGAGGCCGAAAACTTGAAACCACTTCGAGGCCACGGCCAGCACCCAGCCGCCGTCCAGCATTCCGAGCGGGATCAGGTTGAACAGGTTGACGAAGAAGCCGAGGTAGGCCCAGAGCAGAAACAGAGGGTTCTGCGTCGCGCCGTAGAGTGCGAACGAGGCGGTGGCTCCGATGGTGCCGGCGATCGGACCCGCGATCCCGATCTCAGCCTGGCGCAGCGCGTTGGTGGGGTGGGAGCGCTGGAAGATGGCCGCCCCCATGAAAGGGATGAACAGGGGGGCGGTGGCGCGCATGCCCTGGCGCCTGATCTCGACCACATGGCCCATCTCGTGGATGAAGATCATGAGCAGAATGCCGAAGGCAAACCCGGGACCGAAGAAAACCGCGTAGGCGCCAAAACTCACGGCCAGGCTCAGCAGCGTGGGCAGCAAAGGCAGCTTTAGGAGCAGGATCCCACCGTATTTGAGGAAGGCGAGTACGGCCATGAATCCGCTGGCGACCGCGCCCGAGAATCCGCGCCGACCCTGCCGGCCCCGACCGGGGCCCGGGGGAACGGGCTCGTAGTACTGCTGAAAGGGCCGGTACGGTGGCTCGGGGCCGCCCGGCGGCTGGGGGAACTGGCTCATGGATGTTTCGACAATAGATACCCGACACACGCCCCGCCTAATCCCGTCCTCATTGGGTCGTGGGAGCGCGCTGGTGTTTGGTCTGGATCCGGCGCACGGTGGAAAACCTGGTCGACATGGTCAGGGAGTCGGTCTCCGACCACAGGCTGCCGTACCAGGCCGCCCGCAGCAGAGGGCCTCCGGACACCCCGCTCACGGCCACGTCGACCTGGGCCGGCGAGAGGTCATCAACGCTGAGTGTGCGGGCCAGATCTGCTCCAGCCAGCTCCCTCTCCTCGTCGTTTCGAGGCCACAGGCGGGCCTGGATGACGCCCCCCAGACAGCGGATCGCGCAGGCGGCGATGACCGTCTCCTGCAGGCCACCGATGCCGACCATGGCGTCGATTCCGGTGCCCTCGGTGGCCGCCATCAGCGCCCCCGCGATCTCGCCTTCCTCGAGCAGAACGATGCGCGCGCCGAGGTCACGCACCTCGCGAATGAGGTCAGCGTGACGCGGCCGGTCCAGGATGGCCACGGCCAGATCTGAAACCCGCACGTTGCGAGCGAACGCGATCCGGCGAAGGTTGTCGGCCAGAGGGTCGTTGATGTCGATGGCTCCGCGCGCCATCGCGCCGGCCGCGATCTTCTCCGCGTACCACACGCCGGGCAGGGCCGGGAACGCCCCCGGCTCGACCGCCACCAAAAGGGAGAGAGCGCCGGTCAGTCCTTTGGCCACCAGGCTCGCCCCCTCGACCGGGTAGACCGCGAAGTCAAACTGAGGGTCGTCCGCGCGGCCGAGAACCGTGCCGTGGCTGAGGACGCGGTCACCGCGTGGACCCAGGACCACGCGACCTCCCACGCCCAGCTCCTCGATCGCATCGCGCATGGCCACCGCCGCCTCCTCCCGCACCCGCTCCAGATCGCCCCGGCCGGTCAGGCGCGCGGCGGACAGGGCGGTGAGCTCGGTCACCCGGATCAGGCTGGGAACCACCAGGATGCGCACGTCCGCCTCCCGCGTCGAGGCTGCCAGCCCGCCGTCCGCTCCCAGGCGCACGGGCGCGTTCTCCACCCTAGACGTCGGCCTCGGTGGCTGGACGCCGGTCCGATTCGGCCAGCTCCATCTGGTCGATTCCACTCATCTCGATCGCCGCCTCAAGGAAGTCCCGAAACAGCGGGTGGGGACGCTCCGGCCGACTCTGAAACTCGGGATGGAACTGGCTGGCCACGAACCAGGGATGCGAACTCAGCTCGATGATCTCGACCAAACGTCCGTTGGGCGACTGGCCGCTGAAGACCAGTCCAGCCTCGCGCAGGGTCTCCCGGTACTCGTTGTTAAATTCGAAGCGGTGGCGATGGCGCTCGTACACCACCTCCTCCCCGTACGCCCGGTGAGCCAGGGTGCCGGGCTCGAGCTTGCAGGGATAGACACCCAATCGCATGGTGCCGCCCATGTTGGCCACATCGCGTTGCTCTGGCATGAGATCGATGACCGGCGCGGAGGTGAAGGCGGAGAACTCGGTCGAATTGGCGTCAGGCTGGCCCAGCACCTCGCGCGCAAAGTCGATCACGGCGCACTGCATCCCCAGGCAGAGCCCGAGGTAGGGGATGCGGTTGTGGCGGGCGTAGCGGGAGGCGGCGATCTTGCCCTCGATCCCGCGATAACCAAACCCGCCCGGCACCACTATCCCCGCCACACCCTTGAGCGAGGCGGTGTCGCCCAGATCCAAGCTCTCCGAGGAGATCCAGCGCACCTCCACCTCGACGTCGTGGTGGAATCCGGCGTGGCGCAGTGCCTCGGTCACCGACAGATACGCATCCGGGAGCTGGATGTACTTGCCCACCACCGCCACCGGCACGCTGCCTCGCGTTTTGTGCGGGGTGGGGCCAAAACGGGCCCAGAACCCGAGTTCAGGCACGCTGCGCGGGGCTTCGAGCTCGAAGTGCCCGAGGATGAGCTGACCCAGTTCGGCGCGCTCCAACATCAGCGGCACCTGGTAGATCGACTCCACGTCGGGCACCCCGATCACCGCGCCGCGCGGCACGTCGCAGAAGAGCGCGATCTTGTCCTTCAGCTCCTCATCGATCGGCTTCTCCGATCGGGCCACGATGGCGTCCGGCTGCACGCCGATCGCGCGCAGGGCCTGAACGGAGTGCTGGGTGGGCTTGGTCTTCATCTCCTCACCGCGGATCAACGGCACCAGGGAGACGTGGATGTAGAACACGTTCTGCCGCCCCAGGTCGTTCTTGAGCTGCCGGATCGCCTCCAGGAAGGGCTGGGATTCGATGTCGCCCACGGTGCCCCCCACCTCGCAGACGACGACATCGGCCTGCGACTCCCGGCCGGCCCGAATCACGCGCTCCTTGATCTCGTTGGTTATGTGCGGAATGACCTGCACCGTGGCCCCCAAATAGTCGCCCCGGCGCTCCTTGGCGATGACCTCCGAGTACACCTTGCCGGTGGTCACGTTGGAGGCGGCGGTCAGGTTCACGTCGACGAAGCGCTCGTAGTGGCCCAGGTCGAGATCGGTCTCAGCCCCATCGTTGGTCACAAAGACCTCACCGTGCTGGTAGGGGCTCATGGTGCCCGGATCCACATTCAGGTAGGGGTCCAGCTTCTGAAGCGTGACCGCCAGGCCGCGGGCTTTGAGGATGTTTCCGATCGAGGCCGCGGTGATGCCCTTGCCCAGGGACGAAACCACACCGCCGGTCACGAAAACGTATTTGGACAAGTGCGCCCCCCTGCGGTTTCTTATCAGTCTACAGGCCGGACGCCGAGGATCGAGTGTCTCGCCGACCCGAACTGTTGCCTACGTACGCACCTCCAAAACGACGACTCGGGTCTCGTAATCACCGGAGCTGGCCTGGATCGCGAGCTTGGCCTGGGGCTCGGGTATCGTGCCCCCCATCTCCTTCAGGAACCGATCCAGCGGATCCAGGGGCAGGGTGAGGCCGGGCAGCGCGAAGTGCATCGGGATCACGTAGCGCGGTTCCACCTGGCGAACCACCTCGGCGGCACGAGTGGCATCCAGCGCGGAGCCGCCTCCCGCCGGGACCAGAAGCGCATCGACGCCCTCCAGCGCCTCCAGCGCACGGTCGTCCAGCAGGTGGCCCAGATCACCCAGGTGGCAGACGCGCACATCGTCCAGTTCGATCACGTAGATCGTGTTATGTCCGCGTTCGGCGCCGCCCACCGAATCGTGGAAGCTGTGGACTCCGCTCACCGAGACCCCCGCCACCTCATATTCGCCGGGACCGTCGATGACGACCGCGCCCCGCACCGCCTCGAGGTTGTCGTGGGCGGGGTGATGATGGGACACGGTGACCAGGTCGGCCTCCCAGCGCGAGGGGCGCAGACCCATGCCGGCGGCGAAAGGATCGGTAAGAACGGCGGCCGTCCGCCCCCGTAGTCGAAAGCAGGACTGCCCAAACCAGGTTAGATCCAAGACGGTTTACTCCTCACATTCTCTCCGGGGCGTCGACCCCGATCAGGCTCAGGGCCGCCGCCAGGGTGCTGCGCGCGGCGCGGCAGAGCTCAAGCCGGGCCCGGGTCAGCTGGGGATCGTCGACCACGACCCGCAGGCGCGCATCCTCGTTACCCGAATGGTAGAAGCCGTGCACGGCGTCGGCCAGATCATGCACGTAGTAGGGGATGCGGTGGGGCTCTAAGGCCAGCGCCGCGGTTTCCACCGCGTCCGGCCAGAGCGCAATCTGCCGCGCCAGCCCGATCTCACGTCCCTGGGTTAAAAGCGAAAGATCCGGCGTCGGCGGCAGATCGGGATGACGCTCGCCGGCGGTGACCTCGACGTTGGCCAGGCGAGCGTGAGCGTACTGCGCGTAGTAGACGGGGTTGTCAACCCCCTGGCTCGAGGCCAGCTCCAAGTCGAACTCCATCATCGCATCCGGGGAGCGCAGGAGATAGAAGTAACGGACGGCGTCCTTGCCGACCCGATCGACCAGGTCGTCGAGGGTGACAAAGCGCCCTTGGCGCTTTGACATCTTTCCCTCCTTGAGGTGCACGAGTTGATTGAGAATCACCTTCAGACGCGCCGGATCCAGGCCCAGGGCGGCCATGGCGGCCTTGATCCGGGTCACATAACCGTGATGATCTGATCCCCAGACCACGACCCCGCGCTCGAATGCCCGGCGCTCAAACTTGCTCAACAGATAGCCCAGATCAGAGGCGAAATAGGTGGGCTCGCCGCTGGAGCGGATGACCACCCGATCCTCGTCCGCATCCTCCCAGCCCGGGACCTCAGGCGAGAACCAGATGGCGCCCTGGTCCTGCTTGAGATGGCCTCCTGACCGCAGGCGCTCGATGGCGGCCTGGGGCAGACCTTCAGCCCACAGGGCGCTCTCGTAAAGCCAGCTGTCGTAGTGCACCCCGACCCGCGCGACGCTGGCGCTGAGGCGGGAAACCATCTGCTCGATTCCAAACCGGCGCAGCTCAACCTCGGCCCGTTCGGCCGGCCACGTCTCCACTCCGGGCAAGCTGAGGCGGGCGAGTTCGGCCAGCTCGCCCACGTAGTCGCCCGCGTAGCCGCCCTCGGGTGGATCCTGGCCGATCAGACGGGCATAGATCGAGGCCCCAAAGCGACGCGCCTGCGTGTTCTGGTCGTTGACGTAGTACTCGCGCTCCACCCGGTGGCCGGTGTAGTCCAGCAGCCGGCAAAGGGCATCGCCCAGAATCACCCCCCGCCCGTGCCCGATGTGAAGGGGCCCGGTGGGGTTGACGCTTGCGAACTCGACCTGGACCCGCTGCCCGCGCCCGAGGTCGCTCCTTCCCCACTCCGAGCCCTGGCCGACCTCGCCGACCAGGCGCCACAGCCAGGAGGGGCGCAAACGCAGGTTGAGGTAGGCGCCCATCACCTCACAGCTCGCCTCCTCACACTCGACCAGAGGAGCCAGACGCTGAGCGATCTCGACCGGGGACTGGCCCAGGCGACTGGCCAGCTTCATGGCCACGCTGCTCGAATAGTCGCCGTGATCAGCGTTGCGCGGACGTACCAGCTCGATCGGAGGCGCATCCTCGATCCCACAAGCTCGCAGCGCGGCCAGTAGCGCGGCCTCGATCGCCGCCCGGGGTGCGGTCAGCACGAGGGGTGCTCGGCATCCAAGGTGAGTTGGGTCTGGTGGGTCTGTCCCGCCCGCAGATAGCTCACGGTGACGAGCTGATCAGGTTTGTAGTCGCGCCGCAGGACCAGGGCCAGGGGATGCGCGTCGTCCAGCTGCTGAGCGTCGAGTTGGACCACCTCGTCGCCGGGCAGGAGCCCGGCGCGCGCCGCCGGCCCGGCCGCGACCACCGAGGTGATGCGGGCGCCGGTGACGCCCCCGTTGAGGGTGACCTGGTGCGAGCTCAGGTTCACGAACTGGGCGCCGATGCCGGGTACTGCCAGCTGGCCCGCACTCACGATCTGCGCCACCTCGGCCGAGACGTCGTCGGCGGCGACCGCAAAGCTCACCGAGGCCGGGGTGACCGCTGCCCACGCGGTGATTCCGACCACCTGCCCGGCAACGTTGAGGACGGGTCCGCCGGAGTTTAGGGGTAGGGATCGAGCGTCGCTCGAGAAGGTGTCCCCCACCTCTAACCCAGGGCCGGCTCCGATCGGGTTGGGAATGCTCACGAATTGGTGGAGCGAGCTTACGATCCCGTGGCTAACTGTCAGCTGGGAGGCGGCACCGCCCAGACTGATCAAGGTCTGGCCCAACTTCAGCGAGTCGGAGCTGCCGAAGCTCAGGCTGGCCAGATTGGATGCCTGGTCCACCTTCAGCACCGCCACCCCGCTCTGGCAGTCGTAGTCGATCAGGCGCGCCTGGCGGGCCCCGCCGGTGGCCAGGAGCACGGTCAGGGAGGAGGCGTTGGCGATGTTCTGGACCGCGGTCACCACGTACCCGTCCGCGCTGATTAAAAAGCCTGAACCGGCCGGGCCCTGGGCTCCCTGGGGCAGGATCTCGACCATGGCGTCGGCGGATTCCGCCGCCACCGAGGCCGCGGCGCTGTCCTCGGTTATGGTCACCCGGGTACCCGGACTCACCACCTGCTGAACCGAGCGGCTGAGCAGCCGGAGCCCGAGCACGGTGCCGCCGGCGGCAACGGCGCCGGCCACCACCGCGGTCACCAGGACGATGGCCAGCAGTCGCGTGATCTGGGGCCGGATCGGGCCATCAGGGGAGGGCGGGCCCCCCTGGGACCCGCTCGGCTCGATCACCGGACTGATTGTAGTGGGCACCCCCAGCCGCCCGTGGTCAGGGTTGGGCCAGGCCCTGAGTCGGGTACCAGGTCATGACCAGCTGCTCGGTGGGCTTGAATCCAGCCCCCCGATAGAGCCGGGTGGCGGGCTTGTTTTCAATCCGGGTCCACACGTAACCGAGGGTGACTCCACGCTCCACGAAGAGCTGGATCGCCGCCTCCAGCAACGCCTCGCCCACGCCGTGGCCGCGCTCGGGCGGGCTGACGAAAACCTCGGCCACCTCGCCTTCAAGACCGGTGCCGGGGTCGAAGAGCACGACCCAGCAGAAGCCCGCCAGCGCACCCGAGTCGGCGCGAACCGCAAAGATGTGATTCTCACCTTCAAAGCGCGGCCGAATGGACCCCAACTCCGATCCCAGCTGCTCTCGCGTCAGCTGCGGGTGGTCGGGAAAATGACCCTGCTCCAGCCATCCGAGCTCGACCAGGAAGGGGCGAATCAGGTCCAGGTCCGGGTCCGTCAGCCTCTCTACGCGGTGGTCCGCCACCGGGGGCATGATAGCCCAGCCCGTAGAATCACAGAACGACTCCGCCGACGTAGCTCAGCTGGCAGAGCAGCCGCCTCGTAAGTGGCAGGTCGCGAGTTCGAATCTCGCCGTCGGCTCCATCGCGGCCGCTGGGCGGCCTTCTCTGAGGACGGGAACAATTCCCGTCCTCAGACCCGGGTCAGTTCACCTCGCGGTAGTCCGCGTCGACCACGTCCTCGGCCACCGGCTCCTCCGGCGACCCGCCGCTGGGATCGGCATAGATGTGCTGACCGACCTTCTGCAGGGCCTCGTTGAACTCGTCCATGGACCGCTTGAGCCCAGCCGCGTCGGATCCCTTGGCCGCCTCGCGCAGGGCCTCCATCTTGGTCTCGACTTCGGTCTTGATCTCCTCTGGCAGCTTGTCGGCGTTGTCCTTCAACACCTTCTCGGCCTGGTAGATCATCTGGTCCGCCTGATTGCGAAGCTCGACCTCCTCCCGCCGCGCGCGGTCCTCGGTGGCGTGTGACTCGGCCTCGTGCACGAGCCGCTCGATCTCTTCCTTGTTCAAGGTTGAGGAGGCGGTGATGGTCACCGACTGCTCGCGGCCGGTGCCCTTGTCTTGCGCCTTGACCGAGATGATGCCGTTGGCGTCGATGTCGAAGGTGACCTCGACCTGGGGCATGCCTCGTGGCGCAGGGGCGATGCCATCGAGATGAAAGCGCCCGAGGGTGCGGTTGTCGCGCGAGAACTCCCGCTCACCCTGAAGTACGTGGACTTCGACCGAGGTCTGGTTGTCCGAGGCGGTGCTGAAGGTCTGGGAGCGCGAGGTGGGGATGGTGGTGTTGCGCTCGATCAGCCGAGTAAACACCCCTCCCATGGTCTCGATGCCCAGCGACAGCGGGGTCACGTCGAGGAGAAGCACGTCCTTGACCTCGCCCTTCAGCACCCCGGCCTGAATCGCGGCGCCGACGGCGACCACCTCGTCTGGATTGACGCCCTTGTGCGGCTCCTTGCCGCCCGATAGCTCGCGCACCAGCTGCTGGACCACCGGCATTCGGGTTGAACCACCGACCAGGACGACCTCGTCGATCTCACGCGGGGTCAGACCCGCATCCTTCAACGCGGCCATGAACGGGCCCTTCAGGCGATCGGTCAAATCGGCCGTGAGGGATTCAAAGCGCGCCCGGGTCAGAGCCACCTCCAGGTGCTTGGGGCCGGACTGGTCGGCTGTGATAAAGGGCAGGTTGATGGTCGTCTCGAGCCTCGAGGAAAGCTCGATCTTGGCCCGCTCGGCAGCCTCGGTCAGGCGCTGCAGGGCCTGGCGGTCTGCCTTCAGATCGATACCGTTGCCCTTCTTGAACTCATCGGCCAGCCAGTCCACGATGCGGCGGTCATAGTCGTCTCCGCCCAGGTGGGTGTCGCCGTTCGTCGACTTGACCTCGAAGACGCCGTCACCGACGTCCAGCACGGAGACGTCGAACGTGCCTCCGCCCAGGTCGAAGACCAGAATCGTCTCGTTCTCCTTCTTGTCCAGGCCGTAGGCCAGGGACGCGGCGGTCGGCTCGTTGATGATCCGGAGCACGTTGAGGCCCGCGATCTGGCCGGCGTTCTTGGTCGCCTGGCGCTGGGAGTCGTTGAAGTACGCGGGGACGGTGATGACGGCGTCGGTGACCTTCTCGCCCAGATACGCCTCGGCGTCAGACTTGAGCTTCTGCAGGATCATGGCCGAGATCTCCTCGGGGCTGAACTCCTTGCCCGCCGCCGGCACCTCGACCACAACCCGGTCATCCTTCGCGGTTTTGACCTGATAGGGGACGATCTTGCGCTCGGCGTCGACCTCCGCGCCCGTTCGACCCATGAAGCGCTTGATCGAGCCCACGGTGTTCTCCGGGTTCACCGCCGCCTGACGCCGGGCGAGCAGGCCGACGAGTCGCTCACCGGACTTGGTGAAGGCGACCACCGACGGGGTCGTTCGCGCGCCCTCCGAGTTGGGGATGACCACTGGCTCCCCACCCTCCATCACGGCGATCACGGAGTTGGTGGTCCCGAGGTCGATACCGACGGTCTTAGGCATGGGTTCCTCCCCTTATGGTCGATCTGATGCTGGTCGATCTGATGCTCACGCAACTTAACTTTCCCGGCCGGGGCGGCGACGAAACCCACCGGTTGGATAGAGTTCCCAGGAGTTGGAAGAGCTGCGCCTGGCCGAGATCAACGCGGTGGCCGACCTCGGGCCCTCCTTCGTGGAGGTACGAGGCCAGATAGTGATTCGTCACGCCCGCCGCCTGAGTGATTACCTGAACCATCCTGACCCGATGCTCGAGCTCGACGGCGGGGCCATCCGCCAGGAAAGCGATGACTTCTGGGAGGAGGTGCAGGGCCTGAGTCTGAACCGGAACCGGGTCCTGATCGTGAGTCCAACCGCCGACGCGGATCCCGGACCCGACCCCAAGCTGGTGGTCAGCTCGCGCCAGGTCCGGATCAAGATCCTGTGCCGCGGCGTCTCCGTGGTCGGATTTGTCACGGTGCCCATGCAGGCGACCATCTCCAGCTTCATTCACGAGACCCGGGCCCGATTCCTCAACGTCAGTCAGGCGCGGCTCTTCCCGACCCACTCGAGCTTCCGGACCCAGCTCGGGCCGGCGCTCGATTTCTGCATGGTCAATCGCGAATACATCGTGGCCTGCGTCGAGACCCGCCCCGGCATCGGGGCCGCGGGTGAACAGTGAGTCCCAGCTTTGACCTCAATCCGGTCGAGCGCATCGGTGTGGGCGCCGTCGGCGAACCCGGTCGGCGCCAGTTCTTCCTGCGCGTAAGCGGCGCCGGGGAGGAGGTCGTCCTGGCCTGCGAGAAGTTCCACGTCCAGGGTCTGCTGACCCGGATCGAAGAGCTGCTCGAGTCCCATGGGTTCGGCTCGGAGACTGAGTCGCGGGTTCGAGGCGTGCCCGCAGAGCCGGGTCCCACGCTCTGGCGGATCGGCGAGCTGGGGCTCGGCTACCACGAGGGCAAGGCGATGTTCATCATCGTGGCCCGAGAATTGATCCAGAGCGGCGAAGATGAGGCCGCCCCGGACCCGGCGATCGCCCGATTTTGGGCCACCGCCGAACAGCTGCGCGGCTTCGCCGGGCAGGCGCAGGGGGTGCTGGAAGGTGGCCGCGCCACCTGCCCACGGTGCGGACTCGCCCTTGATCCCAGCGGGCACCCGTGCCCGGCTGCCAATGGCCTCCGGCCCATCTTTTGACCCCAGCGCCACCGAGTCGGCGCTTCGGGATCTGCCCGAGCTCGAACTGCTGGGGCTGATGCGCCGATCTTCCAACTACACCTTCCTCGCCCGCCTGAAATCGGGGGCAGACTCCGCCGAGAGCCTGCTCGCGATCTACAAGCCCGCCGATGGCGAACGCCCGCTCTGGGACTTTCCCTCCCGAACCCTGTACCAGCGCGAGGTGGCCGCCTACCTACTGTCCCGGCGCCTGGGCTGGCCCCGGATTCCACCCACCGTGGTCCGCGGCAGCGCCCCCCATGGCGTCGGATCTCTGCAACTCTTCATCGCCGACGCCAGGACCGCACTGGGACCGGGCGAGGAGCAGGAGAGGCTGCAGCTGGCCGTTTTCGATTACCTCGTCAACAACGCCGACCGTAAGGCCGGCCACTGCCTCGTCGACACCCAGGGAGCGCTCTGGGGGATCGATCACGGCCTCACATTTCACGCCCAGACCAAGCTGCGAACCGTGATCTGGGAGTTCGCCGGCAGGCGGCTCCCGGCCTGGATGCGTCCCGACCTGGAGCACCTCGCCGGCGAGCTCCAGGGCGGTCCCGCGCAGGGGGAACTGGAGGAGGTGATCAGCGCCGAGGAGATGGAGGCACTTCGACTCCGCCTGGACGCCAGCCTGGGTCCACGGTTCCGCCTTCCCTCACCAGAATCGGAATGGTCGGTGCCGTGGCCGCCTATCTGATCCCACTCGCCGTCCTCCTGCTGCTCACTCCACCTGCGGTACCCGGGCCCGTTGTTCTGCCCAGCGCGTCCAGCGCCACCGCCTCCCCCTCTCCGACCCCGTCTCCCACGCCCCCCCCCTCGCCCACCCCCTCAGCCGGCGCATCACCCTCTCCCGCCCCCGCACCCAGCGCGTCGCCGACGCCAGTCATCGACGCTGGGACGCTCAACCTCGCGCCTGCCGCCGGGACCCCAGGCGAGGTCATCGCGGCCCAGGGCAGCGGCTTCCCAGCCGGGCTGCAGGGCAACCTGAGTCTTGGCTCAACACCGCTGGGATCAGCCCAGGCCGACCCGGCGGGGAGCTGGCAGATCAACTTCACCATCCCCGGGTCCGCCCCCATCGGAGTCGATTTGGTCTGCTTCGATCAGCGCTGCGGCAGCCTCACCGTGTCCGCCATACCGACGCCCTCAGCGACGCCTGCGGCTTCGCCGAGCCCCGCTCCAAGCCCCACGGCCAGTCCCAGCGCGCGCCCGCTCAGCCCCCCGGCCGGATCCTCTGGGGGCTCTCCACTCGCCGCCCTCCTCCACCCTGCCATCATCCCCTGGGGCCTCCTCCCATTCCTCTTCCTCGCTCTGCTCACCATGGGCCTCCGCTGGTGGCGCCGCCGCCCACCCCTGATCGACGCCGTCGTGACCCACCAGCATGGTGTCACCGGCTCCCCGGCTCCGCCCGCGCCCTCTGCTGGGCCCGCCTCCCCGGCGTCCGGATTTCGGCCCGGCCCCAGAGCCACTCCCAGCGGCGAGGACCCCTCCGGCGATCTCGATGCCGACTGACGTCTGCTCCCGGTTGGGCCAGCTGCGCCGTCTCCTGGCCCCGTACTGGCTCCACCTCTACCTTCTGACCTACACCCCTCTCCTGCTCATCGCCGACGGCCGCCTGCCCTATCTGTGGCCTCAGTACGGCCTGGGGCTCTTGACCCTGCTCGTACTGGTCCTGTGCACTTCCTATCTGGAGCCGTCACAGCGCCGGCAGGTCTGGCTCTGCGTGATCGTGGCCACCGGCTTTGAGGTCTTCGGCTCACTCATCTGGGGGGTATACCGCTACCGCTTTCACAATCTGCCCCTCTACGTCCCCTTCGGCCATGGCCTGGTTTATCTGTTCGGCATCACCGCCGTCGGCACCCCGCTCATGCGCTCGCGGGGACGCCAGGTCGCCTACGTGCTGCTCGCCCTGTGCATGGCGTGGACGGTCTCCGGGCTCACCTGGCTGCCCCAGCTGACCGGACGCCTGGACGTTCAGGGCGCCCTCTGCCTGCCCGTCTTCGCCCTGGTGGTCATGCGCTCGCGCCGATACGCGCTCTTTGCCGCCATCTTCGTTGCCACCACCGACCTGGAGATCGCGGGCACCCTGGCTGGAGCCTGGCGCTGGGCCGCGGTGGCACCGTGGGATCATGTGCCGTCGGGCAACCCGCCTTCTGCCATCGCCGGGGGCTACGCCCTCATCGACGGGAGCGTGGGACTGCTCGCCGCCCTGCTCGGTCGGCGTTGGGGCCGCGCCGACACCCCGCCCGGCTCCGGCCCGCGAGCCAGGGGCCCCCGCCTCAGCGCTCCGAACCCGCTCAGGCGGCCAGCGCCAACCCCTGCCGAATCAGACTCTTGAGTCCGTCCCGAGCCAGCTCATGGGCCGGGTTGGACTTGCGCGAGATGTACCTCACCACCCGGTGACCCCGCCGCGTGCGCTCTCGCACCTCGCGGATGGCCGCCCCAAACGTCTCACTCGAGGGACATCGGCTGCGCACCACCGGAGCGCAGTCGGTGCGCACCACCACCCGGTGGCCGGGCCAGCGGGAGGCGGCCAGGTCGAGGGCGCCGGCGCAGACGTGAGCCTCGAGCTGGGCTGAGCCCCCCAGGTGGGTGAGGCCGAATGACTCGGCGTAGATCAAGCGTCCGCCGCCGAAGACGAGGGCACCACAACCCGCCCGACCGTTCCTGTCCAACGCGACGTCGACGTAGATCACCAGACAATCTCGCAATCCGTCCCTCCGTTTCAGGAATTTCAGCGAGACTAACACCACCTGGTGCGTTTGAATAGTGTCTACCCCAAGATATGGGGCTCAACAGTCTTGTCGCCGGGAGCTACCCGGGCGCGCCGGGCTCGGTGCCGATGGCGTGGAAGCCGCCATCGACGTGCACCACCTCGCCCGTGGTCTTGGTCATGTAGTCGCTGAGCAGAGCGCACACTGCGCGCCCCACCGGGGTCGGATCGGTGGTGTCCCAGCCCAGTGGCGCCCGGCGACCCCAGCCCTGCTCCACGGTGGCAAAGCCCGGCACTCCCTTGGCCGCGATGGTGCGTATGGGCCCGGCTGACACCGCGTTGACGCGAATCGCGTGCTGGCCCAGGTCTCGCGCGAGGTAGCGCACGATGGCGACCAGCGCGTTCTTGGTCACACCCATCCAGTCATACGAGGGCCAGGCCATGGTCGAGTTGTCGAAGTCCAGGGTGACGATCGATCCGCCCTGCTCGCGCATCAGGGGCAGGAAGCCCACCGCCAGCTCCTTGAGCGAGAAGGCGCTGACCCGGTAGGCGACCGCGGCCGACTCCCACGGGGTGTTGAGAAAGTTACCGCCGAGGGCGTCCTCGGGCGCGAATGCGATCGAGTGCACCAGGCCGTCGAGGCGACCCCAACGGCGCTGCAGTTCGGCCCGCACGGCCTCGATGTCCTCGGGTCGCGTGGCGTCGAGCTCGAGCACGTCGGGGCGGGTGGGCAGGCGCTTGGCCATCATCTCGGTGATGGTTTTGACCCGGCCGAAGCTGGTCAGAACGATTTCGGCCCCGGCCCTCTGCGCCTCCTCGGCGATGGAGTAGGCGATGCTCTTGCGGTCGAGCACCCCCGTGACCAGGATCTTCTTACCTTCCAGCAGCATCGCGTACCCCCCGCTCTAGACTCACCACAGGCCCTTAGATCAACGCCGCCAAGAGTACAGGGCGAACCCACCCCAGGCCCACGCTCAGAGAAGGAACGAACCCAACGCGAGCAGGGTGAACAGCAGACCGAGGTAGGCCATGGAAAACACCCAGAGCTGGCGGGTGCGCTGTCCCCCCAGGTTCACGAGGCAGAACCCGATCAGGATGGCCCCCAGCACCACCGCACCGACCAGGTAGAACGCGCCCTCGTGATGGGTCAGGTAAGGCACCAGGCTGGCCGCGACGGCCAGAATCGCGTAGACCACACTCTGGCGCCGCGCGGTCCGATCCCCCTGCACCACCGGCATCATCGGCACCCGGGCGTCGGCATAGTCACGCTTTAAGATCTGGGCCAGGGCCCAAAAGTGAGGCGGGGTCCAGAAGAACACAACCAGAAACAGGGCCAGGGCGGTGAGGTCCAAATGCCCCGCGGCCGCCGCCCAACCGACCAGCGGCGGCATCGCCCCCGACGCCCCCCCGATGACGATGTTCTGGGGAGTTAAGCGCTTGAGCCACATGGTGTAGACGAGCACGTAGATCGCGGTCCCGACCAGGGCGAGGACGGCTGCCAGGACGTTGGCGAGGAGGGCCAGCACGGCGAAGGCGAGCAGATTCAGGGTGAGCCCCATGACCAGGGCATGCCAGGGCGGGATGCGCCCGCTCGGAAGCGGGCGCCGGCTGGTGCGCGACATCACCCGGTCGATGTCGCGATCGAACCAGGCGTTGATCGATTCGGCGCCGCCCGCGGCCAGGGTTCCTCCCAGCGCCACCCCGACCACCGCGGATAGCGTGGGCCAGCCCCGGGCAGCCGGGAACATGGCTCCGACAGCGGTCAGCACCAGGAGCGCCACCACCCTCAGCTTCAGCATGCTGAGGTAGTCGCGGAGTGCGCTGACCGCCCCCCGCCGCTCCGCAGGCGGGTTCGAAACCAGGGCGTGGCTCACGTCGAGAAGTCTACTTAAGCACCGATGTCGGCCAGGTTTGCGCCCAGTACCGCGGCCGACAGCGCGCCCGGAAAGACCCCCTCCAGGGTCTGGTCGGGGCGCACGAAAAAGCTGGTCGGATAGCCGGAGACGTGATAGTTGATGCCCACCTGGGTGCTGGAATCGAGCAGGACCTGGCCCTTCCAGCCCAGGGAACGCAGGTAGGATGCGGCCACGCTGGCGCTCTGACCCTCATTGATGAACAGTGGAGCCAGCTTCGGATGGGTCTGCGCAGCTCGGATCAGCAGCGGCATTTCCGCCCGACATGGCGGGCAGTCCGAGCGCCAGAAGTTGATGAGCACTGGGCGCCCCGAGTAGCTGGACAGGCTGACCTCCACTCCGCTGGCGGAGCGCACGGTGAAGTCAGGCACAGCCGCCTGGGTCACGGGGGCAGCGGTCTGGGTTATGGCCTGCAGGGTCGCCAGCACCTGAGGAGCGCCCCATCCGTCCCCGTGCCCGGCCAGCAGGGCCCGACCGGCGGCATCGAGTTGGCGGCTCAGCACCGGAGGCAATGCGCCGCCCACGTCTGGCACACCCACGTAGCTGGCTCTAACGAAGCCGTGGGGGTCGACCAGGATCAGGGCCGAGGTGTGGCTGTCGCCACTGCCGAGGGCGACTCCAAAGTTTCCCCAGAAGGCGGCCAAAGCCGCGGGAGAGCCACCGACCAGGCTCCAGTCGGCTCCGATCGTATGCCGGTAGGCCGCCAGCACCGGGAGGCTGTCCTGCCCGGGATCGGTGGTGACCTCGACCAGCTGGACCGACGGCGCCTCTTGATGAAGCTGGAAGAGGAGACCGCTGTAGATCGGACAGGTCTCGCCACAGCTGGTCTGGAATGCGGCGATGACGGTGTCCCGACCGATCAGCGAGGCATTGGTGAAGGGGTGCCCGTCCTGATCCTGAAGCGAGAATGAAGGCATCGCCTGAAGCGCGCCCTGGAGCTCGGCCAGGCCGAGATTGGCGTCCGAGGTGCCGACCCAGGCCAGGGCCGCACTCACCGCTCCCGCGCGGACCCCGATCAGTACGGGGGTCGCCTGATCGGGGCGAACTATCAGCGTGGGGGCGAGCGTTATCCGACCCACGGTCACCCGGTAGCTGCCGGGCGCAAGGTCGAACTGGGCCACGGTGCGCTCCTCGGGGGCCTTGGGCGCCGCCCCGCGGAGCTCTATCCGGTGCCCCCCGACCTGGACCTCTACCGGCGTCCCCAGACGCTCACCCTGAGCCGAAGCCAGGTTCAGCAGAACCGCGCCGCCCGGCTCCGGCCTGGGTATGGAGACCGCGACCAGGGCGGCAGCCAGGGCGACCACGACGCCCAGTGCGTAGAGGATCCGTATGCGGTTCAGGGCTAAAGCTTAGCCCGCGGACGAGCCTGGGGAAGGCTCTCAGCTCTCCGGCGCAGGCTCAGGCGAGCCCGCCGCGATGGCCGCCGTGGCCAGGGATGCGGCCTCGTCAGGATCGTCGGTGATCCTCAACAGCTCGAGGTCGACGGGAGTCACGAGTCCCGCGCCCAGCGCCTCTGCCTTGAGCCAGGCCAGAAGCCCGGCCCAGTACTTGGAGCCGAAGAGGACGATGGGGAAGTGCTCTATCTTCCCGGTCTGGGCCAGGGTAAGGGCCTCGAAGAGCTCGTCCAGGGTCCCGAATCCACCGGGGAAGATGACGAACCCGCGCGCGTATTTGACGAACATGAGCTTGCGCACGAAGAAGTAGCGAAATTCCACCCCGATCTCGACGTAGTCGTTCAATGACTGCTCATGGGGCAACTCGATGTTGCAACCGACCGAGACCCCGCCGGCCTCCATGCAGCCTCGGTTGACGGCCTCCATCAGGCCCGGACCACCGCCGGTGATGACCGCCACGCCGCGGTGGGCGAGGGCGCCTCCGAGGGCACGTCCGGAGGCGTAGTAGGGGTCATCTGGGGTAATCCGCGCAGACCCGAACACGGTCACCGCGTTGCCCACCTCGGTCAGGGAGTCGAACCCCTCGACGAATTCGGCCAGGAAGCGGAGCACGCGCCAGGAGTCGCTGTGGTGGGATGCGTCCGGACCCGGCCGCTGGAGCAGGGCACGGTCCGCAGGAGGACGCGAGCGGGGCACCAGCATCCGTCCCTGACGGCGGCGAACGTCCATCTCAACGCAGTCTAGTCCGGCGCTGGCCCGGGTCCGGGGGCTAGGCCCGCTCTGGGTCCTACGGCTCCTCGGCCAGCGTCTTGACCATGTTGATCGAGGCTGCCTGAAAGCCCGCCGATTCATACAGACGGAGAGCGACCTCGTTGTGGCCGAACACGTTCAAGCCGAGCTCGCTGGCCCCATGGTCGCGGGCGTCTGCCTCGGCCAGCGCCAGCGCCAGGCGCCCGAGGCCGCGCCCCTGCTCGGGCTCGTCGATCTGGAGGTTGAAAATCCACTCCGCACCCTCCCGATCCAGCGGGGAGGGTCCGATCCAGAGCCAGCCCACCGCGCGGCCTGCCTCCAAGACCCGGTGATAGCGGTGCCCGGGCGCGGGCTGTCCGCCCGGGAGGTAGAGCTCCCACTGCTGGCGCGCGACCTGTCGCGCCTGGTCCAGGCTCTCACCCGCGCGCACCCGCTCCAGCACGTAGGCATCGAAGTGACCCGCTGCCAGGATGGCGACGGCCGGGGGGCTCATGGGTTGTAGCGTCACCTCCTCCGGGCGCGCGCGATTCCCGGCCAGATAGAGCTCGGGGGGATCGGGCGGACGGGGAACTTCGTCGCCGCCCCACCGCGGGCGCGCTCCGCCTGTCATTCGAGTCGGGCCTGGGCCAGGTGCTGGCTAATCGCCGCGGCCAGCTCTGAGGGTGTCGTGCTGGGCTTGAGCAGCACTTCGCACACACCCAGAGCCCGGGCTCGCTCGTGATACGCCGTTGGGCTGAAGGCGGTCAAGAGCGCGACCGGGACAAGGGCCGT
>Ga0307372_10003987_pt1 | contig 23118 bp, 19 predicted proteins | sample OX1MG_FD_202533 | JGI IMG/M metagenome (GOLD analysis project Ga0307372, IMG submission 202533) | Soil microbial communities from Risofladan, Vaasa, Finland - OX-1 | ecosystem: Environmental > Terrestrial > Soil > Coastal area > Acid sulfate soil | place: Finland: Risofladan, Vaasa | collected...
GGTCACATCGATCACCCGGCCACAGTCCGTGCAGAGCAGGTGGTGATGGTGCTCCGTCAGGTCCTCTGCCAGTTCGAATCGGGCAAACTCGTCACTGGCGGCGATGCGGCGCACCACCCCTGCACCCTGAAGGTCGACCAGGTGCCGGTAGGCAGAGCTCCTCGGCACATCGGGAAGGCGCACCGCGATGTCGGAGATGCTGGCGGGATGGCCGAGGGAGGTCAGAAGCTCGACCATCGCTCGCCGGCCGGCGGTGTAGCGCTGGCCGACCCGGCGCAGGGCCACCTCAACGAGGTCGTGCACGCTGTCCCCCATCGGTCTCCCCTTCCTGGCCTGGGGCGCAAGCCCGAGGCGGGCGCTGCACCCCCGCCTGCAGGGTAGTGGTCCCCAATCTCAATTGTAATGGGACTCAGTCTCAATCTACGCTATATCCGTGAGCGCTCCGGTCCAGCCGTCACCCCGGCGACACGACTTCGGGCGCGGTGTCAGCCTCGCCTTTGCCGTCACCATCCTTGGAGTGGCGCCTCTCCTGGTGACCGGCGCCCCCTCTGCCTCGGCCCGCAGCGCCAAGCCGAGCGTGATCAACGCCATCGGCGCTGAGAGCGAGTACGCCGATGTGCTGAGCCAGATCGGCGGCCAATACGTCCAGGTGTCCTCCATCCTCAACAACCCCAATACCGACCCCCACACCTACGAGGCGAGTCCCAGCGTGGCGCAGGAGGTCAGCCACGCTGCACTGATCGTCCAGAACGGTGTCGGCTACGACTCCTTCATGGACCACATGGAATCCGCCTCGCCGAACCCGAAGAGGAAGGTCATCGTCGTCCAGCACGTGCTCGGATTGCCCGATGGGACACCCAACCCACACCTCTGGTACGACCCGAAGACAATGCCGGCTGTGGCCAGGGTGATGGCGGCGGACCTCGCTGACGTTGCTCCGGGGCACAAGGCCTACTTCCAGACACGCCTGACGGTTTTTGACACGTCGCTCCAGCCTCTGACGCGCGCCATTGCGGCCTTCAAAGACCAGCACGCCGGAACGCCGGTCGCCACCACGGAACCGGTGGCCGACTACCTCCTCTCGGCGATGGGCCTGAGAAACCTGACGCCCTTTACCTTCCAGTCGGACATCATGAACGGTGTGGACCCGGCTCCACAGGACATCACGCTCGAGAACGGGTTTTTCACCAAGCACCTTGTCAAGGTCTTCTGCTACAACGAGCAGGTCGTCGACTCCCTCACGAGAACGATCCGGGAGAACGCACAGGGGGCGCACGTGCCGATTGTCGGCGTCTACGAAACGATGCCCACACCGGGCTACGACTACCAGTCCTGGATGCTGGCCGAGGTGAAGGCCATTCGAGATGGCGTCCTGCACGGGACCTCGACATCGCACCTGTGAGCCATCCCGGACCGATGAGCGACGTCGCGGTGCTTGAGGTCGCAGGTGTCGGCGTCTCCTTCTCGGGCCGCCGGATCCTCGACGACGTCTCATTCGATATACGCCACGGTGAGTTCACCGGACTCATCGGGTCCAACGGGGTCGGCAAGACGACCTTGCTGCGCATCATCCTGGGGCTCCAACGCCCAGACACCGGTGCCGTCCGGATCCTCGGTGCACCCCTGTCGCGTCGCAACCGCTCCTTGGGCTACGTCCCCCAGAAGGTGGCCCTCGACCCCGACGTGCCGCTACGGGCCCGGGACCTGGTGGCCCTCGGGCTGGACGGCCACCGCTACGGCTTAGGACGCCGCACCCGGGCCCAGCGTGAGCTGGTCGAGAGGATGCTGCGGGACGTGGACGCCGAGCGGTTTGCCGACCACCGCGTCGGACGCCTCTCCGGTGGGGAGCAGCAGCGAATTCTCGTTGCCCATGCCCTCATCAGCCAGCCCAAGCTCCTCCTCCTCGATGAGCCACTGGCCAATCTGGACCCGAAGAGTGTCCAGGAAATGGTGGCTCTGCTCCACCGCGTAGCCAGCCAACACGACGTGGCGATACTCCTGTCCGCTCACGAGATGAACGCACTCCTGCCGGTGATGGATCGCATCGTCTACGTGACCGGGGGGCGGGCCGCGAGTGGAACGACCGATGAGGTTGTGCGGTCCGATGTCCTCAGCAAGCTCTATGGACATCACGTCGATGTACTCAAACTCCACGGCCGTGTGCTGGTCGTCGCCGAGCCCGGAACCGATGGAGACGACATCCCTGACCACCCGCCGCTGACGGTCACCTGAGGCAACGTGCATCTGCTCTTCGAACCGGGCTTCTTGTCCAGCGGGACCGTGCACACGGCGCTTCTGATCGGTGCCGTCACGGCCATCGTCTCGGCCATCGTCGGCGTCTTCACGGTGATCCGGAGCCAGTCGTTCGCCGGGCACGCGTTCACCGACATCGCCACCACCGGTGGATCGGGCGCCTTCATCCTCGGGCTCAACCCTCTCGTCGGCTTCATCGGCGGTGGCATCATCGGCGCCGGTGCCATGGATCTCATCGGTGTGCAGCGAGTGCGGAGCCGGGACCTGTCCACGGGAATCGTGCTGGGCGCGGCCACCGGGTTGTCCGCCTTGTTCCTCTACTTGGACACCACGCAGAGCGCCACCACAGGGGCCACCCAGCAGATCCTCTTCGGGTCGATCTTCGAAGTCGATCCATCCATCATTCCGGTCGTGGTCGCCCTCAGCATCGCAGTTCTCTTCGCCCTCGGCGTGATCCATCGACCGCTCCTCCTGAGCTCGGTCAGCTCGGAACTTGCCTCGGCCCGGGGTATCGGTGTCCGGTTGGTGGGCTTGTGGTACGTCATCGCCCTCGCGGTCTCCGTCGGCTTGGCGTCCATCGCCATAGGATCGATCCTCTCCACCGCGCTGCTCATCGGTCCCGCGGCCACCGCGCTGCGAATGACCCGCAGCCTTGGCCATGCCCTGGTTGCCGCCTGCGCACTCGGGACGGTGACGACCTGGCTCGGCATTCTCCTCGCCTATGACAGCTACTACTGGGACCCCGGAAGCCGGGGATTACCGGTCAGCTTCTTCATTGTCGCCATCGCGTGCTCCCTGTATGTCGCGTCCGGGCTGTCCGTGGTCCAACGCTTCGGCGGACGGGTCCGTGACCGGACTGGCCTGCAGGCGGGTGCGTGATGTTCTCCGGCTTCATGACCACCACGTGGGAGATCGCCACCCTGGTGGGCGTCGTGGCCGGGGCGGTCGGATTCTTCGTTGTCCTGCGGGGCTCGGCCTTCCCGGCCCACGCCATCCCCAACGGCGCCTTCGCCGGGGCCGCCGGCGCCAACCTCATCGGCCTCAATCCCCTGATCGGCCTGGGGGTCTTCTCCCTGCTGGCCGCCCTCGGTATCGGGACGCTGGGCCGGCGGGGCCGGGCCGATGTGGTGACGGCCCTGGCGCTGGTCCTCATGCTGGCCCTGGGTGCGGCGTTCCTCAGCCAGAGCACCGAGTACGAACCGCAGATCTACTCGCTCCTCTTCGGCCAGATCCTGGGGGTCAGCACCAGCGAGATCCTCCCGGTGGCGGCCCTCGGCGTGCTCTGCCTCGCCGCCCTGGCGGTCCTGTACCGGCGGATGATGCTCTCGTCGATCCTCCCGGAGGTCGCGGCGGCCCGTGGCGTGCAGCCGCACCGCATGGAGACGGTCCTTCTCGTCGTGCTCGCCTGCGCCACCACCATGACGGTGCCCGTTGTCGGGGCGCTCCTCATCTTCACCCTCATGATCGGTCCGCCCGCCGCGGCCCGTTGCCTGAGCGATCGACCGGGTCGGGTGCTCGTCGCCTCGGTCGCCATCGCACTCGTCACCGTGTGGTCCGCCATCGCCTCCTCCTTCGAGACAGACTGGCCAGTGGGGTTCTTCGTCGGCACTTTCAGTGCGCTGTCCTACGGTGCGGGGCGCGCCTATGCCGGCTGGCGTGCCCGGCGCGGGACCCGAACTAGGTCCCGGCGATGAGCCTTTCGAGGGCGCGGCGGTCGACCTTCTCCCCGGCGGTGAGCGGCAGGGCGGTCAGGAGTACGAGATCGTCGGGCAGCTTGTAACGGGCCAGCCGGTCGGCGCCGAAGTGGCGGAGCCCGGCCAGGTCGGGTGCGGTGCCTCCGGGCCGGGGGACGACGACCGCCACCCCAAGTTCCCCCATGACGGAATCAACCCGACTGACGATGGCGACCGCCGCCACACCGGGGTGGTCAGCCAGCACCGCCTCCACCTCCATCGGGTGCACGTTGTAGCCCCCGCGCACGTACCGCTCCCGGCTCCGACCGGCCAGGCGGAGCCGCCCTTCGGGGTCGATCCATCCGAGGTCCCCGGTGCGGACGCTGCCGTCCCCGGTGAAGGCGTCGGCATTGGCGCTGCTGTTGCGCCAGTAACCGTCCATGACGGCGGGCGAGCCCAGGCACACCTCTCCGATCTCCCCCGGGGGCAGCGGCTCGCCGCCCTCGGAGACGATGCTGAGCCGGACCCCGGGCTGGGGGCGCCCCACGCTCACCTCGGCGTCCTCCACGGGGTCGGTCAGCGCCGTCCCACATCCGATGCCCGCCTCGGTGCAGGAGTAGCGGACGGCCAGAGGTGCCGGCAGGCGGGCCCTGGCCTCCCGGATCAGGGCCGGGGTGGCCGGACCGCCGCCCATGACGACGGCCCGGACCGAGGAGAGATCAGTCGTCTCGAATGCCGGATCCCGCAGCATCAGGGCGATCTGGGTGGGGACGCCGCCCAGGGCGGCGATCTTGAGCTCCGCCACCATGCGCAGTGCATCGGCCGCCTTCCACGGACGGCGTGACAGGTATTGGGTGCCACCCTTCTTCAGGTTCCCTGCCAGCTTGGTCGTCGGCCCCAGGTGGGCCAGGGCGGAACCAGCCATGGAGTGCCCTCCCCCTCCCCACTCGTCGCCCACGTCGCACCGGGTGATGAATTCGAGCTGCCGGCCGCCGAAGACAGCACCCTTGGGAGTCCCCGTGGTGCCCGAGGTGAACACGATGGCAATCGGACGGTCCGGATCGGCATGCAATGGTGCCGGAATCTGGCCGCCGCGACGAAGGTCACCCAGGACAGCCGCCTGTTCCGCGGCCGGCTCGATCAACACGGTGCGGCACCCCTCCGGCACGTCGGTCGGTTCCAGTTCGGCCGTGCTGACAACCACCATGGGATTGGCCGCCCGCAGGACGGCGGACCGCTCGGCCTGCACGAGCTTGGGATTCACGGCCGCCGTGAGTGCACCCAGTTTGGCGGCAGCCACGTAGGTGATGAAGTGCTCGGGTACCGTGGGGAGCACGAGGGCCACCACGTCGCCTTCCCCCACCCCGAGCTCGGCCAGGCCCACCGCCGCTTCGTCGGCCATGGCGTTGAACTGCGCGTAGGTGAGGGTCAACCCTTCGTCGGTGACCAGAGCGGGCTTGTCCCCGAAGCGAAGCGCCGCCTCCGCTGCAGTCTCAGCGAGCATGGGTACCCGGCGCGGCTTGGTGACTACAGGCCGACGACGACCGACTTGGTCTCCGTGAAGGCCTCAATGCTTCCCCACCCACCTTCACGACCCAGGCCCGACTGCTTGTACCCCCCGAAGGGCGCGCTGGGCCACACCGTGTACTCGTTGATCCCGACGGTGCCCGCCCGGATGGCCTTGGCCACGCGGAAGGCACGGGCCACATTTGTGGTGTAGACGCCCGCCCCCAATCCGTATTCTGTGTCGTTGGCCAACCTCAGCGCGTCTGCCTCGTCGTCGAACGGCATGGCCACGAGGACGGGGCCGAACACCTCCTCGCGGGTGATCGACATGGTGTTGTCCACATCGGCGAACAATGTGGGGTTGACGAAATTCCCCTGGGCCAGGTCGCCGCCGGGACGACCGCCGCCGACGACGAGGCGGGCACCCTGCGCCGGCGCCTTGTCGATGAAGCCGAGCACCCGGTCGAGCTGGCGCTGGTTGATGATCGCGCTCGAGGTGGTGGCGGGATCAAAGGGATCGCCGAATTGCACCATGCCGGTCAGCGAAGAGGCGGCGGCCACGAACTCGTCGTAGACGCTCCGCTGGACCAGGGAACGGGTCTGGCAGACGCACCCCTGGCCCGACAGGCCCATGGACACCATTCCCATGGCCATCATGGCTGCGCCATAGACGCTGTCGGCATCTTCGAAAATGATGCTGGGCGACTTCCCGCCCAGCTCAAGCGTCACCCTCTTGATGGTGTCGCCGCTGGCCGCCAGGATGCGCTTCCCCACGGCGCGGCTCCCGGTGAAAGTGACCTTGTCCACCCCGGGGTGGGTGATGAGGGCTTCGCCGGTGGGGTCGCCCGGCCCGGGGATCAGGTTGAAGACCCCGGGCGGGAAACCGGCCATCTCAATCAGCGCCGCCAGCTTCAGGGAGGTGAGCACGGCGTACTCCGAGGGCTTGACGACGACCGTGCAGCCTGTGGCCAGCGCCGGAGCCACCTTCTGCGCGAAGAGCATCATGGGGGCGTTCCACGGGATGATGGCGGCCACCACGCCCACCGGCTCACGGAAGCTCATGATCTGCACGTCGGCTCCGGTCGGCCCGGCCTCGTAGGTCGGATAGGTCGAGCCGCAGATTTTGTCGATCCACCCCGCATGGTGGTCGAAAACCCCGGCCGCCATTTCGCTGGACACCACCGACATGGAAGAGAAGGCGATGGGCATGCCCATCTCCAACGTCTGGAGCCGATTGAGCTCGTCCCCGTGCTCGGCAATAAGGCTCACCAGGCGGGTGAAGTACGTCTTGCGCTCCTTGGCCGTGATGCGGGGCCAAGGGCCCTCGTCGAAGGCGCGGCGGGCGGCTGCCACCGCCCGGTCCACGTCGGCCACGCTGGCCACGGCGAAAGTGGTGACCACCTCGTTGGTGGCCGGGTTCATCTGATCCCACGAACCACCGTCGGAGGCGTCGGTCCATGCGCCGTCAATGAAAAGCCGGCCGGGTTGCACACCCAACTGGTCACGCTGCTCGAGTACGGACATTGTCACGGCAAGCTCACCCCCGGGGAAGTCCGAGCACGCGCTCGGCCACGATGTTGCGTTGGATCTCCGACGTTCCGCCGGCGATGGTACCGGCAAAGGACCGCAGGTACTGGACGGCCCATGCACCGTCATAGAACGCGCTGGGCGCCCCCGATTCCCTGGGGTCGGGCTGGTAGTGCGCCAGGTCCCATTCGGTGAACCGGTGGGGCCCCGGACCATCGAGATCGAGACCGTCGAGACCCAGCACCTCGAACGCCACCAGGCAGGCTCGGCGCTCCGCCTCGCTGCTGAAGAGCTTGAGCAGCATGTGCTCGGGAGGCATCTCTCCCCGGGTGGCCTTGGCGAAGCCGCGGTAGCCGAGGCAGCGCATGGCTGCGGTGTCGATGGCCAGCTGGCCGATGGCCTGGGCCAGGCGGGGGTCCTCACCCAGGGTGCCGCCCCGGCCGTCGTCCCGTGCGGCCAGGCGCACCAGGGCTTTGAGGAACCGCTCCATTTTCGAGACGCTCATGATCCAGAGCATTCCCCGCTCGTGGCGCAGTGAGCCCTGGCTCACCGCCCAACCCCCGTTGAGGGGTCCGAGGAGGTTGCCGGCCGGAACCTCGACGTCGGCGAAGAAGACCTCGTTGAAGTCGGCGTGCGCCGGGTCCGTCAGTTCAGGCAGGGGCCGGCACGTGATGCCGGGCGTCTGCATGTCGATGATGAGCACGCTGATCCCCCGGTGCTTGGGGGCCTCGGGGTCGGTCCGCACGTAGCACATGCACAGGTCGGCTTCATGGGCCCCGGAAGTCCACACCTTCTGCCCGTTCACCACGAAATGGTCTTCCCGAAGTTCGGCCTTGGTGGTCAGCGAGGCCAGGTCGCTTCCGGCATTGGGCTCGCTCATCCCCACGCACCAGGTGATCTCACCGCGGAGCGTAGGGAGGACGAAGCGCTCCCGCTGCTCCTCGTTGCCGAATTCGACTATGGACGCGGCGCAGATGGAAAGGCCCTGGGGATTGAGCGAGCGCGGCGCCATGCGTTCGGTCAGGACCTCGAAGTAGGTCATCTGCTCCTGGGCCGTGGCGTTTCGGCCACCCAATTCGGGCGGCCAACCCGGAACGAGGTAGCCGGCTTCGAACATCTCACGTTGGAAGTCCCGGGCCCATTGTGGGAGGTGGGCCGACGATTGGCGAGACTCGTCCCTGACGGTCTCAGGGTCGGGCTGGTGCTGATCCAACCACGCTTCGAGCTCCCGCCGGAATTCGGAGAGCGCGTCGTCGGGGGCCAGGCGCATGGGCAACTATGACACGGGTGTCAGTCCCCGAGCGAGTCCCCGTTGTCGGTTTCAGCCGGGCCCGCGGACCCCTCTTTGAAGCCCCGGCGGGCATCCGGGAAGGCTTGGATGGCCAGCACGATGCCAAAGGCCGGCTCGGTCAGCAGGATGGCGCCGGCGATCTCGTCCCAGGTGGCGCCCACTTCGGCGGCCAGCCGGGCGTGGCGCTGCACGCCCCCCGGTTGGCGGGCGATCACTGTGCACACCATGCGAATGAGCTCGTGCGTCTTGCGATCAGGGGCCCGCAGCGAATCGATGGAGGCCATCCACGCGTTCTGGGCCTGCAGCACCCCCGGAGCCCACTCGTGCAGGAACTTCTCCGATGCGAAGGGCCAGACTTCCAGCGCGCCGTCGTGGTCGCTTTCCTGATCATCCGGGCTCATCCCCCGGCCACCCTACCGGCATCCGCGGATTTCACAGACCGGGTTCGGCGTCCCGTGGTTGTCCCAACATCCGCTCGGCAATGACGTTGCGTTGCACCTCGCTGGTGCCGCCGGCGATGGTCAGGCAACGGGTGGAGAGGAAGCCCTCTTCCCAGCGCTGTGCCTTCCCGTCGAGCACGGCCCCGTCGGCCCCGTAGAGTGCCATGCCCATCTCCTGCACCCGTTGCTCGTGCTCGACTCCCAGCAGCTTGCGTACACTGGAGACGCTCCCGGGATCGACACCCGAAAGGGCGTGCAGTGTGGAGCGGTGTCCGAGCAGGGCGATGGATTGCGCCTCGACCAGCAGATGGCCCAACTGGCCGGCCAGGCTCGGCGGGCAATCGTCACCACGCCGGTGCACCGTCCGGATGAGCGACTCGACGCCGTTGCCGAAAGAGGCCCCCGACGACATGGAGACACGCTCGTTGGCCAGGGTGGTGCGCCCGATCCTCCAACCGTCGCCCGGGCGGCCGACCACCGCGTCATCGGGCACGAAGACGTCGTTGAGGAACACCTCATTGAACATGGCGGCACCGGTGAGCTCGCGGAGGGGCCGGATGTCGATGCCGTCGGTGTGCATATCGACGATGAAGTAGGTGATGCCGGCGTGTTTGGGCGCGTCGGGGTCGCTGCGGGCCAGGCAGATCCCGAAGTCGGCCGTCTGGGCCAACGACGTCCACACCTTCTGCCCGGTGAGGATGTAGCCGCCCTCCACCTGCTCGGCCCTGGTAGTCAGGGAAGCCAGGTCAGAGCCCGCGCCGGGCTCGCTGAAGAGTTGGCACCACGAGAGCTTCCCCAAAAGGGTGGGCCGCACCCACCGTTCCTGCTGCTCCTCGGTCCCGTGGGCGATCAGCGTGGGCAGGGCCCAGGCGCCGACGGCCAGATGGGGGCGCCGGATGCCGGCGGCCGCCAACTCCTCGTCAATGACCAGCTGTTCGAGGGCGGAAGCCCCACGCCCCCAGGGCGCCGGCCAGTGCGCCATGACCATCCCGGCTGCGACCAGTGCGGCACGCTGATCGTCTCCGGCGGCGGCCATTTCCTGCACCTCGGCACGTAGCCGGCGGCGGAGTTCCTCCGCCTCGGGCGGGAGGTCGGCGGCCAGGTTCCGCCGGACCCCTTGGAGGGCCAGCCGGCTCACCTCAAGCTCCAATGATCCGACGTCGCCCAGGAGTTGGCGGTTCGCCATGGTCCGCTTCAGGAAGAAGTGCGCGTCGTGCTCCCAGGTGAAGCCGATGCCACCGAGCACCTGTATGCACTGCTTGGCACAGTGCGCGGCTGCGTCCAGGCTCAGCGCTCCGGCAATACGCGCGCTCAGTGCACGCTCGCCCTCCATTTCATCCCCTGGCGCCGGATCGCTCCAGGCCGCTGCCGCATCCCAGGCCACGGCCGCACACTGCTCGACGGCGACCAGCATGTCGGCCAGGGCGTGCTTCACAGCCTGGAACTGGCCGATGGGTCGGCCGAACTGCACCCGAACCTTGGCGTACTCCGAGGCGGTCTGCAGGCACCAACGGGCGATGCCCGCCGATTCGGCGGCGGCCAGCACGAGCGCCACGTCCCGCACACCCTGGGTGGTTGCCGTCGGGAGGACGGCATCCTCGGGCAGCGCAAGATCCTCGACCACGGCCTGGCCCAGCGACCTGGTGCCGTCAAGAGCCGGTAACTCCTGGGTGACCACACCGGCACCGGGGTCGATGACGTGCCACCTGCCGTCGTCCGTCGGCGCCAGGAGCACCCCGGCCGTCGCCAGTCCGAGGATGGGGCGCAGAGTGCCGCGCACCGTGCGGGCGCCACCGTCGCCTTGCAGCGAACCGGCACCCAACGCCACGGCGGCGGTCATGGTGCCATTGGCCAGCGCGGGGAGCAGGGCGGCTCGCTGCGCCGGGCTGCCGTGCCGCGAGATCACCGCTGCCGCCAGCACGGTCGGCTGGAGCGGACCGGGAAAGAGGGCGTAGCCGAGCTCCTCAAGCACCACGGCCAGCTCGCTCAGCGAGAACCCCTGGCCGCCGTCCACCTCGGCTACGTGCAACCCCAACCAGCCCTGGGTGGCCATCTTCTCCCACACCTCGGGAAGCTCCGTGCTCATCGATTCGGCGGCGGCACGCGGCACATCGGGTGGACAGTGGGTCTGCAACCAGCGCCGAGCGGTGACCCGCAGCGCCTCGTGATCCTCACTCACGGCAATGTGCACTACTCCCCCTCACCCAGATTGAGTTCCACTCCCCCGCGCCAAAGGGAGATCGCTCCTACCGGACACCCCTCGGCGGCAATGCGTAACCGCTCTTCGTCGGTCGCCGTGGCATCGACCACGACGGCGTGGCCGTCGTCACCCAGATCGAAGGTCCCCGGAGCCCAGAAGACGCAGTTGCCTGAGCCCATGCAGCGATCCCAATCGATCTTCACGTCCATCGGCTCGCTCACAGATTCTCCTCCATCCGGCTCACGGTGCCCGCAGCAGAATGGCGCTGGTCGGGACGCCTTCCCCCGACGTGACCAGGCAGGTGCGGGCGCCCTCCACCTGGCTTGTCGAGGTGCCGCGCAGTTGTCGCACACCTTCAGTGATCAGGTTGAAGCCGTGGACGTAGGCCTCGGAGAGCCCGCCGCCCGAAGTGTTCGTCGGGAGGGAGCCGGTCCCCCAGCGTAGGTTGCCTTCTGCCACGAAGTCACCCGCTTCGCCGCGCTTGCAGAAGCCGTAGCCCTCCAACGAGAGGAGGATGAGAGGGGTGAATGCGTCATAGATCTGCGCCACGTCGACGTCAGCCGGGCCGAGGTCGGACTGCGACCACAATTTCTCCGCGCAGGCCCAGGCCGGACCGGTCAGGGGATCATCGCAGTAGTAGTTGACCATGGATTCATGCTGGCGGTGCAGGCCCTGCCCGAAGGCGTGCACCAGTGCGGGCGGATGCGGGCAGTCCCTGGCCCGGGCCGCCGACACGAGCACCGCGGCCAGCGCACCGTCGGTTTCCAGGCAGTTGTCGAAGAGGCACAGTGGCTCGGAAATGAAGCGCGCCGACAGGTAGTCGTCCAGCGACATCGTCTTGCCGTACATGAGGGCGTCCGGGTTCCGATTGGCGTGCGCCCGGATCGCCATGGCCACTTCGGCCAGCTGCTCGCGGCTCCCGCCGTATTCGTACATATAACGCCGAGCCAGCATGGCCACCTCGTCCACCGGGCGCAGCAGGCCGAAGGGGCGGGTCCACTGCGCCTGAATGGGCAGGCGGGACGGTGCGGCCGCCCAGGGTCGGGAGCCCCGGGCGCCCCGCTTGCGGGAACGCCAGGCCACCACCACGTTGGCCTGCCCGGTGGCGATGGCCATGGCGGCATGACCGATGGTGGCGCAACCGGCGCCCCCGCCGTAGCCGACCTGGGAGAAGAACGTCACATCCCCCGCCCCGATGTTCTTGGCCATGGTCACCTCGTCGGTGGTCTCCATGGTGAAGGAGGACAGGCCGTCGACCTCCTTGGGCTCGATGCCGGCGTCACGCAGGGCGGCGACCACCGCTTCGGCCGCCAGCTGGCTCTCGGGCCGGTCGATCTGCTTGGCGAATTCGGTCTGCCCGATGCCGACGATGGCCGCCGCGTCCTGCAACGGACTTCTGAGACTGGCCACGAACTGTGAAACTAGCCCGCCGCTGGGGAGATGACTTCAGCCAGCGGCGAAGACCACCGGCAGCGAGAGGGGTGAGCGGAACGCCATCCCCTCAATGTGCGGTGCCTCCGCGGCCGGGTCCAGCGTGAACGGTCCCAGGCGGTCGAAAAGGGTGTTGATGGCCACGCGTGACTCCATGCGCGCCAGGTGCATGCCGAGGCAGACGTGGACGCCGAACCCGAAACCCACGTGCTGGCGGATCTCCCGGAACATGTCGTAGCGATCGGGATCGGGGTACTTGCGCTCGTCCCGGTTGGCGGCGCCCAGCAGGAGGGCGATGTCGGCACCGGCCTCAATCGGTACGCCGGCCAGGGTCGTGTCCCGCATGGCCCGGCGCAGGATCACGGTGACCGGAGGCTCCCAGCGCAGCGCTTCCTCGAACGCCTGGGGGTACAGGTCCCGGTCGTTGTAGAGGGCGTCGAACTGGCGGCGGTCGTTGAGCAGGGCGAGGAGCAGATTGCCCGTGGCGCGATAGGTGGTCTCCACGCCGGCGGGAAGCAGCAGGCGCAGGAAGGAGTAGATCTCCTCGTCGGTGAGCGTCTCCCCGTCGACTTCCACCCGCACCAGATCACTGATGAGGTCGTCCCCCGGAGCCGCCCGCCGCTCGCCCATGACGCCGGCGAAGTATTCGCGCAGCGCTTCGGAGGCCGCCACACCGCGGTCCCAGTTCGCCGCCACGCTGGTCAACTCGACGGCCCACCGTTGGAAGTTCGAGTAGTCGGCCCGGGGCAGCCCGAGGATGCGGGCGATGACCTGCGCCGGGTAGTTGAACGTAACCTCGCGGACCAGGTCGGCCCGACCACGGTCGATGAACGAGTCGATGAGCTCGTTGACCACCAGGGCGACGAGCTCGCCCTCCCACCGCTCCAGGACCTTGGAGCGGAAGCTGGGTGCGACCAGGGCCCGGGCCAGGCGGTGGTCGGGCTCGTCCATCTCCAAGATGGTGCGGCCCATGACCATGCCCATGACGCTTTCGTAGACACTGGAGGAGAACGTCACGTTGTCCCGCAGGACCTGGACCACCTCATCGAACCCGAACACGGTCACCGGCGGGGGGCGGCTCGGATCGACGATGTCGGCACCCTCACCCAGGTCGATCGGGCCCGTGTGGACCGGGCACTCCCGCCGCAGCTCGTGCATCCTCGGGTACGGGTCGCGAATATTGCCCGAGACCACGTCTTTGAGCTCGAACGGGTCAAACGGCACCGCCGACATGTCGGCTGTCTCAATGCCAGGCATTAAAGTCCCCCAGATCCACGGTGCCCAGGTGTTGACGAATGTGACACCGGTGTCATGTATAGCAAACGCTGGTTGGGACGTCGAGAGCGCCCCCGTTTCGACGGGGGGCCCGAAAGGTGCAGAAAATGATGGTGAAGGTGAACGAGGACGACACGCCGTCCACCAGGCAGAGGATCCTCCAGATCGCCCTCTCCCTCATGTCCCAAAAAGGGGTCGACGGCACCAGCATGCGCGATCTGGCCTCGGCCACCGGGCTCAATGTGGCGTCGCTCTACCATTACTTCCCCTCCAAGCGGGATCTGCTCGAAGCCGTCCTGTCGGAGCGGGGCTACCTCCCGGTCGGGGCCGGGTGGCACATGCCCAAGGACGAGCCGGCGCCCGAGGACCCGCTGGCCGCCCTGCTGTCCGACATCTTGGGGTCCATGTTCGAGATCGACGACTTCGTCCGCCTCATGGTCGGCGAGGCCATGCGGGGCGAGGAAACTGCCCGCGCCATGGGCCTGGACCTCTTCACGACCTTCCACGCGTCAATTGAAGAGTGGGTGAAGGAGCACCGCCCCGATCTGGCCGAGCGAACCGGCGCCCCCGCCGTGGCTCGCCTCCTCAGCACCATGGTGGTCGGGATCTTCGTGTCCCATGCCGCCGGTGTGATCCCCACCGAGGAAGGGGGCCTGGCCGCCATAGTGGCCCAGCGGGCCCAGGAGGCGGCGCAGATCCTCAGCCAGATCCCCTGAGCAACCTCTTGAGCACCTTGCCGTTGGGATCGCGGGGCAACTCGCCGACCTCCTCCCACTCGCGGGGGACCTTGTAGTCGGCCAGCCGCTCCCGCACGTGGGCGGCCAGCGCCTCCCACGACACCGGGGCCCGCAGCTCGACGAGCGCCTTCAGGTGCTCGCCGTCCCGGGCATCGGGGACGCCGAAGACGGCGCAGTCGACCACGTCGGGGTGCTCGTAGAGCACCTCTTCGATCTCCCGGGGGGCGATGTTCACCCCGCCCCAGAGCACCATGTCGGAGACCCGATCGGTGATGGTCAGGTAGCCGTCGGCACTGAGGTGGCCGATGTCACCCACGGTGAAGGCATCCCCGAGCCACGCGTGGGCCGTGGCGTCGGGATCGTTGCGATAGGTGAAGCGCGAGGATGACGCGGGACGGATGAAGATGATCCCGTCCTCCCCGGCCACCATGGCGGACCCGTCCTCGCCGCGAATGAGGATCTCCACTCCGGGCCAGGGGCGGCCGACGGAGCCCGGGTGTTCCAGCCACTCCTGGGGGCTGATGCGGGTGGCGCCGCCCTCACTGGCGCCGTACAACTCATGGAATTCGGTCCCGGGGAACGCCGCCATCATCCGCCTCTTCACCGACAGTGGGCAGGGAGCGCCGCCGTGCACGACCAGCTTCAGGCTCCTGGCGTCGATGGCCGTCCGCGTTGGCTCGGGCAGCTGCAGCACCCGGATGAAGTGGGCCGGCACCATGAACGAGCGGGTGCCCCCGTAGCGCTCCACCGTCCGCAGGAAACCCTCGGCGTCGAAGCGGGAGGGCAGCACGGTGGTGGCACCGGCATAGAGCGCCGTCAGGCCCCAGCCGGCATGGGACGCGTGATAGCACGGTCCCGACATCACGTAGACGTCGTCCTCCGACCAACCCCACAGCGCCACCTGTCCCCCCATGCTCAGGTGGCGCACCGCGGGATCGCCCAGACCGGCGTGGACCACCCCCTTGGGGTGCGCCGTGGTGCCCGAGGTGTAGAAGATGAGTTCCGGGCCGGCGCCGCTGTCCAGTGAGGCGTCGGCCGTCGCGGCCTCCACCAGGTGCTCGTAGGAGCGACCGCTCCGCTTCGGCGCGCCGAGGAGCACCAACTCCCTCTCCCCGCCTGGCGGCAGATGCGCGCTCAGATCCTGATGGCCGACCACCACTCCCACCCGGGCGTCGTCCAGGAGGTAGGCCAGCTCGACCTCCTTGAGGTGCCAGTTGAGGGGGAGGAACGCCGCCCCGGCCATGGCGGCGGCCGTGGCCACCTCGAAGGGCTCCGGGCCGTTGCGCAGGACGGCCGCCACCGGCCGGTCGGGGCCCGCACCGCGGGCGCGCAGCACCCGGGCCAACCTGCGGGCGCGCCCGTCCAACTCGCCGTAGGTCCGGATGACCGCGCCACCCTCGGCATCGGGGGCGATCAGGGCCGGCCGCTGCGGTGCCTGGCGGGCGTGCTCGGTCACACCGCGGGTCATGGCGCCGGAACGTAGCCCGGCCCGCCACCGGTTGCCACCCGTGGACCCCTGACGGCGCATCACTACACTGACGCCAATGTCAGACTCCGCCCCCGTCTCCACCCCCGCATTCGGTCCCGGCCTCCTCGGCCCCATCCCCCGGCCGGACAGCCAGAAATTGTGGGACCCCGCCCACCAGGCCATGGACCCCGGGCAGCGCCGGGAGCTCCAGGACCAGCGCGTCCGGGATCTCATCCGCCGCGTCATCGAGACCCCGGTCCCCCTCTTCGCCTCCAAGCTCAAGGAGGCCGGGATCACGTCGCCCGACGACGTCAAGGGGGTCGACGACCTGGCCCGGGTGCCGCTGACGGTCAAGCAGGACCTGCGCGACTCGGAGGCGGAGGCGCCGCCATGGGGCAGGTACCGCTTCACGGACCCCCGGCACGCCGTGCGGCTGGGCACCTCGACCGGGACCACCGGGCAACCGACCATCACGGTATGGACCCGCAAGGACATCTGGATCGAGTACGAGTCGGGGGCCCGCAACTGGTGGCGCTTCGGTTACCGGCCCGGTCAGATCATCACCCATGCCCACCCGGCCTACCTATACGGCGGCGGCACCATGCTGCAGCAGACCTACGAGTACTTCGGCATGCTCAGCCTGTGGGTCCCCCCGCCCGACACCGACGAGCTGGCCGAACAGGCCGTGCGCTTCTGGACCCGGGTGACGCCGGACCACCCGTTCATGGGCTTCGCCACCGGGCGCTTCATTGAGGTGGCGGGGAAACTGGGCATCGCGCTGGAGGACGCCGGGCTGACGGGGCTCAAGGCCCCCATCGGCTTCGGGCTGGGCCGGGGCGGCATGCCCCTCATGACGGCGGGGGCCGAGTGCTACTCGTTCGTGGGCGGGCCCTGCGGCCAGTCGCCGGGCGCCCACATCCATGAGGACTGGGCCGTGGTGCAGGCCGTGGACCCGACCACCGGTCAGGAGGTGCCCGACGGCGAGTGGGGCAACCTCACCGTGACCACGCTCGACCGCGACAACGGACTGTTGCGCTACGACCTCGAAGAGGCCTGTGCCATTGTGCGCGAGCCCTGCCCCTGTGGCGAGACCTCCATCCGGGGGCTCTGGGGCGGGCGCTTCAAGGACCTCCTTGAGTGCCAGGGCACCCGCTTCCAGGTGAACGAGCTCGAAGGGGTGCTGCGTGGCATCGACGCCTTCCGCGAGCCGTCACTGGAGTACCAGATCGTGCGGCCCGACGGGAGCGGCGCCGACCTGGTGGTCAAGGTGGAGGTGGCCAGCGAGGACCCGGGCGTCCGCCAAGGTGCGCAGGCCCAGGGGGTGGCCGCCATCCGTGAGGCCCTCGGCGTACAGGCGGCCATCGACATCCTGAACCGCGACACCATCCCCCGGGCGGGCTACAAGGCCACCCGGGTCATCGACCCCGAGTAGGCCCGCCGGTCCGGGCGCCCGAGAAGGTGTCCTTGCGACGGGGCCGCTGCGGCGCGGCTCGACCGCGGCGCGCCGCTCTTCCGGCGATCAGTGTGAGTACTGCGCGTCCTTCTCGGCCAGGCGTTCGGCCAGGCGGGCCAGCATCTTGACCCCGATGCCGGGAGTGGTCATCAACATGGAGCGGAACTCGCGGGCGTCGAAGACCAGCAGCTCCATCGGGGTCACGGCGATCACGTCGGCGGTGCGGATGCCGCCGTGCAGGAGGGCCAGCTCCCCGAAATACCCCCCGGGTTCGAACCGCGCCACCTCACGGCGCCCCACCTTGCAGACGGCCGTCCCCTCAATCACCAGGAAGAACTCCCGGCCGGGCTTCCCGTTCTTGATCAGGACGGCTCCCGGTTCGGCGCCGATCGGGGTGCCGAGATGCGCGATGGCTCGGAGTTCGCTCCTTGAGCAGGCCGAGAAAAGAGCCACGGCGCCGAGAAGGTCGACCTGGTCCTTTGGAATCCCACTGCGCATGTCCACCGCCTTTTCGGTCCCCGGGGTGAGCGTACATGGACCGCGTCCGAGCGTGCGGTTTGGGAACCTACGCGCCGGCCCGCAGCTGGTCGCGCAGGACGAACTTCTGCACCTTGCCCGAGGCGGTCCGGGGCAGCTCGCTCACGAAGCGCAATTCCTCGGGCCATTTCTGCCGGGCCAGGCCGGCTGCCGCCAGGTGGGCCCGCACGGCCTGAAGGTCAGGGGGCTGGGCGCCCCCCTGCATGCGGAAGAAGGCACAGCCGTGTTCGCCGAAGCGCTCATCGGGCGCCGCCACCACCGCCACCTCGGCCACGCCGTCCATGTGGGCCAGCAGCTGCTCCACCTCGGCGGCGCTGACGTTCTCCCCGCCCCGGATGATGATGTCCTTCACCCGGTCGGTGATGGTCAGGTAGCCCTCGGGATCGAGCACACCGACGTCGCCGGTGCGGAACCAACCGTCGGCGTCCACGGCTGTGTCCGTCAGGTCCGGGTCCGTGTACCCGGCGAAGCGATCGGGGCCGCGGGACAGGATCTCGCCCGGCCGGCCGACCCCCACGTCGTGACCGTCCTCGTCCACGGTGCGCACCTCGACCCATTGCAGCGGGTGGCCATCGGTGTGGATCCTCTTCTCCTTGGGGTCGGAGTGCTGGGAACCGGTGACCGACGGGTGCTCGGTGCACCCGTAGGAGCGCACCAGCGAGATCCCCAGTTCGTCCGCCCGGTCGGCCACCGCGTTGGGGATGGGTGAGCCGCCCAGGCCGATGTAGCGCATGAGGGCGACGTGCTCGGGCCCGAAGCCGGGGCAGTCCAGCAGGCTGGTGAAGAAGTAGGTCGAGCCGCTGCCGGCGCCGATCCCCTCTTCGACCATGGCGGCCAGGACGGCGGGCGGGTCCCACCCGTCGATCAGGTAGAGGGGGCGACCGCCGACCAGGGGGCAGAGGAGGCCGGCCAGCATGCCGATGGCATGGCCGACCGGGGCACCGGTGAGGTTGGCCCGGTCGCGCTCGGCCTGATGGGCCGAAAGCTGGCGCACCTCGCAGCCGAGCGTCCGGTGGGTGTGCACCACACCCTTGGGATCGGCCGTGGTCCCCGAGGTGTAGGCGATGAGGGCCGGCCCCTCGGGATTCACGGCAGCCGGACCCTCAATCGGTGCGCCCTGTCGCAATGCTCCGAAGCTCATGGCGCCGGCCCGGCGCACCTCGTCCGCCGGTACGTCGCCGACGACGACCACGCTTTCCAGGTCGACCAGCGAGTCGCGGATGGTGGCCAACTCGGCCAGGTAGTCACGCTGCCCCATGCGGCCGACGATGACCAGGGCCCGGGCCCGGCTCTGGCGCAGGATGAAGCCGACCTCCTTGGGCCCGTAGAAGTGCACGATGGGGACGATGGTGACGCCGAGCATGGCGCAGGCGTAGAACGTGAGGGCCGCCTCCACCCAGTTGGGCAGCTGGAAGGCCACCAGGTCGCCCGGGCCCAGCCCCAGGGCGCGCAATCCGCCGGCCACCCGGAGCGACTCCTCGTACGCCGCCCCCACCGTCCCGGTGTGGGGGTTGGTGGGCGACCAGATCCGGAACCGTCGGGTCGGGTCCTCCAGCAGGGCATCGGCCAGGAACTGGCCCAGCGAGCGGTCGTCCCAGGCGCCCTCGGCCAGGTAGCGGGCGGCCAGTTCCGGCGGCATCGGGCGGAGGTCGAATGGCGCGGGTGCTCTCCCCCCACGGTCCCCCATCAGATGGCGTATCCCATGGTCCGGTTCAGGCCGACTCAATGAAGAGCGAGGCCAGGCGGTGGCGGAATGAGCCGGCGCCGCCGGAGAGGACCTCGTTCTGCTTGACCCGCTTGAAGAGGAAGTGGGCGTCGTTGGACCAGGTGAAGCCCACGCCGCCATGGAGCTGAATATCGTCGCCCGTCACCCGCACTCCCGCCTCGGCGGCGTAGCTGGCCGCCATGGCGGCCGACTGGGCCCGCTCGGGGGACTCGGTGTCCGAGGCCCAGGCCGCGAATTGCACACCGGCCCGGGCCATCTCCACCTGCTGGAACATCTCCACCAGACGGTGGCGCACGCTCTGGTAGGTGGCCACCGGACGGTCGAAGACGATGCGCCCCGACGTGTAGGCGATGGCCTCCGCCAGGGCCCGGTCGGCCGCGCCCACGGTCTCGGCGGCCAGGGCGACGGCGCTGTCGTCGGCCACACGCCGCCAGAGGGCGGCCTGGCTGCCACCGGGACCCAGGGGGACGGCCGGGGTGTCGTCGAGGACGAGGCGGGCCACCTTGCGGGTGGGGTCCAAGGAGGGCACGAGCTCGGCCTGGGGGGACTCAACCAGGTACGAGTGCACGCCCTCCTCGCTGCGGGCCACCACAATGACCCAGTCGGCGCTGTGCCCGTCGATCACCAGGGGCTTGTGCCCGGTGAGCACCCATTGGGCCGCCTTGCGGCGGGCCCGGGTGCGCACGGTGCCCAGCGGGTCACCGTGCCCCTGCTCGCCCAGGGCGACGGTGCCCCGACGGGTGCCGGCGACCAGGTCGCCCAGCAGCTCGGTCGCACCGAGGGCGCGGGCGGCCAGCGTGGCGGCGATGGCGGAGGAGAAGAACGGCCCGGGCAGGGGGATCCGTCCCATCTGCTCGGCCACGATGCACATTTCCAGCAGGCCCGTCCCGGTGCCACCTTGCGTCTCGGGGACCAGAAGGCCGGTCCAGCCAAGTTCCACCAGCGTGTTCCACAGGGCCACCGTGGTCCCGGTGGGGTCGTCGGCCAGCTCCCGCACCAGCTCGGGACCGCACTCGCGCTCGAGTGCGGCGCGGGCAACGTCCTGGAGCGCCAACTGCTCGGCATCGTAGGTGAAGTCCACTGCCATCCCTCACTGACCGTCGACGGTCGCTCACGGTCACTCGCGGTCGCCGACGGCCTCCCCGACCCTGACGCCAGCGTCACGTTACACGGTGGTCGGCTACGGTTCCCCCGTGGATTTCGCACTGGCGTCCGAGGACGAGGCGTTCCGCGACGAGCTGCGCGCCTGGCTCGACGAGCACCTGCCGCCCTTCCTTGCAGCCGAGTCCCTCGGGGACGACGCCAGCCTGAGCGGCGAGGCCTCCCAGAGGCGGCGCCAGGCCTGGCAGCGCAAGATGAACGAGGGCGGCTGGGCCGCCATCCACTGGGGCCCCGAGTACGCCAACGGGCGCACCATCAACGCCATGCAGCGCCTGATCTACTCCGAGGTCTTGGCCGAGTACCGCACGCCGGGCATGTTCAACACCAACGGGATCTGGCAGATCGGCCCCATGATCATCGCCTGGGGCACCGAGGAGCAGAAGGCGCAGTGGCTGCCCTCCATCCTGGGGGCCGACGAGCATTGGTGCCAGGGATTCAGCGAGCCCGACGCCGGCAACGACCTGGCCAACCTGCGCACGCTGGCCATCGCCGACGGCGACGACTACGTGGTCAACGGCTCGAAGATCTGGATCTCGTCGGCCCACCTGGCCACCTGGGGACTCTTCCTGCTGCGCACCGACCCGACGGCGATTGAACGGGGCAAGAAGCACGAGGGGATCACCGCCTTCATCCTCAACCTGCACACCCCCGGCATTGAGGTGCGCCCGATCAGGGACATGGCCGGAGAGGAGCTCTTCAACGAGATCTTCTTCACCGACGTCCGCATCCCGGCCTCCTGGCGCCTGGGCGACGAGGGCCAGGGCTGGATGGTGGCCATGGGCACCCTCGGCTACGAGCGGGTCGGCATCGCCAGCCAGATCTCCATCCTCTCGGCCGACCTGCGGGCCATGGTCGAGGCGGCCCGCTCGGTCAACCCCGGTGCGCTGGAGGACCCCTCACTGCGGGATCGGGTGGCCAAGGTGTGGACGGAGATCGAGCTGGCCCGGCTGCTCTCCCTGCGAGCCCTCAGCAAGATCATGAAGGGCGAGAAGAACTGGCCCGAGGTGCCCTTCGCCAAGCTCTCCTGGTCGTCCATGGCCCAGACCCTGGCCGAGCTGGCCGTCGACCTCCTGGGGCCGGCCGGGCTGCTGGCCCGGGGCGGCCCCGACGCCGTGGACCGCGGCAAGTGGTCCCGCCTCTACGCCTTCCAGCGCTACAGCACCATCGGCGGCGGCTCAACCGAGATTCAGAAGAACATCATCGCCGACCGGGCCATCGCCATGCCCGGCCGCTCCCGCACCTCCTGACGCCGGTGGAGGCTGACGCGGCGACGGTCCCGTGACGATGAGCATGGACCCGAGGTCGCCGTGCCTCATAGGCGTGGCCCGGCACACCTGGCACCCCGCCGACGTGCCGGAAGGTGCGCCCGAGCCCCTCGACATGTGGGAGGAGATGGCCCGGGCCGCCGCGCTTGACGCCGGGGTGCCCGATGCGCTGCGGGCGCTGCAGAGCATCGACGTGGTGTACTCCCAATCCTGGCAGTACGACGACCCCCCGACCCGGCTGGCCGAGCGTCTCGGCGCCAAAGCGCGGCGCCGGGGCTACTCGGGCATCGGGGGCTCGGTGCCCCAGGTTCTTGTCGCCGGCGTGGCACGCGAGGTCATGGCGGGCGACATCGATCTCGCCCTCGTCGTCGGCGCGGAGGCACTGGCCACCGTCCGTCGGCTCAAGAAGGCGGGCGAAAAGCCGCAGTGGTCCCACAAGCCGGCCGAGCGGAGGCCATTCCCGATGGACCTGGAGTTCCATCCCTCCGAAATCAGCCACTCGGTGTTCGAAGCGTTTCTGACCTTCGCGCTCTTCGACAATGCCCGCCGAGCCCACGTGGGTCGGACGCTGGACGAGCACTCGGCGCGGCTCGGCCGACTGCTGGCTCCCCTGACCGAGGTGGCGGCGGGCAGCCCGCACGCCTGGTTCCCACTGGCGCGCCCGGCAGCCGAGATCGTCACGCCCACCGCGGACAACCGCATGGTGGCCTACCCCTACACCAAGCTGATGACCGCCATCATGGATGTCGACATGGCAGCAGGACTGCTGCTGGCCAGCGCGGACAAGGCCGACGCGCTGGGCGTACCCGAAGAGAAGCGGGTGTACCTGAGGGGGTGGGGCTACGCCGAGGATCCGGCCCACGTCGCCGACCATGCCGAGCTGTGGCGTTCCCCCGCCATGGCCGCTGCATCCGGGGCCGCGCTGGCCGGCGCGGGGATCGGCGTCGATGAGGTGTCCCACTTCGACCTCTACTCCTGCTTCGCCAGTTCGGTGAACTTCGCCCAGGATGCCCTCGGTTTGGCCGAGGACGACTCCCGAGGGGTGACGCAGACGGGAGGGCTGCCGTACCACGGGGGGCCCGGCTCCAACTACATGACGCACTCCATCGCCGCCATGGCCGAATCGCTGCGGGCCGACCCGGGCTCGTACGGACTGGTCAGCGGGGTGGGCATGC
>Ga0307372_10003988_pt1 | contig 23117 bp, 24 predicted proteins | sample OX1MG_FD_202533 | JGI IMG/M metagenome (GOLD analysis project Ga0307372, IMG submission 202533) | Soil microbial communities from Risofladan, Vaasa, Finland - OX-1 | ecosystem: Environmental > Terrestrial > Soil > Coastal area > Acid sulfate soil | place: Finland: Risofladan, Vaasa | collected...
CGGTGCGGCGTAAGGAGGAATGACTCGACCGGAGAGCGCGTTAGCGGCGAACGAGCGCTCAGTCGTTCCGGTCGAGTATCAGGCTCAGCACCCAGCCGACGATGCCGACGAGCAGTGCCCCGAGCACAGCGGGGACGAACCCGGTGATGTGGAACGGCACCTTGAGCTTTCCGGCTACGAAACTGGTCAGCCAGAAGAGCAAGCCGTTCACCACGATGCTGATCAGGCCCAGGGTGACGGCATAGGCCAGGCAACCCAGTGCCTTGGCGATCGGCTTGAGCACCGCGTTGATGATGCCGAAGATCAGCGTGACCACGAGCAGGGTGAGGATCTTGCCGCCCGTGGTATGCGCGTTCAACTGGATGCCATGGATGAGGAGCGTGGCTACCCAGACCGCCACCGCGGTGATCACGATCTTGATCAGATGCTTCATGGCGCCCATATTGCCAGCTAACCCCGCCACAGCGGACGATTCATCACGAAACATTCGCAGCTGGTTCGGTTCGGGGCAACCTGGTTCCCGGCCTGGTGTTGCTGGACTGGACGGCACCGCGATGACAGCATCGACCTGCGGGTATCGGGGGATGCCCTAGGGGTATCGGGGGATGCCCTGGATTGGTGCTCGGCGGTGCCTGCGCCGTGCGACTGGATCCGGGGAGTGAATTCGGGGGATGGATATGCACACTGCCTGGCTGCCTGCCTGGCTGCTGCCTGACGCTAGCCAGGAGGTGCTGGTCGAGGGCTGGAGCAAGGCTCCGTACCGGCCGCGGCACGGAAAGCCGCCGCTAGTCCTGCGGGCCGCGCTGGCGGCTGCGGGAGCGGCGGGACTGGCTCAGCAGCGCTGCCTGGGCACCGGTGACGAAGAGGGACTTTCCCGTACTCCCCGGACCGCGTCCTAGCGGATCGTGCGGTCGGATCCCAGGCCGGCCGGAGTCCAGCTTTCGTCAGCGCCGGGTTCGGCCCATGCTTTTCCGCCGTCGCGGTGCGGGTACGTTGAGGTTGCAGGGCGTTCTATTCCCAAGTCAGCTAAGTTCAGCGGGGGCAGAACAATGACTGGACAACTGGTCGATTATGAGGCTATTTTTCATAATCTACCTATACCCGCGCTAGTACTGACACCACAGCTCAAGATCGTGGACATGAATCAGTCCTATCTCCAGATTTCGGGCCGTCCGCGCGAAGGACTAGTCGGCAAGGACCTCTTCGAGGCGTTCCCCGAGAACCCGGACGAGCCGAGTTCCACGAGCGCCGCCAACCTGGGCGCATCGCTTCAGCGGGTGCTCGCAACCCGGGCCAGCGACGTCATGCCGTTGCAGCGGTATGACGTGGAGGTCCCTGGAAGCCCAGGGGAGTTCAGGGAACGTTACTGGTGTCCGGAGAACGTGCCGGTCATCGACGACAGTGGCCAGGTGCGGTTCATCGTGCACGTCGTGGAGGAGGTTTCTGACCTCATTCGCAAGTTCGTGGAAGCAGAGGCCGCGAACGCGTAGTTCCGGCTGCCGTGCACACGCTGGGGCACGGGTACCAGAGCCTGGTCCCAGGCCTTAGGGCGGAGCCGCGGTAGGGATACCCGGGGGCACCCAGCCGGCGGCGGGAGCGACGAATAGCTTAAAAAAAGCAAAAAAACCCTGTATACCGATAACCGCAGCGACTGGGTCAAGGCGGCATGGTATACACAGCGGAATGAGAACATCAGCGTTCGGCGCCGCGGCCGTCTTATCAGCTTGCGCCGCGCTTGCCGCCTGCGGCGGTCATCCGGCACTCGCGCGTTCCACCGCCGCGCCCGTCTCGCCACCCGCGGTATCGGCGTCTCCGGCGGATTCGGCCGCGGACTGCGCTGCGCTGGCGTCCTCCTTCCCGCCTGCCGCATACGACGCGCTCGTGACCGCGCAAGTCTCGAAGCTCGCGCGAAGGGGACCGGTAACCGCCGCGCAGGTTCGCGCCGCCCGGGCGCACGTCGCCGCCGCGGTCGCCGCCGGATGCCCGCAGTTCTTCTACCTCGCAGCGCAGGACGAAGGCTAGGTGGGCGGTGCCGTCACCAAGTCGGGGTAACGAACCCCGCGACCCACCGGCCCGCCCCGTTATTTCCACCGGAAGTGCACGAAGATGCGGCCGAAGTTCTTGGAGTCCTTCTCGATCCGAATGTGCCTGGCAGGTGGACGGTTCTTGTCCAGGAACCTCAGCACATGCTTCTTCAGCTGGCCTGATCCCTTGCCAGGGATGATCTCGACGAGCGGTGCCTTGATCCTGACCGCCTCGTCGATGATGTCCTGTAGTGCCTTGTCGATGTCCCTGCCCTTGTTGTAGATGTCGTGCAGGTCAAGCTTCAGCTTCATCGGCCGCCTCTCCGATCCGTGCCGTCTTCACGTTACGCTGCCTGCGGCGGCGTTCACGCGGGTGCAGCCGACCGAGCGGCCAGCGGCGGGGGACGATGGCGCAGCGGCGAGGGCCGGAGTGCGAGCTACTCGGCAGGCCGGTACATGACGACGTCTCCGACTGTCTCGGCGACGGCCTGGCCACGGGCGACGAGCAGGTCCAGGTGACTGAGGGTCTCGCCAACCGCCAGCATCTGGTTCAGGAAGTCGAGTTCGGTGAGCGTCTTGTCCCTGGACGTCCAGCGCACGGCGCGGGCTACTTCGTAGGCGGAGTGCGGGCGCTCGGCCAGCACGCCGAGCATCGTGCGGAGCCTGGTGTCGTGGTGATCGAGCAACTCGTCGACCCTGGCGTGCACGCTTGGCGCGACCGGGCCATGTGCGGGCAGCAGCGCCAGGTCGGGCATCCGGCGCACGAGCAGCAGCGACTCGATGAAGTCGTGCAGGGGCAGTTCCCGCGGTGCGGCTTCGAGGCTGATCGACGGCGTGATATGCGGCAGGACGTGGTCACCGGCGAACATCAGGCCGGCCGCCCGATCGGCGAACACCACGTGGCCCCGGGTGTGGCCGGGAGTGGCGATGGCCTCAAGCGTACGGGTGCCCAGGTCGAAGACCTGCCCGGGGGTGATCCACTCGTCCGGGTCTTCGTAGTCCTCGTCGCCCTGTGGCGGCTGCATTCCGGCCTGAGCCATCGCGTCGATCAACGGCCGCGCGCCGGCCCGCACGAGGCGCTCCGCGTGCACCGAAACGCCCTCGGGATCCCTGCCGAGCACCCGGTCCAGCGAGTGCCGCTCCTCGGCGCCAAGCCCGACCTTCATCCCGAACGTCTTGCGCAGCCTGATCGCCTGCGTGTAATGATCGCGGTGGATGTGCGTGACCAGGAACCGGCGGATGTCGCCGAGTCCGGCGCCGATCTTCGCCAGCGACCGCTCGAACTGGTCCTTCGACTCATCGAGTCCCCAGCCCGAGTCGATCATCACGAGCCCGTCGCTCGCCTCGATGGCGTAGGTATTGACGGCGCGCAGCCCGTCGAAAGGCAGCGGCAGCGGTATCCGGTAGACGCCAGGAGCGACTTCGTACGCGCCCTCTTCTATCCACTGAAGGCGATCGCTCCTCGCCGCGAGGACGGACGAGGAAGCTGGGTCGAGCGGCGGTTGCACCAGAACATTCTGGCATACCAGGCAGAACGCTCAGTTCACGGCCGGCGTCGTGCGGCTGTCCCGCTGAACTGGCGATGCCGCGGCCGAGCATGGCCGTCACTATTCAGGCTGTCAGGGTTCGGCGGCGGCGCCGGCCTGCTCCAGTGCGGTGAGGGCGCGAGCCACGTTTTCGCGCGGAACCCGTTCGATCATCGCCACCCGCCCGCGTGACTGTTCGACAGCCGAGGCGAAGCGCGTGGCCCAGCGGTTCTCCCAGACCACGACCACAGCTGCCGAAGAGGGCTCGAGCGACGCCGCGAGGTCGGTGAGATCGGCGTCACTCAGCAGGTCGAACCGCGAATCCGCGACCTTCTCGAACGACCGGTCGACCGCCGGGTCGCCGAGTTCGACTATCGTTGCGGAACCGTCCGCTTCCCTGCGAACGAATGCCAGGTCTATGACGTTGACCGTGCCGCTGGCCTGCAGGTCAGCGATGGCCGGCGCCACGTCCCCGGTGAAGCCAGGGCCTTCCAGGGCGATCACGGCCACATCGACGGGCCCGATTTCGTCGCCGTGAATTGGTGCAGCCATGATGCAGCCCCCGTCGCTGAAAGCGTCGTCGAAGTAACGTTACGTGGGATGTCATGCCCATCGGATCGCTAGCGAACCAGCGCTCGCCTTGCACCTGAACGCAGTCAACCGCGGCTACGCGCCGAGGCTTCCCTTAGCCGCCGCCTGGAAAGCACGGAACGGCAGGATCCGCTTGGCCAGCAGGCCGGCACGCTCGCCGGCCTTGCCTACTGACACCCGCCGGGGTGGCCGGGACGAGCGCAGCACCCGGTGCACCACGGCGGCGACGGCTTCGGGTGGTGCACCGTTCTCCTCGTCGCGAGCCATCTGCCCGACGGCGGAGTCCAGCGCCGTGCGGTAGGCGTCGTCACCGGCTGCTGCCCGTGCCATCCTGCGGCTGTAGGCGAGCGCCTCGCCGAAACCCTGCAGCGCGAACTTGCTCGCGCTGCAGAAGGCCTGGAACGGAATGCCGATCATTTCGGCGATCGAGCTCATCAGGACGATGCGGCCACTGCCCTGCGCCCGCAGCCGGAAGCACCTGCTGCACCACGCGGACGCAGCCCCAGAAGTTGGTCTCGAGCTGGCAGGTCAGGGCTCCGCTGGAGAGCGTAGTGCCGGAACGGTACCTAAGGAACAAACGGCGGCCCAGTACCGGTTGTCATTGCCCGCGGGCCAGCCCTATCCCGCGGGCCGGCCCCGCCCAGCAAGCCAGCCCCGCCCCGCTAGCCAGCCCCGAGATACCCGCGGAGTGATCGCCGTGCCAGTACCGACCCTTCAGATCGTCATCGCGAGCACCCGGCCGGGCCGGGTCGGACCGTCAGTAGCCAGCTGGATACATGAGCGCGCGGTCGCCCACGGCGGCTTCGAGGTCGAACTGGTCGACTTGGCCGAGGTGAACCTGCCGCTGTTCGACGAGCCGAAGCACCCGAGGTTCGGTGAGTACGCCCACGAGCACTCCAAGGCGTGGAGCGCGACGATCAGCCGCGGCGACGCCTTCGTCTTCGTGCTGCCCGAGTACAACTACGGCTACAACGCCGCGATCAAGAACGCGATTGACTATCTGCATACCGAGTGGCAGTACAAGCCGCTGGGATTCGCCAGCTACGGCGGCGTGGCGGCCGGAACCCGGGCGGTGCAGATGCTGAAGGAAGTGGTCACCGCGCTGAAGATGGTCCCGTTGCCCGAGGCGGTGCATATCCCGTTCGTCACGCAGTTCCTCGACGAGCAGCGGGTGCTGCGGCCTAACGACGTCATGGAGTCGGCGGCGACCGCGATGCTCGACGAAATCGCGAGGTGGGCGGCGGTGCTGCGCGACCTGCGTAAGCCCGCGCCCTGAGCGTGGGGCTGCGATGAGCTTGGAAGTCACGGTGCGCGGCGCCATGATCCCGCCGGAAGAACTGACCTGGCGGTTCTCCCGTTCGCCCGGACCAGGCGGGCAGTCGGTGAACACCGCGGATACCAGAGTCGAGCTCTCCTTCGACCTGGCGGCGACGACCGCGCTGGCCGAGCCGCTGAAGGAACGCGCCCTGCGCGCGCTTTCGGCCAGGCTGACCAACGGCGTGCTCACGGTGACCGCTGCCGAGTACCGCTCTCAGCTCCGCAACCGGCAGGCAGCGGCGACCCGGCTCGGTGAGCTGCTGACCGATGCGACGGCGCCGCCGCCGCCGCCCCGGCGGCCTACCAAGCCAAGCCGTGCGGCCCGCGAACGCCGGCTCGCGGCGAAGCAACGGCGCGCACAGACCAAGCGGCTGCGCCGGTCCACCGACGACTGACCAGCGCCGCGCGGCTGGACGGATATCCGTCGCCCGGATATCCGTCGTACAGAAGCCCGGGCAGGGACGACCGTGCTCGCGGCCGATTACAGCAGCGGCGCGGTGCACTGGAGTTTGGCCGCGGACTCCGCTGCGGCGGACAGCGAGCCGCTGGTGACTGTGACACCTACCGGGCTGCCGCACCCGGACAACGTGGCGACCAGGATCTTGACCGCCAGCAGGCTGGTCACGCCGGCCGCGATGGCTGCGTGAGTGCAGCTCGTGGCTCCCGCGCTGGATGTAGTGCACGACCAGGTCGCCGAACCTGCCAGCCCGAGCAGCACGAGTCCCGAAGGAAGCGTGAGATCCGCGGTCAGCCGCCCGGTGGCCGCGCCTCCCTGGTCCGATACGGCGACGTCCACGACGGTGACCGCGCCTAGATCCAGCAAGCCGGTCACCCGCACCCGCACGCTGAGCTTGGCCGCGATCGTCGGCGTGGCTCCCGGCGTCGGCGTCGTGCCCGGCGGCGGCAGCGCCGGAAGGGTCGGCGACGGTGCGGGTGATCCGCCTGGCTGCGCGCCGGAGGACGTGGGTGTGGGGGTCGGTGCCGACACCGGCTCGGACGGGCTCGGCCCCTGCGGTCGCGAGGACCCGCCTGACTTCGAACCCGAGCTGCCAGGGGCGAACCCGAACGGCACGAACGTGTGCGGCGTGCCCAGGTGCGGCAGGATCACGGTCGCTGCCGGTATCGCGATCGCGGTTGCGACCAGGCCGATTGCCACCGGCACCAGGTGCCGGTGCACCATCATGGTCCGTAGCCCGCGCACCGCCGACGAGATGCCGGCCGCTTGCGCGATCGGTCCGCCGGAGGCGAGGTAGCCGGAGGCGTAACTGCCGAGGATGAGCGGGGCGACGACGCCGTTCAGCGAGCCGTTGACGGACACCAGCTCGGCACGCGCCGTCATGCAGTCACGGCAGCCGGTCAGGTGCGTGTCCACCTGCCGTGCATCGCGCCGGGACAGGCGGCCCCGGACATAGGCGCCTAGCTTGCCCGCGACCGGCCTGCACTCCACGCGAGTCCGGTCCGACAGGTGCATCTGCAGGTAGGCCTGGCGCAGGCCCTCGCGCGCCCGGTAGCTGAGCGCGGACACGCTATTCGGGCTGATACCCAGCAGCAGGGCCACCTCGGCTGGCATGGCCCGCTCGATCTCGGTGTGCCAGAGCACGGCTGACCATCGCTCTGGCAGCGACAGGAACGCCTGGGTGACCAGCGAGCGCTCCAGCCGGGCGATCACCGGATCGACGAACGGCTCGCCAGGGTCGGGCAGCTCGGCGGAATCGGTGGGAACCTGATCGCGCTGGCCGCGTAGCTGGCCGAAGGCGACCCTGCGGACCGCGGTGAGCAGATACGGGCGGAATGCCTCCGACGGTCCGGCACCGCGCCTGATCGCCCCGAGCACCCTGGCGAACGTCTCGGCTACGACGTCGTCCGCATCGGCCGAATTGCCGACAATCTGGCGGGCCAGGCGGCCCGCGGCGGCGGCATGCCGCTGGTACAGGATGCCGTACGCGCCAGCGTCGCTTAACCGGGTAGCGGCGATGAGTTCCGCATCGCTAGCTGAGGCCCTGGCTGCATGCTGTCCAGACTCTTCTGTCCGCAGCGGATCGGACTCCGACGGCCCGGTGCTGGACGGACCGGGCTTCGACGACTCTGTCATAGCGCACCATCCCGTACGGCACTAGTTCTTGTGACGCAGTAGAAATCTTGCCTCGTTCGGCGTCATAGCGGGACTACTTCTGTGTCATTTCCCAATGACAACTTGCTTATGAGATCGAAAGGCAGTCTGATGAGCGATCGTGGAAGGCACGGCGCTGGCCGGCGCAGGGAATGGCTCGGCCTGCCCGTGGTACTAGGAATTTTGTGGACACCCGACCACGCAAGACACCGCAGGATCTGTCCCCGGCTACTACTTCCTGGTAATCGCCGTCATGGCGGCCAGCACCGGCGCGGCGCCCGGCCCTAGGGGCGCGCCGCGCCGACTGGCGGCACATTGCCTGCGGCCGCCTGACTGACCGGGCACTGCCGACGTTAAGCAAGCCAAGCTCCGGCCGGCCGGATCATCCCGCGCGAAGATCATCCGGTCGGCCGGGCCGTTATTTCTGACCGGCGTAGTAGCCACCGATATCGCGGCAAGGTAAGCGATGATATTTGTCCCGCCAAATCCACCCCGCAGCCGCATCCCTGACATTAGAGGGACACTTGTGTCCGCCGGTCTGGCAAGGTTGTCCAAGCCGACCGAGGCGGCAGATATTAGGCAAACCAAGCCATTCGCCCACCGCGACTCCCCCGAGGATTTACGTGCCAGGGACAGCCGAAGCCGAACTGAGCGGGCTCGCCTTCGGCGGGAGCTGGCGCCCCTCGCCGACCCGGCGGCAGCCGTTCGCCTGTCGCTGGGTGCCGGTCCCCGACGACTTCGGCCGGAGCAAGCAGCGGGCGGCGGCGTTCGCCGCGGCCTGGCAACACTGGGCTGGCCCGTCCGAGCTGCTATTCACCCAGCGGTCGGCTGTCGGTCATCAGGCGGCCGCCTTGGCGGGCGCGCAGGCTACCGACTATCACACGAGCACCCGGCGGATCTGGGTCTGACTCCTGAACCAGGGGACGGCTACTCGCCGATAGCCTTCAGCTGCCGCAGCAGGGCTGCCCTGGACTGGTCCGCGTCGAGCGCGGCGCGAGTCAGGCCGTCGAACACCGCGGTGTAGAACGCCAGGTCGTCGGCATCCTCCAGGTACCAGGTGCGGCGGAGGTTCTCCACGTAGACCAGGCCGGGAACGCGCTCCCGGTCGGGGAACAGCAGGAGGCAGAACGGGAAGTCGAGCGCCGCGTGCACCAGGTCCTCGGTGAGTACCTGGATGGTGATGTTCGGCGCGTCGGCCAGTTCCGCGAGGTGGGCGAGCTGGCGGCGCATCACCGCCGGGCTGCCGACCGCGCGCCGCAGTACCGACTCGTCCATGACCGCCCAGAGCCGGAGCGGGTCGGCAGAGTGGTGCAGTAGCTGCTGGCGTTCGAGCCGGAGTGCGATCAGCCGCTCCAGCTCACCGGGCACGGACCTGGCGCGCGGGTCGTCGGCAAGCACGGCCCGCGCGTAGTCGGGCGTCTGGAGTAGGCCGGTGACCAGGCCGCCACGGTAATCGCGCTCCTGAGACGCACCGGCCTCCATTCCTACGAATGTCGCGAACCAGGACGGCAATACGTCGCCGTAACCTTGCCACCAGCCGCGCTCGTGCGCCTGCCGGGCCATTTCCACCAGCGGCCTGACATCGTCGGGATTCGTGATCCCGTAGACGTCAAGAAGCTCGCGCACGTCCCCAGGGGAGACGCCCTCGTGGTTCTCGATCCTGGACACCTTGGACGGCGCCCAGCGAAGCTGGCGGGCGACTTCCGCTCCGGTCAGCCCGCTGGCCTCGCGAATCTCGCTGAGCCACTCACCCAGCACCCAGCGCAGGTACACCGGGCTGGAACGCTCGCCCATTCCCACCACTTCTCCGGCGAACGACGCGAGACACGTCGGCCCCCATGATGCGGCAATTGGCCGCCAGCTTCACCATAAAGCCGCCGGGAACGGCCCGGCGCAATATTCATCTCACGTACTTGCGAAGATGGAAATTCTACGACAGGCTGGCATTGCGCGGACCGGAGCCGGGGGGACAGTCATCCAGCGGGAGGCAGCGAGACGATGTCCCGAACCGAACTGGTCGGCTGGGCGAAGAGTGCGGCGGGCCCTCTGCTCCGGCGGTTCGTGTTAACCGTTCCGCCCAGCGCGAGTGGCGTGCACCACGCCAGGCACGTGTTCCGTGCCCTGCTGCACGGCTGGGACGAGGCGCCGGCTGCCGCCGCGGAGTCGGCCTTCGCCGAGGTGGCGGCTAACGCCTTCCGGCACGGCCGGGGCCGGATCACGGTCCGGGTGTGCCTGGCGCCTGACTGGGTGCGGTGCGATGTCCGCGACGGCAACTGGCGGTTCCTGCGGGGCCGGTACCAGCAGTACTGGCATCCCCGGTACGAGCGCTGCTGGCCAGGGGAGAGCGGCCGGGGCATGGTCATCGTCACGGCGCTGGCCGACCGGTGGGGCGTTCGCCGCCGGCCGCTGGGCAAGACGGTCTGGTTCGAAGTAGGCTCCGGCAACACCTCAGCGAGGGAGTGTGGCTACTAGGTGAGCGTGGATGGCGGCGCGGAGTTGCCGCCCTTCGACCCGAACACGCCGAGTGCAGCACGGATCTACGACTACCTGCTCGGCGGCAGTCACAATTTCGCGGCGGACCGGAAAGCCGGGCAGGCCATGATCGCGGCCTTTCCGCCGCTTCCGCAGATCTTGCAGGCAGGCCGGGCGTTCGTGCGCAGGGCGACCCGCTTCCTGGCCGTGGAGCGTGGCGTCACCCAGTTCCTCGACCTGGGCAGCGGCATCCCCACCGTGCGCAACGTGCACGAGATCGTGCGGCAGGCCAGTACGGCGACCAAGGTGGTCTACCTCGACATAGACCCGGTCGCGGTCGCTCATTCGCGGCGGATACTGCAGGACATCGCTGGCGTCCGGTGCATCCACGGTGACCTGCGGGAACCAGAGGCGGTCTGCGCGAGCGCCGACATCAGAGAATTCATCGACTTCAGCCGGCCGGTCGCCGTCATACTCAACGCCGTGCTGCACTTCATCGCCGACGACAAGGAAGCGGCGGGAATCGTCGACGGATACCTCGACCGGGTGGTGCCGGGCAGCTACCTGGTCATCGGGCACCACACCGCCGAGAGCGAGCGGGCCGACGAGGCCAGGGCGCGGGACATCTATAGTCGCGCCGCTCAGCCGCTCATCCCGCGCACGCGGGAGGAGATCACCGGCTTCTTCCACGCCACCGAGCTGGTCGAACCCGGGGTCGTGCTCTCCCCGCTGTGGCGTCCTGATCCTGGTGAAGAGCCTGCGAGCGACGAGCAACTGCCGCTGTACTTCGGGTACGCGGGCGTTGGCCGCAAGTTCTGACCGCGTCGCGTGCTGGCCGGGCTGGCGGTGCTGGTCAGGCTAGCCGTGCTGGCCGGGCTGGCGGCCAGGGCCCGGCGGCCCGGCGAAGGCCTGGGCGATGGTGAGCCAGTGTTCGGCGACGTCGCCTCGGGCCAGAACGGCTGTGTCGTCGCGGTGGCGGCGCTGGGTCACCAGGAGACAGAAGTCCAGCGCCGGACCGGTCACGGTGTCCGCGGCGTCCTGCGGACCCCAGGTCCACAGCTCGCCGCCCGGGCCGGTGAGCTCGACCCTGACCGGCTTCGCCGGGATCTCGAGCCCGTTCGCGGCAAAACTGTACGGCAGTGCCCGCACGCCGATATGGGCAATGTGCCGCAGCCGCCCGGTGGGCTCCCTGACCTGGCCAAGGGCGTCGGCGATGTCCTGGCCGTGCGCCCAGGTCTCCATGATCCGCGCGGTCACCGAGGAAGCGGCGCTCATGGCCGGGCCGAACCAGGGCAGGCGTCGTGCCGGGTCAAGCCCGGCGAACAGCTCGATCAGGCGGCTGCGGGACGAGTCGAACCAGGCGAGCAGCTCGGCTCCGGTCAGCGAACGGTAGCGCTGCGCGATCTCGTCAGCGTCGAGCTGGCCGGCCGCGAGGGCACGTTCCACTTCGGCGGTGAATCCCGCCGGGTCGGTAGCCGACTGGACCGCGGCGTCGTCGAAATAGGCCAGGTGACTGACCTGGTCGGCCACGGTCCAGCCCGCCGCCGGCGTCGGCGTGTGCCAGCCGTCCTCGTCCAGGCCGCGGACCAGTGCGGTGAGCGCGGTGGTCTCCGCCGTCAGATCTCCGGTGAGCTCGCGCATGTCAGCGGGCACGGCTGCCTCCATTAGTCAGCGCGGATCACGCAGCGTACGGTTCATGAGCATCGCAGGTTTCCGCTCGAAGGGTTCGATTATGACCGCCATGACCACCGACGAGTTCACCGGGCAGGTGCTCGCCGCGTATGCCGGGACACCGCAGCCGCGGCTTCGTGAGCTGCTCGAGGCCCTCGTCAGTCACCTGCACGCGTTCGCCGTGCAGACCCGGCTGACTCCGCAGGAATGGCTTGCCGGGGTGTGGTTCCTGACAGCGACCGGGCACAAGTGCGACGCCGACCGCCAGGAGTTCATCTTGCTCTCCGATGTCCTCGGCCTGTCGTCCCTGGTGGAGCTGATCAATGCCGCGCCGGGGGCGACGGAATCGACTGTGCTCGGGCCCTTCTACGTGCCAGGCGCGCCAGTCCGGGCGGTGGGCGAGCAGATCGGGCGCCCGCAGGACGGCAGCCCCACCCTGGTGCGCGGCAAGGTCACCGACGTCGCTGGCCGGCCTGTCGCCGGGGCCACCGTGGACGTCTGGCAGAGCAGCGGTAACGGGCTCTACGACACCCAGGACCCGCAGCAGCCGCGCTTCAACCTGCGCGGCGTCTTCGTCACCGAGGCGGACGGCGGCTACCAGTTCCGTACCGCCCGGCCGGTCAGCTACCCGGTCCCCACCGACGGTCCCGTGGGTGAGCTGCTGCGCGGCGCGGCCCGGCATCAGTGGCGTGCCGCCCACCTGCACGCGATCGTGGCCGCGGCCGGTTACCGGTCGCTCACGACGCACGTCTTCGACGCCGACAACCCTTACCTGGCTAGCGACGCCGTCTTCGGAGTCAAGGACTCGCTGGTCAAGCAGTTCCGGCCCGCCGGGCCAGACGACCCGCCTGACGTCAGCTACGTGGTGGAGATGGACTTCGCTCTAGCGCCGGCGCACAGCACCGGGCACAGCACCGGGCCGGCTCGGTAGCGGCCGACTCCTAGGTCCGAGGTAGCTGGTTCGCGTCAGAGCCGTACCACGGCGTGCCGAAGTTGTACACGGCGCCGTTGGCGGTGAGGATGAGGTAGCCGCCTGGCCGCCCGGCCGCCAGAGCCGTGAGGGCGGAACCGGCGGGGACCTTGCTGGCCAGTGAGCCGCGCCAGGGTGCGCGGAAGGCGCTTATCGCACCGGTCGACTTGAGTATCCAGTATCCGCCGGTCGCGGGGTCCGCGGCGAGACCGACTGCCCGCACGCCCACAGGCAGTCTGTTCGCGAGTGAGCCGTACCACGGCGTGCCGAAGGCCGCGACTTTTCCGTTGGATGCGCGGACCCGGGAACTGAACCCGCGCAGCGCGTCGATGGTCACGAACGAGTACCCGTCAGCCCGGAGCTTGCTGATCACGGTGGGCAGGGCGTCGGCGTCCAGGGTCGAGTTGTCGTGCGCATCCGACCCGCCGTGCATGAGCACGATCTCGCCAGGCCGGCGGTTCGCCAGAACGCGGTTCACGACCGTGCGCACCGTGATGCCACCCGAGGTGCCCATCCAGCCGAGAGTGTCGACCGTCCAGCCGATCGGCACGAAGCCTGCCGAGTTGACCGCGGCGATCGTGCGCGCGTTGTGATCACCGAAGGGGAAACGGAACCACGGCCATGGGTCCAGGCCGGTGAGCGACGTGATCTCGGTCTGCGCACCGCGCACCTGCTGGCGGATGCTCGCGTCGGTGATCCTGGTGAAGTGCGGGTGCGTACTTGAGTGGTCCCCGACGAGCTGGCCGGCAGCCGCGATGGCCTGCGCTGTGGCCGGTGACCTCCTGGCAGTCCCGCCGACCAGGAAGAACGTGGCCCGCACGTGGTCCCGGCGGAGTGTGGCAAGGATGCTCCGCACGCCTGAGGTCGGACCGATGTCGAAGGTGAGCGCGACGATCTTGCGGCTGGTCGGGATGACGTCCCACTGCCGCCCGCGCAGGCCCGCGGGCACCTTGCCGCCGGTGGAGGTGAGGATGAGATAACCGCCCGGCCGGCCCGCCGCGATGGCCGTGAGCGTCGAGGCGAACGGGATCTTGCCGGCTAGCGAACCCCGCCGGGGCGCGTGGAAGGCGTCCACTGCGCCGGTAGACCGCAGGATCCAGTACCCGCCGGTGGCGGGGTCGGCGGCCAGGCCGGTGGCCGTCACGCCCGCGGGCAGCTTGTACGCGTCCGAGCCGAACCACCCAGTGCCGAAGGCGTGGACGCCGCCGTTGGAGGTGAGGATGAGGTACCCGCCTGACCGGCTGGCCGCGATGGCCGTGACGGCGGAGCCCGCCGGGATCTTGCCGAGCAGGGAGCCGCGCCAGGGAGCGTGGAAGCCGTCCACTCCGCCACTGGACCGCAGGATCCAGTACCCGCCGGTGGCGGGGTCGGCGGCCAGGCCGACGGCCCGCACGCCCGGCCGGAGCGTTCTCGCGGCTAAGCCCCAGGACGCCAGCGTCCCGCTGGTGCGAGTCGCGCCAGCGGCGCTTTGGCTACCTGCGCCGATGGCACCGTTAGCTGCCAGCGACACGGCACCGAAGAAGACGGCCGCAGTGACGGCCGTTGCCCTGAACTCCATGACAGTTACCACTCCTGACGACGTTCATGCCAGCACAGCGCAGAGTTACGGCGGCGGCCAGACCCATTGGTCCCGCATCGAGCATCCCGGCCGCGGGACAGCGCCAGGACGCGAGCGCTCGTGACCAGGCTGCCTCGTCAGCCCGTGATGGGCGCGCCGAAGCCGATCTTGCGCAGCGGTGCCTTGAGTACCTTGCCGTTGGGGTTGCGCGGCAGCGGGTCGGTGGTCACGGCGATGAACTGCGGCACCTTGAAGTCCGCGAGATGCGCCCGCGCGTAGTCGATGACCTCAAGCGGGTCCACGGTAGCGCCGGGCAGCGGGACGATCACGGCGCCGACCTTCTCGCCCATCATGGCGTCGGGAATCCCGACGACCGCCACCTCGCCGACGCCGGGCGCCCCGATCAGCGTGTTCTCGACCTCGACGCAGTAGACGTTCTCGCCGCCCCGGTTGATCATGTCCTTGATCCGGTCGAGCACGTAGACCAGGCCATCGGAATCCACCCGGCCGACGTCTCCGGTGTGCAGCCAGTTGTCCAAGAAAGTCTGCGCCGTAGCGTCGGGCTTGTTCCAGTATCCGGCGCAGACGCTCTGGCCCTTGATCAGGATCTCGCCCATTCCCTCGCCCGCCTCGAAATCGGCGGCCGTGATGGCGATCTCGGTGTGCGGCGCGGCGAACCCGACGGAGTCGGCATGTTCCGCCGCCCACTCGTGCGGCAGCAGGGTGGCGATCGACGTGCACTCGGTCAGCCCGAATCCGTTCGCCAGCCGCGCGCCGCCGAACTGCTCGCCGATCTGATGTACCAGGGCCGGGGCGATCGGGGCGCCGCCGTAGGACGCCCAGCGCACCCCGGCGACCTTCGAGGCAGCGAAGTCGGGGTGGTTGAGTATGTAGTAGTAGATCGCCGGGACCGCGGTGCAGGCGGTAATCCGCTCGCGTTCCAGCGTTTCGATCATCCGGCGGCCGTCGAATCCCGCGTCGATCACCGTCGCGCCGCCGACCCGCAGGGCCGGCAGCATCTGGCTGTGGCAGCCGGTGACGTGGAACAGCGGCACGACCACGAGCGTGCGCATCTCGGCGCCGGCGTCACGCGGGATGTCGCTCACCCGGTACACGGTCTCCACGTTCGCGAGCACGTTCTCGTGCGTATGCATGGCGCCCTTGGGGAACCCGGTCGTGCCGCTGGTGTAGAAGATCGCCGCGACGTCGGACCGCCGCGGCCCCTCATGCACCCACGGCGTGCCGTCCGGCAGGGCCGCGCCAGGTTCGAACACATGCGAGCTGCCTGAGTCGTCGATGACGTACGCGACCTCGGTGTCAGTGAGCCTCGTATTCACCGGTACCACGATCGCGCCCGCCATCAGGCCGCCGAAGAAGGCGATGACCCAGTCGACGGAGTTCGGCAGCCTGATCGCGACCCGGTCACCGGGCCGGACTCCGTTCGCACGCAGGCCGCCGGCCACCCGGGCGGCCCGGTCCCACAGCCCGGAGTAGCTGACGCGCTCCCCGCCGACCCCGACCAGTGCCTCGGCTCCCGGGTCCGCATCCGTGCTGCCGCGGAGCATCTCAAGCAGCGACTCGTGCAGGTTCGGGTATCTGCGGATGCCGTCGGCACCCGCCAGCACGCCCGAGTCGTCGAACGGGTTCGCACCTCTAGGCGATGCCGTGATCGGCACGACCCACCTCCTCGGTCCGCGCCGCCGTGCTGGCCGGCGGTGCCGCTGCTACGCCGGCCAAGAACTCGGCCGGGTTGCGCACCAGCATCTGGTCGATCTGATCCTGCGATACGCCGCGTTCGCGTAGCGCGGGGAGCACGCTGGAATGGATATAGGTGTACTGCCAGCCGGGGGCGAACGGATCGATCTCGGCATTGGTGAACCAGTCGATGAACGAGGACTTGTCGTGTGCCAGCATGATCCGGCCCGCCAGGCCCCGTTCGCACAGCGTCGCGAGAGTGTCGATCTGGGTGTCGAGCGGGATGGTGAACGGCAGGCCGCAGCGGTCCCAGCCGAGGTAGGAGCCGTTGTCGATGATCTGCTCCAGGTAACCAAGGTCGGTCGACTCATTGGAGTGCCCGATCATCACCGCGCCCAAGTCGACGCCGCGTGCGGCTAGCGCCCGCTGCTGCTCCAGGCCGCGCCTCGTCGGCGCGTGCGCGTGGGTGCAGATCGGGGCGCCAGTGCGGACGTGGACGTTCGCCACCGCGTTAGCAAGCCGCTCGACGTCTTCGGTCATGCCGGGTTCGTCGGTGACGAGCTTCAGCACCGCCGCCCGGAATCCGGTATCGCCGATCCCGGTGGTCAGGTCACGCTCGAACAGCGACTCGAGCACCCGGTCGTCGCCGTCCAGCACCTTGCCGGGCCCGCGGAGCTGGAACGGCAGCGGCAACTTGTCGTAGGTGTAGTAGCCGGTCGCGAACATCAGCTTCAGGCCGGTGCCTGCCGCGGCGCGTGCGGCCAGTACCGGGTCGCGGCCCAATCCGGGCACGGTCATGTCCAAGATGGTGTCGACGCCAGCCTGGCGGAGCCGCGTCAGCCGATCCCGCGCCGCCGCCACCTCGGTCTCGGTATCCCAGCCGCCGAAATCCGGCCAGCCCGAGTGCAGCGACTCGTTCCTGATGAAGACATGCTCGTGCATGAGGACGACGCCGAGGCTACCGGTGTCGACATCGCCGGCCGTGGTGGGAACGGTGGGCACTTTTCGCCTCCTCCCGGTGGGCGGGCTAAGCCCTCACCGCAACTACAATACGCGCTGATCGTCGCATATATATTTATTAGCGACCAGGGAAAGAATGGTTTCCGGCCGTCCCCGGATCAGCGTCCTGCCCATAGGGTCGCCTACCGCGATCACGGTGGACTGGCGCTCGGCGGTCCACCGCGGCGGCTCGCCCTGCCAGCGCGAGCCGCCCAGCAGCAGCATCCGGTAGTCCAGGGTCTTGGTGAGGTAGACGTCGACGTGGCTCCAGTCCGAGGTCTCGCAGGCCACCGACGGCAGCCGCGCCATCTCGGCGGGCGGCGCCCGTCGGCGGTCAGGAGCGGAACGCTGTACCGTGCGTCCGCGCCGTCAGCGACTACGGCGACGAGCCTGCCCGCGCCGAGTTCGAGCACGTCGAGCAGCCGCAACGGCGTGGGCACCTGGACTCCCGCGCGCCGCAACTGTTCCGGCAGGACGATGTCGCCTGGCGCGCCGGCCACCTGGCTGGCGAGCCCGGCGGTGACTGTCATCCGGCCTGGCCGCCCGCTGCCTCGACGTGCGCGAGGCCCACGGACTCGATCACGTCGGCGCCGCGGCGCAGGCCATCCCTGGCGCGGACTCGCTCGCCGATCGCCGCCAGCTTCGCGGTCATGGCCGGAGCAAGGACGGTGCCGAGTGCGGCCGTCATGCCGGCCTCGGTGAACGCGTAAGCCGGCAGCCGCACCCCGAAACCGAGCTCGTCCATCCGCTGCGCGTTGTCGTACTGGTCCCAGAACAGCGGAAGCAAGATCATCGGCTTGCCGAAGTGCACGGCCTCGGTCGTGGTGTTGTTGCCGCCGTGCGTGATGACCGCGTCCACCTGCGGGATCACGGTGGTCTGCGGCAGGAACTCGGCGCCGGTCATGTTGTCGGCCAGGGTGTACTCCGCGTGCTGCGGCCCGGTGCTCACGATGTACCGGTGCGGGGTGCGGCCGAGCACGTCGACGAGGCGCTTCATCAGGTCGACGTCGGCGCTGCCGAGCGAGCCGAGTGACAGGTAGACCAGGGCGCCGCCGGCGGGCCGGTCGCGGAACCGCGCGGGAAGCTCGTATGCGTGGTCGGTCTCGCGGACGCTGGAGTCCATCCGGTGCCAGGTCGGGCCAAGCGGGCGGACGTCGGTGTAGTCGGCTTCCTCGGGGAACACGTAGAGGTTGGCGTGCCCGGAGGTGTGCACGAACTCGAGCTCAGGCAGCGGTGGCGCGCCCTGCCCGGTGACCCAGGTGTCGAACGTCTGCCAGAGCTCGCGATGTGACCGGTCGTACTCGGCGCGGAACGCCGCCCAGCCGGAGTTGTCGGCCGCCGGGTGCCCGGAGAAGACCGGCGGCACGCCGTCGCCGGTGATCTCCAGCGGGTTGCATGACACGATCCGGATGTAGGGGACACCCGCGGTCAGCAGCGCGGGGAACGCCACGACGTTGTCTTCGACGATCACGTCGGGCCGGACCCGGCTCAGGATCTGCTTCAGTTGCGGTTCGCAGTAGCGAGCGCCGTCGATCAGCGCCTGCCAGGTCGGCTTGATGAACGACTCGAGCTGGTCGATGGTGGGCTTGCGGAATTCGGGCGCCGTATCGCGGATGAAGTCCTTCCAGAACTGCCCGGCGTCCTGCTCCCCGGCGGCTTTCCCGTCGGCAGGAACGGCGGGCGGCGCCAGGTCGACGAGATCTTCTTCGAAGCCGAGAGCGGCCAGCTTGCCCTGCCACGACGCCTCGGCGGCGAAGACCACCCGGTGCCCGCGGCGGCGCAGGATGTCGCCCAGGCCGACGCACTGGTTGGTCGGGCCGTAGGCGGATTCCGGCATGAACAAGACGGTAAGCGGGCGCTGGTTCATCTGGTCTCTTTCAAGGCGGGAAGCCGGGAACGCCGAGTTTAGCCATCTGTGCCCCTTCCTGCGCGGTTCAGCCTGCGGAACATTGCCTGCTGCGACTTGTAAAGTCCGGGGAACTCGGCGTAGAGACGGTCATAGGCCGCGCGGTTCGCCGGGTCCGGCCGGAAGGTCCGCTCGACCTGGACCAGCGCGCTGGCCGCCGCACGCTCGACCTGCCCGAGCGCGAGGCCTGCCAGGATCGCGGCGCCCCGGAGGTTGGCGTAGACCGGATCGGCGACCCGCTCGATGGTGCGGTCCATGACGTCGGCGTGGATCTGGCACCACAGATCCGCCCGCGCTCCGCCGCCGAAGACCCTGATCGGGTCCAGCCGTCGCTTGACGAAGCGCTCGACCGCCTCGTGCAGCCACCGGTTGTTGTAGGCGACGCCTTCGAGTACTGCCCGGATCAGCGCGGCGCGGTCAGTGTGCAGCGACAGGTTGTGGAATCCGCCCCGCGCGGCCCGGTCGTCGACCGGCGAGCGTTCGCCGGCCAGCCACGGAGTGAACAAGATCCCTCCGGCGCCCGCGGGCGCCGTGGCTGCCAGTCCGGTGAGTTCGGCGAAGCCGGGCCGTAGCCCGGCGCTGAGCTGGTCGTCGGGCGCGATGACCCGGTCCCGCAGCCATTGCAGGCAGGCGCCAGCGGTCTCGTGGTTGTTGGCCACCAGGTAGCCGCCGTGCAGGGCGCCGGGCACGGTGGCGATCTGGCGGATCGCGTCGGTCTTCTTGAAGGTCACCGGGCAGCTGATCCAGGACGTGGTGCTGATCGCCAGGTGGCACTGGTACTCATCCAGCGTTCCCGTTCCCGCGGCGGCGGAATGCAGGTCCGGCGTGCCCGCCACGACGGGAATCCCCGGCGTCAGCCCCAGATCGGCCGCGACGTCCTCCCGTACCGTGCCGATCACCGATCCGGTCGGGTGCAGCGGCGCGAGCTTAGCCGGATCGACGCCAGCCAGCTTGACCAGGCCGGCGTCGTAGCGCAGGCTGGCGAGCTTCCGGTTGTCGGTGAGCCAGGCCGCGGTCATCGAGGCCGGCGAGGCGGCCGCCGTCCCGGTGAACCGCATCGAGAGGTAATCGACGGGCTCGAGGTACCAGCGTGCCTGCCCGGCGATGTCCGGCCGGTCGGCGTCCAGGTACAGCATGTGCCCGATCGGGTCGGCACCGCTCGTCGACGGCGCGCCTCCGGTCTTGCGTACCCAGGCGGCCAGCGGCCTGGGCGCGTAGCCGGAGACCGGTCCGCCGAACCTGCTCCTGGCGTGCCTGCCGCCTCTGGTGTCCATCCACAGGACGCACGGGCCGACCGGCGTGCCTGCCGCGTCGACCGGGACGGTGCTCGCCCACTGGCCGGTCGTGCTGACGGCGACGACCTGATCCGGGCGGACGGCACCGCTGGCGAGCCCGGCACGGGCGGCGTCGCTGACGAGGCGCCACCACTCGCCGGGGTCCTGCTCGGCGGCTCCGTCCGGACGCAGGTCGGTACGCAGTTCGGCGCCCGCCGTCCAGGCGAGGTGGCCGGCCAGCGACACCAGGCCGACCTTCAGGCCGGTGGTTCCCAGGTCGATCGCCAGCGCGTACTTCTCGTCCGGTCCTGCGGACTCGGTCATGCGGCTCTCCTGCGGGGGAATCGGAACATGGGCTGCGGCGCCGAGGCGGACGCGGTCACTCCGGCGCGGGCACGGCCTGCTGCTTGTCCATCATGTCGGCCATGACCGCCTGGATGAACTCGTCAGCCTCGGCTGTCAGACCGCCAGGTACCCCGCCGTAGATCGCGCTGCTGTGCGCTGGCTGGCCGGCCTGATCACGGGCATAGGCGACCGCTTGCGCCAGGTCGGCGGCGAACGCGTCGGCCACGCCGGGCTGGGTCTGCGGCCGGGTAACGGCCATGTGCAGGGCATTGGGGTACTGCTGCCCGTTGAAGCGCCAGCCTCGGGGCCGCATGAAGTCGCTGAGGTGGTAGACGTCGAACTCGTCGCTGGTGAAGCTGAACAGGAACGTCGGCTGGCCCAGGATGCGCAGCTCCGGATGGGACCGGACGGCGTCCTGCATGACGGCGGACGTGCGGAAGATCTCGCGCGCGTAGCGCAGGTAACCCTCCCTGCCGAGGCTCACCATGGCGGCCCAGGTGGCGGCGATGAGCCCGCCGGAGCGTGATCCCTCGATGCCCGGCGAGCAGTACTTGCCGCCGCTCCAGTCGGTGCGGTAGAAGTACTGCGCGTTGCGCAGTGCGCGGTCGCGGAAGGCAACTACGGATGAGCCCTTGAACGCGTACCCGTACTTGTGGGTGTCGGCCGAGATGCTGGTCACTCCCGGCAGCCGGAAGTCGAAGACGGGTATGTCGTAGCCGAGTCGCTGCCCGAACGGCAGGATCAGCCCGCCCAGGCAGCCGTCCACGTGCAGCCCGATCCCGCGGCTGGCGGCCAGGTCAGACAGTTCCCCGATGGGGTCGATGGTGCCGTAGCCGTAGTTGCAGGCCGACCCGACCAGGGCGATGGTGGCGGCGTCGATGTGGTCGGCCATCCAGCCGACGTCGGCCTGCGTGCTGACCGGATCGACCGGCGCCGTGCGCGGTTCGACGCCGAACAGGTGGCAGGCCTTGTCGAAGGCAGGGTGCGCGGTCTCCGGCTTGATGATGTTGGGGCTGGTGATCCCGCGCTCGTCGCGTGCGTGCTCACGGTAGGCGAGCACGGCGTGCAGGATGCTGCCGGTGCCGCCGGTGGTGACGATCCCGGCGGGCGTGGCATCGGTCACGGCGCTGGCGCCGAGCACGTCGAGTACCATCGCGATGATCTCGCCCTCGAACCTCGTCATGCTCGGGCACATGTCCCGCTGCAGGGCGTTGACGTGCCCGAACAGGCCGAACGCCTGCGTCATGAAGTCATAGTGCTCGTGATCGCCGCAGTACATCGTGCCCGAGCATTTGCCGGTCTCCCAGAAGGCGTCCTCCTGGGTGGCCAGCGCGGTGAGCTCGGCGAGCACCTCCTCGCGCGGGCGGCCACGCTCGGGGAGCTCGCGGTTGACGGCTGACGGGCCGGTCGGGGGCAAGGCGTTCATGCGCACAATCTAGCGAAGGTCACCCGGACGGGTACTTGGCAAGGATTTCCCTGAGCTGGGCAACGAACCGCAGCGCTTCGTCGTGCTCGCGCTGCCAGACGTTCCGGCCGAAGATCAGCCCGGTAGCACCCGCCTCCATGGACTCACGTGCCTTGTCCAGCATGGCTTCGTCGCCGGATCGTTCGCCGCCTGACACGAGCAGCAGCGTCCGGTTCGCTGACCGCGCCACGGCGCTGATCGCTTGCCGCGCGGAGAAGTCGCCCTGATAGGCAGCCGGCACGCCGGACTGCTTGCCCGGTTGGGGGAAGTTGACCTTCACCAGGTCGGCGCCGAGCTCGCTCGCCGTGCGGGCGGCATAGTCGACCGCGTAGAAACTGTCCTTGCCGCCCTTGGCGTCGATCGCACTGCCGCGCGGGTAGGACCACACGATCAAGGGCATGCCGAGGCGCTCCGCGTCATGACGTACCTGCCGGTACTGCGCGAAATCGCGCTCCTGGGCAGGGGACCCGACGTAGAGCGTGTAGCCGACGGCGTCCGCGCCCAGCCTGACCGCGTCCTGCACGCTCGCGTGCACCGGCGAGAGCGGGTCGATAGCGGACGGGATGTCTGTCTTGCCGTTCAGCTTGAGCACGAGCGGCAGCTCCCCGGCGTAGTCCCAGTAGAACTTCTGGGCCAGGCCGATCTGGAGGGCGATGCCGTTGAACCCGCCTTCCAGCGCCAGCTTGACGATGTACTTCGGGTCGCTGGCCGCCGGGTTGCCCGAGAAGTCTCTCGGTCCGTGCTCAAGCCCGTGATCGTAGGGCAGGAAGATCGCGGTGCCGTTGCGCAGGCCGTGCTGGTGGAGTATCCGGTGCAGCCTGGCCTTCTTCCCGGTGCCGAGGCCTAGCTCGGCGAGAGCGGGGCGTGCGTTCATGGGTATCTTTTCCCCTCTAGTGCGTGCGGGCTTCTAGTGCGTGCGGGCTGGTGACATCGATGCGCGGCGGACCGGGAGGATGATCAACAGGACGCCGCCGGCCAGCAGCAGCAAGCCGCCGGCCAGCAGGCCGATCGCCAGCCAGGAGAGCCCGGGCAGCTCGGCGCCCGCATCGGCGTGTACGGTCAGGCCGGCGCTCGGCCGCGGATTCATCGCGACGATGACCCAGTCACCAGCCGGCGGGCGCCAGGTCAGCGTCTGGGTGCCGGGACCGGAGACGCTGGCGACCCAGATCGTGGTGCTGGCGGGCGCGGTCGGCA
>Ga0307372_10003989_pt1 | contig 23114 bp, 23 predicted proteins | sample OX1MG_FD_202533 | JGI IMG/M metagenome (GOLD analysis project Ga0307372, IMG submission 202533) | Soil microbial communities from Risofladan, Vaasa, Finland - OX-1 | ecosystem: Environmental > Terrestrial > Soil > Coastal area > Acid sulfate soil | place: Finland: Risofladan, Vaasa | collected...
ACGCTGGCCGCTTGGCAACCTGTGAGTAACTCAGACGCATAGCAAGAGGCTCCTCTTTCTTTTCTTGAACACACTTCTTGACCCCCTCATTATAGCTTCTTCTGGGCTATTGGGGAAGAAGTCTATTGTATTTTGATAGAAGGCACTCCATGCCTCTGTTCCTGCTGAATAGTCAAGCATATGAGCCATATGTTGTATATGTTGGCAGTTAACTTGCTGGAGAAAATAGCCGAGCATAGGCGTAATGCCGACATTGCGTCCATCAGGGGAATAGCCTTTGCCTGCTTTTTTTAGTGCGAGTGCCATCATGCCATGCAGTGTCTCGTGACCGAGGCTATTTGTGAGGTACCATTCGCTTTCGGTCAGGCGGATGATGCCACCGGGACGTGTAATGCGCATGCATTCATTCATGAGCGCGGGCCATGTAGCTGGCGACATGAAGGAGAAAATGAAGCGGGCGTTGACGATATCAAAGGAACCATCGGGAAAGTCGAGTGGTTTTGTGGCATCCATCACTCTAAAATGCGCGTTGTTCAATCCTTGTACGAAGGCATGGGTATGTGCATATTCAACCATGTTGCGGCTAATATCAATGCCCGTTAGCTGAATTTTGGGATGCTCAAACGCCATATCGTGTACCCATCCACCGGGGCCACAACCAATATCCAGAACATCATGAATGGTGGAGAAATCGGTGCGTTCAGGAAATGTGCCTCCCATTCCCTGTGTTGTTAAGTTGTCTTGATACAGCAAACGCGCCATCTCCGCAGCATTCTCAGCATCTATGAAATACTCATTTGGGTCTTTTGATGGGGTGGTTGGCAAAGTCATTCACCTTTCTTTATTATGCCCATTTTCTTGCTGCCAGTATAACAAAATGCCTGCTGCGATTGCAATAATTTGCAAATCTGTCGCATCTTGTGATCATGCTGTCTTGATAGAGGCCGCTTTTTGCAAGCCGAGTTCTTCAGTGGATTGCTGACGCATCTGGTATTTCTGAATTTTGCCGGTGACGGTCATGGGAAAATCGTTAACGAACTTGAAGTAGCGCGGGATTTTGTAGTGCGCTATCTGGCCTTTACAGAAGGCTTGTAGCTCTTCCGGTGTAACCTGTGCGTCGGATTTGACTTTGACCCATGCCATGATTTCTTCGCCGTATTTTTCGTCGGGTACGCCAATAACCTGCACATCAATAATTTGGGGATGTGAATAGAGAAATTCCTCGATTTCGCGTGGGTAGACGTTCTCACCGCCGCGAATAATCATATCCTTGATGCGCCCGACGATATTGACATAGCCTTCTGCGTCCATCGTAGTGAGGTCGCCGGTATGCATCCAGTGGGCACGATCAATGGCATCCACGGTAGCCTGTTCGTTGTTCCAGTAGCCGAGCATGACGCTGTAGCCGCGTGTACACAATTCGCCGGTCGCGCCAGTCGGCACAATCTGACCTGTAACGGGTTCAACGATTTTCACTTCGAGGTGTGGGTGAACCTGTCCGACGGTGCCGACGCGCTTATCAAGTGGAGCATCAATGCGCGTCTGCGTTGAGACGGGACTGGTTTCGGTCATGCCATAGCAGATTTCGACCTCACTCATGTGCATCAAACTAATAACTTTTTTCATGACCTCGCTGGGACAGGGTGAACCCGCCATGACGCCGGTGCGCAGGCTGGTCAAATCGAATTTGCTGAAATCGGGGTGGTCGAGTTCCGCGATGAACATAGTGGGAACGCCATAGAGGGCGGTGCAACGTTCTTCCTGTACGGTTTGTAGGACGGCCAGCGGTTCAAAGCCCTCGGATGGATAAATCATGGCTGCACCGTGAGTGACACAGCCGAGATTGCCCATCACCATGCCGAAGCAGTGATAGAGTGGGACAGGGATACAGAGCCGATCATTATGGGTGAAGTTTTGCAGGCGGGCCATGAAATAGCCGTTGTTCAGGATGTTGTGATGGCTCAGCGTCGCGCCTTTCGGAAAGCCCGTGGTGCCACTGGTATACTGGATGTTGATGGGATCATCAAACTCCTGCTCGCGTTGCCGTGTGTTGAGGTCGGCATCGCTCACGGCGTCGCCCATTGCCATCAGTTCGTCCCAGGTGAACATGCCTGGAACCTTATCTGCCCCCATGCGAATGACCGTCGTCAATTCAGGAAATTTGGCTGCACTGAGTTTGCCTGGTTCGCTATCCCTTAGTTCCGGTGCCACAGTGTAGACCATTTCAGTGTAGTTGGAGGTCTTGAACTGGGGAGAAATGATGATGCCGGTGCAACCAGATTGTTTGAGCGCGTATTCCAGTTCGTGCAGACGGTACGATGGGTTAATGTTGACCAGGATGACGCCGATTTTGCTGGTGGCGAATTGTGTCACGCACCACTCGGCGCGGTTGGGCGACCAGATACCGACTCGCTGTCCCTTTTGCAGGCCCAACTGCATCAGGCCTTTGGCACACTGGTTCACTTGCGCTTGCAATTCGCGATACGTCAGGCGAATATTCTGTTGGCGAGAGATAAGGGCCGGTCGGTCTGGATACAGTCCAGTAGTCTGATCGAACAGGTCGCCGATGGTCAGGCCCAGCAGAGGTGTATCGCTGGTACCGCTCGCATAGCTCCATTGCCGTTCGGCTTGCTCTGTAGTTGTAGCAGCCGGGTTTTTTTGCGTCACTGTCATAAAAATCTCCTCTTCGGGTAGCGAAATAGGTGAGCGAATCGTAGTACAGGTTGTATTTGAGATAAGAGTATCCGATGTGGCGATAAAAATCAAGGTGTGAGTAATATCATCTGCTTTGTTGTAGGGCTATCCCCTTGCGGGTACCCTGGCCTTCTGTGCTATAATAATACCTTAGTGAGCAGGTCGGAATTTAATCCTTAACTCGGGACTTGTCTCAAACGAACACAACAAGAGCAATATAGGTGAGCTATTGCATATACTCTTTGAGAGGTACGGTACATGGCGGAACACATTACTGCCGATATGGTTATTCATGACGTTGTGACAAAGCATCCAGCAACGGTCAAAGTCTTTCATGGGCATGGTTTGCCCTGCACGGCCTGCGCTGTCGGTGCGCGAGAAAGCGTCGCGGGTGGGGCGCGAACCCATCGCTTCGACCCGGAAAAGCTGGAACTGCTATTAAAAGATTTGAACGCGGCGGCGAACGGGCAACCAACTTCCATCGCGCCTAAAAAGGCTCCCGTTGGACGTGGCATTCCATTGCAGATGTCCAATGCCGCGCCAGACCGCAAGATCAAACAAGTCATTGCGGTTATGAGCGGCAAAGGGGGCGTCGGTAAATCGCTGGTAACTGGCTTGCTTGCCGTTTCACTGCGACGGCAGGGCATGCGTGTTGGCATTCTCGACGGTGATATCACCGGACCCAGCATCGCCCGTATGTTTGGCACGAGGGGGCAGCCGATGAAATCCGCGAGCGGCGGCATTGAGCCGTTGGTCAGTCGCGGGGGCATCAAGGTCATGTCTATGAACATGTTCCTGGAGAACGAGAGCGACCCTGTGGTCTGGCGCGGCCCGATGATTTCCAGCGCCATCAAGCAATTCTATAGTGATGTTGACTGGGGTCAGCTTGACTACTTGCTGGTAGATTTGCCCCCTGGCACATCGGATGCTCCCATGACGGTTTTGCAGTCGCTGCCGGTTGACGGTATCGTCATCGTCTCTTCGCCACAAATGTTGGCAACGATGGTGGTGAAAAAATGCATCAGCATGGTACAGCAATTAAAGGGCGTAATCGTCGGCGTCGTGGAGAATATGGCATACTTCCAGATACCCGGCGGCGAACGTTACGAAATCTTTGGCCCCAGTAATGGTGAAGAACTGGTCAATATGACCGGCTCCCCTTTGCTGGCCCAATTGCCTATTGATTCTGGTCTGACCACACTCTGTGATGCCGGGCGTGTCGAAGAGTATCATGCTGAAGCATATGATACTCTGGCGGAGAACTTTATCAATACGTTGAAAATCAAACGTTAATAGTGGGAAAATAGCAAAGAAAACCGAACATATGGGCATATGTTCGGTTTTCTTTGCTATTTTCCCACTTGAATATCTTCGGGAACAGGTTATCTTGTGCGGGCAACCTGCCGTTTGGGTGGAATATGTACCGGGCGACCCTCAGCCGCCATGACAGCTTCGCGAATGCCTTCGCTGAGCGTGGGGTGCGGGTGAATGGTATCAATAATTTCGTCGCCGGTCAGTTCGCCGCGCATCGCCACGGAAAATTCGCTAATCAGGTTGGTGGCGTCGGGTCCAATGATGTGGGCACCGAGGATTTCGTTGTACTTGCCCAGAATAACTTTGGTGAAACCCTCCGTCTCGGCTGAAGCAACGGCTTTGCCTATTGCTGTCCACGGGAAACGCTCGACACGAGCGTCGGGTTGTTGCTCTTTGGCTTGTGCCTCGGTCAATCCGACAAAGGCGACTTCGGGGAAGGTGTAGATAGGGTTCGGCACGACGTTATAGTCCATCTTCGCCTCGTGTCCCATCATGTTATCAGCGGCCACTTCGCCTTCCATGGAGGCGACATGTGCCAGTCCCGCGCCGTGTATGAGGTCGCCGATAGCGTAGATGTTGGGGAGATTCGTCTCCATTTTCTCATTGACGCGCACACGTCCACGGTCGGTATCCAGACCCTGCTCCATGAGGCGTTCCAGGCCGGTTGTGTTGGCACGACGGCTGACGGCTATCAGGACGTACTCGCCGCTGAAGCTCTGTTGGCCCTTTTCTGTCTGTGCGGTCACTTTCTTCAACTCGCTGTCGTCGGAGATGGTTTCAACTTTAGCACCGGTGACGATGTTGATACCGCGTTTGGTCAGAATGCGTACCAGCAATTTGCGTACCTCTTCGTCTACAGGAGCGAGAACGTAGGGCAGCATCTCGACCACGGTCACCTCTGAACCGAGGGCATCGAACATACAGGCCAGTTCCATGCCAATGACGCCGCCACCAACACAGATAATACTTTTGGGCAGCTTCGGCAGGTTCCAGCAGGTGTCACTATTGATCACATTGCGTCCATCAATGCCAGGAAATGGCGGGATGAGCGGAACGGAGCCAGTGGCGAGAATAATTTTATTGGCACTGAATTGCTGCTGCGAGCCATCGTTCATAGCGACTGTGACTGTGCGCGAGGCGTCAACCGTACCCGTACCATCGAATACGTCAACGTTGTTGCCTTTCATGAGGACGCCGACGCCGCCGGTCATACGCTTGACCACTTTGTCTTTGAAAGCGACAGCCTTAGCCATATCGAACGTGGGCTGTTGCGGCACCTCGATACCTAATTCCTCGAACGACTCGAAGCTGTGCAAGACCTGCGCGATATGCAGCATTGCTTTCGAGGGGATACAACCGACGTTGAGGCAGGTGCCGCCGAGATACTGCTTCTCGACGATTGCCACTTTGGCTCCCAATTGAGCGGCGCGAATAGCGGCAACATAGCCGCCAGGGCCGGAGCCGATAATAGCGATATCATACTGTGTGCTTGCCATACTGTTATTTGTCTCCTGTAATGGAATAATACACCTTGAGAGCGGTATGTTCTCGCATGAGCTTCACGCCTTCAGCGAACTGCTCTAAGGGTAAACGATGACTGATCAAGTGAGTGACGCGCACCTTGCCGCTGTTGAGCCAGTCGAGCGCGGTGCGCAGTTCGTCCGGTGACGAAGAATACGTGCTGGTGATGGTCAATTCCTGCTGGTACAACGTTTCCAGGTTGATAGGTACTGCTCCACTATGGGCGGCGAAAATATTGACGGTGCCTCCCTTGCGTACTGCTGCGACTGCCTGCATAAATGGGCGCGTACCCGCAACCGTGATAATGGCGACATCGGCTCCTCGTCCTTCTGTATATGCCTCAAGCATGGCACGTAAGCCCTGCTCATCATGCGGAGCGAGCCAGGCGGCATCGGCTCCCAGCTTGCACGCAAGTTGTAACCGTTCTGGCAAAAGATCAACGCCAAAGACCTGGATGTGCTGATTGGTAACGAACCCGAAGGCTTTGACAGCTTGTACCATGAGCAACCCGATTGAGCCGAGACCTACCACAATCACGCTATCGCCATCCATGAGTGGTGTGCGTTTTACTGCGCGAACGCAGCAGGCTAAAGGCTCAGTAAATGAACCTTCTTCCGCACTCAAGCTATCTGGCAAGGCCAGCGTTGTGTGCTGTACATGCTCGGCGGGAACGCGAATGTAGTCAGCGAAGCCGCATGGGTCAATATTTGACGCCTTAAATGACGCACACATCGAATAATTGCCGTGACGACAGTAATGGCACACTCCACAGGGAACATGGTGGGCGACGATGACACGCTGCCCTACCTCAAAAGCAGTAACGCTGTTGCCGCGCTCAACAATCGTACCAGTTAATTCGTGGCCCAGTGTGACCGGTGGGGGTGCTTGCTGTACAATTTTGAGGATATCGGAGCCGCACAGTCCACAACCATGTACCTTCACCAGTAATTCCTGGGAGGCGATGGTCGGTATGGGTGACTTTTCCAGACGAATGTCGTCAAAGTTGTGGTAAATAACTGCATTCACGGCGGTTTCAATTACCCTCTGGTGCTGTTTTGATCGTCTTCAGTATAGCACGTTTCACGAGGTGGTTGCCATGTGGAGAGTCATGGAGCGTTATGTTGTCACATGGCCTATTCTGCCTAACAAAGCAATTTGGGGTGAAAAAATTGTAACTTGAAACGTATATACAAATGTGAGGAACAAATGTTGCAATCAGTTTCCTTACAACGCACTTGTATGATGATATATCAATTATTTGCTTTTAACAATGCAACATCCGGCACAGGTACTTATGAGCGTGGAGGTGTCCGATGTATGGGTGGAAGGGAGGTGTTATCGAAAGTATGTATAGGAGTAAATCGAATGGCGACAACTGGCGAATTACGTACAATTATGCAAGCTCTGCACTTGATTGAGATCGGGGATGCAGCTAGCTACCTGGGAGAAGAGGCTTTAGTGGTGGATGAATCGCCCACGATAGTACAAGCGACAAGGATTCTTGTAACTGCTGATAATCATCTTGCGACCGGTGACTGTAACTCTTGCCAGGTTCTCCACGCTTGATACAGAGAACCTGTGAACAAAACCTGGTACTCATGCGAACATGTATCTCCTGAAATTGCATGAGTACCAGGTCTTTTTAATATTTGGCCTCCAAAAGTGTTTTGATGCGTTTCTCCTCGTTGGGCATACCACACGTTTTTATTTGCTTGACCACCGCTTTCACATCATAGGGAACACGATGTATCTCTGCTTCCCACATGTTGTCTTGCCACGAGAGAATGCCATACGAGGCGCGTATATCCTCGTCGCGTGGTAGGCCGCAACTGCCAACATCCACGAGCAACAGGTGACGCCAATGTCGAGTATAAGCAATATGGAGATGGCCGTAGGCTAACGCTCCGATGTTTGATGCTATTCCACCTAGCAAATGCTCAAGCGTGCCGTCGGGAGCATTGGGGAAAATAGCATCTTCCTGGTTGAGCGGGTTCGCATGCACGACCAGCAAGTCGGCACCATCAGGATGTGTGACAAGGTGAGATTGAGGCAGCGCCGCGAGATAGTCAATGCCCTCCGGCCCGATCTGTTCCCGCGTCCAGGCAACAGTTGTGCGTTTCTTCAAGCCTTTTTCGGGTGCCTCATTGACAACCTCACTGTCTACATTACCTTGCACAACCGGACAGTCCAGACCTTGTACCGTTTCCAGTACCTGTCTGGGGCATGGGCCGTTCAAACACAGGTCGCCGGCGATAACTACATGGTCTACTGCCGGTTGCTGTGCCACATCCTGTAATACTGCCTCAAGGGCAATCTGGTTTCCGTGAATATCTGAAATAACCGCTACACGCATATGCTTTCCTTGTGTGCGCCATGAGCGTCACTCGTTGTAATGGTGCCGCTTAACGCGAATGATAAAGATAAATGAGACAGTTATTACTATAGCGCATTTGATGGGTAAAATCCAGATGGTTTTCAGGTAACAATACCTGATGTGGTTATTACGTATTCGGTTTACCTGCGAAAATTAGTCTATCGAGGTGGCATATCCGGGGTACAATATACGCATATGACAATCATCAAGAACAATAGGGAAGAGCATGATGAGAAAAATTGGCGTGATATCAGATACACACGTTCCGCATTTCAAGAACATTCCTGAAGTCGTTTGGGAGCATTTCGCCGGTGTCGAATTGATTATTCACGCGGGTGACCTCTCTATCTTGCGTGTTATCAATGAATTGGAAACCATCGCGCCCGTCATAGCTGTGCAAGGCAATGTTGAGACAGAGGAAGTTGTCCTTGCATTGCCGATCAAGCGGGAAATTCTGGTCGGCAATTGTCGCATCGGCATCGTGCATATTCTCGGTGAAACCACAACACGCGCACGTCTGGCCCGACATGAGTTCCCCAATGCTCATTGCGTTGTCTACGGCCATAGTCATATTCCCTACAATCAAGAACACGCGGGGCAACTGCTCTTCAATCCCGGCAGCGCCACCGACCGTCGTCGCCAACCTACCTGTAGCATCGGGCTCTTGTATATTGATGATGAAGAGGAAAGTATGCGAGGGGAGATTATTCAGTTATGACATACCGCATCACAGTGGACGAATGGCGCGAACTGGAACGAACAAGCCATGATATCCGCATTCCAGTGTCCGCGCTCTACAGAAACGCCGGTGTACCGGAGGGTGTGGACGACCTGGAAGGCGAGGTTTAAAGTAGCTATATTCTCACCAGCGACCGGGTAATCTTATCCAACGAAGTACATCCTGACAGGGCCATTGCAAGCTCAAGTTCGGTGCGCAATATGTCCAGAACACTGTGAACGCCTTCGGCACCATTGACGGCGAGGCCCCAGATGGCGGGACGACCGATGAAGACGGCGCGAGCGCCGAGAGCAAGGGCTTTGAGAATATCAGTACCACGTCGTATGCCGCCGTCAACGTAGACCTCGCAGCGTCCGTCTACCGCTTCGATGATTTCGGGTAATGCTTCTATGCTGGGGATTTCCCCGTCGAGTTGGCGACCGCCATGATTGGAGACTGCTATAGCGTCCGCGCCTCGTTCCAGTGCTATCAACGCATCTTCAGCCGTCAGAATGCCTTTGACGACAATGGGCAAAGTGCTTAAACCGCGCAGCCACCCTATAGCATCCCATGTGAGATATGTTGGCACGGGAATGTAGTCATCGTCCTTCTCGACATCTTTATAATTGGCGATAAACAGGTGTGGCGGCATCACGAATTTACTGCGAATATCTCGCTCGCGATTGCCCAGACGTGGCAAGTCTGCTGTCAGGACGAGGGCTTTATAACCCGCGGCTTCCGCACGTTGGATGACTTTCCCCGTAGATTGCAGGTCGCGATAGCTGTAAAGTTGGAACCAGAGCGGTTTTGTTGCGACAGACGCGATCTCTTCCAATGAGCGGTTGGAAAAAGAACTGGCAATCATGATGGTAGCGGAACTGCCCACTCCTTGCACGGTTGCACATTCCCCTTCGGGATGCGCCAGGCAGTGATAAGCTGTGGGAGCAACGAGAACGGGCAGACTGATGGGTGTGCCGAGAACGGTGGTGTGCATATCAATTGTTCGGACATCCACCAGCATACGTGGGCGCAGTTTGATGCGCTGGAAGGCTGCGCGGCACTCGCGCAATGTTACCTCATCATCGCTTCCGCCTTGAAAAAAGCCCCAGGCTCCTGGTTCTATGCGTTCTTCCGCCAGTTTTTCGTAGTCGCTGAGATTGATTGGTGTCATGTGTTTGCCTTATCTATCCAATTTTTTTCAAACGTTTTTTTACCGGTAACGCTTTTTTCCCATTGTATTACTTACCTGCTTTCCTGTGCAAAAAGTCAGTCGGTCGCATCGGCGCTACATATATTTTAGTATAACTGGCTGTGATAAGCAATAAGATATGGCTTGCAGAGGATGGGATGTGAAGAAAATTGTGCACCGCACAATTTTCTTCACATCCCATCCTCTGCAAGCTACTAAATTACTACCGGGATCGCATGTACTCCTGACCGCCCATGTAGGGCTGTAGGGCTGCCGGGATGCGCACGCTACCGTCGGCTTGCTGGTGTGTTTCCAACAGGGGAAGCATGATGCGCGGCGAGGCGATGGCGGTGTTGTTGAGTGTGTAGACAAACTTGATTTTGCCGTCTTCGTCGCGGTAGCGCATGTTGACTCGGCGGGCTTGCCAGTCGTGTAGGTACGAACACGAGTGCGTCTCGCGGTAACGATTTTCGCTGGGTAGCCAGCATTCGAGGTCGTACATGCCGACTTTGCCGTCGCCCATGTCGCCGGTACAGACCTGGACGACGCGGTAAGGCAATTCGAGGGCTTGCACAAGCTCTTCCGAGTTTTGCAGTAGCGCCTCATGCAACAGTACCGACTCCTCGTGATCGGCGCGAGCGATAATGTATTGCTCGACCTTGCTGAACTGGTGGACGCGGAAAACGCCGCGTGCATCCTTGCCGTAGGTGCCAGCCTCGCGGCGGAAGCATGGGCAGTAGGCCACGAAGCGCATGGGTAGGTCTTCGACTTTGAGAATTTCATCTTTGTACATGCCGGTAATCGCGACTTCGCTGGTGCCGACCAGAAAGGTGTCGTCATTCTCGATAGCATAGACCTGGTCGCGCCCTTTGGGGAACTGCCCGTTGCCGATGAAGCAGAATTCGCGGGCCATCGCTGGCACAATCAGCGGTGTGAAGCCTTTCTGCACCATACGATCAAGCGCGAAGTGCATCAGCGCCAGTTCGAGGCGAGCGGCGTCGTTTTTGAGAATGTAGCTGCGAGCGCCCGCGATTTTCACGCCGCGCTCGATATCTACCATATCCAGTGCCTGCATGATGGCGTAATGGTCGCGTGGCTCAAAATCGAATTGAGGTAGTTCGCCCCAGTGCTTGACGGGTACGTTGTCGTCCTCATTTTTGCCGACGGGTGTGCTGGGATCGGGAATGTTTGGCACGAGGTAGAGTAGTTGCAGGCGTTCCTCGATGAGCGCGTTCAGCTCTGGTTCCATCTGCTTAATCTGTTCGGCCAGTTGTTTGCCCTCGGCGATAATGGCATCGCGAGCAGCTTTATCTTTGCCCGCCTGCTGAATGCTGCGCGAAAGTTTGTTTTGTTGCGCACGCATCTCCTCTACCTGTCGTTGTAGAGTGGTGACTTTGCGATCAACCTCCAGCAGATAGTCAACATCAATAGTATTGTTTTTCAGTCGTGCCGCCTCTTTGACGGCATCGGGGTTGCTGCGAATAAATGCCAGGTCCAACATAGTAGTACTAATCCTTTCCTGTTTCCCACCATTGCATTCAAAAGAAATTTTCCAATAAAAAAGCGTTGTCGTCCTTCATGAAGGACGACAACGCTGTATACGTTTTGCCGTGGTGCCACCTTGCTTCTTTCACGCTCAACTGGAATATGAGCTATGAAACTCGCTTTTGCCCGGTAACGGGGGCGGCCGTAAACGCTCATCGCGCAAGCTTGCAGGTGGATTTCGCTGTTGCCGACTGCTGCGTCGCACCGACCCGCAGTTCTCTATTGCCGGGCAAAAGCTACTTGTCCTGTTCTTTGCTGCTCGTTATCATCTTTGTCAGCATCAGCATAGCAGTCGAGACGTTTTTTGTCAATGGTTTTTGGCGAAAGCGCCAGGGCTGTTGCAAATGTCATTGCAACAGCCCTGGCGCTTTCGTCTATTCAGATCGCCCGTGTATACACCGTTACTTCGGCAGCACGATGTTGGTGCTGCGAAGTAACGTATCAAGACTGAACACTTAGAGGATTGCCAGCCCTGAAGGGAGACTGCCCTTAGTGACCGTCGCGGCAATTGCACAAGCAGATAGGCCAGTTTTCGCCAGCGTGCAGGAATTAATGACACCATTGAGATTAAGGACGAACAGAGTCTCGTGGAATTGCACAAGGACTTCGGGTTCGCCCGCGTTCGGCAGGACAACTTGTGCCATTAATGAGATGCTACCCGGCGTTCCCGGTACACCATGCTTGATGGTGTAGACCCCCACCGCTGAAGAGAAAGCCTCGCCCGAGATTAGCAAGCCATCATTGGTATCATAGACGCCAGCAAGACTGAGCTGTCCATTGGAGTCGGTTGCCGGGCTTCCCTTCAGGTAGGCCACGCTCCCTGTTTTTTTGTTGAGTTGTCCTCCTTCTACCGTCGCAGGATTAGCGATACTTTGTCCTGAGAAGACATTGGTCACCTTACCTGATTTCGTTGTGACCGCGCCTGCGGCTACCCCATCCGGGCAGGTGGCCTGGGCTGGCGTAGAATTCAGGAAGGTGATGGTTCCGCCTGTACCTAGCTTGTAAATGTCAAAACTTCCATTGCAATCAGGGGCGAACAGTTCCTTGCCTAGCAGAGCGAAATCTATGTCAATACCATTCTGAAGAGCGCTGTGTTCAAAGGTGAGAACACAACCTGCACCAATGGAGTATGACTCAAAGTCACCACCTTGATTGTCTAAGTATGCTGTGTTGCCAGAGACATGGACATCGCCGGTAGGACCACTGTTATTCTGTGATTGCAGGTGGCTGACCTGAGATCCCAGCGATCCATCCGAGTTGATGGGATAACTATTGATAAATCCGGGAGGGGCATCATTTTCCCCGTCAGCCTGAAGCAAGCAGGCACCATGTGCTTTGTCCGCCGCAGCAACGGCCAGTCTACTGGTTGCGTTGTAGATGCCAGAATCATTGTTGGCATTGTCGGGATAGTTGCCGACATGAGTCAAGGTACTGCCGATCTTCCACACATCTATGGAATCGGGGCTGGTACCATTATCAGCGTAAAGATAATGTGCCTGAGAACCGTTTGGGCTAGTAGCCAATAGCGCGTTGGCTGTTACATGGACGGTAGTAAAGTGTCCGAGTGTCATGACAGGGGATGGTGATTTGGTCGCAGGTTGTGGGCGGGATGCCGCAATAGATGGGGATGCTGTCATGATAAGCAAGAGCAACAGGATAGCCCCTACGATAAAGGGACGCACGAAACGCAGAGACATGCAATTCGTCCTTTCTCATCAGCTCTTATTAAGAAAAGAGCAACTCCTAAAGGCTTCAATCACTGATTACACCGTAGCGCCGAACGACCTGACACAAGGGGGGATAGTCATTTCCTTGCTATCTTGGCACCCTTCCTTCGCAAAAGAGAACGCCGCATAAAGTGGCATCAATCTTCTTTCTGTACCCTCAAATAATCATGTGCATGAAGATATTAAGAGCATCCAGTGAGAAGATATACAAACATATGAGGATCAGACCGCATATATTTGATACGGTGATGCGCTTATTGTGAATGTGTTCTTTTGCTGCTGAATGGCACAACCTGACAATTCTTAACCCAGGCAGGGTCAGATAGTTGACAATCTGAGAAAAGTAGGTCCGGCTAACAAGCGCTTTGTTGTGCAATGCTGCACAGGTCCCCCTACATTGCGCCTGATTTTGTTCGACTGTAATCAAGTATAACTTTGAAAATCATCTATGTCAAGGTTATTTAAACTGAATGTTACGGGCACATTGCTCATAGTTTGTTCAATAGCCCTGGCGTGTTGCAATAATGCTTATCCTACCGGAGTAGGCGTAGGAGTTGGAGTAGGAGTTGTGCTACTCGTGAGGTCCCATACCTGGGCATTGCTGAATTCTATTTCCGTTGGCACACTGGTATCATAGGCGGCAACGCCTATCTCGCCAGCACTCAAGCTTGAATCGGTGACGCTGGAGACATATTGCTGGTTCACATAGAGATCGAGCGTATGCTGGACGGCGATTACCGCGACCGTATTTTGTTGTGCGAGACCAGGAGTAATGGCAGCAGAGTAGCCAGTGATCAAGGTCGCGGATGTCGTCGCATTTTTATACACATCAAGGAAGTACGAGCCGTCAATGCCGATGCGGAAAAGGTAGAAGCTGTTCTGGGAGCCGTTGGCACGAAAAACGATGCCGCCCTGCGTGCCGGTATCCACGGTCATCTGTACCTCGTAGAGGAAATCGCTAAAATTGGTGGCTGTTGCGAGGCACGGTTGGAAAGAGCCCCGTTGCCGCTCGATGGCGTGGTACGTGCCACTGTTGAAGGCACAACCAGAGGCTGTAGCGCCATTGCTCGTATCCCAGTTATTATTGTTGCTATTATCAGTCAAGGGATCGGTTAAAGTGGCATTGCCGCTGGTATCTTGCGTGAAGGTATTGGTATAGGCGGTTGCGGTTGCCCCCACGTTGTTGGCGACGGTTGTCTGTGTCACGCTCACGCCATTGGTTGCGGTTGCTGAGGCGTAAATATGCGCATTCGCGGTTCCAAACGCCTGTGCCGTTGCTTGCCCATACGCCTGAATAGTACTTTGCGCGTGAAGTGTGGCCTGTGCCGCCACTGTTGCTTGCGTATATTCATTCTTCTGATACTGCGTGGTGGTTGCATAGACGATGAAACCGAGGCCGCTTGCGACCAATATAAGTGCCAGCACGCCGCAGAAAATGAGCATACCGAGCGGCGCAGTCTCACGGCGCTGGAATTGTGGCTGTGCAGGCGGCCACGGCGGTACAGGAATATTAGGGACGGTATCGTCCGTCGGTGAAACTCTTTCAGGTTCCGGTATTGAGTTCTCATTTGCCATGATGAACGCCACACCCTTCCAGTCCAGTATTTCTATGCCATGATATCATGTTGTTTCTCCCGCCGAAAAAATGATCTCTGTTAATTATTTACAACGTCCATACCTGGGCATCACTGAAGGCGACATCAGAGGTGCTGCCGGCGGAATTGCCGCCAAGCATGCCGATTGCGCCAATAGTTATTGAATTATCGCTAAGCGTCGTAACAAATTGCTTATTGATATAGATGTTGATGTTGCTGCCACGCGCAATCACTGTCAGCGTATTTGGCTGGTTGAGGCCCATGGTGATAGCAGAACTCGTGGCACTTGCCAGTAATTTCTCGTTGTTAGAACTTGATGTTCCGCCTCCCGCATAAATAACGGCGTAGAGACCGTCGGGATTGATCGCGAAATAGTAAAACTTGCGGTTGATCGCATCAAAGCGAAAGGCGATGCCACCGATATTGCCCTGGATGATGGTCATTTTTACTTGATAAGCGAAATCGCTAAAATTGGTGGCTTCGCCAATACAACTTCCTGTCGCCCCATGCAGATGAAGTGCCCCACCTGTGAAGGTACAGCTCTGGAGGGTACTCAAATCCTGCCAACTGTTGGCATCTTGCGCAGTGAGAGGATCGCTGAGCGTTGGTGTGCGGCTCATAATTTGAGTGTACAGGTCTTGTGGATTGGTTGTGGTGATGGATGTGGTAGCCTGGACTGCTGGTGTTTTTGTTTGCGTTTTGGATACAGTATTCGTAGGTGAGTGCTGGCTTCCGGGCAACAAGCCCGTTGCGTAGAGGAGGATACCCCCACCGCCAATAATGGCAATCACGAGGACGACGAGCAAGACGATAACGCTGGTTGATAGGCCGGAACGGCGTCGCTGATTCTGAAGGGGACTTTCTGGTTGCGCAAAATATCCCTGTGAGTACGTTCCCTGTTGCTGTTGTTGCTGCATATCCATCATCGGATAACGTTGTTCCTGTCCGAACGTGCCGGATTGCTGTTGGAGTGGATGGGCAGGGTTGCTATAAGACTGTCCAGGAACGAACATGCCCTGTTGTTGGGGAGGCAGACCGGCCTGAGGATACCCCTGTCCCGGTCCGAAGGGCATAGCTGATTGCTGTGGATATTGTTGGGATTGGGGGTATGGCGGGGATGGTTGTTGCTGAGGTGGTACGACAGACGGTGGGTACGCCTGTTCTGAGTCCGAGCCAAATTTCATATAGGGTTGCTGATTTTGCACCGGTTGTTGTGGCTGTTGTTGTGGCTGGTATGGCTGTACCGGTGCCGGAGGTGGCGCGACATCAGGTGATATGGAGGATGTTTCTTGTAATGGCCCAAAGTCCATAGTTGGGGTTGCTTTATCAGGTGTACCTTGCTGCGGGGTGTAGGTGGCTGTTGGTTTCCCACAGTTAGGGCAAAACGGTGCCTGGGCTGGTAGGATTGTGCCGCAATATGAACAGTGCATGATAAATTCTCCTGCTAGATCCTATGCGTATGCGTAATAAGGACCATACGATGATTGTCTGTAATACGTACAGATGGTATAAGGTGTTTACAGTTGCCATACCTCGGCATGAGTAAATGCTACGTCAGTTGGGTGCGAGAGGTCGCCAGCGACTACGCCGATTGCGCCATGCGTAAATGTGTTGTCGCTAATGCTTGCTGCAAACTGTTGATTGATAAAAAAGTACAGGTTGCTCCCACGGGCTATGACGGTAAGAAGATTGGTCTGGCCGGGGGCCGTTTTGATGGCGGAACTTGCATCTTCAGCGAGCGTGGTGTTGAGATTGTTGCCCCTGGAGAGAAAAAGGGCGTAATAGCCATCGTGTCCCACGCGAAAGTAGTAAAAATTGGAGTTCGCATTATTCGCACGAAAAATAACTCCACCTTCGTCTCCCCTGGTGATGGTCATCTGCGCCTGAAAAGCAAAATTGCTAAAATCGGTGGATTGTGCGAAGCATGCCACGAAGTAGTTTTTTTGCAGGATAGTGGCATGTAATGCTCCCCCGCTGAATTGGCAGCCACCGCCGTTGCCGTCGCTATATTCATCCCAATTGCTGCTACTATTGGCGCTCAACGAGTCATCAAGAACTGGTGTCCCACTGGTGGCCTGGCTATAGATGGCATGATAGGCTGTGACGGTTGCCACCGCTACGGTGGTTGCCCGAGCCTGAGCTGTCGCCAATGTGTTGTTGAGCGTCCCGGTAGTGCTGGTGGCCTGGTCATTGGTAAGCGTTGTTGCTTTAACATCCGACGTTACAATGCTTTGCACTGTTTGTGTTGCGTCTACACGCAACTGTACCGGGCGAACGACCGTCGAATAGTAAATGAGGCCAAAGCCACTAAACATCATGAGTAAGGCCAGAATGAGCAAGAGCGCCGCTTTGCCGCGTGAAGATGATGTACGTCGCGGCTGTGTTTTCTGAAAAGTACCGTAGCCAGATTCGCCCATGGCTGTTGGCGTACCACAAATTCGGCATACAGATGTCGCTGGTGGAATTTCTGCTCCACAGGCATTACATTGCATAGAGTCTCGCTCTCCTGCTACATGGACGACGATATTGCATGAAGCTGAGTTAGCATATCATGCTTTTGCCTCTCTGCCAAGATGGAAATAGCACTATAGCAGGTAGAAAAGCAAGACAGGAGGAAATTGCCTGACAATTTCCTCCTGTCTTGCTTTTCTACCGCGGGTTATTAAATCATGCCAAGTTCCCATTTGGCGTCTTCGGTCATTTTATCGGGTGACCAGGGCGGGTCAAATGTCATTTCGACTTTGCATGCCCGCACGTTTTCCACCTGCCCCACGCGCGTCTCGACATCAGAGATAACTTCACCCGCCATAGGGCAACCCATCGCGGTTAGTGTCATCTTCACATCCACAAGTCCGGTCTCATTGTGAATATCAACGTTGTAGATAAGACCCAGGTCCACGACGTTCACCGGAATTTCGGGGTCATAACATTCGCGCAATGCATCTAAAACTTCAGCTTCGTTAATTTCTGCCATGCTTCTATGGTTCCTTTGCTGGTTAAACCAGGTAAATTACCAGGAAATATTCTTCCTGTAATATACGCTATTTTGGATGGTGTGCGCAAGTGCCGGGAAGCGATGGCAAGTTGGTACGTACAAGCGTTACTACGAAGAACAAGATTAAAAAATAGTGGGCGTGGCGATACTATTCACTCCGTGTTCATCATCTGGCGACTCTTCGTCCTCTGCTGCCTGGGCTTCCAGATATTCCACAATACTCACCAGAGATTTGTGATCTTCCACAGCTTGCAGGCGACTTTTTGCAATCTGCACATAGGTCGGATCGAGTTCAATGCCGATACAGTTCCGGCCAAGTTGTTTCGCAGCAACTGCGGTGGTTCCTGAGCCAATAAAAGGGTCGAGTACCATGTCACCCGATTGTGTGAAAAGCTTGATGAACCATGTTGGTAGTTCAACAGGGAAGGTGGCGCTATGTCCGCGGTTGTTGCACTCGGTGGCAAGGTGGAGAACATTATCCGGGTAGGCTAATTCACGTCCGACCCAGTTTTCAATTTTCTTGCCAAAGCCGCTCTGTACACGGGAATTATCACGCCGTTTGTCTGTTTCACTAAGGTTGCGCAAGCGAGCATGTTTCCAGTCACCCATTGGAACACGAACTTCATCCTGATACATGGCAAAGTTCTTTTGTTTCGTAAAGTGCAGGCAACGTTCCCAGCCATCACGAAAGCGATTAGGCCATTTCCCTGGATAACTATTACGCTTATGCCACATATACTCTTCTGTCCATAACCATCCTTGCTTACGAAGGGCGAGAATGAGTTCAATGACATAAGTATGCCGCTCCCCGTTGACTACACGCTCTTTGATGTTAAGGATAAATGAGCCTTCATCTTTGAGTACACGTCTGAGTTCGTCGGCAATAGGCAGAAACCATTCGACATAGTGATCAGGGTGAACTCCGCCGTAGGTATCTTTGCGCTGATCGGCATATGGAGGGGATGTAACGATTAAATCAATGGATTTAGGTGCTAACTTTGGCAAAATATCCAGACAATCGCCCTGGTAAATCTGGTATTGTTCTACACGGTCGTCGGTCATTGGCTTCCTCAATGCTGTGTTCCTGTTTGAAGAAACTATCTCCAAATGAAGACCGGTAGTTTCCGGTGCTATCACACCGTACTATTCTCTTTTCGTATTATATTTTATCCCTACAGTACTATGGGAGTTCGGCGCAAAATTTACAGTCCCCTCACCCGTTGCAGAAACAACTCGATAAACGCGGCCTCGTTGACGTCTACGGCGACTTGCATGTTGGGTGTTGGAGCATTGGGTTGATTGAAGTAGGCGACGGTCTGGCCGGTGGTGAGCCTGCCTTCTAATTCGACATCCACATGGACGGATTTCCAGGTCAGCAATTCGGGCTGGAAGGCGGCGGCGAGGCAGAGCGGGTCGTGCATGTGGAACTCGGTGACGCTATAGCGTGTGCCGAAGACATCGAAATAGTAGGCGAGCATTTCTTGTATGAGTGATCCTACCCGACTTTGTGTTGCTGCCAGCGCGTCCACCTGGAAGCGGGGCAGACGGGCCTGCATGGTAACATCGAGCGCGACAAGTCGTAAGGGCCAGCCCGCGTGAAAGACGATGTGCGCGGCTTGTGGGTCAACGTAAATATTGAACTCGGCTCCAGGTGTAACATTGCCAGGGACGCGCAGAGCGCCGCCCATGATGACGACTTCGCGCACTCGTTGGACAATGCGTGGCTCTCGTCGCACAGCGAGGGCGATATTGGTGAGCGGGCCTATAGGAACCAGCGTAATCTCGCCGGGTGCTGCCATGATACGCTCGATAATCATGTCAACGGCATGTTGTGAGACGGGTTGTAGGTGTGGTTCCGGCAGTAGAATGCCGCCCAGTCCATTATCGCCGTGGACATAGGCCGCGTCTGTGTGGGAACGAAGCAGGGGGCGGTCGCTGCCGCGAGCGACGGGAATATCTGTCCGTCCCAGAAACTCAAGCAAGGAGAGCGCGTTGCGCGTGGTGGAGGCGACGCCAACGTTGCCATTGACCGTAGTGATGGCCTCAAGCCGGATTTCGGGCGATGCCAGCGCCAGGAAAAGTGCCAGGGCATCATCTATGCCGGGGTCAGTATCGAGAATGATACGCTGCATGGGTACCTCTTTTTTGAGCTATGAATGGGTGTTTAAACGCATGAAAGTCTCAACCTCTTTGCGTGCCGGTAGGCCGGATTGCGCCCCGAATTTTGTCACTTTGAGGGCGCTGGCATAGACGGCGAAACGCAATGCCTCCTCTGGTGTTTGATGCTCTATCATGGCAACGGTTAGCGCAGCGACAAAACAATCGCCGGCGGCGGTGGTATCAACAATCTGAACAGCAGGTGCGGGTTGATAGATTGTGCGTGTCGCTCCTTTGCCATTATCTGTGGCGAGTAAAGCGCCTTGCGCACCGAGCGTAATGGCGACGGTATGGGTACCCTGCTCGTGCAGCACAGTAGCGACGATGCGTGCATCTTCCAGCGTGTTCACTTTTTGACCGCTCAGAAGACCGGCCTCGGTCTCATTGACAACCAGAAGTGCCAGTTGCTGAAGCGCCTCTTTCGGCAATGGTTGCGCTGGCGCAAGGTTGAGAATAACGGGAACGCCCACGTTATGACCGGCAGAGATGAGCTTCAATACCGTCTCTAGAGGAATTTCCAGTTGTAGGACGAGTGCCTGTGCTTGCGCGATGCTCGCAAAAATAGCCTCGTTCTGCTGTTGATCCTTGCCTACGCGCATATTTGCACCGGAGGCGACCACAATAGCGTTGTTGCCTTCGGGCGAGAGAAAAATAAAAGCGACGCCGCTGGCTTGTTCTTGATCAACAACGATCAGCGCTGTATTCACCATATCGGCATGCAACGAGGCTACTAGTTGTGCGCCGAAAGGGTCATTGCCTACTCGTCCTGCCATGCTGACCGGCGCACCCAGGCGAGCGATGGCGACTGCCTGGTTGGCCCCTTTGCCGCCGGGAACAAGTTTGAGCGACCCTGCTCCCAGCAATGTCTCTCCCAATACTGGCAGGTGTGGTACGCGCACAACCTGATCCATATTGAGGCTACCTACCACGAGAATGCTTCTTTCTGTCATTATTTTTCTTTCTCTCATCCAACAGGATTGTCTATTTTTAAGAAGGATACGATATATCAGAGTAGAGATGCAATTATCAGGCTATGCTCATCTACTGATACAAGCCTTTTTCTTGCATGGTTAAGGTCTCATAGCGTATATCAATGAATCTCAACCCATATCATAGTCCTCTCTCAACTGAAGTTTAACTGAAGGGTTGTATACCTGTTATGAATGGGAAATTAGAATACATGGAGCAAGGAAGAAAGGTTCGCTTTCTATTTTCTTGCATCCTTGATAGAGGTGACTGGTGTCTACTGTTTTTCTTGATCGAGATGGTGTTATTAATGAGAACCGCGACGATTATGTAAAAAGTTGGAGCGAGTTTCGTTTTATTGCGGGTTCGCGGGAAGCAATTGCAAAGCTTACGCACGCTGGTCATACGATAGTGATTTGCACTAATCAAGCTGTTATTGCACGCGGGCAAGCCTCTATTGAAATTATTGAAGATATACATCGCCGGATGATAGCAGAAATCGCTGCAGTTGGGGGAGAGATTGCGAAGGTCTACTATTGTCCACATGCTAAAGATGCCAATTGTGCTTGTCGCAAACCTCGTCCTGGCATGCTGCTGCGTGCGCGTGACGAACTGGGTATTGATTTAAATGACGCCATGTTTATCGGCGACAGTATCACCGATGTACGGGCTGGTCTTGCTGCTGGCGTACGCTCAGTCCTGGTGCTGAGCGGCCTCGGCGTTGATCAGTTTCGTAATCACCATCACGAAGCTGACGGGCCTTATCGTATCTCGATGAATTTGAAAGATGCCGTAGAACGCATCTTGCAAGGGTTAGATCAGCAAAATAGTGTGCAGTCGGTGTTGGAGCATACCTGTTATTCTTTTCTTGATGTGTCGAAACACATAGATATGCTATCCTCCGAAGAACTGTGTTTGCCAACAGAGGTATGATATAACTCAAATAATTGCTTCGATCACCGTTTTCATACTGCCGCAATATGCGAGTAGCCGTTCAAAATAGGGGAGATGCTCAAGCGCGGAGGCATGGCCTATTACAACGAGTTTGCGCTGGGCGCGGGTGAGTGCCACGTATTCTTTTGTGAGGGTTGCGCTGTCTCCGTGATTTATTCGTGCCTGGCATTCTTTTGCTCATCCTCAAACAAGGAGAGTTGTGGTCCTTGCTTTAACCGTTTCTCCTCTTCAATCTGAAGATGTCGGATGCTTTTCTTGGGAGTAGGTAATTGTTCGGGGGGTGTATTGCCCAGTTCGTTGATTATAAACTCTCGCACTTTGCGCCCGACAGCGAAATGCGTAGAGTTCGCCTGTTCTTTCCCCCTGGTGTGTTCTCGTCTCATGGTTGCATCTGTTTGGGCTGCACGGAAGATATTATCAGCGAGTTCTTCTGAAGACATCCAATTAGAAATCTCCTCGCCGGGTACCGGCTTCTTCAGAGCATGAATGTCGTCCTCTGTGAGGCCGCCGTACAAGCCACTGTAGCCAGCATTGACAAAGTCAGCATGTGGTCGGGGTGGGTGACTACGCCGGCCTCATGAGCGGTCTGTGCAAGCTTTCGATTGTAGAGACTGAGTTGTGTGCGGTATATAAGGCGCTTTTCGTCTTCTGAGAGTTGAGCAAACAGTTCAGTATCGCTTAATTCCTGGCGGCGCGTTTGCTCTGCGAAATAGTCTTTCGCCAGACCCACCAGGGGTTTGGAAGAATCTGAGCTGAGTACCACCATATAGCAGGCATACCTTGTGAGTTCGACATCTCTGATCTCTGTTTTGCCACCTTTGGAGCCGACGCGCCGTGTTTTTGTTGTTTCGCTAAAATTCTCCTCGACATCACGCCCATTATACTTGCATGCAACTTTTGCTTTTGCAATCACTTTTTCAAAATTTTCCCAGCGGTTGTATCCCAGGAGTCTGTAGAGCTCTCTCGCTCGCCAGAATTCGTGTTCTCTATCCTGGTGGCGAATAACATCAAATGGTGAGGTCACAAAGTTCGGTTGATCGTCCATGCTACGTGTCCTTTCATTCTATGTATATCTTCGTGAACTCACGAAGATATACGAGATCGGCCTGCTTGGCGGGTTCAGGCCACCTTTCCAACCGCTTCCGGTCCCGAAATGATTCCTATGACAACGTTTCTGCTTCCTGCTGAATGCGCCGGGCCGCTTCGATAATCGTTTCGACGATGAGAGGTGCTTGTTGGGTGAAGTACCCCTGGCTAAAGCCGAGGGGCTTCTACAGCCATTGCTAGCTGTTGGCTTCTTCCCAGCCGTAGTATGTTGATGGCAGCGTTGTGATCGCGATCTAGTTCAGTGCCACACTCGCAACT
>Ga0307372_10003990_pt1 | contig 23106 bp, 19 predicted proteins | sample OX1MG_FD_202533 | JGI IMG/M metagenome (GOLD analysis project Ga0307372, IMG submission 202533) | Soil microbial communities from Risofladan, Vaasa, Finland - OX-1 | ecosystem: Environmental > Terrestrial > Soil > Coastal area > Acid sulfate soil | place: Finland: Risofladan, Vaasa | collected...
AGCTTTATATAACATATTGTTAGCAAGCAAGGGCGGGCGGAGTTCACCATCATCGCGCATGCCCGGACCCGCTCCGGCGCCGCGCGGGCACGCCTTTGCGCCGCGGCTAGTCGCCCTTGATCAGGCGATGGATGGCGCTCAGATGCTTTTGCGCGTCGCGCTTGCGGCCTTGCGCCTCGAACAGCTCGGCGACGTTGCGATGCGCTTCGACGTTGGTCGGGTCGCAATCGATCGCGCGCAGAAAGCTGCGCAGCGCGGGCTGCGGCTCTTCTTTCTTGCGATACATCACGCCCAGGCGCAGATGAACTTCCGCGCTGGCCGGCATGATCGCCGCCGCGCCCAGCAGATGGCGCAGCGCGCCCTGCAAGTCGCCCTCGCGCTCGAGCAGCGTCGCAAGACGCATATGCGCCTCGAAGTTGCCGGGCTCGCGTCCGACGAGCTCGCTGTAGATCGTCAGCGCCTTGAGCGGATCCTGCTCGGCGATTCGCCGCGCCTCGTCAAAGCGTTCACGCACCCGCGCCGGGCCAAACCCTTCCTCGATTTTTCCGGTCGGGCGCTCGGCGCGAAAGTCGAGCAGGATCTGTCCGGTCTCGGCTTCGATCAGCAGCCCGCCCTCGCTGACCACGATTCGCCCTTCGTCATTGACGAGGTTGAGCGAGGTCACCGACCGCGCGGGATCGACCAGCTCGCGCACCCGCGCAAGGCAGCGCTGCATCGGCTCCAGATGACGGCGGGTCGAGAGCAGTTCCTTGGTCAGCCGCATCACGAGCAGATCGTTGAATGCAAAGCGATAGTTGCGGCCCTGCGTCGCGGTTGGGTTAACCAACTGCCGCCTGACCCAGTAGCGAATTCTTTCGGGGGAGACCGCGAGAATTCTCGCGGCCGTGCGCGTCGAGAATGTTGCGCCCCGCCCTACCGCCTCTTCCATCTTCACCGCCAACCGAGCCGAGTATAGGAACTTGGGCAGAGCGCCTCAACGCACGCGCCAATAATTTCTCAACAAGCGCTCAGCCCGGTCCGCCTACGAGTCGATCTCCTCGAGCGTTTTCAGCATCCGCACCACGGCTTCGACCGCATTCTTCGCGTTGTCCAGCCGCTCCAACGCCTGTTCATGAGTCATTCCCGGACCCGTGATTCCCAGCCCCACCGGCTTCTCGTACTTGATCGCAAGCCGCAGCGCCGCATCGGCGGTCGCGTGGGTTATCACCTCGTCGTGCTGCGTCTCGCCCTTGATCACCGCGCCGAGCAGGACCACGGCATCGATATCCTTGCGCCGGATGAGCCGCTTGATCGCAGGCCCCATGTCGAAAACGCCCGGCACGTGGACCACGGTCGCGACCTGCGCGCCGTGATGCGCCGCATGACGCTCGGCCCGCTCGAGCATCAGCGAGGTCACGTCGAAATTGAAATCCGAAACGACGATCGCAAGCCTCATCGCGCAAGCCCCTCCAACTGGATCGCGTCGCGCACCTCGATCCCGGCGCTCTTCAGATAGCGCTTGAGCTCGGGAATCGGATACTCGCCGTAATGCACAATCGACGCGACGATTGCGGCGTCGGCCGCGCCCTGGATGAACGCGTCGCGCAGATGCTCCGGCGCGCCGGCGCCGCCAGAGGCGACCACGGGCACCGTCACCGACTCGCTGATGCGCCGCGTGATCGCGAGGTCGTAGCCGGCCCTGGTCCCGTCGTTATCGATTGAGTTGATCACCAGCTCGCCGGCGCCCAGGCGCGTACCTTCATGCGCCCACTGGACCGCGTCGCGTCCGGTGAGGACGCGTCCGCCGTCGATCACGACTTCGTAACCCGATTCGACTCCCGCCCGCGCTCCCGTCTTACGCACCTGCATCGACAGGACGATACACTGGCTGCCGAACGCGCGCGCACCCTCGGAAATAATTTTCGGATTGCGCACCGCGCCGGAATCGATCGAGACCTTCTCCGCTCCCGCCAGCAGAACGGCGCGCATGTCCTCGAGCGTGCGCAAGCCGCCGCCGACGCTGAACGGAATAAAGATTTCCCGCGCGACGCGGCTCACCACCTCGAGCATGATCCCGCGCCGCTCGTTCGACGCCGTGATGTCATAAAAAACCAACTCGTCGGCGCCCTGCTCGTAGTAGTACCGCGCCATCGCGACCGGATCGCCGATATCGGCATTATCGGCGAACTTGACGCCCTTGGTCACCTTGCCGTCGCGCACGTCGAGGCACGGAATTATTCGCTTGGCGAGCATTAGATGATTCGCTTGGCGAGCATTAGAATTCGAGCCGGCAAAAGTTATCGAGCAGCTTCAGCCCCGCCGCACCGCTTTTCTCCAGATGGAACTGCGTAGCGATCACGCGGCGGCTCGCCACCGCCGCAACGAAATTGACGCCATAGTCCGACTCCGCGATTACGACTCCGGGATCGGCGGGAACCGGGTAATAGGAATTCACGAAATAGAAATGGGTATTGTCGGGCACGCCCGCGAAAATCGGATGCGCCCGCGACTGCCGCACGCGGTTCCATCCGATTTGAGGAACCTTGAGCGGACGTCCATCGATCGACGCCGGGTAGCGGGTTACGTGGCCCGCGATAATGCCGAGGCAATCGGCGGCGTCCTCTTCACTGCGGTCGAAGAGCACCTGAATTCCGATACAGATGCCCAAAAATGGTTTTCCCGCCGCCGCAACGTCGCGCCGGAGCACGTCGGCCAGCCCGAGCGCGCGCAGATTCTCCATCGTGGCGCCGGCGGCGCCCACGCCCGGCAGGATCACCCGCTCAGCACCGCGAATCTTATCCGCGTCGTCGGTGATTTCGCACCGATGGCCCAGAAATTCGAGCGCCCGTTTGACGCTGGTCAAATTTCCCGCGCGGTAATCGACGATTGCGATCATGAATGACTCCGGACCGGATCCGGAGCTTTGATATTACCTGCCCGCCAAGCGCCACAGAAGCGCCATCCATGAAGGCGCCACTTCCATTCAAGAGAGCTTTGCGCGCCTCGTGGTTCAGAGCTGCTCGCGCAGAGGTCTTCCGGCGGGCGAAGGGAATGGAGAGTGTGTCCTGCGAAGAGTGCCACAACGTATCGCGGCAGCGCGACAGATCCGGGATTCCTCGCGCGCGGCAGCCACGCGCGCGGGAGTGACATACCTGGGATGGGTAAGTATCGTAGGATGCGTGGACTTTCTGGTGCTCGCGGCAATCAGGAACGCACTCTTGCACCTTCACTCCACTACCCTTACCGCTTATGTCATTCCCGCGCCCTTCGGCAGGCTCAGGGCAGGCTCCGGCTGCCGCGCGAGGAATCCCTAACCGCGCGAAACTGGCATCCTCCTGATCCTTGTCCGGCCGCGCGCGGCGTCCCTAACGGTCGTTAGATTTTTTGCCAGATTTGTTCATGGCTGAACTGTTCAGCCTTATCCGCGGACGCGATCCATGCAAAATTGATCGCGTGAAGCATCCCTTGCCAAAGCCGAGCAATCTTTCATCCCCTGGCGCGGCAGCCGCGCGCGGACGCAGGAACAGCGCGGTGTGCAACAGTGTTGCGGATCGCGTGCGAATTCAGAGCCCGTCCGCGAACTCACAGACCTGCGGAAACCCCGATGCCCCAAACAACGCATCGAACCCATCGTTTCCGCAAACTTCCCCAGCATTTACGCGGAGAATCGATCGGCGGGCCACAAAAATTTCAGCAAACAAACCCACCGTGATTCGGCCCCGTCCGCGCAACGCAAGCGAAAGTGCGCGCCGCCATGCCCGCCTGCGGCTACAACTCGGCGCGGATGTCCTGCGTCTCGGACAGCACGCGGACCTTCACGTGATGGTCGCTCTCGGCGAGCGAGCCCCAGTGCATCGCGAAATTCTCGAGCTGAACGTCCGAGCTGAACCGCGCCGACACGCCCATCACGACCTCCTCGGCGCCCAGCACGTATGCCACGCGCGCGATCGCATAGACCTGGTCGTTCGAGACCGCGACCAGCGGCGTTACCGCGCGGCCGTGATCCTCGCAGACCTTGACCACGCGGCTGAAGAGCTTCTGCTCGGAATCGGTGAAGTCCTGGGCGCCTTCGCTCGAGGCGAGGCCCTTTTCGTTGCGCACTGTGACGGCGATCAGTTCCGCACTGTCAGGTTCGGCGAGGTAGCGATGCAGATGGGCGAGATTGTTGGGATCGCGGATCGCGATAATCCGCTTGACCGCCGCATCCAGTTTCAGATGCGCGGCGTCGAGATGCTCTTCATCGACCATCTCGAGATTGAACTTCTCCGGCTCCTCGCCGTAGGCGTGCTCGGCCTGTCCGTTGATCTTCTGCGATATCTCGAAAACCACGAACAGCCCGACCGTGAACGAGATGCCCGCGATCGTCGCCACCTCTTTGGTGAACAGATTCACCACCGCGGTCATGAACAGAACCAGAAACGTAAGCGCGAGTCCGAGCGGAAAATCCTGGCCGCCCGGGCGGAAGAATTTCAGGTTAAGCGGCACGCGCCACAGCCGCTGATACTTGTGCTTGTAACGCAGCACCAGCACCGAGAGCGTCTTGAAGACGAAGCTCCAGATAACGCCAAAGGCGTACGCCTCGCCCAGCACGTACATATCGCCCCTGGACAGGATGATCGTCGCGATTTGCAGAATCGCGACCATGTTTACGATCCGGTAATTGGTGCCGAATTTCCGGTGCGGATGGCGAAACCAGTCGAGCAGCACGCCGTCTTCGGCTACGCGCGTCAGCACCCCCACCGAGCCGACGATCGCGGTGTTCACCGCGCCCGCCAGGATCAGAAATCCGACGAACACCACGAACGCGCGCAGCGCCAGGCGCAGCCACAGTGGTCCGACCACGTACATCGCAAGCCCGCCGATCAGGTCGTCGCCGTAAAGTGGCATCCGCACGCTGTCCGGGATGATCATCACGGCAAAGAACGAGATGAGCGAGGTCAGCAGCAGGCTGTAGATGAAAATAATAAATCCGACGCGGAGCAGGTTCTTGAGCTTGGGCGCCGCGATCTCGCGATTGATCTGCGCCAGCGACTCTTCACCCGACATCGCGAGTATCGAATGGCCGAACGCGATCAAAATTCCGAACGCGCCAAACGTCCGCGCCGCCGGCGTATGCGCCAGCCATCCGAGCGAGCTGTCAGGAAAATTCAGATGCAGCGGCGGCAGGTGCGAGCCGCGCAGGTAAATCGTCAGGCCGCACCAGACGATCATCATCACCGCCATCACGGTGGTGACCTGCATGATGCGCATCGCTTTGCCGCTCGATTCCTCGATCCCGAGAATATTCTGCCACCAGAAGTAAACCGTGCATCCGATGGCGAAGAGCGCGGCGGTGAAGTCCGGCGGCAGCGTTATCGCGACATGCGCGAGCTTCAGCAGCTCGTTGATCAACCCAACCAGGTACTGTCCGGCCGACACGCCGCTGGTCGGCCCGGTCAGGATATAGTCGAACATCAGGGCCGAGACGCTGAGCTTCGCCAGCGTCGAGCCCATCGCTTCCTTGACAACGCGGTACACGCCCCCGCGCGTGAACATCGAGCACGACTCGACGTACACCGCGCGCACCGCGTACGAGAACAGCATCACCCCCAGGATGAAATATGGCGCCGACTTGCCGACCGCGCCCTCGACGATTCCGCCGATGTAATACGCCGTCGAGGCGAGGTCGCAGAGCACGACGGCCGCCGCCCGCCAGAACGAAATGAACGCGAGCATCCCGGTCGTGACGACGATCGCGCGGGTTTGCTTTTTCGATGCGGGCGCCGCCGCCGGATTTTCACCGATGGCGCCCGGCCCTTTAACAGTCGCAGCCAAAAAGTCCTCCGCGGATCCCGCAGGCATACCAATGCCTCGGCCCCGCACTATGAGATGCAATTTGCAGTCCCCGGTAAAACTCCAGCAAATCCAGAGGCTTCGGCTCTCGTCCGCTTGCATTCGGCACGACGATGCTTGAATTTCATTCGTGCAATTTGCAATGAACCGGCGCCGCATCGATGCCACTTCAAGCGATCCGCGCGCTACAATATGGCTATGCCGTCGCGGAATATTCCGAGTTCTCCGGCCGCGGACAGCGGTGGTCACGCGTGCTTCCATCCCTGAAAATCGCACTCGCATTTTTCGCCGGTGCAATAGCCGCTGCGCTATGGTCGCGCGTACGGTCACGCCGCCAGATTCGCGGTCTGGCGACGTCGATCGACACGGCGGCGGCGCGCGATTACAAGGCTCGCGTCGCCGAGCTGGACCATGAGCGCTCGAAGATCGACGCGATTATCGAAAGCGTCGAGGACGGCCTGATCGTCCTCGACGGCGCGGGCGCGATTGTCCATATCAACGAAGTCGCCGCCGCGATCCTGGTGCTCGAAGCTGGACCCGGCGCGGTCCTCGATGCGCTGGCCGAAAGCAACCCGCACGTCGCGCGGCTGTTGGCGGCGCTGCGCAATCCGGACAGCAGCGGCGGCGCGCCCGCGGAGTTCAAGGTCTTCCTGCGCGGGCGCGACCACACCTACATCAGCCGCGAGCTGAAGTGGACCGGACGGTCGAGCGAACCGCTCGGGACGATTCTTCTGCTCCAGGACGTGACGTTTATCCGCGATCAGGAGCGCCAGCGCACCAATCTCATCGCGACCCTGTCGCACGAACTCAAGACCCCGCTGACTTCGCTGGCGCTCGGCGCGGAGCTGATGGCGGAGTCGGCGCGCGGCGACACAAGCGCCCGCCAGCGCGAGCTGCTCGAAACGATCCGCAACGATATCGGCCGGCTGACGACGATCGCCAACAATCTGCTCGACGCGTCGCGCACCAGCGTCGCGCGAATCGGCGTCGAGCGCAGGCCGATCCTGCTCGACCGCGTGATCGCGGAGGTCTGCCGCCCGCTCGCGCTTCAGGCCGCGGAAAAAAACATCGCGCTCGAAGTCCTTGCGCCCGAACAACCCATTCCCATCTGGGGCGATCCGATCAAGCTGCCGTGGGTGATCACCAACCTGGTCGGCAACTCGCTGCGTTACACCTCCCCGGGCGGGCGAATCACAATCGAGCTCAGCCGCGAAGGCCAGATCGCACGCACGATCGTTACCGACACCGGCCGGGGTATCGCGCCCGAGCTGATGCCGCGCATCTTCGAGCCGTACGCGCAGTTTCCCGACGCGGACGCCGCGATGGGCTCGGCCGGTCTGGGACTGTATATCGCCAAGGAAATTGTCGAGGCGCACAACGGCCGGATCTTCGCGCAAAGCGGCCGCGGACGCGGTACGATATTCACCATCGAGATTCCAATACGGGAGGAAGCGCTTGGCTCGGATTCTGGTCGTTGACGACGACCGCAACATACGCCGGATGCTCGCCGCCAGCCTCGAGGGCGCGGGCCATCGCGTCACCGAAGCCGACAGCGCCGAGCGCGCCCTCGAGCTGCTGGCGCCCACCGACGCCGAAATCGTGATCAGCGACGTGCGGATGGCGGGGCTGGGCGGATTCAAGCTTTTGCAATCGATCAAGCAGCAGAACCCCGCCGTGCAGGTCGTGATGATGACCGCGTACGGCTCGATTCCCGACGCGGTCGAGGCGATGCGCTTCGGCGCTTACGACTATCTGCCCAAGCCGTTCAGCGCCGAGCATATCCGCCGCGTGGTGACGCGCGCACTCGAAGTGCTGAGCCTGCGCGCCGAAAATCGCCGCCTGCGCGCCGAAGTCGAACGCCTCTCGAGCCCGGAAACCTTCCTGACGCTCAGCGCGCACAGCCGCAAACTGGCCGAGACCGCCGCGCAAGTCGCCGGCAGCGACGCGACTATCCTGCTGAGCGGCGAAAGCGGCACCGGCAAGAGCATGCTCGCCAGCCATATCCATCGCATCAGCCCGCGCAGCGCCGGGCCGTTCGTGCAAGTCGCCTGCACCACGCTCAGCGAGCATCTGCTCGAAAGCGAACTCTTCGGCCATGTCCGCGGCGCGTTCACCGGCGCGATCAAGGACAAGCCGGGCCGGCTCGAAGCAGCCGAGGGCGGATCCGTTCTGCTCGACGAAATCGGCGACCTCTCGCCGGCGGTGCAATCCAAGCTCTTGCGCTTCCTGCAGGAAAAAACCTTCGAGCGGGTCGGCGGCGCCAACACGATCACCGTCAATGCGCGCATTATCGCGGCGACCAATCAGGACCTCGAGCAGCTCGTGCTGCACAAGCGCTTTCGCGAAGACTTGTACTATCGCCTCAACGTGATTGAGCTGCGCGTCCCGCCGCTGCGCGAACGTCCGGGAGAGATTCCCCACCTCGCGACGCACTTTGCCCAGCAGGCCGCGCTCAGGCATCACAAGACCCCGCTCGCGCTCGCGCCCGAGGCGATGCGCGCGTTATCGGCGTACGGATGGCCGGGCAACGTGCGCGAGTTGCGCAACGTCATCGAGCGCGCCGTGGTTTTGAGCCGCGGCGAAGCGATCACGCTCAGCGACCTGCCCGATCGCCTGCTGGCCGGTCCCGGCAAACCCGATCAGAGCCAGACCCTTGAGGAACTTGAGCGCCGCCATATCGAGTCGGTGCTCGAACAGGCGGTCACTCTCGAAGAGGCTGCCGACATGCTCGGGATCAACGTCGCGACGCTGTGGCGCAAGCGTAGAAAGTACGGGCTCGACTAAGAAAACGCCGGCGCATCGATTCTCTGCGCCGGCGTTTTCGGGTTGATGTGCGTTCGTTACTTCTTTTTCAGCCCTTCACTCAGCCGCGTCTTCGCTTTCACGCAGTCGCCAAGCGAGGTAAGCGGACCCGGCCAATCCTGCGAAACGCAATCGGGCAGCGCGTCCATCTGCTCGGCCGTATAGCCGCGCCCGGAGAGTTCTTTTTGCAGGCATTCGGCATGGGACGCGTTTTTGCCCGCCACTCCCGCCGCGTCGTCAGCGGCCTCGAGAAACAACGCCCGGCGCAGCGCCATCTGCACCGCCTGGTCGGCACTCTTGCCGATTGCTCCCGCGATGTTGCTCGACGGCCCGCAGGTGCCGACCGCATCGATGAACGCCTCTTCGAGCCCGGTGCTCGACAAATCCTTGGCGGATCCGATGCTCACCGCGGCGAGCACAAATACCGCGGAAATCATACCAATAGCCAATCGCCTCATAGTACCTCCTGCGCACGATTTCGCCGGCTGGGGAAGCCGATCCGTTATGCTCACTATTTGTTGTAGAACCAGCCAGATGGAATGTCCAGTGACATTAGAGGAAGTGTTTTCGCGCAAATCGGCTCGCCGCGGCGCTCTTGACGAGCCGCGGCCCATGATGGAACTGTCGCATCGCCGCTCGAAAGGAAATTAACCATGGCAAAAATCGCCCTCGCTTTTTCCACGCTTCCCGACTCGCCTCCGGCAAAACTCATCGAATGGTCCAAAGCCGCCGAGGATGCCGGCATGGCCGGTGTATTCATGACCGAAGCCGGCAACGACGCACTCGCATGCTCGCTCGCGCTCGGGATGCATACCAAGCGCATCATGCTGGGCACCGCGATCAGCAATATCTACTTCCGCCATCCCGCCCTGCTCGCCAATGAAGCCGCGGCGGTGCAGGAGTTCACCGGCGGACGCTTCATCCTCGGCCTCGGCACGGGGCATCGCGAGATGAATGCGATCCTGAAAATAGACATGGGCGATCCGATGACGCGGATGCGCGAGACCGTCGCCGCGATTCGAAAACCGCTCGACGGCGGCAAAACAGGACCGCCCGTCACCAAGAAGCTGCCGATCTATCTCGCGGGTGTGTCCAAGCCGATGGTCAAGCTGGCGGGCGAAATCGCCGACGGCGTGATCTTCAACTTCTTTCCGCCCAAGCGAGTCACCCAGGCGCTAGGCGAGCTGGCTGAGGGCGCGAAGAAGGCGGGCCGCGACTCCAAGGCGATCGAGCCGACAATTTTCGCGACCGCGTTTATCTCCGATGATCTGGAAGCCGCGCGGCGTCCCGCGCGCAAGCTCTTGTCACGTTACGGCGCGCTCACCTTTTACGGCAACATGATTGCCCGCTCCGGCTTCGAAAAAGATATCGCGGGAATCCGCGCGGCCGGACGTGATGGCGACGCCGCGATGAAAGCCGTCAGCGACGAGATGATCGACGCGACGCTTCTGGTCGGCTCGGAAGCGCGGGTGCGCGAGAAATTGCAGGCGCTGGTCGCGCCCGGAATCGGCACCGCGATCGTGTTTACGAACCCGGTCAACGAGGATCGCGCCAGCGCGGTCAAGCGCACAATCCGAGCGCTCGCGAACTTTTGACCATGAGCAGGCCCGACCTCAGTAGGACCGGCGTCCCGCCGGTCACGCCTTGGTGGCCGCTTTGATTTTCCTACGCCGCAGCCTGCAACTTCGCAAAGAACCCTACGATTCGCTTGTAGTTGACGCCGAAGTCGCCGATTCCATCGCGCGACTTCGAGCGCATCTCGACCAGGCTGCCGCCGCCGTCGCCCGGACGCACCTGGATTATAAAGTCGTCCTGGAAATGGAACAGACCCGAGGTGCTGACGCCCTCGATCGTCATCGTCGCCGGATCGGTGCTCGTAATCGACCACGTGGGCATCGAGGCCGCGAGCTGCTTGACGCGCTCGAAGGCCGCCGCCGGTGAATCGCTCAGGTGCAGCGGCGCGAGCGGCGGATAACCTGCCTGCTGCTTCGCCATGTACAGCGCCTGATTGTATTTCAGGTTGCGGTTGCGGTTCGCCGGTAATTCCTGCGCGTGCGTGAACTCGGGCGGATTGGTGAAGTCGGTCGTGATGTCGTTGATTCCGGGATATTTCATGCCCGACAGGATCAGCACCGCCACCGGCACGAAAACGATCAGCGACATGGTGAGTCCCACCTTCGCGCGCGGACGGCCGCCAGCGCGCTCAGGCGCGCTCGTGCGGACCATCGCGACAATGCCGACGACGGTACCGATAAGCGCGATAAAGGTGCCCCAGATCATCGCAATCTGAAACCCGACGAACGGATACACCAGATGAAAGTAGGCGCCGAGTATCCCCGCCAGGAAAAGCGCGATCGCTATCATCCCGTCATAGAAGGCTAGCCACGCCGGAATCATCGACGATCCCCCACTCAGGTTTTCGACCGGCCGAGTTCGAGGCCGGCTACGGTTTGGTTCCTCGCACGATGAACTGCGGCAAGACGAAGAAAAACCTGCCGCTCGCAATCGCTTTATCGACCGACACGAGCCATCGCTCCACTTCCTGCGCACTCACGCGGCCCGAGTCGCGCGCATAGCGCGCGAGGCTCGACTTCAGCATCGGAAGCGAACGCCCCGCGGTGTCGGCGCCCGCCAGAATCTCGGCCTTGACATCGTCCAGTCCCGCCGCGCGAAACATTCCGAAAAGCCGCCGCCCGATCTTCGGCTCCTTGATCGCGATCGACTTGCTCGCCGCGAGCACGCGCTCGGTCAGCTCTCCGGCTTCGGGACCAAGGTCGAGCGCGAGCATATCCCAATCGCTGTCCACCGCAACCACGATCCCGCCGGGCGCGGCGACCCGCGCCATCTCGGCAACGGTGGCCGGCGCGGAATCAACATATTCGAGGACGTTCTTGCAGAACACGCGATCGAATGAACCGTCGGGAAACGGCAGCGGCGGAAACCCGCTATGCACAAACTCGACATTCGATTTCTGCTCGCGCGCGCGAGCCGCCGACCGCGCGACGAACTCGGCGTTGATATCGACCCCCGTCACCTTTCCCGACGGCCCTACCCGCCGCGCGAGTTCGAGCGTCGTATGCCCCGGACCCGAGCCGACATCGAGCACGCGCAACCCCGCGCGCAACTCGAGCGGGCGCAGGATCGGCTCCATCGCGGGATGAAACGCAAGGATCTGGTCATACGCCGCGTGGCGTTCCGGATCGATCTCGATCCAATGCTGCTTGTAATAGGGTTCGGCCATCGCACGCTCCTGGCCCAAAGCGTTATCGCACCGCCAGCGCGATTACAAAGCTAAACCTTGAGCAGTTCGGCCAGGCCCTGTTCTATCGACACGCGCGGTGTCCATCCGAGGAGCTTTTCGGCCAGTGTCCGGTCCGCCAGGGTGTCGCGCATGTCGCCGGCGCGGGCGGGCGTATGAACCGTAGGGCCGCCGAAGATCTGCGCGATTCGGTTGATGCTCACATTCTTGCCGAAGCCGATATTGATCGGGCGGCCGTCGGCGACCTCGGTGTCCATCGCTAGGATGTTCGCCGCCACGACGTCGCGCACGTGGGTGAAGTCCCGGGTCTGTTCGCCGTCGCCGTGAATTTCGAGTGGACGGCCTTCGCGGCGCGCGCGCAGAAAAGCCGCAATCGCAAGCATGTAGGCGCCCTCTTCGGCCATCCGCGGCCCGTACACCGCGAAGTAGCGGAGAGTTACCGCCTGCACGCCGTAGAGCCGATGGAACATCCGCGCGTATTCCTCGCCGACGAATTTTTGCAGCGCGTACGGACTCTGCGGATTCGGCGCCATCGCTTCAGTGAACGGCAGGCGATCCTGATATCCGTAAACCGACGACGATCCCGAAAAGATGAAGCGGCGGATCTTCGCCTCGCGCACCGCCATCAGCACGTTCAGCGTACCGACGACATTGGCCATGTGCGTCTGGACCGGCTTGGCGATCGATAGCGGGATTCGCGGCAGCGCGGCGGTGTGGAACACGCAATCGACCTCGCCGGTGAACGCGGGCGCGATCGCCGCGGCATCGCGGATGTCGGCGTCGAACAGCTCGGCGTGAGGGTTCAAGCGTTCGCGGCGGCCGGTCGCAAAGTTATCGACGACGCGGACGCGAAATCCGCAATCGACCAGCGCGTCGGCCAGATGCGATCCGATAAAGCCCGCGCCTCCCGTCACGACCACGATCCGCGCGCGATTGCCTGCCGCCGCCATCATCGAACTCCGGGAACTCCGGCGCGCGATTGGCGCGCGGGCGGGTCAAATTGAATGGAGATCACGGCTGGGATAGGGTTGAGTTTCACCTGGATTGACCTGCGGGTTTCTAACAATGGCCACAGATGCAAACCGGATCAAGCTGCTGAAAGATTTGCTCGCCGAGCGAATCCTCGTGCTCGACGGCGCCTTCGGCACCTTCATCCTGGGGCATAATCTCTCGGCCGAAGATTATGGCGGCCCAAGCCTCGAAGGATGTAACGAAAATGTTGTTCGCACCCGGCCCGATCTGATCCGCGCGATGCACGCCGGGTTCCTCGAAGCCGGAGCCGACATTATCGAAACCGCGAGCTTCGGCTCGACGCGAATCGTGCTCGCCGAGTACGGACTCGAAGCCGACGCCTTTGAACTCAACCGGATTGCCGCCGCGCTCGCGCGCGAGCAGGCCGAAAAATTCAGCACGCCCGACAAGCCGCGCTTCATCGCGGGCTCGATGGGGCCAACCACCAAGAGCCTGTCGGTCACCGGCGGAGTCACGTTCGATCAGCTTGCCGAGGCATATGCCGAACAGGCCGCCGGGCTTATCGAGGGCGGCGCCGATATTCTGCTGCTCGAGACCGCGCAGGACACGCTCAACGTCAAGGCGGGGCTGGTCGGAATCGACCGAGCGATCGAGAAATCCGGGGTCACGCCCGGCATCGCGGTCTCGGGAACCGTCGAGACGATGGGCACGCTTCTGTGCGGACAGGATATCGAGGCGTTCTACATTTCGCTGGCGCATCGCGATTTGCTTTGGATGGGGCTTAACTGCGCGACCGGTCCGGACTTCATGACCGATCATCTGCGCACGCTCGCGCAGGTTGCGCGCTTCAACGTCGCCTGCGTGCCGAATGCGGGCCTGCCCGATGAGGAAGGGAATTATAACGAGACTGCGGCGATGCTGGCCGCCAAGGTCGGCCGCTTTGCACATAACGGATGGGTGAATCTGGTCGGCGGATGCTGCGGGACAACGGCCGAGCATATCCGGCTGTTGGCGCAAGCAGTCGCCGGTTTGAAGCCGCGTGCGATTGCGCCGGTCAGGCGCACCGCGGTTTCCGGAATCGAGTCGCTGATAATCGATCAGGACACGCGCCCGGTGATCGTCGGCGAGCGGACCAACGTACTCGGCAGCCGCAAGTTCAAGCGGCTTATCGCGGATAACAAATTCGAAGAAGCCGCCGAAATCGGGCGCGCGCAGGTGCGCCGCGGCGCGCATATCGTGGACGTCAACCTGCAGGATCCGGATCGCGAGGAAATTCCCGACGTGGTCCGCTTTCTTGAAATAGAAATAAAGAAAGTCAAAGCGCCGATCATGATCGACTCGACCGACTGGCACGTGGTCGAGGAGGCGCTCAAGCGCACCCCGGGCAAGTCGCTGATCAACTCGATCAACCTCGAGGACGGCGAGCACTCCGAGCGCTTTCAGGCGGTGATCCGGCTGGCCAAAACCTACGGCGCCGCGATAGTCGTCGGCACGATCGACGAAGACAAGCAGCAGGCGCAGGCGATAACGCGCGAGCGCAAACTCGCAATCGCCCAGCGCTCTTACAAGCTGCTCACCGAAAAATACGGCATCGAGGCCGAAGACATCATCTTCGACCCGCTGACGTTTCCGATCGGGACCGGCGACCAGAACTATATCCGCGCCGGCGTCGAACTGATCGAAGGCATCAAGCTCATCAAGACCGCGCTACCGCGCGCGAAGACGATCCTCGGCATCTCGAACGTGTCGTTCGGGCTTCCGCCAGCGGGGCGCGAAGTGCTCAACGCGGTGATGCTCCATCACTGTATCGAGGCGGGGCTCGACCTCGCGATGGTGAACACGGAGAAGCTGCCGCGCTACCCGTCAATTCCTGACGACGAGAAAAAGCTCGCCGACGATCTGATCTGGTGGCGCGGTGAAGATCCGATCGCCGCGTATGCCGCGCATTTCCGCGAGCGCAAGAGCGGCGTCGAAAAAGAGAACCGCAAGGACCTTCCGCTCATGGAGCGGCTGCCGCGATACATTTTGGAAGGCTCGAAAGAAGGGCTGACCGAGGACCTGGACGAGCTGCTGGCGACGATGGGCCCGCTCGAAATCATCAACGGTCCGCTGATGAAGGGGATGGACGAAGTCGGGCGGCTGTTCAACGCCAACCAGATGATCGTCGCCGAAGTCCTGCAATCGGCCGAGGCAATGAAAGCGGCGGTCGCGCATCTCGAGCCGCACATGGAGAAGGCCGAGAGCTCGAATCGCGGCAAAATTATCCTGGCGACGGTCAAGGGCGACGTTCACGATATCGGCAAGAACCTGGTCGAGATAATTCTCTCGAACAACGGCTACCGCGTCATCAATCTCGGCATCAAGGTTCCGCCCGAGGATCTGATCAAGGCCTTCCGCCAGCATCAGCCCGACGCGATCGGGCTGTCGGGTCTGCTGGTCAAGTCGGCGCAGATGATGGTCATCACGGCGCAGGATCTGAAGACGGCGGGAATCGATTGCCCGATTCTGGTCGGAGGCGCGGCGCTGTCGAACCGCTTCACGCGGATCAAAATCGCGCCGGAATATCCCGGATTGGTCGTGTACGCGAACGACGCGATGTCGGGGCTGGCGCTGGCCAATCAGATCATGGATTACGAGCGGCGCGAGTCGCTGCGGCTGCGGCTCGAAGAGGATTCGGCGAAGATGATCGCGGCGGCGCCCAAGGCCGCGAGCGCGGCGCCGGCGGGTGCGGCCGCGAAATCCTCGGTGCGGCGCGACATCGAAATTCCCGCGCCACCCGACCTCAAGACTCACGTGCTGCGCCGCTACGACCTGGCGGAGATTTTTCCGTACATCAATCCCGCGATGCTGTACACCAAGCATCTGGGATTGCGCGACGCCCAACGCGCTCTCGCCGAAGGAAATCCCAAGGCGCTCGAGCTCAAGGCCGCGATCGAGGAAGTGCAGGATCGAATCCTCGAGCGCGGCGATATCGGCGCCAACGCGATCTTCCGCTTTTTCCGCGTCCAGTCCGACGGCGAGCGCACGGTCAGCTTCCTGACGCCAGACGGCAAGAGCGAAGTCGGGCGCCTGCGGTTTGGCCGCCAGAGCGCGCCGCCGTATCTGTCGCTGGCCGACTATGTTGCCGACGCGAAGAGCGGACGTCCCGATTACCTGTGCTTGTTCATCGTGACGATAGGCGACGGCGTGCGCGCGCTGGCCGACGATTGGAAGAATCGAGGCGACTATCTGCGCTCGCATATTCTGCAAATCCTGGCGCTCGAAGGCGCTGAAGCCTTCGCCGAGCTGCTGCATCAGAAGATTCGCGCGATGTGGGGATTTGGAGATCCGCCCGGGCTTTCGATGAAGGATCTCTTTGGGTCGCGCTATCACGGCAAGCGTTACTCATTCGGCTATCCCGCGTGTCCGCGGCTCGAGGATCAGGCGCTGCTTTTCACGCTGCTCGAGACCGAGCGCTACGATATCGGCGTGCGGCTGACGGAAGGCTTCATGATGGATCCCGAAAGCTCGGTGAGCTCGATCGTTTTCCATCATCCCGAGTGCAAGTACTTCAATCTGTCGCCCGATGACGCCGAGCGGCTTGAAGCCGAGTTCGCCTCCGCGCCTTCCTGAAACTGTGGAAAATGAAAAGCGCGCGGGCGACAAGCTGCCGACCGCGCGCTTATTGAATCCGTAATTTGCCGGAAGATTATTTCGCCGGCGCACTGCTGCGTGCCGCGGCATTGATCGAACTGCCGTTGCCGTTGCGCGCGTGCAGCTCGATCGGCGCCGATTTTCCGCGGACTTCGCTCTGCGCCTCGTAGCTGGCGCATCGAATCATCACTTCGCGGTCGCGCGGACCGTCCAGCTCGACCATGAACACGCGCTGCCATGTTCCAAGCGCGAGCCGCCCGTCGATCACGGGAATCTGCTCGCTGGTCGAGAGCAGCAGATGCATCAGATGCGAGTGCGCGTTGGGACGTTCGTCAGGCGCGATTGGCGGCTTGCGGCGCGCCATGTCGTTGTGGTTATAGCGCGGGTCAGCCGGGCACAGCCGCGCGAGCATCGTCTTGAAATCTTCGATCAACAGCTCTTCGGCTTCGTTGATTTTGATTGCGGCGGTGGTGTGACGGGAAAAAACAGTTACGTGTCCGCTGTCGCTACCGTGTTCGGACAGATGAGTGTTGATGATGTCGGTAAGGTCGATGAATTGAATTGGTTCGATGGTTCGAATTTGCACGATCGCGTCTGAGAGCGAGACGGAATGCCGGCCGTTGGCCCGGCGCGGGTTCGTGACGATTCGTACAAGCGGGCGGCTATAACCCATAGTGGCTCCTCGGAACTTGATGCGCAGTCCTCTGATCATTTGATCGTATGCGTGCGGAGCCGGGGTGGGCAATCTTTTATCTTTGATTTGACCGACTAACCGCGGGTCGGTCAGTCGGTCAAGTGCGACTGGTGCGCACGCGCGGGTCGAAGCGTCTTCGCTGCGCGACGCGCGTCATCGCGCGCCACCGCTAACTACCTCGCGCGTGAAGTGGCTATGCCCCGTTTGACTTGAGCTCGCGCCGCGCGAGTTCGAGATCCGCATCGACCATCATCGCCGTCAGTTGCGTAAAGCTCACACGCGGAGCCCATCCGAGCACGCGACGCGCTTTGGAGGCATCGCCAATCAGGATGTCAACTTCCGAGGGGCGGAAAAAACGCGGATCGATCTCGACGTGCTTTTTCCAATCGAGGCCCAGGCGATCGAAGGCGAGCTCGAGAAATTCCTGCACCGGATGAGTCTCACCGGTGGCGATCACGTAATCGTCGGGAAGCTCCTGCTGGAGCATCATCCACATCGCTTCGACATAGTCGCCGGCAAAACCCCAGTCGCGCTTCGCCTCGAGGTTGCCGAGCGCGAGCTTGTCCTGCATGCCGAGCTTGATCCGTCCGGCGCTGCGCGTGATTTTGCGGGTCACAAAGTTCTCGCCCCGGCGCGGCGATTCGTGGTTGAACAGAATCCCGTTGCACGCGAACAGCCCGTAAGCCTCTCGATAGTTCACGGTCTGCTCGTGCGCGTACACCTTGGCGCACGCGTAGGGACTGCGCGGATGAAACGCAGTGGTCTCGCGCTGCGGAATTTCCGCGACCTTGCCGAACATCTCGGACGAGCCCGCCTGATAAAGCCGCGCCGCGCGGCCGTGACGATGGTTGTGATCGCGCAGCGCCTCGAGCAAGCGCAGCGTGCCCACTCCCACCACGTCGGCGGTGTACTCGGGCTGATCGAACGAGATGCGCACGTGCGATTGTGCGGCAAGATTGTAAACCTCGTCGGGGCGAACCTGTTCGATGATCCGCCTGAGCCCGGTGCCGTCGCCCAGATCGCCGTAGTGCAATTGCAATCCGTCGGAGCCGGGCGTGAAGCCCTTGCGCAGATGGTCGATACGGCCGGTCGCGAAGCTCGAAGTGCGCCGCACGATTCCGTGCACCTGGTAGCCCTTGGTGAGCAGCAACTCGGCCAGATAGGAACCGTCCTGTCCGGTTACGCCGGTGATCAGTGCGACTTTCGCCATGCTGGCTCCATAACGTGAAACAGGCCGGATGCCGAAAGCATCCGCGCCGCGTCAGTCACCGCGCACCAGGCGATGCGAATCGCTGTCGAAGTGCTGGGTCGAGAATTCGTACAGTTCGGCGTCCTCGAGCGCTTCCATCTGATGCACGAGGCCGATCGGCACGTCCATGCACTCGCCCGCTTCGAGAACAAATTCCTCGAGCGTGTCCGACTCCGCGGATTCCTTGACGCGGATTTTGAGCCGGCCAGCGCGCAGGTAAAACGATTCGGTCTTGATCTTGTGGAAGTGGAGCGAGCAACGCTTGCCCTTTTTGATTTCCAGGATCTTGCCGCAATAGCGGTCGTTGTTGGCGATCCATACTTCGCGGCCCCAGCCTTTCGGCTCGATATGCACCGGCTTGCGCGCTCGATTCATCGATCTTTCTCCCAGAGTCCGCATTACCCGACGGTCGCAAGAGTATGCCACGGGTCGGGAGAGGATTCATCAGGGCAGATCAGCAGGTTGGCCGGAAGGCAGCGGCCGAGGGCGTCGTGATCTGGGTTACTCCCAGCCGCGAGAGCGCGAACGCTCTCCGGGCGCTGAACCTGCCACGTCTTTCGCCCAAAGCGGCGGTCTCTATTCGAGGCCGCCGGCTCAGTTCTTGATCCAAAACCGTCCGGTATAGTCGATGTGATTCAACAGGACCGGTCTGCCTAAACCGCCGATGAACTCATCGATCGCCTTTCGGCAGCCTTCGAAGTGGCCGTAGTCGTCGGTGACAACGACACCGAATGGCGAGACTTTTCCGTACAAACAATTCAAGCAAAGCTTCGTCGAGCGATACCAATCACCGTCAAGGCGCAAAAGCGCGATCGGTCCCATCGACGCGCTGACATTCGGCAGGGTCTCCTGGAACCAACCTGCATGAAACTTTACGAGTTCACTCGGGTACCCGATTTTATCGATCAATAATTGCCGGCTGTCCTCGGCTGACGCCACGCAATCACCGATGGGCACACATGCGCCGTCAGCTTTGCCGTCTGCCATTTCTACCGCATCGGCGCCGTCAACTTTGCGATCCGGCTGTGGCAGCCCTTGAAAGCTGTCGAACAGGTGAATTTCGCGAAACGGTTTTTTGTAAGTGTGCAGATGGGCAAGCGCCATAAGTCCGACGCAGCCGCCTCTCCAGACTCCGCATTCCACAAGCGAACCCGGAATCTCGTACCGATCAAGATATCGAACCTGTTGCCAAAGCGTAGCCAGACGCTCGAAGGACGCCATCGTATTGTTCAGTACAATGCCTGCGTTCTTCTTGACGATCGATTCTTCGTCGAAGCCAAAAGCTGCCTGCAAGTATTCGGAGTACAAAGGTATCATTCTCGCTGGACGCCAATTGCGCCATGCTAGAAACCGGATCACGCGGCTCTTCCAGAATCGGTCGTTCATTGAATTGAGTGCTTTAGTTGAATCGACACGCGATCGCAGATGCGGGGTAAATAGCGATACTGCACAGGTTATCCGCGTATCAACATCACTTGCTTCGCGTTTTCACGTTAGCCCGACAAGAACAAATACTATGTCACTTCGAGACCGACCGGAGTGACTGAGACGAGGATTGAAGCCTGAACCACATTTCGAGAACACGGGGCGGCAGGCTCCTGTAGAGTCTCAGGCTCCGCGTCAACCGCTGCTCACCTCGTATCAAACCTAACTCGACTGTTTCCCCAGGCTTGTGGCAGAGTCGAATGTAACCCAACGCGGTGCGCGCCATGGGGCACTCTTCTACTTCGTCCACCGAATAAACTACGTCACCTTCCCTGACTGGAGTTCCCCTGACTCGCGCGATCCAGCGTGGTCTTGAGATCCGCGACGCGAAACCCTCCGGATTCAACCCAAGGTCCAACTTTTCCGACGGCGACAAAGCGATGAAAGACGCAGGAGCAAGCACCGGCCACGCCTGAGGGAACAAGGTCTGTTCCCATCGCGCCGGGTCCAGACTCCCGGCGTCCCACTGTGCCGCCGCGAGAAGTCCGTCCAGCTTCGGGTTAGGCTGGACATCAAGGATCAAGTGCGTCCGCACGCTGTCGCCGTTCACGGCTGCGTGCAGGCTTTGGTTGTCGAAGGTCCACGCTTCTCCGACGCGAAGGTGTTTCGCGCGACGTTCGGAGAGCAGAAACGCACCATCGTTGGTCGTTATCGGAATGTGAATGCGAAATCTCTCTTTCCACTCCGGCGCGTCATCGATATGGGGACGGGCAACGCCCGTCGGTTTCATTCGGAAAATAAACGCGTACGTTGCCACGCCGAACGGGCTTTCATCGCCCAATAGCCACGAGATATACGGCATCGCGGTCAACAGGCGGCTATCGGTCACAGCGTGGGCGGCAAAATCGTATTCCGTGCCACTTTGACCACCTCTCAACAGAAGAAAGTTCGTCGAGCAATGAACATCCCAATGACTGGGCGCCCATGCCAGCACCGGGATTGAGCGGTATTCCGAGAGCAGCGCATTTACGTCAATACTGACTGACAGCTTCAGGAACGAGCGTTTTTGGTAACTTGTCATCAAGATATCATTCTACTGTCGATTAGCTTGCCCTTGAATCGATGAGGTCCACCTCTCTCACGGCTTCCAGAATGTTCGGCCACCTTGGCGGCGCAACCGCCGGTGCATCCGATGCCTCGCGGTTCAGCTACGCTGCGCTCACCTGAAATAAACGAGTGCGCTCTTATCGCTAGCGCGTCCGCGCGCGAGTATAAGTTGAGAGCCGCAACTCACGGAAGCGAGCTACCGCCGATGTCCCTGGAAGACCAATTCATCGCACCAGCACCCTGGCCTGCGGCTGTAGCGTTGCTGTTCGTCATGGGGGTGATGGAGCTTGGCTTCCAGCTCGCCCGTTTACTGTGCCGAGTCCGCGCCATGAAGCCATATGAGTACGCTGCTTCATACCTAATTACACTTGGCGCGATTTGTTCGCTGACTAACGGCCTCGTCACAATTGGAAGCCTCCACCTACTCATCATCGTTCGGATACTTGGGGCGTTAGTTTGTGGAGCTGGAATCGTCGGCGCGATACGCCTGATCCGTCACGTGCTGCGGACCGCGGACCGATTATTGATGCTCATGTATTGCCGAACCCCGCAATTGAGGATCGTGACTGTACTGGCCGTGGTCATCGTTGGCGGGTTGCTGATGGCGGCGCTGGGGCCCGCTACCGATCCGGACTCGCTCCACTACCACCTGGCGGTACCGATGGACTGGTTGCGCCACTGCGGAGCTTATCCTCGCTCGGACTGGTTACACGCTCGACTGATAGGGTTGGGTGAAATGCCAAATCTTGTCGGTGCGGCGATGGGCAGTGACAGCGTCGGCGCGATGGTGCAATGGGCCGGGCTGATAGTGGCTGTCTTCGCCGTGATGGCATTCGCGCGAACCCGCGGCGATCTCGTGTTTGCCATCCTTCTGGTAGCGGCTGTTCCGCTTGTCGCTGGATATGTACCAACTCAGAAGCCGCAGATGATTGGCGATGCCGCGATGGCTATTGCGATGGTCATATTCGCGGATCGATGGGAATCGCTGGACAGGCTCGGAATGGCGTTGGGCTTCGGATGCGTTGCATACGCGATGGGGTGCAAGTATTCGTTCATTCTTACGGGCTCAATTGCCCTGTCCGTCGGCCTCGTCGCGGCTTATCGCTCCGGGCGCCTGAAACTCGCACTGCTGATTGCGTCAATAGCGATTCTCGTGCTTCCGGGCCCGGTGTGGGCGCGCAATCTACTCTTCTATCACGACCCGCTTTCGCCGCTTCTTGAGCGGTTCAAATCCGACGGCCAGAATTACGTGATTGTTTTCGCCGCGTGGCTTCGTCGAGCCGGCGGAAATCCCACTTCCGGCTCCTTGCTGCTACTGCCGATAACCGTCACCGTCCCCCTGAGTATCCACGATATCACTGTCGTGCTGGGGCTGGGCACGCTGAGTGTTGTTCCGGCTTTTCGGGCGAAGAACAGAAAATGCCTTCCTCTGGCGGGAGTTGCGGCGGCCTTAGTCGTCGCGAGCTTTTCACAAATCAGCCCACGATTTTTCCTTGTCCCTTATCTCTGGTTTGCGACCGCCGCGGTCGGTGCGGGACCGTCGCGATTTCGCAGATGGCTTTCGCTCGCATTGATCGCGCAGGGTACCGTAGTCGCGATCGCGGTGTTCTATGGCGCGATGATTCTGTTTCCCGGCGCCTTGCTCCCGCGCTGGCGCGTACGAACGATGAATGCCGCGGCAAACGGATTTCCGGAGTCGCTATGGTTCGACCAGATCATTGCGCCGGCCTTGCGGCAATCACCGACTATCGCCCCGTCGCGCTCTTCCCCCGCCCGTTTGTCGTCCTGGGCTTCGAGAACTCGGGCCGCTCTCGATCCGCGGAGCGCGAATGGCTATGCGCTAACATTCGAAGCTTTGATCTGAAGACAGCAGTGCTCCAGTATCCAATGGATATGACGCAATTTCCCGCTCTGATGCCTTGTCTCGGCCATCGTATCGCCGGACCGGTGAGTTTTACGGATGTTGCTCGCAGTCCATTTAATCTTCAGCGCAGTGTTTATTATGAAGTGTTGGATCTCGAGGCTGATCGGCGCGGATGCGGCTGCTACAGAAGGGGTCCGCAATCACGCTGACAAGCTCATTGCGTTCGGCATCTCCGAAGCCGCACATGGAACACTTACGTAGTCGTGACTGATCAGAAACGTCGATCAGGC
>Ga0307372_10003991_pt1 | contig 23105 bp, 18 predicted proteins | sample OX1MG_FD_202533 | JGI IMG/M metagenome (GOLD analysis project Ga0307372, IMG submission 202533) | Soil microbial communities from Risofladan, Vaasa, Finland - OX-1 | ecosystem: Environmental > Terrestrial > Soil > Coastal area > Acid sulfate soil | place: Finland: Risofladan, Vaasa | collected...
GGGGGGGGGGCCCCCCGGCCCCCCCGGCCGGGGGCCCCCCCCACCACGGGAGGCACGGCGGGCTTCGCAGGTTGCGGTGCTAGCCTGCAAAATTGCTTCACCTGCCAGGCAAGCTGGCCAGGGGTCGACGCTGTGGACGCCGTGGTGACGCTCTCGACGCTGTCACGAGAGCTTCACGCCAGCGTGGCGCGGCCCACCGACAGCGGCACTTGACGAAAGCGCGCGGACGCAACTGACGTCGCCCAAGCGGCTTCGACGCCCACCGTCCGCCGGTGAGGGACCGAAATCGCCATGGCAAAGCGGCGACAGCGCCGCCTTGTCGGCGACTTGGAAAGCAGGAGTTCCGTGATCGACGGGGACGGGGCCGCAGAGCGGCCGAAGCGCCGTTCGGGGCACCTGCGCAGCGGGTGCCCCGAAAAGAGGGCCTACGCGACGTCGCACGCGGGGAGGAGGGTGGCGCGGTCACGACCGCGCCGCGACGCGGGTGCCGGCTTGCGCGGCTCCAAGTGCGCACGCGGCCAGCGCCTGGCATGCGAAACAACCGAAATTGGACGACTTGCGCGCCGTTTTTGGACGACTTATTGGACGACTTGAGCCGACCCATCCGTCATGGCCTGGAGGGATCCATTTTCGCAAGTCACCCAATTACAATGGTTTGCGACGCTCGCGACATCCCCCCTATTAGTAGATGGACGACTTGGACGACTTGGACACACTTTTCGAGGGATTTCGTGCCGTTGGCAGACAGAAAGCGCCGCCCCGCCCCGATGGCAACCGGGGCTCAGGAAGGATGAAGGCGGAAGGATGAGGGGTGAAGCGAAAGCGTCGTGGGGAGCGGGGGGCTTGCCTTGAGAACTGGACACCGGTATTATTACCTATGGGGCTGGCGGTATGCCTGCGCGCTGGCTGGGTTGGCGGTCCACGTGGCGCGCTTCGATCTCGCCGGTTGCGAAGCTGGCCAATTCGGCGGAAAACTTCGCGGGCGCTCGCCGACAGAAACACTGATCCGCGCTAATCTTCGCTGATAGAACCCGTTTTCCGATGAGTGTGGATCAGCGTTGATTAGTGTTCCAAACTCCGCGAGGTAAGTTGCTCAATCACGGGGCAAGGTGCTCAACTCGCGGTGTTCTCAGCAGCTTGCAGAGCTCCCATTCGGCGGAGAACGTCGCGGGCGCTCGCTGAGCCGGCAATTACGAGCCGTTGGAGGTGCATCATTTTCGGGCAATGACTGCTAAGATGCTGGGCAAGTGGGCGCGAGAGCCGACGTATCCGGCAGTGCCAGCGTGAATAAAACATTCAAAATCTTCGATAGAAAACACTTTTCCAGTCTATGTAATTATCCGGGGAATCGACCGTTCAAGACGGGGCTTTCGGTCGCCGAAGTGTGCTCAAAAAACTGGCAGGTCCGCTCGGGACGTAGCCGCCAACGTCACGGACCGCCGGGCAAGCCGGCGGCATGATGTCGGTGGCGAACGCGACGTCGGCACTCAGCGCCATGGAACGCCATTGAGCAAGAGCTGCCCTTCCGGGCATGGGCGTTCCCTACAGAAACATCGCTGCCGGCAGCATCCTGGCAGCTCTCGGAAAGCCACCTAAAACCACCAAACTACCCAAATTCATCGAATTGCGGACAGTTGCGGACAGTCGCGGGGACGGAGACTGTCCGCATGCAGAATCGTCGCAAGACGTTTGAAAGTAATCACTTGCCGGCCGCATGTTGGCGCTGCGGACAGTGCGGACAGTTGTTTCCCCCCTATTTTCTAAAAGCCTTCCTCGGTGGTGCTGGCGTTGCTGCTGGCGCGACGACGGCACTTAATACTTCACGCGGCTTCGACGCCCACCGTCGGCAGGTGAGAGACCGAAAGTGCCGTGGCAAAGCGGCGACAGCGCCGCTCTGCCGGCGACTTGGAAAGCCAGGAGTTCCTGGGTCGGCGCGGACGGGGCCGCAGAGCGGCCGAAGAGCCGTTCGGGGCACCTGCGCAGCGGGTCGGCAGAGCGTGGAACGAGGGCCTTACGCGACGTCGCGCGAGGGGGCAGGAGGAAGCCGGCAGGAGGGAACCCGTGACGATGCGTGACGATGAAATACACGCAAAGTTTTTCTATTTCCCACGCGACGGCGTCACTTAGGAAGTGATCCTGGCGGAATTACCGTTATACTGCCATATCGTTCCGTCCCTCCTTGCCCCTGATCGGACCGCCCAGGTTCCATCCTCCGCATGCCTGAGCCCCGTCGTTTATTGCCGCTATCAGAAGCCCAAGACCCATTTTTTGTCGGGGTCGATCTGGGTGGCACCATGGTCAAAGTGGGGGTCGTCGACGACCGGGGGAGGCCTCTTTCCTGGACGAGCATCGAGACCGAACCCCAACGAGGAGCGGAAGATGGGACGCGGCGCATGGCTAGAGCGGTGCTCCAGGCCGTCGCCGAGGCCGGCTTGGAACCCTCCCAGGTGGCGCGAGTCGGCCTTGGATCGCCGGGCACGATGGACATTCCCGCCGGGCGGATCTTGGAGCCGCACAACCTGCCGGGCTGGATCAATTTCCCGATTCGGGATACCCTTGCCCGCGAATGTGGGTTCTCGGTCACCTTCGCAAACGACGCCGCCGCGGCGGCCTACGGTGAATTCTGGGTCGGCAGCGGCAAAGGACTGCCCAGTATGGTGCTTTTCACGCTGGGTACGGGCATTGGCTGCGGCATCATCGTTCGCGAACAGTCGATCGACGGCGACCACAGCCACGGCGCGGAGTGCGGGCACATCATCATCGATTATCGCGACGACGCACGCCTCTGTCCCTGCGGCCAGCCCGGACACCTGGAAGCCTACGCCGCCGCCCTGGCCGTGGTCAAGCGCACTCGCGAGGCATTGGACGCCGGCAGGACGAGCTCGCTGGCCGCGCGGATCGAGGCAGGCGAAACATTGACTCCGCTACTGCTGGCCCAGGAGGCGGAAACGGGAGACGAGCTTTCGATGGAAATCATTCTCGACACGGCCCGCTACCTGGGCGTGGGGGTGGTGAGCGTCATGCATACGATCGACCCCAGTGGCGTCGTTTTGGGCGGTGCGATGAACTTCGGGTGCCACGAAACGGCCGTGGGGCGCCGGTTCCTCGAGCGGGTGCGCGAGGAGGTCCGCCGCAGGGCGTTTCCCGTGCTCGCCAATAAAACGAAAGTCGACTACGCGGCGTTGGGAGCAGACGCCGGTTTCATCGGCGCCGCCGGCTTGGCACGAGCGGATTACCGCGGCGGGAAGATCGGAACTTAAACGGGGACGCGGAGCGTCCGAAGAGACGTTCCCACGCGGAGCGTGGGAACGAGGCAACCCTGAACCCTGAACCCTGAACCCAACCACTCACCACTCACCACTCACCCTTCACACCAAACTCCTCATCACGGACGGCCCTCTTGCCCCCCATCGACTGCCAGCACATCCGCAATTTCTGCATCATCGCCCATATCGACCACGGCAAGAGCACACTGGCCGACCGGCTGATTGAGTTGACGGGCACGGTCAGCCGCCGCGAACTGCGAGAGCAATTGCTCGACGATATGGACCTGGAGCGCGAACGTGGCATTACGATCAAGGCACGTGCCGTTTCGATGCGCTACACGTCGAAGGGCCGGACTTACGAGATGAACCTGATCGATACGCCGGGCCACGTCGATTTCCATTACGAGGTGTCGCGGAGTCTCGCCTGCTGCGAAGGGGCCTTGTTGCTGGTCGACGCCTTCCAAGGGGTCGAGGCCCAAACCGTGGCCAATGCCTTCGCGGCGATGGAAAGCGGTCTCGCGATCGTCCCCGTATTGAACAAGATCGATCTCGTCCACGCCCGGCCCGACCAGGTGATGGAAGAGATGGAACATAGCCTGGGGATCGACCCCGCTCACGTGTTGCCGGTCAGCGCGAAGACGGGGTTGGGGGTCGAAGCCCTCTTAGAGGCGATCGTCGAGCGGGTCCCACCGCCGGCAGGCGACCCCGACGCCGCCCTGCAAGCCATGGTTTTCGATTCGCATTACGATGAATTCCGCGGCGCGATCACCTATGTGCGACTGATGAACGGCACCGTGAAGAAAGGGCAAAAAATCAAGTTCATCAAGACCGGCTATGTCCACGAGGTCCTCGAGTTGGGCCAGTTCGTGCCTCAACGCAGGGCCTGTGAAGAACTGCAAGCTGGCCAGGTCGGTTACCTTATATGCAACATCAAGTCGCTGAGCCAGGTCCACGTCGGCGACACGGTCAGCACGTCCGGCGACGACGCGGCGGCGCTGCCGGGCTACCAACAGCCGAAACGAATGGTGTTCTGCGGGCTTTATCCCTCGGACGGCCAGAACTTCGAGGAGCTGCGCGAGGCCCTGACCAAGCTCTCGATCAACGACCCCAGTTTCATCTTCGAGCCCGAGACGAGCGACGCCCTGGGGTTCGGCTTTCGTTGCGGGTTCCTGGGACTCTTGCACATGGAGATCATCCAGCAGCGGCTGGAGCAGGAATCGAACCTCGACCTGGTGCAGACCGCGCCCAACGTCACCTACGAGATCGTCACGAGGTCGGGCGAGACCCTGCGGATCTACAACCCGCAAAAAGTGCCCGACGCGGGCGACATCGAGGAATTCCGCCAGCCGGTGGTCAAGGTGAACTTCGTGCTCCCCACCGAATCGATCGGGCCTGTGATGCAGCTTTGCACCGATCGCCGCGGCGAGTACGTGCGGACCGAGTACCTTTCGCCCACGCGCGCGATGCTGGTCTACAACTTGCCGTTGGCCGAGGTCATCTACGACCTGCACGACAAGCTCAAGAGTTGCACGCGGGGCTACGGCACGATGGATTACGAATTGGTCGGGTATTTTCCCGCCAACTTGGCGCGGCTCGACATCCTGGTGGGCGGCAAACGGGTCGACGCGCTGTCGGTGATTTGCGACCGGGCCGACGCCGACCGACGCGGACGGGCGATCGTCAAGAAGCTACGCGGCGAGATCGACCGGCACATGTTCGAGATCGCGATCCAGGCCGCCATCGGAAGCCGGATCATCGCCCGCGAAACCATTTCCGCCATGCGCAAGAACGTCACCGCCAAATGCTACGGTGGCGACATTACCCGCAAGCGCAAGCTTTGGGCCAAACAGCGCGAAGGCAAGAAGCGGATGAAGTCGGTCGGCAACGTCGACATCCCGCAAAAGGCGTTCCTGGCGGTCTTGGAGACGGGAGGGGACAAGTGAGAAGGCGGAAGGCGGAAGGCGGAAGGCGGAAGGCAAGTCCCTTCATCCTTCATCCTTCTACTCGTTCCCACGCTCCGCGTGGGAACGCCTCCGCGGACGCTCTGCGTCCCTATTCGGCCGCCGCGGGGCCGCAGAGCGGCCGAAGATATGTTCCCACGCGGAGCGTGGGAACAAGTAAATGACCAATGACCAATGACCAATGACCAATGTACGTCCTGCGCACCAAGAACATCGTTCGCCGAGCCACCCCTTGCCCAATGCGGCAGGGGGTCGAAGCGGTGGTGATGTCATTGATCGCGCTGGCACTGGTCGTCACTTGGCAGGTCGAATGGTTCATCGTGCCGACCGGCTCGATGGCCGACGCGCTGGTGGGCCTGCACCGCGACATGACCTGCTCCAAATGTGGCGATGCATTCGCCTGCGGCGCCGATGAAGCGGCGATGCCCGGCAAGCGGGCGGTGTGCCCGAACTGCGGGTCCGCCGCCCAGGAGTTGGAATCGGTGCCGCCGGCCGAGGGCGACCGGATCCTGGTTCACCGCGCCGCGTTTCTGGTGCGTCGGCCGCGGCGTTGGGAGCCGGCGGCCTTCCGCGACCCCTCCAGGGCCAGCGAGGTGTTCGTCAAGCGAATCGCCGGCCTGCCGGGAGAGACGATCGAAATCCGCGCCGGCGACGTCTTCGCCGATGACGTCATCCAACGCAAGACGCTCACCGGGTTTCGCTCATTGGCCATTCTGGTCCACGACGCCGCCTTCAAGCCGCCGCCCAATGACGGCTTGCCCGACCGCTGGCTGGGCGAGCAAGGTGACACGCGGTGGGAGGCGGTGGGCGGAATGTATCGATGTCACGCCGTGTCGGAGCCGAACGACGAGCGCGGAGCGCGGAGCGCGGAGCGCGGAACAGACAGTGACGTCAGCACAAGTTCCGCGCTCCGCGCTCCGCGCTCCGCGCTCATCACTGATTGGCTCACCTACCGCCATTGGCGGCAGCGGCCGGGCCGGCCGCGCGAAACCGAGGAAGTCCCGATCGATGACGGCTATGGCTACAACCAGACCCGTCCGGTCATCGAGTCGTACCCGGTCCGCGATCTGCTGCTGGTGTGCAGGCTGCGTGCGTGGGGAGTCGGACGGCTGGCATTGTTCGCGACCGACGGCTCGTCGCAATTCCTTCTCGAACTCGACCCAACCACGCGCCGCGGCGAGTTGTTTCACGATTCGCAGCTAGTCTCCGCCGTGGACGACCTGCCTCGTCTCGACGCGGGGCCGACTAAGCTGGAACTGGCGCTGGTCGACCGGCAAGTGCTGCTGGCACTGGGCGACCGGTTGGTTTTCACGTACCCATACACGACGAGCGGCCGATCGTTCGAACCCACGTCGCGGCCCATCAAGATCGGCTCGCGAGAGTTGGGTATCGAGCTGTCGGACGTGAAGCTCTACCGCGACGTTTACTACACGCCGCCGCGCCGTCTACGTGCGCGTGCCACACGCCAAAGCCCGTCCCCAACCACCACAGGGAACCGTCCAACCGAAACGCTCGCGGCCGAAGCGGATTTGGCACTCCCACGTGAACAATATCGCCTGGGAGGCGACGAATACTTCGTATTGGGCGACAACAGCCCCTTGTCGCTCGACAGCCGCGATTGGACCACCGGTCCGGGCGTACCCGCGGAACTGCTGCTGGGCAAACCGTTCCTGGTCCACTTTCCCAGCCGATCATCTGGGGCGATCTGGCGATTTCAAGTTCCCGATCTGACGAAAGTTCGCTATATTCGCTGATATGAGCAAGTCCTCCGAACCAAAATCACGTCCCAAGGGCCCTCCCTCCTCTCCTCGCAAGCAGGCTCCCAACGAGCCGAGCACGCCCGCCGAGCGGCCCATGAAGGACGGCATCCGCGAGACGGTCGAGTCGGTGGTGATCGCGTTCGTGCTGGCGTTTCTGTTCCGCACCTTCGAGGCCGAGGCGTTCGTCATCCCCACCGGCTCGATGGCCACCACGCTTCGAGGGCAACACAAGGACTTGAAATGCTCCAACTGCCGCTTCCCCTACCTGGTCAGCGCCAGCGAGGAGGAACCGAACGAGGACGATACGCAGCGCCTCAAGACGAGGCAGCAACTCGCCGACTTTCAGCACGAGCACGAAGTCGTGGGCTGTGTTTGTCCGAACTGCGGCTTCGAAATGGAATTCGACGATGGCTCGACGTCACCTCCCAAGTCGTTCAAAGGCGATCGTATTCTGGTCGGCAAGTTCGCCTACGAGTTCAACGAGCCGAAGCGCTGGGACGTGGCGGTGTTTCACTATCCGCTGGGCGCCCATCAGAACTACATCAAACGGCTGTGCGGGCTACCCAGCGAAACGGTCGTGATCCACCGCGGCGACCTGTTGACCACGGCCGAAGACCTGCGGGAAACCATGTTGAATTCGGAAGAAATTGATCGCATGCTGCGTACGGACCCACCCATGCTCGAACTCCAGCGCAAGCCGCCCGACAAGGTCCAGGCGATGCTGCAAGTCGTGTACGACAACGATTTCGCGCATCCCGAGGCACCGCGCCGCTGGAAGCCGGCCGCCGGAGCGCCGGCAGCTTGGAACCTGAGCGCCGACGGCCATGCCTTCGAAACCGACGGCGGCGCCGATGACGGCCTCGCGACGCTCGTTTACGAGCACCGTATGCCCTCACCCGAAGTCTGGAAACGTAAGCCCGAAGATCGCAAGGTGCCGGCTCAACTGATTACCGACTATTACGGGTACAACATGGGCACGATTCGCTCGCCTCGCCGCAACGGACCGGACGTCGGCGAGTGTTGGGTCAGCGATCTGGCGTTGGATTGTCAGGTGGACATTCGCGGCGGTGCGGGCGAACTGGTGCTGGGGCTGGTGGAGGCGGATTGCCTGTTTGAGTGCCGGATCAACGTGGAGAACGGGAACGCCCGGTTTTCATCGTCGGCCGACCGCGACTTCGAACCCAGCGTCTCGACCGGCGTCAGAGGACCGGGTAAGCACCGTTTGCAATTCGCCAACGTCGACGACCAACTCTTGCTCTGGGTCGACGGCAAGCCGGTACCGTTCGACGGACGGTTCGATTCGCTCGTTCGGCACTACCCCGGAGCGCGCGACTTGCAACCCGCGCGCTTCGGCTCCAAGGGCGTCGCGGTGCGCGTCGATCACCTGCGCGTGTTGCGCGACGTGTACTATCGGGCTGCCTCCGCGAGACGCCACGACAACGAAGATTACGGTGAACGCTATCTCAATCTGGTCGACGAACGGGACCTCAACCGTGTGGAACGAAGCGCTTGGCGATTAAACGAATATGAGCGCGAGGGCGAGTCGGCGCTCGATCCCCGGACGGAGGCACGTTGGAAAAAACTCTTCAGCAATGCTCCGTCGGTGGAATTCAGGCTCGGGCCCGATCAATTCATGATGCTGGGCGACAACAGCCCCCGAAGCAGCGATAGTCGTCTTTGGAGCGCCAACGAGCACTTTGTCAAGCGCGACCTGTTGATCGGCAAAGCGCTCTGGATCTATTGGCCCCACGCTCTCAACCACTTGCCCCGCACCGATATCTGGTTCCCCTTCTTCCCCGACTTTGGGCGGATGGGGCTGGTGAGATAGCCGTGGGGCAGGTTTCCAAGGGGCCATAAGACAGTTGTTGCAAGAGGACGAGTCAACCGGAATTTGCCGCGTCGAAACGCCGGCACTATGGCAGGTTGGAAACCTGCCCCACACGGAGGACCAACACATGCCCGTTCTCGCCGTCCACGGCCTGGTGAAGATTTACGGCCGCCGCCGCGTGGTCGATGGCGTCGATTTCGACGTCGACAAGGGGGAGATCGTGGGGCTGTTGGGTCCCAACGGCGCCGGCAAGACGACCAGTTTTCGCATGGCCTGCGGTATGATCGAGCCGAACGCCGGCAAGGTGGTGCTCAACGGACTCGATGTCACGAACTGGCCCATGTTTCGCCGCGCCCGCGAGGGTGGCATGGGCTACCTGGCCCAGGAGTCGAGTGTGTTCCGCAAGCTCACGGTCGAAAAGAACTTGCTGGGCATGATGGAGATGATCGGCATCGACCGCAAGACACGCCGTCTTCGCTGCGACGAGTTGCTCAACCAGTTCGATATCGCCCGGCTTCGCAAATCGCTGGCCCTTTCGCTTTCGGGCGGCGAGCGGCGGCGGCTCGAAATCGCTCGCTGTCTCGTTTCGAAACCCAAGCTGATCCTTCTCGACGAGCCGTTCACCGGCATCGACCCGGTGACGATCGCCAGCATCCAGGACATCATCCGCGCCCTTCGGGCCAGCGGCATTTCGATTCTGATCACCGACCACCAGGTACGCGAGACGTTGCAGATCACCGACCGCAGCTACGTGATCCGCGGCGGCCGCGTCCTTTGCCACGGCCGCCCGCAAGAGGTGCTGGCCAACGCCGAAGCTCGCAAGTACTACTTCGGCGAGGGAATGGAAGTCGGCCTGCCGAGCGACGCGGCGTAAAAGGGTGGTGGGGTCGCATCTTTTGGTTATGATGCATACGGGAAACAGTGCGGCGATTATACTTCACTCGGCCGCCAATGAGACATTTTGTCACGAGAAACTGGTGGCTGGTGGCAGAGCGTCAGCAATGCCCCGGCCAGTTAGCGACCGGGACATGGCTCAGGCTCTTCCAGCTTTGTTTGGGTGCGGCGCAAGGCCGCGTTACGGGTTTACCATGCTTGGTCCCCTATTTCGCCGCGCGGTTTGGTCATTGACCCTTGCATTGGCCCCGCTTTTCGACAGCCCAGCCTTGTTTGCCGACGAGGCGTCGCCCGCGACGGTTCCCGCCGCTGGCGAGGTCAGCTACCGGCAGGCAGTGTGGCCGCTTCTCAAGCGGCATTGCTGGGGCTGCCATTCGGGCGCGAACCCGCAAGGCGGGCTGAAGCTGGATTCGGTCGCCGACATGCTCAAGGGGGGCGAGAGCGGTCCCTTGTTTCAGCCTGGCAAGCCCGAGGCCAGTTTGCTGTTCGACATGGTCAGCGGCGAGCCGCCCGAGATGCCGCGTCAACAGCCCCCACTTTCGTCCGAAAAGATCGAGCTGTTGCGGCGCTGGGTCATCGCTGGCGCGAAAGACGACTCCGCGCCCGGCGACCTCGCAGCGGCGGCGACGGTAAAAATTCCCGCCGCTTACAAGTTTGCACCGTCGATCACCAGCGTTGCGCTCAGCCCCGACGGCAAGCTTGCCGCGGCCGCCTGCCGAAGCGAGGTCGTGCTCATCGACGTCGACGGCACCGCAGGACCGCGCCGCTTGCCCACCGTTTGCGACTTGCTTTCACACTTGGAGTTCAGCCCCGACGGCGCGCTCTTGGCGGCCGTGGGTGGCACGCCGGGCCTCTACGGCGAAGTGCGTTTTTTCAAGGTCGCCGACGGAAGCGTCGCGGCGGCGCGGCGATTCGGCCACGACACGCTGTTTCGTGGCGGCTTCGCGCCCGACGGCAAGGCGATCGCCGTCGGCGGCCCGGACGGCGCCGTGCATGTCGTGCCGGTCGATCCGGCGGCGGACGTCCGCCGCTTCGAGCTCCACACCGATTGGGTCCTCGACGTCGCTTACTCGCCCGACGGCAAGCTGCTGGTTTCCGGCGGACGCGACAAGGCGACCAAGGTCAGCTCGGCCGAAACAGGCCAGTTGCTTCGCGCGCTCGACGCCTCGCCTGAGATGATCGGCAGCGTCGCGTCCGACGGGTCGTTTGCCGTTTCCGCCGGGCGTGCCCGCACGTTGATCGCCTTCGAATACAAGATCGCACTGGAAGGGATCGAATTGACCGGTGACGGCAACGGTGTGCAGCCGGCGAGCAAGCGTGATCAGTACGCCAGGCCTTTCGAGGGCCCGCCGCAAGTTGTCTACGACATGGCCACGAGCGCCGATCGCAAGCTACTGGCAGTCGCCGGCGCATTCGGCGAGATCCGAGTCTACAACATGCTCGATCGGCAGCGAGTCGCTACGATCGCCAATGTGCCACCGCCCGTATTCTCCGTGGCCCTCAATGCCGATGGAACGCGACTGGCCTTGGGGGCAAAGAACGGCCAATTGCTAGTCTACGAGCTACCGTCGGGGAAGCTTTTGAAGTCGCTCGTTCCCGTGCCGATCGAATCGCCGGCGAAATGAGTAGCAGATTCACGAACCGCAAGTGACCGGTTGCAAGCGTTCGCCGCACTGTTCGAGGATCTGCCTCGCGACCTCGTTCGAGTTGTAACCTTTCGGCAGACGGACCAGGGGCTTGCCGTGCCGCTCGCAGAACCTGGTCATCATCGCTCGCCAACGATGCAAGCCGCTGGGCGACGGCGGTCAGCGCGTGTACCAACTCGTTCGACATCATGCGACGAGCTCTCCGCTGGTGGTCCGGGCGAATGATCCTTCATCCGCTATTATAACGCGTAACGTTGGTATCTCCTCTCGCTGACCTTGGGTACGGAGCGTACAATACTACCCGCTTCCAAACCATCCAGGAACCGCCCCATGGATTCGCAGACTCCCCAATCGCTTCCGACCGCGACGTACGTCTCACCCCAGATCGTCGTCGAACCTCCCGCGGTTGGGCCGTCACGCCGGCGAGGCGGCGCCGGCCGCTGGTTCGCTCGGCTGGTCGTGTTTTGCGGACTGGGCCTCGTCGCGCTGGTGTTTCTCGGCTTGTTTCGACTGGGCGGCGTGCTGGGGTCATCCGCCGATGACGGCCTTCACGAACAGTACCACTCGCTGGCTCGCGCCGGAACGCACAAGGTGGCGATCATCACTGTCGAAGGTACGATCCTTGGCGGCGACGGGTTCGTCAAGCACCAGATCGACCGCGTGCGAAGCGACCAGAGCGTCAAGGCGATCGTGCTGCGGGTCAACTCGCCAGGCGGGACCGTGACCGGAAGCGATTACCTCTACCACCACCTGGACAAGCTGGTCCGTGAACGAAATCTCCCCTTGGTGGTCAGCATGGGCGGCATCGCCGCCAGCGGAGGATATTACGTCGCCATGGCCGCCGGCGACGGCCAAGACGTGATTTTCGCCGAGCCCACGACCTGGACCGGTTCGATCGGCGTCGTGATCCCCCATTACAACGTCGCCGGACTGATGGAGCATTTCCAGGTCGAGGAGGATTCGATCAAGAGCCATCCGCTCAAGCAAATGGGCAGCCCGACCAGGCGGCTGACCGAGGAGGAACGGCGGATTTTTCAGGAACTGGTCGACGACAGCTTTCATCGCTTCAAGGAAATCGTCAAGGCGGGCCGGCCCTACTTCCGCGAGCACGAGGATGAACTTGACAAGGCAGCCACCGGCCAGGTGTTCACGACGCGGCAAGCTCTCGAAAACCACCTGATCGATCGCGAAGGGTTCATCGAGGACGCCCTCGACCGCGCGCTCGTCCTGGCGAGTTTGGACAAGGAAACCACCCAGGTCGTCAAGTACAAGCATTTTGGCGGCCTGCTCGACACCCTTCTCGGCGTCCAGCTTCTCGGCGGCCACGCGCGAAACGATCGCACCGATCTGGAAATGTTACTCGAATTGACCTCACCACGGGCCTACTACCTCTGCACCTGGCTACCGGCGATCGAAACGAGCCTGCGACCGACACACTAACCCGCAGCGCAAGCAAGGTCTTTGAATGGCGCCCTTGAATTCGCAGTCGTCGATCGCCGCGCCCGACCTTGCGGGCCGCGTGGCCATTGTCACCGGCGGCGCCTATGGCATCGGCCGGGCTACGGCCATCCTGCTTGCACGGCACGGCGCGCGGGTCTTCGTGGGCGACTTGCACCGGCGAGGCGAGAATGCCGCGGTGTTCGCCGAAATGGGGATCATCGAGCGCCCCTGCGACGTGCGCGTCGAGAGCGACGCCGCGGCACTTGTCGCGGCCGCCGTCGCGGCCCATGGCCGGCTTGACATTCTCGTGAACAACGCGGGCGTCGGCCTGGTCAAGCCGATCACCGAGGTCAGCGAGGCCGAGTGGAACGCCTGCCTCGACACCAACCTCAAGGGCGCATTCCTCTTTTCGAAGCACGCGATCCCGGCGATGCGAGATTCAGGCGGCGGCGCGATTACCAACGTGGCCAGCAACGCCGGACTCTTGCCGCGGGCCCACGATCCGGTGTATTCGATCAGCAAGGCGGCGCTGGTGTCGTTGACCAAAGGTCTGGCGCTGTGTCACGCCGCAGACAGGGTTCGCGTCAACGCGGTCTGCCCGGGACCCGTGGATGAGACGGGCATGATGAACGCCGACCTGGCCGCCGCCGCCGACCCCGAGGCGCTGCGGCAAAAGTTCATCGCCGCCAGTCCGTTGGCCCGCGCCTATGGGCGGATGATCGCGCCGGCCGAAGTCGCCGCGGCGATCCTCTATCTATCCAGCGACGTCGCCGCGATGGTCACCGGCACAGCCATTGCCATCGACGGCGGCAAATCGCTGGGAGTACCACCTTTGTCAGGCTGAAAGCCCAACCTACTTCTCGCCCAACAATTCCGCCAGCTTGCCGTCGATCGATTCGGCCCAAATCTGGTAGCCGCGCGCGCTGAGGTGCAGGAGATCCGGCATGATCTCCTTCGAGAGCGAACCGTCGGCTTCGAGGAACTTGTCCGAAAGGTCGAGATAATGAACCCGCTTGCCGTCGTCGAGCTCCTTGACGATTTGATTGGCGCCGATGTTCGTCTTTCGCAATCGGTCGTCGGCATCCGGACCTCGCGGAAAGATTCCCAAGAGCAGGATCTTGATCTCGGGTAATTCCTTGCGCAGTCTTTCGACGATCGCGGTGATACCCGCCGCGATGTCTTCCGACGAGTCGCTCCCCGAGTTGTTGGTGCCGATCATGATCACGGCCACCTTGGGTTTGATGCCCTCGATGTTGCCGTGCTCGAGCCGCCAGAGGACGTGCTGCGTTCGGTCTCCGCCGATGCCGGCGTTCATCGCCTTGCGCGGGGCGAAGTACTTGTCCCAAATCGGCTGTGCTTCGTTGCCTTCCCATCCATGCGTGATCGAGTCGCCCAGGAAAATCACGCCCACGTCGCCCTGTTTCGCCCTCGCGTTGATCTTCTCTTGCCGGTCCTTCCATCCCTGGTCCGTGCGCGGCGCCGGTTTGACGGTGGCCGGCTCGTCGGCGCGGGCCAAGGGTTGCAGGTTGATCCAGACGGCAAGCGCGGCGATTGCGAAACGAAGGGGTCGGGAATTCATGGGTGCTTTCTCCTGAGTGGTTTGGGTGGGACTCAAGCGGCATGACCGCGCATGCGCGGTGTGTCCCAGGATACTCGCTGCGCTTGCCGAACGAAAGCGGTCATTCCTGCGGATGGCGTGTAAAAGGCGGCGCCAGGTCGCCGTGCAACGGCAACACGCCTCCCCTTTCAACTGACTGCGGGTTGGTGTGTTGGCACACCTTGACCACAGCTATCGGGGTGGAATCTAATGGGCCTCCATCAATGGCTTTCGCGCCGGCGACATGCGACGTGCCTTGGGTGTCCGGCGCCGGCTCGATTCAATTCTTTGCGACTCTTCATGAGAGGTCACCATGAGCATGAGCGACAATCCTTATCAGTCGCCGGCGTCGTCAGGTCAGGCGACGGGCGTCAAGAGTGGCCTTCGCGAGGATCTGCGGAAAGTTGCAGTTTATCAGAAAGCGATCATGGTCTGCATTTTGGTCTATTTGCTGGGCGTCATCGGGCAGTTTTTCGTTCCAGCCCCGTTTGTGCCTGTTCTGTTACTGGTGGTGATTCCGGTTTTACTCGCTGGAGCCGTGTTCGTGTTCTTGCTGGCCATCAAGGTCTACGACGCGCCGTTGGGAGTGGTTATCGGAATCCTCGCTCTAATTCCGTGCGTCGGCCTGATCGTGTTGCTGGTCGTCAACGGGACTGCGACCAACATCTTGCGCGCCAACGGGCACTCGGTGGGACTGCTGGGGGCGACCCTTTCGGAATTCAACTGAGCGATTACCCATGGCGCGCAGCATGCAGGGACGAATCGGCTCGCCGTTCGAGTCGACGCTTACAAAACCGCTTCATAGCACGTTCGGCTGGAGTCGCAGCGCTGGCGGCCGACGAACTGGTCGTCGGGGCCAAGCGAGTTCTGCGTCTTGCCGCACCAGCAATGGCCGTCGCCCATCGTGCCGTCGTCGACGGCCGGGTTGAGCGTGCCGGTCACGTACATCCCCTTCGACCGCAAATGGCGACAAGCGGCCGCGGTTACCGGGGCGGGTTCGGTCGGTAGCTTTTCTCGCATGGTCAAAATCCTCCCGTTTCAAGACCGGCGGACAATAGAATTGCGCGCTCGACGGCCACCCGAGCCAGCCGCACCTTGTAACCGTTGTCCGAAAGCGGCGTGGCGTCGGCCACGGCCGCCTCGCCCGCCGCGCGGGCCGTGTCGCGGTTGACCACGCGCCCGACGATGGCCTCGACGGCCGCCTGCGAAACCCACGGTGTCGGGGCGACGTGCCCCAACACGATCTTTGCCGCGGCCACCGTTGCGCCCGTCATCCATAGCGCCGCGGCCGCGGCAGCGAGCGGATAATCGGGCCCCTCGCCGTGCCGTACCTCATAAGCCGCGTTCGCCGTCGCGTCGGCCGGCGGCAAGTGGATGTGGGTCAACAACTGGTTCGGCTCCAGGATGTGCTCCCGTTGCCCCTCGTGCCTGGGCGCGCGGAAGAAGACTTCCAGCGGCAGCAGCGTTTCGTCGTCCGGGCCCGGTCCGGCAATCCGAAGCTGGGCGCCCAGCGCGATCATTGCCGGGGCCATCCGCGAGGGGTGTACGAACTTAGCCGGCCCATCGTTGCCGAAAATGGCGTGGAAGCGGTTCTCTCCCTCCGCCACCATCCGCCCGGCACGGGCCAAAAGGCCATGTCCGTTGCGGAAGTACCAGCAGCGAGGCCGCTGGCAGAGCTCCCCGCCAAGCGTCCCCTGCTGTTGCAACTGCGGGCTGCTGATGCCACGGATCGCTTGCTTGATCGACGGGTAATCGTCAAGCTCCGGGGCTTCCAAGAGGTCGTCGAGCCGAGTCGTGGCGCCGATGGTCACGCCCGTCGAGTCGGCCGAGATGCCGCGAAGCGACGGCACCTCCATGATGTTCACGACCCGGTCGGGGTTGACGATCAGCTTCTTCAACAGGCCGATCAGGTCGGTGCCGCCGGCCAAAAGCTCCGTCTCGCCGGGTGTCGGGGAAAGCAGTTCCAGGACGCCGGCTTCGTGCTCGGGCGCCGCGTAGTCGAAGGTCTTCATCAGGCCTTACCTCCTTTTTCGATAGCGTCCAAGACACGTTTGGGGGTCAGCGGCAGCACCGGCACGCGCACGCCCAGGGCGTTGGCCACCGCGTTGGAGATCGCCGCGCCAGGGCTGATGACGGGCGGTTCGCCCAGCCCGACCACGCCGCGGTTGTACTCGCTTTCGGGCTCATGCAAGTGCACCACGATCTCGCCGATGTCACCCAGTCGCGGCAATTTGTAATCGGTCAATTCGCAATTGAGGAACGCGCCCGTTTCTCCGTCCATGATCCGTTCTTCGAACAAAGCGTAGGCGATGCCCATGATCACCGCCCCATAGATCTGGCTCTTGGCGGTTTTCGGGTTGATCACGAGGCCCATGTCCTGCACGGCGACGAACGTCTTCATCTTGATGACGCCGGTCTCGCGGTCGACGGCCACTTCGGCCATTTGCACGCCTCCCACCTGCGAGCTCGACAGAGGGCTTTCCCCCTGGCCGCGGGCAAATGTGCCGTTAACCTCCAGCGGCTTCATGCCCAACAGGCTGCACGCATCCTTCCATTTGAGGCCCTTGTCGGGATCGTCCTTAACCTGGATGCGACCGCCCTTGGCCTCAAGCGAATCCGCATCGACTTTGAGCTTCTTGGCCGCCAGGGCCATGAGCTTCTCCAGTGCGTCTTGCGAGGCGCGGCGGTTCGATTCGCTCACGCCGCCGATCGTCGTGCTGCCGCCCGACGGACCGCTTTCGGGGTACTTCGAGCTGCCGATATGGACCTTTACCGCCGACACGGGCAAGCCGAACGTCTCGGCCACGACCATGCCGATCGCGGTGCGGGTGCCGGTTCCGAGATCCTGGCTGCCGAGGAACGTCTCGACGCCGCCGTCCGGGTGAATCTTCAGCAAGCACTTTGAGTTGAGCCCGCCGCCGCCCCAGGTATGCATGGCCATGCCCAATCCGGTGACGATCGAGCCGTCGGCCTCTCCCTTGCCGTGCGGGTGCCACTTGGCCTTCCAGTCGATCAGCTTGGCCGCGATCTCCATTTGCTCGCGGTAAGTGCCGGCCATGCTGACGCCCGCCTTCTTAGGCGAAACCGTATCGAGGTTGCGCAGGAACACGTCATAGCTGTCGATACCGAGCTTGGCGGCGATGTCGTCGTAGGCCGTCTGCGTGATGGCACAGGCCTGCGGATGGTTCGGGGCGCGCCAGGCGCGGTCGGGGTCGGCATTGGTAACGATGCCGATCTGCTTGCGGCGGCGATTCGGCGGGTTGAACACGTAGGGGATATTATCCTTGGGGATCCCTCCCCCTTTCGCGCCGCCCGTGCCCCAATGGACCGAATCCCAGACGGTGACGACGCCTTCCTTGTCGGCGCCGAGCTTGACCTTGATGAAGCCCGACGGCCGGTTTCCGGCGATCTTCAACTCCAGCTCGCGATCGAGCATCATTTTCACGGGCCGGCCGGTGGCCTTCGAGATTTCGGCGGCGGTCGCGCTCCAAGGATCGGCCGCGAACTTGCTGCCGAACCCGCCCCCGATGAAATCACAGCGTATCTCGACGTCGCCCCGCGTAATCCCCAGGATCTCGCCAAAATTGCCGCCGGCGCCCGAAACGTTCTGCGTCGAATGGTAGACGATCAGCTTGTCGTCCTCCCAGTACAAGGTCGAGCCGTGCGGTTCCAAGCACATGTGGGTGATCGGCTGAATGCCGTACTCCCCCTCGACGACGACGGCCGCTTCCTTGAACAGCCGGCTGAATTCCTGATCGGCGAATTCGTCTTCGTCCACTTCCTCGTCCGGTTCGGCGGCGAGCTGCACGTCGGGGCGGCCTTCCTCGGTCCGCTCGGCCGCTTGTGCCGCTTCGAGGTCTTCCTCCTTCACGAACACGTCGAGCTTCTCGTACTCGACCTTGATCGCCTCGACGCCCAACGCCGCGGCCGCCTCGCTCTCGGCCGCCACGCAGGCCAGGTGGTCCCCCTGCCAACGGACTTCGGGTACAAGAGCGTTCCCCTTGTCGTCCTCCCACTTCTTCATCACCGCGATATGCACCACGCCGGGCACTTTTTTCGCGGCGCTGGTGTCGATTTTCTTGACGCGGCAATGAGCGTGCGGGCAACCCAGGATCTTGGCGAAGAGCATCTTTTCGAAGACCTGATCGTAGGCGTATTTCGCCGCCCCGGTCGCCTTCTCGATGCCGTCGGTGCGATCATGGTCTTTGCCGATCAGCGCGGCGGAGCCTTGCGCGGGCCAACTGTATTCGGCCATCATTTGCCTCCTTTCACCACCTCGAGGGCGGCTTGGATGACGTTGGCGTACGTGCCGCAACGGCAGATGTTGCCGTTCAGCCCGGCGCGGATCTGCGCTTCGGTCGCCTTCGGGTTCTTGTCCAGAAACGCACGCACCGCCACCACGAACCCCGGAGTGCAGAAGCCGCACTGCATGGCGTCGTTGTGGACGAAGGCCGTGGCCACCGGATCGGGCCCCTTCCCACTCGAAGCGGCGCCCAGGCTCTCGACGGTTTGGATTTTCTTTTTCACGCAGGCCAAGGCCAACGTCGTGCTGGCGCTGACCAGCTTGCCGTCGACCCACACCGTGCTCGCGCCGCTAACGCCGTCGTTGCTGACCGGCTTGCAACCCGTCAGCTTCAATTGATAGCGCAAGACGTCGATCAGCGTGGTGCGAGTTTCCACATGCGCGGTGTAGTTCTTGCCATTGACGGTCAACTGGATCGTCGTGGCCCCTTTTCCGCTGGTGACCTTGGGTTTCTTTTTCTCTTGGGCCTCGGCCAACCCTTGACCGGTGGCCAAAGCGGTGGCGGCGGCCGCAGCGCCGGAACCACGCAAAAATGCCCGGCGGCTGAATCCGCCGTCGAACGGCTGCGCGGCGGGCTGGCGGAGTTGTTCTTGATCCTGCATGAAAACGGACCTCCTGGGGACAAACCAAGAATACGGTGTACGGCAAGAATTCGATGTACGACGAAATCACGATATACGGCGAAAACACGATGTCGAGCGCCATCGTTCGGCCCACCGCGATTGTACTGCTTCCCGCCAGGGTTTCAATAAGATTCACCACTCACCAAAGGATTCTCGCGGTTTTCCAAGGGCAAGGCCACCGGCCGGCGCTGGCGGTGCGACTCGAACACGGCGGCGATCATTTCCGTGGCGCCACGCGCTTCGTACACATTGCACAAGGGTTGTGTGTTGTCCTCGATCGCCTTGATCAGGTCGCGCACGGCGAGCAGGTGCCGTGCCTGGTACTCCGGCCCGACCAAGGGCTCGTCCTGGCCGATGCCGACCGACGAGACGTCTTGCCATTTGGCCTTTCCACGAGCCGGCGACCAACCCGGATCGCCCAGGTACTTGAGCGACGGCAAAACGCCTTCAAGCAGCTCCAGCACGCCGGCCGTTCCGTAAATCTGCAAGGCGTAGCGCGATGGCTTGCCGCCGGCGTTCCTGACCGAGGCGAAATAGGCCGCCGAGCCGTCGGCCATTCCGTACATGGCATGGACCGCGTCGCCGGCCAGAGGCCCGATGCCTTCGGCGCCCTCCGCCACGTCGGCCTTCGTCACTGGCCGTCCGGCCTGAGTGACATTTGCAAAACACCACTTTGGATGGCCGGCCAGGGCGCGGATCATGTCCATCACGTGGGAACCGAGCACCCACATATCCTCGCCGCCGCCGCGGCGGTCTTCCTTGCCCCGGCCACGGTACTCCAACACGCGTCCGATCGCTCCTTCGGCGATCAGCCGGCGGACCGTTTCGAGCTTGGGGCTGTAACGGGTAGGGTGGGCGACGGCCAGTTTGGCGTGCGTCCGCTCGCAGGCGGCCACGATCTCGTCGGCTTCGGCCATCGTGCGGCAGAGCGGCTTCTCCATGTAGACGTGAATTCCCCTTTCGGCGGCGGCCACGGCCATCTCGCGGTGCATGTCGAGCCAGCGCGTGCCGATGGCCACGATGTCGGGCTTGGCCTTGTCGAGCAGCTCGCGATAATCGGCGTATGCCGCGTCGACGCCCAGTCGCTTGGCGGCCGCGGCCAGCCCCACCTTGTCGTCGTCGGCGACCGCGACGATCTGGGCGTCGGGAAGGCCGGCAAACGCCTGGTCCACCTCGTGCCCGTAGTCACCGCGCCCCGTGCGACCGATCACCCCGATGCGGTAGGTCATGCGTCACCCACCTGCAGGCTGCGTTGAACGATGGCCTTCCACCAAGCGCCGAGCGACCCGTTGCGCGCCTGGTTGTCGTAGTAGGCAAGTTCCTGTTCGGTAGTCAAGTCACGCGTTTCCTCGTACATCCGCTCCTGCACCGCGCGTTTGAACGCGATACAGTCAAATGCAATTTTGTTCTCAGTCGTCTGGGGTGTCATCGGTGACGCACTCCTTTGGAGATATGATCGTGAGCAACCCGTAACCGTTGAGCAAATTGACCGCGTTGAATGCCTTGATTTTATCGAGACGCACTATGTGGTGAAAGTTCCAAGAAACGATCGCATCCGCCCGAGCAACGGTTGCCGCCGCGACATGCAGCGCATCGTTGCGCCATTTATCGCTAAGCACACCTGCCAGGAGATAGGCGTCTCGTAACACAAGAACTTCGGCGTCTATTTTCACGGGCTCCACGTTTGTGACAGGTAGATCGGCCAGAATTCTTCTCACCGGATCGGGAGCTAGAACCAGTTCGTCCACGACCAGCGGCGAGACCAAGACGACCAATTTGCTCGCGTGCGCGGCGGAAAACACACGATACGAGTCGGCCTCGAAGGGAGCGTCAAAGCAACCTCCGAAGACCGACGTATCGAGGTAGACCCGGAGAATCTTCATCGCTCCATGCTACACTATTGAAGGTTGGATATTCACGAGGAGTTGCAAACGCATTTCTCTTTTCCTTCACGTCGGCTTCGCAACGGACACATTATGTGGCCAATAATTTCCGCAGCACAGTGGGTAAAATGCCGCCGTGGCGGTAATAGTCGCGTTCGACGGGCGAGTCGATGCGGACGGTGGACTCGAATTGGAGCGCCTTGCCGTCGGCCGCGACGGCGCGCACGGTGAGCTTGCCCCGTGGCTGGAGGTCGTCGTCGAGCCCGACGAATTCGAAGACCTCCTCCCCCGTCAGCCCCAGTGAATGGGCGGTCTGACCCGCAAGGAACTCCAGGGGAAGGATGCCCATGCCCACCAGGTTGCTGCGGTGGATGCGTTCGTAGCTCACGGCGATCACGGCCTTGACGCCCAAGAGTTGCGTTCCCTTGGCCGCCCAGTCTCGGCTGCTGCCGCTGCCGTACTCGGCCCCGGCCAAAACGATCAAGGGCACACCCTCGGCCTTGTACTTGAGCGCGGCGTCGAAGATCGGCAGCACTTCATCCGAGGGCAAGTGCCGCGTGACGCCGCCTTCGGTGCCGGGCGCCAATTGATTGCGGATGCGGATGTTGGCGAACGTGCCGCGGGTCATCACTCGGTCGTTGCCTCGCCGCGAGCCGTAACTGTTGAAATCGAGGGGGCTGACGCCCTGAGCTTGCAGGTACTGTCCGGCGGGTCCGCTCGCGGCGATCGAGCCGGCGGGCGAAATATGGTCGGTCGTGATCGAATCGCCCAACAGGGCCAATACCCGCGCGCCGGCGATCGGCTGGATCGCACCCGGTTGGCGCGGCAGATCGACCAGGAAAGGCGGCTCCTGGATATAGGTGCTTTTCTCATCCCAGGCGTAAAGGTCGCCACCGCTGACGGGGATCGCGTTCCAGCGCTCGTTGGCCTCGAACACGTTGTCGTAGCGGGCGCGGAACATCTCGGGCAGCACGGCCTCGCGGACCGTCCGGGCCACTTCGTCGGCCGTGGGCCAGATGTCGCGCAGAAAGACCGGCTTGCCGTCGCGTCCGGTACCCAAAGGCTCGTTGACCAGGTCGATATCGGTCGTGCCGGCCAGGGCATAGGCCACGACCAAGGGCGGGCTGGCCAGGTAGTTGGCCTTCACCAGCGGATGAATGCGCCCCTCGAAGTTGCGGTTGCCCGACAGCACCGCCGCCGCGACCAGCGAGCCTTCGCCGATGGCCTTGGCCACGGGCTCCGGTAAGGGACCGCTGTTGCCGATGCACGTGGTGCAACCATAGCCGACCGTGTGGAAGCCGAGCGCTTTGAGCGGCTGCGTCAGGCCGGCCTTGTCGAGGTAATCGGTCACCACGCGCGAGCCGGGGGCGAGGCTGGTCTTGACGTAAGACTTGACCTTGAGGCCTTTCTCGACGGCTTTCTTGGCAAGGAGTCCGGCGCCAAGCATGACGGTGGGGTTGCTGGTGTTGGTGCAGCTCGTGATGGCGGCGATGACCACGGCACCGTGTCCGATCTCGGCCGACGCGCCGTTGTCGCGGACGGTGGCCGTGCGCGCCAGCGCGGCACCCTCCAGCGCGAAGCCGCGCTCGTTGATCGGCGCCCGCAGCGCACGTTCGAACGAAGGCTTCATCGCCGCCAGCGACACGCGGTCTTGCGGGCGCTTCGGCCCCGCCAGGCTCGGCTCGACGGTGCTCAAATCGAGCTTCAACGTCGAGCTGAACTTGGGCGAAGGCGCCGCGTCGGTGCGGAACAACCCTTGCTCCTTGGCGTAGCGCTCGACGAGTTGCACCTCGGCCTCGGTGCGCCCGGTCCGGCGCAGGTAGTTCAAGGTCTCGTCGTCGATGGGGAAAAAGCCGATCGTCGCGCCGTACTCAGGGGCCATGTTGCCGATCGTCGCCCGGTCG
>Ga0307372_10003992_pt1 | contig 23100 bp, 21 predicted proteins | sample OX1MG_FD_202533 | JGI IMG/M metagenome (GOLD analysis project Ga0307372, IMG submission 202533) | Soil microbial communities from Risofladan, Vaasa, Finland - OX-1 | ecosystem: Environmental > Terrestrial > Soil > Coastal area > Acid sulfate soil | place: Finland: Risofladan, Vaasa | collected...
GCGATCACGGCCGCCTCGGAGCTGTCCGGGAGCGCCCCAAGCCCGACGGCCAGGGACGAGCCCATGCCGGACCGCCAGTCCGGGTTGTGGACGGTGATCACGCCCAGCAGCGGCACGTCCACCGCCCCGGTCACCACCACGACCGGTGCCGTGCCGCCGTCCCGCAGCAGCGCCACCCCCCGGTCGATCAGCCGCGTCCCCCCGACCTCGACCAGCGCCTTGGGCCCGCCGAGCCGCGCCCCCTCCCCCGCGGCGAGCAGCACCCCGCCAATCTCCTGCTTCACGCCCCCCAACGCTACATCCCCGCCCGCGCCGGCGCGGGTCCCGTGATCGCTGGAACCTTTCACGGATTTGGTAAGGACATAAGCGGCAGAACGGGCGCCGGTATGACTCAACCCGATGAAACGTCGCCCGGGCCGGGGCGGGACCCCCGGGGGCGGGCCGGTGGGTCAGTTGTGATGGATGCGGCCGCTGGTCTCGGTGAGGGGCTGGCCGGAGCCGCCCCAGCGGAGCTGGATGAGCTCGGCGGCGACCGAGACCGCCGTCTCCTCCGGCGTCCGCGCGCCCAGGTCCAGGCCGATCGGGGAACGCAGCCGGGCGAGCTCGTCCTCGGTCAGCCCGACCTCCCGCAGCCGCTCCAGCCGGTCCTCGTGCGTCCGCCTGCTGCCCATCGCCCCGATGTAGACGGCGGGGGTGCGCAGCGCGACCTCCAGCACCGGCACGTCGAACTTGGGGTCGTGGGTGAGAACGCAGATCACCGTGCGCTGGTCCACCGGGGTGCGGGCCAGGAACCGGTGCGGCCATTCGACGACCACCTCGTCGGCGTCGGGGAAACGGGCATTGGTGGCGAAGATCGGCCGTGCGTCGCAGACCGTCACCTGGTAGCCGAGGAACTTCCCGGCGCGTGCCACCGCGGCGGCGAAGTCGATCGCGCCGAAGACCAGCATCCGCGGCGGCGGCGCGAAACAGTGGACGAACACCGACAGCTCGTCCAGCCGCCGCTCGCCGTGCTCCCCGTAGTGGCGGACCCCGGTCAGCCCCTGCGCGAGCATCCCGCGCGCGTCGTCGTCCACCGCCTCGTCGAGCCGGTCACCAGCGCCCAGGGTGCCCGACGCCGACTCCGGCCGGACCAACCGCCGGGCGCCGATCGCGCCCGGGCCGGCGATGACGGTGACCACCGCGACCGGGTCACCGGCCCGGATGGCGGCCGCCACCTCCCCCAGCTCGGGGAAGAGCTCCTTGCTGACCGGCTCCACGAACAGCTCGATGATCCCGCCGCAGGTCAGCCCGACCTCGAACGCTGTGTCGTCGCTGATGCCGTAGGTCTGCATCACCGGCTGGCCGCTCTGGCGCACCTCCTGCGCCAGCTCGTACACGGCGCCTTCCACACAGCCGCCGGACACGCTGCCGGCGACCTCGCCGCCAGCGGACACGGCCAGGGCCGCACCGGGATCCCTCGGGGCGCTGCGGAAGGTGTTCACCACTGTCGCCAGGCCGAAGGTCTCCCCGGCCTCCCACCACTTCGTGACCTGGTCCAGGATGTCGCGCACGAGCGTCTCACCTCACGAGTCCCCGCCGGCAACCGCCTGCGGCCCGGCGGAGGTGCCGGATCGGCTGCCGGCACGTTTCCACAGTACGTCTCGGGCGAAACCGGCCAACAGCACCGGCCTGCCTGATCACCAGGAACGCGGGGGGCCGGTCCTTTACTCCACGATCTTGGAGATCGGGATCTCCAGGATGTCCCGCGCGCCGGCCGCCTTCAGTGCCGGGATCAAGGTGTTGACACCGCGCTTGGGCACGACCGTCTCCACCGCGCTCATGTCGCCGCGGGCCAGCGCGGTGACGGTGGGGGAGGACATGGACGGCAGCATCTTGGCGACCGCCTGCAGCCGTGCGGTGGGCACGTTCAGCTTGAGCAGCACGTTGCCGCGGGCCCGGATCGAGCCCCGCAGCAGCAGCGCGATGTCCTCCATCGCGGCGCGCTTGTCCGGGTCGGCGTAGGCGCCGGTGTTGGCCACCAGCTCGGTGTAGCTGGTGAGCAGCGTGTCCAGGATGCGCAGGCCGTTGCGGCGCAGCGAGGAGCCGGTCTCGGTGAGGTCCACGATCGCGTCCACGATGTCGGGCACCTTGGCCTCGGTGGCGCCGTGGGAGGGGATCACCATCGCCTTGACCCCTTTCGCCTCCAGGTACCGGGCCGTCGTGGCAGGCAGCTCGGTGGAGATCCGGATCCCTTCGGGCAGGTCGGCGACGGACTTCCAGGGCGCGTTCTCGGGCACGGCCAGGACCACCCGCACCGGGTCGCCGGTCGCCTTGGAGTACTTCAGCTCGCCGAGCGAGGCGACCTCGGCACCGGTCTCGGTGATCCAGTCCCGGCCGGTGATGCCCAGGTCGAACAGGCCCCGCTCGATGTAGGAGGGGATCTCCTGTGGCCGCAGGAAGCGCACCCGGTCGATCCGCGGGTCATCGATGGAGGCGTGATAATCGCGGTCGGAGGACCGGCGAACGGTCAGGTCCGCGGCGTCGAACAGCTCCAGGGTGGCCCGTTCCAGCGAGCCCTTGGGCAGAACCAGTGAGAGCACGGCGCTCAGCCTTCGCGCAGCGAGCGGATCACGAGCGCGGTGTCAAGTGCTGCCACGACCGCATCCCATCCCTTGTCCTCGACGCTGCCTTCCAGCCCGCACCGCGCGCGGGCCTGCTCCAGGGTGTCACACGTCAGGACCCCGTTGCCAACCGGTACCCGGGCATCCAGAGCGACCCTGGCCAGCCCGTAGGTGACCGCGTCGCAGACATAGTCGAAGTGGGGCGTGCCGCCCCGGATCACCGCGCCGAGGCAGACGACGGCGTCGTGCCGGCCGGCGAGCTCGGCCGCCACCACCGCGAGCTCGACCGCGCCGGGCACCCGCACCACCACCGGGTCGTCGATCCCGCAGGCCTTGGCCGCCGCCACCGCGCGCTCCACCAGGCTGTCGGTGATCTCCGCGTGCCAGCGGGTCGCCGCGATCGCCAGTGTCAGGCCCGCGGCGTCCACCGGCTCAGCCGCCGGGCGGCCAGCGCCACTCACCGGGCCTCCGCGACGTCACCGGGGGCCGGCGTCCGCGCCGGCGCAGGCACTGGCGCTGAGACAGGCGCTGGCGCTGGCAGGCCGTCGATCTGGTGGCCGAGCCGGTCCCGCTTGGCGATCAGGTAGCGCAGGTTCTCCGGGGTGGGCTCGACCGGCAGCGGGACCCGCCCGGCCACCTCGACCCCGAACCCGGACAGCCCGCGCACCTTGGCGGGATTGTTGGTGAGCAGCCGGACCGAGCGCACCCCCAGGTCGGCGAGCATCTGCGCGCCGGTGGAGTACTCCCGGGCGTCGGCGGGCAGGCCCAGCTCCAGGTTGGCGTCCACGGTGTCCGCGCCGCCGTCCTGAAGCTGGTAGGCGCGCAGCTTGCTCAGCAGGCCGATGCCGCGGCCCTCGTGCCCGCGCAGGTACAACACGACGCCGCGGCCCTCCGCGGCGACCGCCGCCATCGCCACTTCGAGCTGCCCCCCGCAGTCGCAGCGCAGCGAGCCGAGCACGTCGCCGGTCAGGCATTCCGAGTGCACCCGGACCAGGACCCGCTCGCCGTCGCCGAGGTCGCCGTAGACCAGCGCGACGTGCTCGGTCCCGTCCAGGTCGTTCTGGTACCCGAGGGCACGCCACTCGCCATGCGCGTTCGGCAGCCGGGTCTCGACCACCCGGCGGATCATCCGCTCGGAGTGCCGCCGGTACTCGATCAGCTGGGCGATCGAGATCAGGGCCAGGCCGTGCTCGTCCGCGAACGCCCGCAGTGCGGGGAGCCGGGCCATGGTCCCGTCGTCGTTGACCACCTCGGCCAGCACGCCCGCCGGGCTCAGGCCGGCCAGCCGGGCCAGGTCGACCGCGGCCTCGGTGTGGCCGGGACGGCGCAGCACGCCGCCCTCGGTGTAGCGCAGGGGGAAGATGTGGCCGGGCCGGACCAGCTCGTAGGGCTCGGTCGCCGAGTCCACCAGCACCCGGACCGTCCTGGCCCGGTCGGTGGCCGAGATGCCGGTGGTGACCCCGTCGCGGGCGTCCACGCTGATCGTGAAGGCGGTCCGCATGCGCTCGGTGTTCTGCGCGGTCATCAGCGGCAGCTGCAGCCGGTCCAGGTCCTCCCCGGTGAGAGGGACGCAGATCACGCCGCTGGTGTGCCGGATCATGAACGCCATCAGGCCGGGCGTCATCTTGCTGGCGGCGACGATGATGTCGCCCTCGTTCTCGCGGTCGGCGTCGTCCACCACGACCACCGCCCGGCCGGCCGCGATGTCGGCGATGGCCCGCTCCACGCTGTCCAGTGCGGGCAGGGCTGGCGGGGCGGGCGGGGCGGCCGCGGGCGGGGCGGCCGCGGGCGGGGCGGCCGCGGGCGGGGCGGCCGCGGGCGGGGCGGCCGCGGGCGGGGCGGCCGGGACGGGCGGGACGGCCGCGGGCAGGCCGGCCGGCGGGGCAGGCGTGTCCTGCGCGGTGCGCAGGTGGCGGGTGGGCAGCGGGCCGCTGGCGGCGGAGGCAGCGCTGATCATGGCCGCACCGCCGTTTCCGGGTCCCGGGAGCGCAGCAGCTGCTCGACATATTTCCCGATCACATCAACCTCCAGGTTGACGCTGGCGCCCGGCTGAGCGCGGCCGAGCGTGGTACCGGACAAGGTGGCGGGGATGAGGCTGACCTCGAACCAGGGCTGCTCACTGCCGTGGCCGCCGCCGACAGCGGAGACGGTCAGGCTCACCCCGTCGACGGCGATGGACCCCTTCTCCACGAGGTAGCGGGCAAGCCCGGGCGGGATGGTGATCCGCACGACATCGGTGTGCTCGGCGGGGCTGCGGGTGGCGATGGTGGCGACGCCGTCCACGTGTCCCTGGACCAGGTGCCCACCGAGGCGCCCGCCGAGGCGCAGCGGCCGTTCCAGGTTGACCGGTGAGCCGACGTCGAGCGTCCCGAGCGCACTGCGGTTCAGGGTCTCGGCCATGACGTCGGCGGTGAAGGTTCCCCCGGCCAGGCCGGTGACGGTCAGGCAGACGCCGTTGACCGCGATGGAGTCACCATGGCTGGCGTCGGCCGTGACCAGCGGCCCGCGTACGGTGATCCTGGCCGATCCGGCACGATGCTCAAGCGCGGCGACCTCGCCGCACTCCTCCACGATTCCGGTGAACATCCGCGGTTCCTCTCCTCGGTGCCCTGCCTGCGGGCTCCGGGGGACGCGCGGATGCGCGGACGCTGCGCCGTTCCGGCTGAGCCGGCCCGGCCGCGCGCGTGCCGCCTCCCATCCGGACTTTCACCGTCGGTCCCGGAGTTCCACCGGGTCCACCGGCCGCTGGCGCTTGACGCCTTGGCCGGGTCGCGGACTGTCACCGCCGGCTCGGAGTTTCACCGACCCCGGAGCACGCTTCGTTGCTACAACCAGTGTGCCATGGGCGCTATTCCGCGCCTAGCGCGGCTAGGCGTGCCCGCACACCTCGGCTATCCGCCGGGCCAGGAAGTCGCGTTCGGCCGCGTTCTCGGCCAGCGCGAGCGCGGTCCGGTAGTCCCGCGCCGCCTCTTCCCGGCGCCCGAGGCGGCGCAGCAGGTCCGCCTTGGCTGCGGGCAGGTAGCGGTAGTCCGCCAGCCGCCCGTCCTGCTCCAGCTCCTCGATCTGCACCAGCCCGGCCGCCGGGCCCTCGGCCATCGCCAGCGCGACCGCCCGGTTCAGGGCCACGACCGGGGAGGTCCAGACCGTCAGCAGGGTGTCGTACAGCTGGACGATCTGCCGCCAGTCGGTCTCGTCATAGCTCGGGGCCTCGGCGTGCAGGGCAGCGATGGCCGCCTGCACGGCGAACCGTCCCGGCCGCCCGCCGCGCAGCGCGCCGGGCACCATGGCCATCCCCTCGGCTATCGCGGCCCGGTCCCAGCGCGACCGGTCCTGCTCCGCCAGCAGCAGCAGCCGGCCGTCACCGTCGGCGCGGGTGGCCCGGCGCGCATCGGTCAGCAGCAGCAGAGCCAGCAGTCCCCGCACCTCGCGCTCGTCCGGCATCAGCGAGTGCAGCATGCGGGCCAGATCAAGCGCACGCTCAACGAGGTCGGCGCGGACCACGTCCGTACCGGCGGGAGCCATGTGGCCGGTCGTGTAGAGCAGGTGGACGACGGTGAGCACCGCGTCGAGGCGGTCGGGCAGCTCGGCGGCACCGGGCACCCGGTAGGCGATCCGGGCGGCCGAGATCTTCTTCTTGGCACGGGTTACCCGGGCGGCCATGGTGGGCTCGGCGACCAGGAACGCCTGCGCGATCTCGGTGGTGGTCAGCCCGCACACCAGCCGCAGGGTCAGGGCCACCTGGGCCTCCCGGGCGAGGGCGGGGTGGCAGCAGGTGAACACCAGCCGGAGCCGGTCGTCGGGGATCACATCGTCCTCCCCGGATGGTGGCTGGGGCGGGGCGGAGCCGGCGACCGGCGGGTCAGGCTCGACGAGCAGCGGCAGCTTGCCGCGCAGGGTCCGGTCACGGCGCCGTGCGTCGATGGCGCGCCGCCGCGCGGTCGTGGTCAGCCACGCGCCGGGGTTGCGCGGCACCCCCTGCCGCGACCACGCGTCCAGCGCGGCGACGTAGGCATCCTGAACGCATTCCTCGGCGAGATCGATGTCGCCAGCGACGCGCGCCGTCGCGGCGAGCACGAAGGCCCACTCGCGACGGTGTGCGTCGGCGACAGCGGCGGCCGGGTCCTGGCGCCGTCCGGTGTTCACCCCGACAGGTCCATGACCGGACGCACCTCAACGCCACCGAACGGCGCGGGGCAGAGCTTGGCGATGTCGAGCGCGTGGTCCAGATCGCGCGCCTCGATCAGGTAGTAACCGCCCAGCGCCTCCTTGGTCTCGGCGAACGGGCCATCGGTCACGACATCGCCGCGGATGCTCGTCGCCGTCGAGGTGGGCTGGAGGGCGTTGCCGGAGACGACCTTGCCGCCCTTCTCCTCCACCTGCTGGGCGAAACGGGTGTGCGCCTCCATCGCCTGCTGCCACACCTGCGGCCCGGCGGTGGCGTAGCCGTTCTCGTCCTCGCAGATGAGGATCATGTATTCGGCCATAGCGGATGTCCTTCCACTGTCATCGACTGGGGACCTTCATCTATCCCGACGATCAGTCCCACCCGGGATCGACAGTCCTGATGAGATTTCCCCGGGCGGAGCCGCACGGGAGGGAACGCCCCTATGAGCCGCAGACTACGCGCCCCGGGCAGCACCGGGCGGCTGGGTCAGCGTGACCAGGCTGCTTGGGCGGTAGCCCGTTCGGCCTGGGCGCGAAGCGCTTGCACTGCCGTGGCGGGGTCATCGGCGCTGTAGACGGCCGAGCCTGCCACGAAAACGTCAGCTCCGGCCTCCGCGCACCGTTCGATCGTCTCAGCACTCACGCCGCCGTCCACCTGCAGCCAGACGGTGCCGCCGTGCCGGGCGACCAGTGCCCTGGCCCGGCGCAGTTTGGGCAGCACCAGGTCCAGGAACGGCTGGCCACCGAATCCGGGCTCAACCGTCATGAGCAGCAGCATGTCGATCTCGGGCAGCAGGTCGGCGTACGGCTCGACCGGCGTGGCCGGGTTGATGGCGAGCCCGGCGCGGGATCCGGCGGCCCGGATCATCCGCAGCAGCCGGACCGGCTGCCGGGCGGCCTCGGCGTGGACGGTGACGTTGCGCGCACCGGCTTCGGCGTAGGCGGGGGCCCAGTGGTCGGGGTCGGTGATCATCAGGTGGCAGTCCAGCGGCAGGCCGGTGTGCTTGAGCAGCGACTCGACGACGGGCAGGCCGATGGTGAGGTTCGGCACGAAGTGGTTGTCCATGACGTCGACGTGCAGCCAGTCGGCCACTCCCGCTACCGCCTGGGCTTCGTCGGCGAGGCGGGCGAAGTCGGCGGACAGGATGCTCGGCGCCATCTGGACGGCCATACGGGCGAGTGTAAACGGCGCCCCGCGCCCCGCGTGGGTGGCGCCGGGGGTGAAACGGGGCTCACGCCCGCGCCCGCCGGCCCGAACCCGGTAGGGTGCGGCGCGTGACGCCCGCGCGCGGGGAGATAGTGTCACCGCCTGCCGGTAGCGTTCGATCACACATTCGACCGCCAGCCGCCCAGACGGAGGTCCCCGCGTGAATTCCGAGGTAGCGGACACCCTGCTCGCCCGCGTCCGCAAGCTGCTCGCCAAGGCCGAGGATCGGGGCGTCACCCCGGCCGAAGCCCAGGCTCTCACCGCCAAGGCCGCGGAGCTGATGGCCAAGTACGGCATCGACCGCGCCCTCCTGGCCGCCGAACGGCCAGAGACCGACCGGCCGGCCGACCGGGTGATCGACGTGGGCAACCCCTGGGCCCGGGTGCAGGCCCATCTGCTGTGCGGGCTGGCCTCCGCCATGCGCTGCCAGTGCGTCATCCTCAGCCGCACCGGCCCGGGCTCCCGGATCCACATGTTCGGCTTCGCCTCCGATATCGAGCGCACCGATGTCCTGTACACCTCGCTGCTGATCCAGATGTGGCAGGGCCTGGCCGCCGCGCAGGTGCCCGCCTGGAGCCGCAACCCACGGGCCTGGCGGCGCAGCTGGCTGCTCGGTTTCGCCACCGCGGTGGTGTCCCGGGTCCGCGCGGCCGAGCATCACGCCACGTCCCAGGCGACCGGCCCGGCCGCCGATTCCGGGTCCAGGACCGCGCTGGTGCTCGCCGACCGCTCCCTGGTCATCCGGCGGAACATCGAGCAGGCCTACCCGGTGACCCGCAAGTCCCGGGTGACCTACAGCGGGAACGGCTACGGGGCCGGCTACTCGCAGGGCGAGCGGGCCGACATCGGCACCACCCGCCTGCGCCGCACCTCGGCCCGCGCCCTCACCGGCTGACCTGCCGCGCCCGCTAAGACGTGGGCTCGCCAGCCGGCCAGGCCCGGATCCGTGGGCTGGCCGGGGTCGGTGTTGTCGATGACGACGTCGGCGGTGGCCTGCGGGGCGGCGGCGGCCTGGTACAGCCGCTGGCCGGGCAGGTCGCGCCGCCGGTAGCGCTCGGCTGCCGGTGGAAACCGTCGATACCAGCCCGGATGACGGGCCGCCCGCGCCGGCCGCCAGCCTGCTGGCGGGCCAGCTCGTCCGCTAGCGCGTCGGCGAGGGCCGTCTTCCCGGAGGCGTCAGGGCCGTCGACAGCCACCCGCAGGACATGGCCGGGCTGGCGGGCACCAATCAGGCTGGCCAGCCCGGCCACCAGGCCGTCACGGGCTGGCGTGCCCGGCTCTGCGCCAGTGGTCACCCGGGCTGAGCGGGTGGCGGCTGACGCCGGAGCAGGGCGAGGAAGATGGCGTCCGTGCCATGCCGGTGCGGCCAGAACTGCGCGTACCGGCTGTCCGGCTCCTGGCAGCGCAGGCCCGGCACCTCGGCGAGCACGGCGGGCGCGTCGAGCACGGTCACATCCTGCCGCCCGCGCAGGACGTCGGCCACCACGGCGCGGGTCTCGTCCATATGCGGGGAGCAGGTCACGTAGGCGACGGCTCCCCCCGGGCGGACGGCGTCCAGGGCGCTGGCCAGCAGCCGCCGCTGGAGGCCGCCGAGTGCCGCCACATCAGCCGGCGTCTTCCGCCAGCGTGCTTCCGGCCGCCTGCGCAGCGCGCCGAGGCCCGAGCACGGCACGTCGGCGATGACCCGGTCGAACGACCCAGGCCGCCACGCCGGTGCCGTGCCGTCGGCCACCACCACCCCAGCCGGGCTGGCGCCACCGGGGCCAGTGCCAGCCTGGCTGGTCCTGGCGGCGTCGATGCCCGCCAGAGCGGCGCGGACCAGCCGGGCGCGGTGCGGGCGGATGTCGGCGGCGAGCAGGTGGGCGCCGCGCTCGGCCGCCAGCCCGGCCAGAAGCCGGGCCTTGCCGCCAGGCCCGGAGCACAGGTCCAGCCAGGCCTGGTCCGGCCCGCCCACGTCCACCCGGGCCAGCGCAAGCGCGGCCAGCTGGCTGGCCTCGTCCTGGACGGCCGCGCGGCCCTGCCCGACCGCGGGGACCGCCGCTGGGTTCCCGCCTTCCAGATAGGCGCCGAACGGGGACCAGCGGGCTGCCTGCGCCCCGGCGGCAGCGAGTTCTGCCTGGCTGGCCAGCCCGGGGACGGCACACAGGGTGACCCGGGGGCGGTCCGCCGATGCGGCCAGGACGGCCTCGGTCTCGGCCAGCCCCGGCCCGGCTGCCGCCTGCTCGCCGAGCGCCTTGCTGAAGGCGGCAACGATCCAGCGCGGATGGCTGTAGCGGACAGCGAGGTGACCCTGCGGGTCGGCGGCCCGGTCGGGGGCGGTCGCCTCGATCCACGTCTCCATGTCGCGGGTGGCCACCCGGCGCAGCACAGCGTTGACGAAGCCGGCCGCACCCTGCCCGGCGACGTCCCTGGCGAGGTCCACCGACGTGGCCACCGCCGCATGCGCGCCGACCCTGGTGGCGAGCAGCTGATGCGCACCGAGGCGCAGCACGTCCTGGACAGGTGGGTCGATCTGGCCGAGCGGGCGGGCGCTGCAGGCGGCGATCACGGCGTCGTAGGTGCCCTGCCCGCGCAGCGTCCCGTAGCTGAGTTCGGTCGCCAGTGCGGCATCCCGGCCGGCCAGCCCCCGTTCGGCCAGCAGAGCCGGCAGGAGCAGGTTCGCGTACGCGTCGCGCTCCCGCACGGCGCTGAGCACATCGAAAGCCACCCGGCGGACCGGGTCCACCGGCCGCCCGCTGGCACGGGCTCCCCCCGCCCGGGCAGCGGGCCGCGCGCCCTGCCGTGCCCCCGTGCCGGAACCGGGCCTGCCGCCGGGGCGGGCGCCCTGGGACCGGCCCGGGCCGGCTGCGGGATGGCGCGCCATGTCAGCTGAACACCAGCCGGGACTCGTTCCCCGCCGCCGGGTCCAGGTGCAACCCACGAGCCCATTCGGCGGCGCTCATCAGGCGCTTGCCGGGCGGCTGCACCTCGCCAAGCTCGACCGGGCGGGTGGCGGTGCCGGCGAACACGCCCGCCCGGCTCACCCGCAGTTCCCCCGGGCCGAGTTCGGGCGGGGCTGGCGCCGGTGAGGCGCCGGGCTCAGCGGCGGGCGCTGGCCCGCCGGGCCGCACCGGCCCGAGCTTCAGCCGGGTTTCGCCGAGCACCGTCCAGGCACCAGGGGCGGGTGTGCACGCGCGGATCTGGCGGCTCACCATGTGCGCGGGGGCGTTCCAGCGCACCCGCGCGTCCTGTGCGGTCAGTTTGGGGGCGAAACTCACCCCGTCGGCGGGCTGGGGACGCGGCCGCAGCTGTCCCGACTCGATGCCGTCGAGGGTGGCGGCCAGCAGGCCGGCGCCGGATTCGGCGAGCCGGGCCAGCAGGTCGCCAGCGGTGTCATCGGCGCCGATGGGCTCGGTCACCACGCCATAGACCGGGCCGGCGTCGAGTTCGGCGACGAGCTGGAACGTGGTGGCGCCGGTGATGTCGTCGCCGTGCAGGATGGCGTGCGGCACCGGCGCCGCGCCGCGCCAGGCGGGGAGCAGTGAGAAATGCAGGTTCACCCAGCCGTGCCCGGGGATATCCAGCGCCGCCTGCGGGATCAGCGCGCCGTACGCGGTGACCGGGCAGCAGTCGGGCGCCAGCTCGCACAGCCGGTCCTGGAAATCCTGCTCGCGCGGGCTGGCGGGCTTGAGCACCTCCAGGCCGACCTCGGCCGCCCGCACGGCGACCGGGCTGGGCACCACCCGGCGGCCCCGGCCGGCCGGGGCGTCAGGCCGGGTGATGACCGCCGCCACCTCGTGCCGCGACTTGAGCAGCGCGTCGAGGGAGGGCACCGCCGTCGCCGGAGTGCCCGCGAACACCAGGCGCATCTCAGAATGCCCTGCCCCACGTACGGTGCGGCGAGACCTTGATCTCCGGGACGGGCTCCTCCCACCATTCGGCCTCGCGGATCTCTTTCATCGCGAGCTTGCGCTGGACCGGGTCGAGCCGGTCGATGAACAGCACCCCGTCCAGGTGATCGGTCTCATGCTGGACGCAGCGGGCCAGATGACCGCTGCCTTCCACGGTGATGGGCTCCCCATGCATGTTGAAGCCCTTGGCGACGACGCCAAAGGCGCGTTTGGTCGGGTAGGCGAGACCGGGGAAGGACAGGCAGCCCTCCTCGTCGGTCTCTTCTTCCGAGGACAGATCCAGTGACGGGTTGATCAGGTGACCGAGCTGGTCGTCCACGTAGTAGGTGAAGACCCGCAGGCCCACCCCGATCTGGGGGGCGGCCAGGCCGACTCCCGGTGCGTCCAGCATGGTGTCGGTCAGATCCTTGACCAGCCTGCGCAGCTCGGCGTCGAAGTCGGTGACCGGGTCGGCCTTGGTGCGCAGCACCGGATCGCCGAAGATGCGGATCGGCTTAACGCTGATGGTGGCACCGCCCTTCGCCGTTCTGGCTCGCGTATCGCAGCGAAGTCAAGTCTAGGGCGTGTCTCCTGGCCACATGCCGCTCCGAGCGGCCGCGCGCGAGAGCGTGCCGCGTCAGGAGGTTTTGGTGGTCCGGCCGGTCTTGCGCGCCCGTGTGGTCCGCCCGGCCAGCGGCGAGCGCGCCTTGAACGCGGCCTTGCGGGCCGCCCGGGCCACCGCCGGATCGGGGTGGTGGTCGCTGAGGGCGGTCAGCAGATCGGTCACGCCGGGATGGCTGACCTCCCAGAGCCCGGCCACCAGCTCTGCCTGCGCGTCCGGCGGCACGTCGGGGAGCAGTTCGGCGACCACGTCCCGGGGGTCGGCCTCCTCCAGCAGCCCGGCGCCCAGGTCGACGAGCAGCCAGGCCCGGTCACCGGGGCCGAGGTCGGCCTCTTCGCCGTGCTCGTGCAGCCAGACCGCGGCGTGGGCGTGCAGGACCGGGGCGTCCAGCGCGGCGCGGACGGCGGGCACGGCGTCCGCGCCGATCCGGTCCAGCACCGCGAACCCGGCGCCGCGCAACCCGGGAGTGCCCCGGCCGGCCGCCTCGATCAGCTCGCGCGCGGCCTCCGGCCGGCTACGTGCCGCCAGCCAGGCGGCGATCTCCGCCTCGCCGTCTTCCACATCGCAGTTGGCCAGGGTGGCGAGCAGGGCGGCCGCGTCGCCGCGGGCGCCGCTGCCGAGCACCGGCACATGCCAGCCCTGGGCCCGCAGCCTCCGGTGTACCCCCCACACCCCCAGCCGGGACAGCGTCACTGTCAGCCCGCCGGCCGCATCGTCCGTCCCGAGTTCCACCACGCCGAGGTCGGCGAGTGCTTCCAGCGCCGAGGAGAGCCCCGCCGCCTGGTCCTGCTCGGGGTCGCCGCCCGCATAGGCAGGGCCCGGGTGGTGGGCCGTGCTGCCCGCGGCGGCCACGTACGCCTCGAACAGGGCGTCCATCTTCACCGGCCCGCCGACCGTGTAAAGGGCGGTCGCCATCCCGTCCAGGTCCTCGGCCGTGAGCATCAGGGTGAGAGCGTCGTCCCAGACCCGGAGCACTTCCTCGGCGTCGCCCGAGGCGAGCACGTCCACCCGGTCACCGATAGTGGCCCGGTCACCGTCGGCCGCGAGCATTCCGGTGCTGACCGCGACCCGCCAGGCGGCATCCAGCTCGCCCGGTGCCAGCTCCAGCGTGGCCATCGCGCTGGGCGTCCCGGCCGCGGGCAGCTTGCCGTCCCCATCGAGGTCACATCCGGCGCGCCCGACCCAGCGGGCCACCTCCCTGGCCGCCCGCAGCAGCGGCGCGACCCGCGCTGAGCCGGCCAGCTCCTCGCGCGGCGCCAGCCGCACCGGAGGGAGCCGCGGCGTTTCGCGGCCAGGGGCAGCCGCATCCGGGCGCGCGGTGTCAGTGCCCGCGGTATCAGGGCCCGCGGTATCAGGGCGCCCCATGTCTAGATGCCCTGTCTCTGGATGCCCTGTCTCTGGATGCCCTGTCTCTGGATGCCCTGTCTCTGGATGCCCGGTCTCCGGATGCGCTGTGTCCGCATGCCCGGTGTCCGGGCGGCCGGCTTCTGATTCCGGGCGCCCAGCGCCACTGCCGGGCTTCGCCCGCCTGGTGCCAGCCTTCTTGGCGGTGCCGCTGCCCCCAGGCACCCCCGGCTGGGATCGAGGGTTCCGTCGTGAGGTGGCCACTCCAGCACCCTACGGCCTCTGGCGAGCAGTTCAGATCAGCTCGACGGGGTCGAACTGCACGCGGACCGGTCCAGGGGCCTTACGCGCGCTGCGCGCCGCCTGTGCCGCCCGCAACGCCGCTGCCAGGGCTGTTGCCCCGGATCGGGGTACCCGGACGAGCATCCGGACCGTGTCGTGACCGGCGTTGTCGTGCTCTGGATCCCCGTCTGATTCGCCGGCACCTCCTGGCCCACTGGCCCGATCAGGCCCCTGTCTTCCCTCCGGCAACGCTCCACCAGCGTCGCCGTCCAGCAGGATCGGCCCGAGAACTTCGGCCTCCGGCGGGAGCGCCGCGGCCGCCAGCAGTTCCGCCACCGATGTGTCACTGCCGGACAAGGCGGCCATCTTGACGGCAGGAGGGAACCGGAGGGCCTGCCGTTCTGCCATTTCTCTTTCCGCGTGGGTCACCGGATCCCAGCGGATCAGTGCTTGCACCGCGGGCAGCCCGGCCTCGGCGACCACGGCCACGGCACCGCCGGCAGCGGCCGGCCTGACCAGCGCGGCAGCGTTCAGCCACCGCCGCAGCGCCTCCTCGGCAGCGCGGAGGCTGGGGCGGCCGAGCAGTACCCAGGCATCGAGCAGCACGGCTGCGGCATAACCGCCGTCCGCGCGTGGCTCGGCACCGGGAGTGGCCACCACCAGCGCGGGTGCCATCGGGACGGTCCCGACGACCGAGGCCCCCCCGGACATCACCACCCGCGTGCCCGGGAAAGCGTGCGCGAGCTCCTCCGCGGTCCGTCCGGCACCGGTGACCACGGCCCGCACGCGCGGGTCGCCGCAGGCCTGGCACCTCCAGTCCGGGTCAGCGTGGCCGCACCAGCCGCACCGCGGCGGGCCTGCGCCCGCCGCCAGGGCGAGCGGGCCGCCGCACGTGCGGCAGCGGGCGCGGGCGCGGCAGTTCTCACAAGCCACCGCGGTCACGTAACCACGCCGGGGCACCTGGACCAGGACCGGGCCGTGGGCCAGTCCTGCCCGCGCGGTGCGCAACGCCAGGCTCGGCAGGCGGGCCGAGCGGGCCGCCTCGTCCCGGGCGAGCTCGGAATCACCGCCGGTGGCCCGGATCTGCGGCGCGCAGCCGCGGATGGCCGGGCGGGTCGCGGTGATGGCCGCCGCCCAGCCGCTGGCCACCAGCTGAGTCGCCTCGGCGGTCCGGGCGAACCCACCGATCAGCGCCCCGGCGCCGGCCCGGTGCGCGCGCAGCGCGAGCACCTCACGCGCATGCGGGTAGGGCGCCCTGGGCTCGGCGTGCAGGTCGTCCCCGTCGTCCCAGATGACGACCAGGCCGAGGTCGCGGACGGGCGCGAACATCGCGGCCCGGGTGCCGGCCACCACCCGCACCTCGCCGCGCGCGACCGCCAGCCACCGCCGGTAGCGTTCGGCGGGCCCCAGGCCGGCCGACAGGCAGACATGCCGGTCCGGCCCGAGCACGCCGGTCAGGGCGCGATCGACCAGCCCCAGGTCCCGCGCGTCCGGCACGACGATGAGCGTGCCCCGGCCGGCCGCCCGGGCGGCAGCCGCCGCCCGGGCGATCTCGCCCGGCCAGTGCGGGCCTGGCAGCGCCGACCAGACCGCCCGCGGTGACCTGCCTGCTGCGAGCGCGGCCAGGAACGCCTTCCCGGCCGGGTACCGCGCCCATGGCCCGGGGTCCGGCCCGGGCGGCGGTTCTCCCCTACCCCCCGGCGCACGCTGGCCCATTGCCGGGCCAGCCGCTGCCGCCTGGCCAGCCGCTGCCGCCTGGCCAGCCGCTGCTACGCGGTCTGCGGCTGCGGCCGGGCTCGCCGCTGCCGCAGGGCCGGCCGCTGCCGGGGCGGACGGCGTCTCGGCACCGGCGTGCCGGGGCGGGATCGCCAGCCGGAGCACATCGGCCATGGTCCCGGCGTACCGGTCGGCGACTTCCCGTGCCAGTGCCGCGATGTCTGGACGCAGCACCGGCTCGGGCGAGACGACCCGTTCCAGGTAGGCCAGCCGGCCCTCGTGCTCGCTGGCGGCCACCCGCTCCAGCAGGTAGCCGCTGGTCAGCTGGCCCGAGAAGCGGACCCGGACCCGGCATCCGGGAACCGCCGAATCCGCCAGGCGTTCCGGCACCAGGTAGTCGAACGGCCGGTCGAGGTGTGCGAGCGGGACGTCGACCGCGATCCTGGCCACCGGCAGGTGCTCGGCGGCGGGCCCGCTCGCCGCACGGCGCGCGGCCCGGCGGGCAGGGGCGGCAGCCCGCCGGTCTTTGCCGCCGGCGGTGCCCGGTGCTGCCGCCTCGCCCGCTTCCCGTGCCACGCTCCTGTCCTACCAGAGCGAGCAGCCCCCGCCGTACGAGCGAGATGTGGTCGATAAGGGCTGGCGGGACAGCCGTAATCGACCACAACCCGGCCGCGCCAGGCCGGCACACAGGCGCCGTGGTCGATTCGGGTCGGCAGGGCAGCCCAGACCGACCACAGCCAGACCGACCACAGCCAGACCGACCACAGCCAGACCGACCACAGCCAGACCGACCACAGCCAGACCGACCACAGCCAGACCGACCACAGCCAGGTAAGGCACGCTGCCGCTACAGGCGCAGCGTGCCGCAGGCCGTGTCGGCGAGGGCGGCGTCCCGGTTCAGCTCCGACAGCGCGCCGGCCGGCACGACCGTGCCGTCCTGGATCTCTGTCAGCACCGTCTGGAGCTGACCGCTCAGCTGGGACAGGTCCTGCGACGTGGCCTGTCTGTGGCTGCGGGCGGCGGCCGTGCTGAGCGCGGTGATCGCCCGGGACAGGTCGTGGGTGAGCTTGCTGCTGTTCCCGTTCCCGCCGCTGGCGGCGCTTCCCGCCTGCCCGCCGAAGTCGGCTATCACCTGGTCGTAGGCGGCCAGTGCCGTGCCCTTGTACGCCGCGCAGCCGGGATCGGCCGCCCTGGCCAGGCGTGGCGCCAGGTAGATACCGGCCGCGGCCCACATCACAGCCAGCCCGATACCTGCCCAGCAGCGCACCCGCCCAGCGCCTGGCTTGCGGTGCCCCGCCTGACCCGCCCGGCTGGCCCGGCCGGGTCGGCCTGCCTGGCTGGCGCGGCCGGCCCGGCGCAGCCCGAGCAGGCCGCAGACCAGGGCCGGGATGATGGTCACGAGCGTGAAACCGGCGATTCCAGCGATCAGCGAGATGGTGGCCAGCCCGTTGCGGGGCCGCTGATCCGGTTCACTGGCCGGCTCCCCCACCATCGTGTCGGTGGATGCTGACATGCTTCACCGGCCCAAGATCGATATGACACTCCAGCAGCCACTTTGAGGGTAAATGGGCTGTTCAGCGGTGTCTAGGGAGCAGCGGCCGGGTGCCCGGGCCGGATGTCAGCGGCCGGCCGCCAGCAGGCCGGACCTCACAGGCCGGCCGCCGACCGGAGCGCCTGCGTCCGGTCGGTGCGCTCCCAGGAGAAGTCGGGCTCCTCCCGGCCGAAATGCCCGAAGGCAGCCGTCTGTGCATAGATCGGCCGGAGCAGGTCCAGATCCTTGATGATCGCGGCCGGCCGCAGGTCGAAGACCTCCAGCACGGCGTCCTGGATCCGCTCCACCGGCACCTGCTCGGTGCCGAAGCACTCCACGAACAGACCGACCGGCTTGGCCTTGCCGATCGCGTACGCGACCTGCGTCTCGCACCGGTCGGCCAGACCCGCCGCGACGACGTTCTTGGCCACCCACCGCATCGCGTAAGCGGCGCTGCGGTCCACCTTGGACGGGTCCTTGCCGGAGAACGCCCCGCCGCCGTGCCGGGCCATCCCGCCGTAGGTATCGATGATGATCTTGCGCCCGGTCAGGCCGGCGTCGCCCATCGGGCCGCCGATCTCGAACCGCCCGGTGGGGTTGACCAGCAGCCGGTAGCCGGACGTGTCCAGCTCCAGGCCGGCCAGCACCGGGGTCACGACGAGGTCGCGGACATCGGGGGCCAGCAGTTCCTTCAGGTCGATGTCGGGGGCGTGCTGGGCCGAGACCACCACCGTGTCCAGCCGGACCGGCTGGTCGCCGACGTACTCGATGGTGACCTGCGTCTTCCCGTCCGGGCGCAGGTAGGGGACGTCGCCTGTGCGGCGCACCTCCGACAGGCGCCGGGCGAGCCGGTGCGCGAGCATGATCGGCAGCGGCATGAGCTCGGGGGTGTCGCGGCACGCGTAGCCGAACATCAGGCCCTGGTCGCCGGCACCCTGCCGGTCCAGCTCGCTGGAGCCTTCCCCCTCCCGGTGCTCGTAAGCGTCGAGCACACCCCGGGCGATGTCGGGCGACTGGGCGCCGATCGAGACCGAGACGCCGCAGGACGCCCCGTCATATCCCTTGGTCGAGGAGTCGTACCCGATCTCCAGGATCTTGTCGCGGATGATGCCCGGGATATCGACGTAGGTCTCGGTGGTCACCTCCCCGGCCACGTGCACCTGGCCGGTGGTGATCAGCGTCTCCACAGCGACATGGCTGGTCGGGTCGTCCTTGAGCATCCCGTCCAGGATGGCGTCACTGATCTGGTCAGCCATCTTGTCCGGATGACCCTCCGTGACCGACTCGGAGGTGAAGAGGCGACGGGCCACCTGACTTCCTTTTCTGCTGGGAGGAGGCTTCGCCGAAGTGTAGCCGGGCACGATGGTGCGGACGAGCCGAACCGGCCGCAGCGGCTCTCGCTGGCCGCCGCTAGCCGAACCGGGCGGCGACCAGGTCCCAGACCACGTCCGCGAGGACTTCCTTGGGCCCGCGCGGAACCCGGGTGACGCTGCCGTCGGCGCCCAGGGCCACGGCTTCGTTGTCTACGGTGCCGAACGCAAGGCCCTGCCCGACCTGGTTGACGACCATCAGGTCGCATCCTTTGGCGGCGAGCTTGGCTTGCCCGTTCGCGAGCATGTCCTGTGTCTCGGCCGCGAATCCGGCGATGACCTGGCCAGTCCGCCGGCGTGTGCCGAGTTCGCGCAGGATGTCGGGGTTCTCGACCAGCCGCAGCGGCTCCGGGCCGGAGCCGGTCTTCTTGATCTTCTCCGCGCTCCTGGTTTCGGGGCGGTAGTCCGCGACGGCAGCGGCCATGACCACCGCGTCGGCGCCGTCGAGGGCGGCGAGCAGCGCGCTGCGCATCTGCCCGGCCGAGGTCACCCGTTCCACCTTGGCCCCGGCGGGGTCGGGCAGGCTCACGTTCGCCGACACCAGCGTCACCTCCGCGCCGCGGGCGACGGCGGTGCTGGCCAGCGCATAACCCTGGCGGCCGGAGGACCAGTTGCCCAGGAAGCGGACCGGGTCCAGTTCCTCGCGGGTGCCGCCGGCGCTCACCACCACCCGCCGGCCGGCCAGGTCCGGTGTCATCCCGGCGACTCCCCGCGCCAGCACCCGGACAGCCGCCTGGTAGAGCTCGTCCGGTTCCGGCAGCCGGCCGGGGCCGCTGTCCGGGCCGGTGAGCCGGCCGGACGCGGGCTCGAGCACCAGGCAGCCCCGCTCGCGGAGCGTGCTCACGTTGGCCCGGGTGGCCGGGTGCTCCCACATCTCGGTGTGCATGGCCGGTGCGAACACCACCGGGCAGCGGGCCGTGAGCAGGATGGAGGTCAGCAGGTCATCGGCCCGCCCAGAGGCCGCCCGGGCGAGCAGGTCGGCGGTCGCCGGGGCGACGAGCACCAGGCTCGCCTGCTGGCCGAGCCGGACGTGCGGTACCTCGTGCACGTCCTGGAAGGCGCTGGTGGTGACCGGCTGACCGGACAGCGCCTCCCAGGTGGCGGCGCCCACGAAGCGCAGCGAATCCTGGGTCGGCACGACCCGTACCTGATGGCCGGACTCGGTCAGGCGCCGCAGCAGCTCACAGGCCTTGTAGGCGGCGATCCCGGCCCCTACCCCGAGGATGATGCGCGCTGGCATGGTCCCTGCCAGGCGTCAGGAGATCAGGTCTCCGCCGTCTCCACGGCGGAGAGCAGCCGCTGCCGGATCTCGCGCAGCGCGATCGACAGGGGCTTCTCCTGCACACGGGTCTCGACCAGTGGCCCCACGTACTCCAGCAGGCCCTCGCCGAGCTGGGCGTAGTAGGCGTTGATCTGCCGCGCCCGCTTGGCCGCCATGATGACGAGACGGTACTTGCTGTCGACCACTTCGAGCAGGTCGTCGATCGGCGGATTGGTGATGCCCTCCGCAGCGGTGTTCCCTGCCACCCTGTGCCTTTCGTCAATAAGTGTCGTGGGCCGGTTTCAGGCCGTCATCAAGGTTACCAGCTGCCCGCACACGTCATCGACGGACGTGTTGACCAGCGTGATGTCGAACTCACGCCCGGCCTCGATCTCGCGGGCGGCCAGCTCCAGCCGCCGGGCGATCACCTCGGGCGGCTCGGTGCCCCGGCCGGTGAGCCGCCGTACCAGCTCATCCCAGGAGGGAGGGGCCAGGAAGACCAGGAGTGCGTCGGGAACTGCCCGGCGCACCTGCCTGGCCCCCGCGATGTCGATCTCCAGCAGGACCGGGACACCTGCCGCGATCCGCTGCTCGGCCGGCGCCCGCGGGGTCCCGTACCGGTAGCCCGCGAACCCGGCCCATTCCAGCAGCTCGCCGCTGGCGACCATGGCGTCGAACGCCTCGTCGCTGACGAAGCTGTATTCGCGGCCGTCCACCTCACCCGGCCGGGGCGACCGGGTGGTAACCGAGACCGAGAGCCAGATATCTGGGCGCGTCTTCCGCAAGCCGGCCACGACGGTACTCTTGCCGACCCCAGAAGGGCCCGAAAGCACGGTCAGCCCGGCATCGCCGACGACCCCTTGGACAAGCGCGGTACCGCGTACGCGATGACCGGACGAATCGGTAATGGAACCGTGTCCCCCGCGCCCGCCCCTGGGGTCGTCAGACTCAGTCAGCGAACTCGTTCTCCAGTGCTGAGCGCTGATTGGCACCCAGACCGCGAACACGCCGCGATTCCGCGATGCCAAGCCGCTCCATGATCTGCCGTGCCCGCACCTTGCCGACACCCGGCATGGCCTCAAGCAAGGCGGAGACCTTCATCTTGCCAACCGTGTCATCGGACTGACCCTGCTTCAGCACAGCCGGCAGTGTCGTTGATCCGCGCTTCAGGTTGTTCTTGACTTCTGCGCGGTCCTTCCGCGCCTTGGCAGCCTTCTCCAGGGCAGCCGCACGCTGATCGGGAGTGAGGGGAGGAAGTGCCACTCCAGTTCACCTCGGGTTTCGAATAGGAAAAGATGGGTCGGCAAGGGAAAGTAGCGAGTCCTGCTCTCCAAGGCAACGCGAACCCCCGTTTAATGCGTCATAAATTGGTTGATACTACTTTGTGAAAGCGTCCGAATACTGAGCGTAGTCAATCAGGGTCCGCTGCAGGTCGTGGCAGCCCCGGCGGAGAACAACGGGAAACCTCGCCCGCCCGGCCCCGCTGGGCCCCTGTGAAGCCCCTTTCCGGCCGCTGGCGCGGCCAAACGCGCACTGTCCCGCGGCAGGGCGGGGCTGAATCGCCGACTGTCACACAGGCAACATCTGCCTGTCCGGGAGGTGACGGCAGAGCGAACGAACGCCGGCTGAGCGCCAGCGGGGCGGGCGCCGGCCGGCCGGGGCGGCGCCCGCACCGTGATCACGGAAGACGGGGTGGGGGGAGGTGGCGGGGCGCCGGACGTGACCGGGACGGGCCGGATGTGACGGGTCAGCCGGATGTGACGGGTCAGCCGGATGTGACGGGTCAGCCGGATGTGAGGCTGAGGCGGCGCAGCGGCGCGGCGATCGCGGCCGCGGCGGCGCCGGGGTCGGAGGCGCCGGTGATGGGCCGCCCGATCACCAGCAGGTCGGCGCCGGCCCGCAGCGCCTCCTCGGGGGTGGCGGTGCGTGCCTGGTCGTCCGTCGAGCTCCCGGCCGGCCGCACGCCGGGCGTGATCAGGAGGATGTCCGGGCCGACTTCAGCCCGGACCGCGGCCACCTCCTGCGGCGAGCACACCAGCCCCCGCGCGCCGGAGGCCACCCCGAGCGCGGCGAGCCGGCGGACCGCGTCCGACATCGGCCCCAGCATCCCGATCCGGTCCAGGTCGGCCGGGCCGAGCGAGGTCAGCACGGTGACCGCGGCGACCATGGTGTCCGGGGCGCCCTCGACGGCGGCCCGGACCACCTCAGGGCCGCCGGTCGCATGCACGGTGAGCAGGTCCGGGCGCAGCCGAGCCACGGCCCGGGCGGCGCCGGTCACGGTGGCGGGGATGTCGTGCAGTTTCAGGTCCAGAAAGATCTTGACGCCGCTCGCCCCGCGGATGGAGGCCACCACTTCGGGCCCGTACCGCAGATACAGTTCCAGCCCGACCTTGACGGTGCTGACGTGCGGCGTGACCAGCCCCGCCCAGCGGGCGGCGGTCTCCAGGTCAGGTGCGTCGAGTGCGACGGCGATGGGCGCCGGCTGGGTCAAGACTCCTCCTCGGGGCGGTGACATCACGTTACAGGGCGCTTCCGGAGAGCTTGCGTCCTGGCGCGCGGCGCGGCTCGTGCGCCAGCCCGATCACGTCGGCCAGGCGCTCGATCCCCCGGCTCGCGAGCTCCTCGTCGAGCTCGCGGAGAATCCGGACGCACGCGGACGGGTCGTGGAAGGTGGCCGTCCCGACGCTGACCATAGCGGCGCCGGCCAGGATCATCTCAAACGCGTCCTGCCCGGTGAGCACCCCGCCCATGCCGATGATGGGCACGTCCGGCAGCGCCTCCCGCACCTGCCAGATGCACCGGACCGCGACCGGCCGGATCGCCGGGCCGGACAGGCCGCCGGTGGTCCCGGCCAGCGCCGGGCGCAGCGTCGTGGTGTCGATCGCCATCCCGAGCAGGGTGTTGATCATCGAGAGCCCGTCGGCGCCCGCCGACATGCAGGCCCGCGCGATCGCAACGATGTCGGTGACGTCGGGCGACAGCTTGGCAAAGACCGGGACGTCATAACGCAGCGTGCCGCGGACCGCCTCGATCACCGCGGACGCCGCCGCGGGGTCGCAGGCGAACACCTGGCCACGGTCCTCGACGTTCGGGCAGGAGATGTTGACCTCTACCGCGGTCACGCCGGAGGCGTC
>Ga0307372_10003993_pt1 | contig 23100 bp, 20 predicted proteins | sample OX1MG_FD_202533 | JGI IMG/M metagenome (GOLD analysis project Ga0307372, IMG submission 202533) | Soil microbial communities from Risofladan, Vaasa, Finland - OX-1 | ecosystem: Environmental > Terrestrial > Soil > Coastal area > Acid sulfate soil | place: Finland: Risofladan, Vaasa | collected...
GCTAGGGGGATTTTCTGCCTGATGGCGGCGAGGATCGCCGCGGATCAGGAGAGAGCATGACAAGATCGGCCGAGCGGAAGAGCCGTGCCCGCAAGGCCCAGCTCGAGGTAGAAGCGCGACCGTAACGCCGCTATGCGATGCCCTTCGGGCCTCCTTGACCGCCGCTGTGCGCGGTCGCTTTGGAGACCGCAGGTCGGGACGAAGAAGCGATCCCTCTCGGCCGAACAAAGACGCAGTTCTTAGACAGAAAAAACGCTCTGAACTGGCCGGCTATCTCGCCGCCATATGGCTTGGTTTTGCTCCGCCGTTGACACCTCAATAGGCCCCCGCAGCCGGCTTGCGGTCTCCGGCTTCGTGCCCCAGGGCGGCGGCTCAAGCATCTTGATGACCAGGCCGAGATCAACTGATTGGACCGGGATTGAGCCAAACACCGGGTTCGCATAGGTATTCAGCGTGTTGCGCCATTGATCGCGGTGCATGGTATTCTGCCACGCGGCTTTGCGCGCATCGATATACGCTGCGGCACACGCATTAGAGGTCATCGACCGCGCGGCTTCGAGCCGGGCAGCGTTGCGTTTAGCCCGGCGGGCATCGATCAGGTCGATACCGTCCACCCGCAACTTGCGGCGCTCCGCCGCCCGGATCCGCGCCTCAGCGAGAGAGATAGCATGGACCGATCCCAGCCCCATTTCCCGCGATCGGCCCTCAAGCGTATAGCGGTATATCCACGACCTGGCACCGCCCGCCGTGACAAGACCACCGGCGGGGAGCAACGTCGAGCAACTATTGATCTCGTAGATGACCTGCTCGGAGACATCGGCAAATGTCGCGTCAGGAACTTCCGATACGATCAAAAACGAGATGCCGCCCACAAGACTAAGATCATTCGTCAGTCGGCCGTCGTGTCCAAACTTGAGGACATAGCGATCCCATTCGTCCCGGGCTGGTCCCGGTAGGGTGAACCCGTCGACAAAGCAGACGGGCTGACAAAGCGCCGCCCTCGCAAAACCACCCCCCCAGAGCGACGGATAAGCCTTGTGAATGGTTTCGGGCTGCACCTCGAGGTTCTGGAAATCGCCGAAATCGCGCTTGAAGGCGACTATCTCGCCCATAAGGGCGCGGCGGATGAAGGCAAGCGCCTGGTCGGCGCGTGCACCCTCCTCCCTGGAAGGTAGCCCGAAGCGGATGAGTCTTTGGCTCGTGAAACGACCATCGCGGGCAAGCTCGGGGCGCCCCTCTGCAATCACGTCTCCGGCTTCGGTCTCCTCGGCAGACCCGAGTGAATCGTGGACAGGCATTGACAGCGCGCTGAACGCGACGTGAGGGGGATTGGCGTCGGCGCCGATCGCTGCCCCGACCGGAACCACCGTGGGAACAAGGTCTGAGATCGTTTTGCGACAAATGCGAGCGAGATAATCTACGTATCGGGCTCCCGAGCTAATCATATCGTTTTTTTTTGCATCTAAACCGCGTGCGATTATACCGCAGGATCGAACCAACAGTGACATCGCGCTCAGTGACCTGGATTTCATTTCCTCAAAAAAGAGGGAAACCGAGTGTCGCACGAACTCCAAGAACTTCTGCCGTGCATGCACGACCGGACGAAAGAACGTTGCCAATTCTTTTGCCAACGTCACCGTCGTCGAAGAGATTTTATTGACCAGCACTGCCTCGATCTTCTCGGCGGGCAATCTTTTCAGAAGCTTGGCCGTGTTTTCCACAGGCGAGCGTCCGGCCTCCGTAACCAGGAGTACTTTGTCGAGGGCGCCGAGTGTGGCCTCCAGGGCCGCGGTCTGGTCTGTCGAAGGAAAGTCCACCACAACGCAATCGAAATTGGCAGCCATTTGCCGTAGCGCCGTCAAAATCGAGTTTGAGGCATTCACCGGCGAGATCGGCGCCGTCGCACGCAGCAACACCACGTCAAGATTGCCGGGCTCCATATGAATGGCCGCGAGGCGCCGCGCCAACATGCGGTTTGGACCCGAGGTAGCTTCCAGTTCGTCTTCTTCAGGGAGTGACTTCTTCCAGTCCGCGTCGATGACGAGGACCTTTTGTCCGCTTTCGGCGAGAAGGTTCGCCAGGTGAGCGGCGACCGACGATGTCCCCGCGCCTGCGGTCGCCGCCGCCACGCCGACGGCAAACGGCCGGCGTTGGTTGTGTTGCAAGCGGACCGCGAGCCACGCAAGCGCCCGACAAAAATCCGTCGAGGCATTCAGATAGGATTGCTGTACCCCGTTGGTATCGGCCGTCCCGAAGATCCAGCCGTCCGGCTCAATCCTTGGAATGCCGGCGATGCAATCGAGGCCCGTCAGCTTTTCGAGCGCCTCGACGGTCTTTGGCGACCGGTCAAGGAAATCGCGTCGCAGCGAATGGACAAACCCCGCGAAAGCGGAGGCAACCGCGGCAATGCCGAACACGAAAATCAGTTTCGGCCAGCTTCGCCGCAATGGCGGCTCTGCCGCCGTCAATACCCGCATGCTGATCGGCGATATGTACGGCGTCGTTGCCGTCGTCGCCTGCCGGAGCAGGTTATTGTACGTCGCCCGGTAAACCTCCCGGCTTTCATCCGCTACAGCCGCTCGGGGCGCGGCCGCCGAGCCGGCGGTCGCGGGCGCTTTGCCCTCATCGGGGTTCAACGCCTTGGCGCGGGCGGCCGCAAGCCGCTTGCTGAGTTCGGCAACCGCCTCCTTACTGTCTTCCTGCCCCAGATTGTGACGCCAGGCGACATAGGAAGTGACGATCGCGTTGGCGATGCGAGCGGCGCGCTCCCGATCTCGGGAGGTGAACGCGACGGTTACGATATCTGTGGTGCCGACCCGACGAACCGACAGCTGACGCTCCACGTGTTTGAGCGTGGCATTGCGGAGGTTAGAACCGGCGCTGGGCGGTCCCTGGCCGAATTCGGCGTCTCCGAACAGGTTGTTGTGATTGACGACGGGATCGAGAATCTGTTCCGACTGCAACACCTCAATTTGTGTGTCAACGAATGTCGACGGGAGGGCGTCCGCTCGGCCGGCCACACTCTGGTTTGTCGCGTCGTAGAAGACCAGTGTGGAAGACGCCGTGTAGTAGGACGGCGCGACGACCATAAAGGCTATAGCCAGGCAAATGCCGAGGCCCAGCCAGATCAGCCAAAGCCGCCAATTCCTTTGGATGAAGGCAAATATGGCGCTGACGTCGAGCACATCGTCATCGTGGCGGTTGATTATCTCAACCGGCAGATATTGGCCGAGGACCATGGGAGGTTCAGATTGGCGCATGTTAGACCACATGATGATCGGATTGAATTTGATCGGGTAAGGCTTGCGTTACGGACAGTCGACGTAAGCGGTGGAGTGGCGATGTCATATCGTGATGCGAGTATGACTTCGCCTTTCCCTGGCTGAATCTAAGAAAAAAGGTGGCAGCGACCACTAAGATCAGTATTTCTTTTGCAATCATTCCCAACACCACCGCCATTGTCGGGTTGCCGATGTAAACAGAGCCCATGTAAGAAACCGAGATAAGGCACAATAGGCCAGCTGCCGCAAGCAAAGCCCATGCTCGCTCGTGGCCATAATTTAACATGTAAAGAGTGGACAGACAGGTATTGGCGTTCAGAATAAGCGGAAGGATCGCCATTGACCGAACGATCGAGATTGCAGGCGAAAACTGGGATCCGAAGAAAAGGATAATAAGCGGCGGTGCTATAAAGAACATTGCCACGCTGATCATGACGCCGCCGACAAGAGTCAGAAACGACCGCCTGATAAGCGAGATTCCTTTCGCCGGATCATGCGCTGCATAGTAGGCGACCCGAGGCAGCAAGGTATCGACGACCGCACGAAACCCGATGCGCGTGGCCGTGACAAATTTCTCGGCAACCGAAAATTGTCCTGCGGCGGCATAACCTGCGATGTGCTCGACCAGCGGCACCGGCAGAATCATCGATACCCGCTCGGCGAGCGTGAACTGGAAACCCCGCCACCCGTCGACCAGCTGATGTTTGATCCGACCAAACGTCAGCGATCTAAAGCCGCTCAGCCCCATCCAGTATAGAAACGGCAGGCACATGACGCCGCATACAAAGGGGACCGAAGATTGGATCGCGACCGCGAGATTTAATTGCGCTGGGGACCGCACCAGCGTGACGAAACAGACCAACGCGATAAGCCGCGAAGCGACGACCGGTATGGTCGCTTGCCACGGGCGCTCGATCCCAATGAACAGCCAGGCAGGAAAAGCGATTGCTCCGACCCCACCGAGCAGCAGGCACATGTAGAGCGACTTGGTGATCGGAAGGACCGGACCGGCGACCGCGAGGCCTACCACCGTTACGAGGACGAGCAACAGGCATCCCGCGGCGGACACTTCGGCCAGGAGCGCCGAAAGGACGGCGGGTTCGCTTCGTGCTGACGCGGCCGCACGTTGCGCCGTCCAATGGAACCCGTATCCGACTACTGTTACTATAAATTGTTCAATCGTCATTGCGTACGCGTAGACCCCGAAATCATGCGGTCCGAGGACGCGCCCTGCGTAAGGCAAAACCAGTAACGGTTGCAGTACCGTTGCTGCGTGCATCACCCCTACACTGATGGCTTGATTACGGAGCCTCATACCAAACCGCTCATTTCGACTATACGCATCACTGATATCCTTCCGAGGCTCAGCGGGTCTCGGACGAGCCCACGGGCAGATTTCCGCGGGCCCCTGGTTTCGAAACCGTTCATATCGAGGGTCGTAGGAGGTGGTCACACCAGCCGGCATTGTCGAGGTGCCGGGCATTCAGTTCGCGCAGTCGACCGAGCAGGCGACTCAGGCTTTCCCAGAGGCCCTGTTCTTCGATTTCCCACGAGTGGCCCCAGAGGTGAAACCACCCGCCGACTCGGCTGCAAACTTGGGCACATGCCGAGATGCGCTCAATAAAGTCGCCATCGCGCAAAAGCGCGGCGAGCACTGCCGATCGAGCCAAAGTGGGGCCGCCGCTGACATAGTTCCGCACGTAAACCCCATGCGGGTGCGAATAGAACTGAACAGTGGTGGGAACTGCGTATCGATCGGCTCCCGGATTGCTCGTCAAATTCTTTACGGTGCGGGCGTAACGGTAGCCCGCTCTTGCGACGGCGGCGCGCACCCTTCTGTTGTGATGCCCCCGTACATATGCAAATCCCTGGATTTCTCTGCCCAGCAAGTCTTCCAGGCAGTTCTTATTCGCCTCGATCTGTTCTGCTGCGACATGGGGAGGAAGTTGCGTGAGGCTTACATGGGATTGCGTGTGCCCCCCGATCTCAAACCGCTGCGCCAGCCAAGCAATCTCGTTTGGCTGCATAACGGGGCGGCCTTCAGAGTTATGGCTCGGGACGTAAAAAGTCCCCTGTATCCGATGACGATCGAGCAGTTCGGCCACGCGAAGGTCGGCAGGATGACCGTCGTCCCACGACGTCGTAATGGCCAGGAGTTCACGAGCCATTGGTCGATCTGTTGCTTGGCAGGCGGACGCGCATTCTGTGCCCGACCGTCGGCCGATACCGTTGGGTGACCTGCAACCGACCCTTTTTCCCGTTCAGAATCTCGGGAATCGCTGCACAGACGAATATGGAATTCGTGACCAGATATCTGAGCGCCAACCGGCGAGGCTCCTGCAGGAGCCGGTGTAGCCATTCTAACCCGATCCGACGGGCCCAGCCCGGTGCCCGCTTGAGCGTTCCGGCATGGAAATCGAAGGCCGCGCCAACCCCCAACATCACCGCATTCACGACGCCGCGGTGAGCTTTCAGCCATGCCTCTTGCTTCGGGCAGCCGAGCCCGACCCAGACGATCCGCGCGCCACACCGATTGATCGCTTCGACCACCTGCGCGTCTTCGGCGGATGACAATTCGTGAAACGGCGGAGAAAACATGCCAACGATCTTGATGCCGGGAAATTCGGCCAACAGCCGCTGCCGCAGTTGGTCCAGAACCTCGGGCGTCGACCCATAGAGGAACATCTCAGTGCCGAGCCGGGCCGCGCGCTCACAGCAGACCCACATCAGATCCGGGCCGCCGATCCGCGCCTGCCTGCTATATCCCCTGCGCCGCAGAAGCCACGCTACGGGCGATCCGTCGGGGGTAACCAGGTCCGCCGCTCTAATCGCCTCGGCATGCGCCGCCAACCGTCGGGCAGTGATCAGACTGTGGACGTTACAGGCACAGACGGTTCTGCTCCGTCGCTGATCCGCCCATTCGAAAATGCGATCGATCGCGTTCGACCACTCCACGACGTCGACGGCGACGTTGAATATCGGCTCACGAATGCGCTGGAGTACCGCAATTACCTGAGTCACTCGCCGAATCCCTATCCCTGCGACTTTGCTGCCGAGAAGAATCCCTGCCTGCTGACAAGAGAGAGGGGCCGAGAACCCCTCCGTCCGCGTGTGACGCGAACCCAGCAAGCTAGGAGGAAGGCCCCAAATGCCGCAATCGCCCTTCGGAGTGATGGGCCCGCAGAGGTCATGCTCCTTAGGGATTACTCAGCGGAATTTCCGCACGGGGCGCCAGGGACGTCCTTCCCCTGCCGCGGGCGCCGGAAGCAAGCAATCGCCCGATCAGAGCCGTATCGGACGGCGTGGTGCAAAGGCCGCGCGGGTAAAGGACCACCCGGCAGTCACGGACCGCAAATCCCAAATCAAGTTGCGCGGAGCGGCCAGGTTCTGGTAGCGGCAGTCCACAATCGAGTGCTTGTCATCGCCGGCGATTGTGCGCACGTAAAAGGACAATCCCCCAGAGCTGGGGGCAGGTCGACCGTCTCGCGGAGCATTGTAGCTGTCGCGCGTGCGGCATCGACGAAATGTGCACCCCGCACTCCGTGCCGCTCCTTGCGGGACAGCAGCAAAAGCGCCGTTTCCTTGCTGCACCGCATCAACGTCTTCAACCAAGCAATAAGAACTTCCCTCCAACATCACCCCATCACCTGTTGGGCTATTGTTGTAAGAAATCAATCCTTTCCTTATTATACAATAATCGGAATGAAAAACGGAAATATTGTCCTCAGTCCAGGAAACGTCGGTGTTTTCGGCAGAAAAATTTTCCAGCAGACTGTGTGGAGAGCGATTGAATTGCACGTTCTGACCCCTGGGTTCGGGGCCACGAGCATCGTGAAGTTCAAGGGTACTGAGGCGTACCCGCTCGCTGGCCACGATATAAACGTTAGCTGACCCGCGCGACGCCTTTACCCGAACAATCGTTGCTCCGTCGCATTTTTCCAACTGTATGTTGTTGCGATGGGCGTCAGGCGCCGGGCCTATCGCCGGAGCCCCGATATGATCGATCTCGAGCGCCTCCAAGCGCACTCCGATCGCCCCCTGCCCGAATATTCCATGACCACCCGCATGTCGGATGCGGCAGTTTCGGACGGTGACGTTCCGGTGGACAATGGTCAGCCCATCGCCAGAAGCCGACGTTATATCAAGGTTCTCGATAAACTGACCATCGGCGGCCGATCTGAGTGGTCCGCTCGGAATCAGAGGCGCGGCCCACGCGCCTACCGCTACGACAAGGTCCTTCGCTATCCCGGCGCTCTCAGAGCGCAAACCGATAACGCCCAGCACCGGGGCCAGCACAACACCGCGAGCAACCTCCCGACGATTCATCCGGTTATGCCATATGTGGGAGCCAGCTTCTGGTAAGTAATCGTGTGCTGCTGTGAGGGTAAATAACCTCGTGATCGATCCGTTAACCTTGATTTCGTCATCCTAAGACATCGCTGGTTTACGGTGGTATCGACCCATAATCATTAACCAACTTTACCGCATGGCGAAGAAAGTCGATGCCTCTCCGATGGATTACTACCGATGCTCAGATGACCGCCCCCTGCTTCCGCCGCATCCTGCCGGCATCGGAATCTGCGGAACAGATGATGAATGTCTGACAAAACTCAGGAATTTGACTTCATCGTGGTTGGCGCCGGTGCGGCGGGCTGCGTGTTGGCGCATCGCCTGGCAAGCTCGGGCGCACATACGGTGTGTCTTCTCGAAGCAGGACCGAAGGACCGGAGCCTGCTGCTCAGCGTTCCGGCGGGCGTGTACAAGGCGTCGTCGAGTTCGAAGTATACGTGGCTGTTTGAAACCGCCCCCGGACCCGGCATCGGAAATCGCTCCATACCGATGCCGCAGGGTAAGACGCTGGGCGGCTCCACGTCTATCAATGGAATGAATTACAACCGCGGCCATTCTTCGGACTTCGATGAATGGTCGCGACAGGGAAATCGGGGATGGAGTTACGCGGAAGTTTTACCATACTTCAAGAAGACGGAGCGCCGGATCGGGTCGTACGATCCGCGCTACCGCGGTGTCGACGGATTGCTGCCGGTCACCGACGGCGACTGGCGTAACCCGGTGTGCGACGCGTTTATCGAGGCGGCGCACACATTCGGGCTTCCTAAGGACATAGATTACAATGGGCCCCGCGAAGGCGCCGTCGGGTATTACCAGCGTTATATCAAGAATGGGTGGCGCGTCAGCGCGGCGCGCGCATTTCTGAGACCCATCGCAAAACGCCGGAACCTGGAGGTTTTGACGCGGGCCCAGGCAACCGCGATCGTGTTTGAAGGGAAAAGGGCCCGAGCGGTCCGCTATCTGCAAGGCTCCGGCGGCGCTGTCCGCGAGGTTAGAGCGCGGCGGGAAATTATCCTCTGCGCCGGCGCCGCCAATACTCCAAAGCTGATGCAGATCTCGGGGTTGGGTCCGGCCGACCTCGTCTCCGGGATCGGGGTGAGGGTCGTGCACCATCTGCCGGGTGTGGGTGGCAATCTGCAGGACCACTACATCGTTCACCTCGTGGTGAGCGTGAAGGGTGGGTTTGCGATCGACACCCGGCCCCGCGCCCTGGTTGGCGAAATAGGAAAGTGGCTTTCGGGGCGCCCCAGCATCTTGGCGAACAGCCCCTCGCTCATTTACGCGTTTGCGAACTCGCGAGACTTCCGCTCGAAGCCGGATATCCAGGTTGACCTGGCGCTGGGAAACTATTCCAACGAGCTGCTGGAGAGGTTCCCGGTTCTTAAGGCGGGCGCGTACCAATTGCGCCCGAAGAGTACCGGGTTCGTGCGGGCGGTTTCCTCTGACCCCGCCGAGGCACCGATTATTCAGCCGAACTATCTGATGGCCGAGGAAGACCGGCAAGTGGTCGTCGCCAGCATAAGGACGCTGCGCCGGGTCTTTGCCGCCGCGGAGCTCGGGGGGCACATCGTTCGGGAAGAGTTGCCCGGCCCTACGGTATCAAGCGACGAGGAATTGCTGGATTTTGCGAGGGAATCGGGCCTGACGGCCTACCATCTGTCCGGCACATGCCGAATGGGACCCGAAAGCGATCCCGAAGCCGTTGTCGACGACCAGTTGCGCGTCCGCGGGGTCGAGGGGCTCCGCGTCGCCGACGCTTCGATAATGCCGACAGTCCCCTCTGCCAACACGTCCGCGGCCGTCTTCATGATCGCCGAAAAGGCGGCCGATCTGATCCTGGGGCACGCTCCTCCTGCGGCGATCCGTGTGGACGAGCCAAGTGAAAATTCGACCAACGACGTGTTCGCCCGAGAACCGGCGGTTGTCGAATAAAGCTCAGCAGCTTTAGCATCGGTCGTAAAATGACAATGGTAAAACCACGGATCCTTATCGCATCCGATTTCAATATCGGCGATCGGGCGCATTTCGCCCTTTCGCACGAGTTTTGCCGGATCATCGGGGAAGTCGATGACGCGGACCTGGTCTCTCCCGGTGTCGACAACTACATCCAGCGATACGTTGGATCTATTCTTCCTGCTCATGACAATCATAACGTTCAACGCGATTTCAATCGTCTGGTCAATGGAGTCCGGAAAGGTCTGGGCCTGAAAAATCGGCCAAGCATGCAGGCCGTCGATATCAAAGAAATGTACGACGTCTTTGTCTTTGTCGCATGGAGCCCGCAGAGCCTAGTCGAGCTTTCTCGGCTCAAAAATTGGCGGCAACATTGCAAAATCGCCGTCGTATATCTCTTCGAGCTGTGGTCGCGCACGCTGGAAGCCGATAGCCGTTATCTGAGGCTTCTCGATCAATTCGATCACGTATTTCTGCTGCACAGCGCCGCTGTCCCCCACCTTCCACGGTACACGGCCGCCCCGTGCTCGTTTCTCCCGACCGCAGTAGACTGCATGATCGCTGCTCCTTATCCGGATCAGCCTGCGCGCGTGATCGATGTCTACTCGATCGGCAATCGCGCACCGGCGCTTCACCGCCAGCTCATTACCATGGCACGGCATCGCGATTTCTTTTACGTCTACGATTCGCTTTCCAGTACCGATTCACGAGTAAAGGAATGGTCCGAGCATCGGCTGCTCTTGGCGAATACCATTAAGCGCTCACGTTATTTCATCGCCTTCAACCCGGCAACGCTCAGCAATCAAAAGGCGGCAAAGGTTTCGGGTGAACAGGTATTGCCGTCGCGATTGTTCGAAGGCGCAGCGGGAGGCGCCGTCATACTGGGAACCGCGCCGCAATGTGCGGAATTCGACCAGTACTTCGACTGGCCAGACGCGGTTATCGAGGTATCACCCGAAGCGCCCGACATCGCGGCCGTCATCGACGATCTCGATGCTCAGACGCACCGCATCGAAACAGTCCGACATACGAATGCCGTACAGTGTCTTTTGCGGCACGACTGGGTCTACCGGTGGGAAACGATCTTGTCCACCATCGGCATAGACCCACTGCCGCAGCTGCAGCAGCGCAAGGCGCGACTCGGCGAACTGGCGGATGCGGCTATGGCTGCGTCCCCGGGCGCACATGGCGGGCTGACGTCTCCGCGCAAAGGGGGGCAGCGATCCACCGCCAATCTGGGCTACCCCCGAAGGGCGAGTGCCGCAGAAGTAAATTGATGCTTCAATTCCCGAAGAACGTAAGTGACCAAACCCCCAGCCAACGCCCCAGGACGAATGTCTTCGTGAAATTCGATCAGGCACCAGGTCTATGACAAAACCTCGAATCAAAATGTCCGCGGATTTGTGCGATTTTCCTGACCGTTTCACGAACGAAGATGGCGACGGCGCGCCCGCATTGATTGAGGGTCGTATCTATCAGCGTCCCCGCCAAGCGGTTATTCTTGCCGGTGGGCGCGGCACGCGGATGCAGCCGATCACCAACGACCGGCCGAAACCGATGGTGCCGGTGCTCGGGCATCCCTTTCTCGAGTACCAGATCAGACAGCTCAAAAACCAGGGGTTTGAGCGCGTTCTGATCCTGCTCGGCTATCTGCCCGAGGTCGTGCAGGACTACTTCGGCGACGGGAGCAAATGGGGCATCGAGATAGAATACTCCGTGACTGCTCCGGACCAGCTTACCAGCAGTCGCGTTGCCGCAGCCCGACACCTGATCGACCGCTGTTTTCTACTCCTCTATTGCGACAATTATTGGCCGTTGCAGATGGACCGGCTGTGGGCGCGGTTTCGCGAGGCGAAAAAGCCTGGCTTGATCACCGTCTACAGCAACAAAGACGGCTATTCTCGCGGCAGCGTCGCGCTCGATGGCGAGGGGCACGTCCGGATATTCGATCGCCAGCGCCTTGCGACTGGGCTACAGGGCGTCGAGATCAGCTACGCCATCATCACGGATCTGTGCCTCGACCTTCTGCCGGATCATGATACGCTGTTCGAGGAAGCAATCTATACGCCGCTGGCCGCACAACGTCGCCTGGCCGCCTATCCGACCGATCACCGCTACTATAGCGTCGGCTCGCTTGAGCGATTACCCGTAACGGAAGCGTTCTTCCGCCGCGATCCGACAATAATCCTCGATCGCGACGGTGTTCTCAACTGCAAGCCCCCGCCTGCCCAATACGTGCGTCAATGGGACGAATGGGAATGGTGTCCGGGCGCCCTCGAAGCGCTGCGGCTGCTGAGGCAAGGCGGCTACCGTACGGTGATCGCGTCGAACCAGCCCGGAGTGGGCCGCGGTTTGATGACAAACGACGATCTCGACACGATTCACCAATACATGAAAAAGGAGGCGGCGCAGGCGGGCGGCCGTATCGATGCAGTCTATTGCTGCACCCACGGTTGGCACGACGACTGCGAATGCCGGAAGCCGCGAGCGGGCCTGCTTTATCAAGCCCAACGAGACCTTCATTTGGATCTTACGCGAACACCCTATGTCGGCGACGACGAGCGAGACGAGCAGGCCGCGGTCGCCGCCGGCTGCCCGTTCCTGCGCGTCCACGACAAGCAGTCACTTCTTGATATCTCCCGCCAGCTCGTCGAGATGAAAGGCTCCCCCATTTATGCTTAACAATCGACGCATCCTGATCACCGGCAATCTTGGCTATATCGGATCCGTCATGGCTCCTTGGTTTCGCAACCAGGGATATGATGTGGTCGGCCTTGATACGGGATATTTCAGCGGCTGCAGCCTGATCGCCGGCGATGACAGCCTCCCGACAATCCAGAAGGACCTGCGGGAAATCGAACGACAGGATCTCGCCGGGTTTGGCGCAGTGATTCATTTGGCCGCGCTGAGCAATGATCCGATAGGCAATCTGAATGCCGATTGGACGCGCGAGATCAACGGCCAAGGAACGATCCGCCTCGCAAACCTCGCAAAGGGTGCGGGGATCGAACGCTTTCTGTTTTCGTCATCCTGCATCATGTACGGCATGTCGGAAGCCGCTGTGGTCGACGAGACGGCACCGCTCGACCCGCAGACCGAGTACGCCCGGTCCAAGGTCGACGCGGAAGTCGCGCTGGGCCTTCTCGCCGACGACAGTTTCTCACCCACCTTCTGCCGCAATGGCACGGTCTACGGCGCCTCGCCCCGTATGCGGTTCGATACGGTGCTCAATAACCTGATGGGCAGCGCCTTTACGACCGGACGCGTCATCATCCACAGCGATGGTACGCCGTGGCGACCGGTGGTCCATGTCCAGGATGTCGCGCGGGCATTCCAGGCGGTCTTGGAGGCCCCTCGGGATCTCGTTCACAACCAGGCATTCAATACGGGATGCGATGAACTGAACCACCAAATCCGAGAGCTCGGAGAGATCGTTGCTGACACGGTTCCGGGTTGCGAGGTTCAGATCATCCCCCAGCCCGGCGCCGATCAGCGGACGTATAAGGCGAGCTTTGCGAAATTCAAACAGACATTCCCGGACTTCGAGTTCCGGTGGAACGCACCGAAAGGCGCGGAGGAGCTGTATACCTCGTTCCAACGGATCGGGCTCACGGGTCGCGAATTCCAGGACAAGCGGTTTACGCGGCTCAACTGGCTGCAACACCTGCTCGGGACGCGAATGGTGGATGACTCGCTGCGCTGGGTCGCGCCTCGCGCCCGGGTCGCGTGAGCCCGACAGCGCCAGCCGACCTGAACCCAACCCAAGGGGCCAGATCGATGAGCAATAACATTGTGGTCACGCGAACGCCGCTCCGCGTCAGCTTTGCCGGCGGCGGCACCGATCTGCCTGAGTTTTACAAGGTGGAAGAAGGCGCCGTCTTGAGTACTGCCGTCGACAAGTACGTCTACGTGACCGTAAAGCGCCACAGCGAGGTTTTCGACGAACCGATCCGGATCAACTATTCGCGTACCGAGCAGGTCAGGCGGGTCGACCAGATCGAAAATAACATCGCCCGTGAATGCCTCAAACTGATGGATATCGAGCCACCGATCTTCATCAGCACCGTCGCCGATATGCCGGCCTCGACCGGCATGGGCGGATCGAGCGCTTTTGCCGTGGGCCTGCTTCACGCGCTGCATGCGTTTCGCGGTGAGCGGGTTACTGCCTGTCAACTGGCGGAGGAGGCGTGTTTCATCGAGATGGAAGTGCTCAAGGAACCCATTGGCAAGCAAGACCAGTACGCCGCGGCCTTCGGGGGCTTGAACCTTCTTCGCTTCGGTCAAGACGGCGGCGTTTCGGTCGAGCCGCAGCGCCTGGTGAACGGATCCGTCGACGAGCTCTTCAACAATATCATGATGTTCTGGACAGGACATCAGCGCCCGGCGGCGTCGGTGCTCACCGAGCAGAAGAGCGGCACGCCGCGGAACTTCCACGTGCTGCGAGAGATGCGCGATGAAGCGTACTACCTCCGCAATCTGTGTATCGGTCATAGCATCGATCTCGAAAGGCTCGGGACCACACTCGATCGCGGCTGGGAACTGAAACGCCGGCTCGCGTCGAAAATCACGACGTCGGAGATCGATTGTCATTACGCGCACGCCATGGAGGCTGGGGCCGAAGGCGGGAAGCTTTGCGGCGCCGGCGGCGGCGGGTTCCTGATGTTTATCGTAAAGCCGGAAAGGCAGGAAGCGGTACGCCAGGCATTATCGGACCTGAAGTGGGTGCCGATCCGCTACGAAGTGCACGGCTCGCGCGTGTTGTATCCGTCTGCGTGAGCGGGAGAGTTTTGATGATATTCTCGGAAACGGCCATAAAAGACGCTTACATCGTAGAGCTGGAAAAGCGGGCCGATAGCCGCGGCTTTTTCGCCCGCGGGTGGTGTCAGAAAGAGTTCGTGGATCACGGTCTTCCCGGGCAGCTGGCCCAGATGAATATTTCTTTCAATCGCCACAAGCATACCTTGCGCGGTTTCCATTACCAGGTCGCCCCTTACGAGGAAGACAAGCTCCTGCGCTGCGTGCGGGGGGCGGTCTATGACGTTTTGCTGGATTTGCGGCCGAACTCGCCCAGTTTCATGACCCACATCGCGCTAGAGCTGAGCGGCACGAACTATCGCTCTCTCCTCGTTCCGAAGGGGTGCGCCAACGCATTCCTGACTCTGACGGACGAGACGGAAGTCACCTATCTGGTCTCGGAATTCTATACGCCAACGGCGGAGCGCGGCATACGCTGGAACGATCCCGCCTTTGCCGTCGACTGGCCGTACCAACCGGCCGTCATCTCGGACAAAGACCGTAGCTGGGCCGACTTTGTCGCCGAGCCCGCGCGCCAACTCGCAACCGCAGAACACGAGTAAGAGACCATGTTCATCGTCGACAAAGAGCTCGAGCGGCTCCAGAGAGCAGGCACGCCGATCCGCGTCGGAATGGTCGGCGCCGGTTTCATGGCTCGCGGCATCGCCCGCCAGATCCTTCATTATACGAAAGGAATGCGGCTGGTCGCGGTGGCGAATCGAAATGTCGATAACGCCCGTAGCGTCTATGCGGAATCGGGAGAGATCGAGGTTAATGAGGTCGCTTCGGTTTCCGAGTTGGAGGACAGCATCGCCAAGGGTCGCTACGCCGTAACCGACGACCCGATGCTGCTTTGCGAGGCCGAGCGGATTGACGTCATCCTCGAAGTCACGGGCACGATCGACTATGCCGTTCGCGTGGTGATGCGGGCCATCGCGCGCCACAAACACGTCGTTATGATGAATGCGGAATTGGACGGCACACTCGGCCCCATCCTCAAGGTCTATGCCGATCGTCAGGGCGTCGTCTTCACCAACACGGAGGGAGATCAGCCCGGCGTCATCATGAATCTATACCGCTGGGTCAAAGGTTTGGGCGTCAAGCCCGTGTTGTGCGGCAATATCAAAGGGCTGCACGACCCCTACCGCAATCCGACAACCCAGGAGGGATTTGCGCGGAAATGGGGCATGAAAGCGCCCATGGTCACGTCATTTGCGGACGGCACGAAGATCTCTTTCGAGAATGCTATCGTCGCCAACGCGACAGGCATGGCGGTCGCAAAGCGCGGCATGCATGGCCCCGTTGTTCCGACAGGTACGCCGATCCAAGAGGCGGTCGGCTGGTATCCGCTCGACGACATGTTCGCCGGAAACGGGATTGTCGACTATTGCGTGGGCGCGATGCCTAATCCCGGCATTTTCGTGCTCGGGACGACCGACGATCGCATCGAGCAGCATTACCTGTCGCTCTATAAGATGGGTCCCGGGCCGCTTTACTGCTTCTACTGGCCTTACCATCTCTGTCATTTCGAAGTTCCGTTTACCATCGCCCGCGCGGCGATTTTCGGCGATGGCACGATTTCGCCGCTCGATGGCCCTTGCGTCGATGTGATCGCTGCCGCCAAGAGAGATCTGAAAGCCGGCGAGGTGCTGGACGGTCTCGGTCACTACATGACCTATGGGCTGTGCGAGAACGCGCGTACCACCCACGAGCTGCGTCTGCTGCCGATGGGCCTCGCCGAAGGCTGCCGGCTGCGCCGCGACATATCAAAGGACGATGTGATCGGCTACGACGATGTCGAGCTGCCTGCCGGTCGGCCCTGCGACGAATTGAGACTGGAACAGGACCTGCGCTTTTTCGGGCGTGCCGCCGCGCTGCCGACGGCGGTCGCTTAACAATCCCGCCCTGGCAGCACCGCGTAGCGTTGAGGGTAGCTCGACCGGGGAAGGCCGCTGGGTCATCCCCTTCGGCAGGGATTTTCCGGTCTCTCGTGAGCTCGGCCAGGCGAGAAAGGCGAACCGGCTCAAGGGCCGCGATGTCTTCTCTACGCGAAGGGGTGCCGCACCTGACATGCGGCCAACCCTCTCGAAGGAGTGCCCCGAAATAGCTGCTCGTTCACCATCAGCGTCAATTGTTATTGGCAGGCTCTGCTCCTTATAAGGGAACTGACGCGTGATCTCTTTCTCTGGCTGTGCGCCCAGCGGTGCCAAACATCGCAGCAAAGGTGATGCCATGACCCGCATTTGCCCATTCGCTACATTAGGAGCGCGCTGTAGATTTGCTGCAGCGCTGTTGATTTGTCTTGGCGTGTTCTCGGCGCCCGCCGCGGCAGAATACCTTCTTCACCCGGGAGATACGCTCGAGATTTCCGTCGCTGGGACTGGCCTGAAACAAAAGGCGGTCATTGGGATCGATGGAGAGATCAGCCTGCCGCTCTATGGGCAGCTCAACGTGGGAGGACTTCCGGTCTCGGTCGCAAAAGAGAAGGTCGTCCGTGCCGTCTCGAATAGGGTGTATCCGCAGATGGGCGCCGGCGGACGGGATGTACCTTCTTTGATTTTGCCGGAAGACGTTGTCGTTACCGTCGCGGAATACCGCCCGATCTATATCAGCGGCGATGTGGCCAAGCCCGGGGAATATGCATTCAGGGCGGGAATGACGGCCCAGCAAGCCGTCGCGTTGGCCGGCGGTGTCGGAAACGGATCGGCGGCGACCAACCCCTATCTCGAAGAAGTTGACCTGCACGCGGAGCGCGAGGCGCTGTCAACCGATCTTGCCAACAAACAGGCCCTTTCATGGCGCCTTCATAGCCAACTCGCGCAGCCGAACGGGGGGCCCGCCTCGGCTCGCGGCGCCCCAGGCTCCGGCAATCACCACTTCCTGCAGACAGAGAGCCAGCAATATCAGGCGAGCTATGCGGAACACCGGGAAGATCAAAAGTTTCTTGGAGATGCCATCGCCAAAATCAATCAGCAGTTGCGTGCGCTTGCGGACAGCCAAAAAAGGCTCGAGGGTGGCTACAAAGCCGACCTCGCCGATTACGAACGCGTCAGACAGCTTTACGCAAAGGGGCTGGCGACGATCGTGCGGTTATCCGAGGCTCGCCGGGTCGCCCTGGCCTCTTCGGATCAGATACTGCAGATCAACGTGCAAATTACGAATGCGGAGCAGCAGCGTGATGATTACACGCGCAAGCTGGGCAAGTTGAGCAGTCAGAGTCGGATTGACGACCTCAAGGAGCTCCAAGCCACCGATTTGCGGATTGCCGAGATCAACGCTCGGGTGAGGGGTATCGACGAAAAGCTTTCGTACATCAGCCGCATGAAAGCCCGGTCCGCAGACGGGACGAGCTTCCACCCAACGATCATCGTAACGCGCACCAACGACAAGAAGACCGTACAGCTCAATGCCTCCGGCAGCTCCGTGCAGCTCGAGCCAGGCGACGTTGTGAACGTAAGCATGCCGCAGGTGAGATCTTCGACAGTATTATCGTCGTCGGAAAACGTGCTGACACCGACCGTCAAGCCGGTCGCTAGGTAATAACGATGCCGGACTCTTTATCTCTATATCCTTGCTACCCCTTCACACGGCAGGAGATATGAAGAAATGCGGGTCTTGCTGGCGCATAATTTTTATAAAATCTCCGGTGGCGAAGACATCGTTGTTCGGGATGAGCTCGCCAACCTTAAGCAGAACGGGATAGATGCGAGATTTTTTTCGGTCGACAATGACCATATAAACGGCTTCTTGGAAAAAGCAACTTCGGCCGTCAACGTCGTCTATAATTTGCGTTCTCGCAGGACATTCAGAAAAATATTGGATGATGTGAGACCAGACGTGGTTCACATTCATAATTTTTTCCCTACGCTCAGCCCGTCAATTTTCGACGCATGCCGTGCAGCGAGGGTGCCCGCCGTCATGACGTTGCACAACTTTAGGCTATTGTCGCCCGGCGGGTTGCTATATCCGGATCACGCGGACCACGATCTTAAGGGACCGTGCTGGTGGACAGTGCCGAAGAAGGTCTATCGGAATTCTGCGATCGGCACTCTAGCCGTGGCTGCGATGATCGAATTCCACAAAAAAGCCGGCACATGGTTCAAAAAGGTTGATCGCTTCATCGCCTTGAGCACCTGGGCCAAGGCTATGTTTGTGGCGGGTGGTCTTCCTGCCGATCGGATTGTGGTCAAACCCAATTTTGTTGCGCCACCCGAGGCCTCGGACATCGGAATGCGGCGCGGTGCTTTATTCGTCGGACGCCTCGACGAGCAAAAAGGTATCCATGTCCTGCTCCGTGCGTGGGAGGGGACCGATTACCCATTGACGATTATCGGAGATGGGCCTCTTGCCAACCTTGTGCAGGAAAGCGCACAGAACGGGATCATTTATCGAGGACGACAACCTCGCGATGTTGTGCAACAGGAGATGCGGCGGGCGAAGTTTTTGGTTCTCCCGTCGCTTGGTTCCGAGATGCTGCCGGTGACCGTGCTCGAGGCTTTTGCGAACCGGCTGCCCGTGATCTGCAGTGATCTTCCGGCGCTTTCCGATCTTGTTAAAACCGGGGTCACGGGCCTGACATTTGCTTCGGGTGATGCGGCGGCGCTCTCACGGCAAGCACAATGGGCGGCTTCAAACGATCGGCTGATGGGCGAGATGGCTCGCCGCGCTGCCAGCGACTACGAGACGCGCTACACACCCGAGGCCCATTTTGCCCGCATCATGGAAATCTACGCGGATGCAATTGGGGTGTTCGCCGCCAGATGATCTTCCGGTGTCGCCATCGTGCCCGGAGTGAGCGGGCGGCAAGAGGTGAAGTAAGACTACTGCCGCGGCTTGAGCCGCCGCTTTCTGCCGTTGCCGGAGCGGGGGTTCCCCAAGCTGCGAGGCCAGGTGATCGGACCGACTAACGTTGCGGTCGCCAGACCAAGACCAAGGCCATGTCGCGCATCATGGCGACCAATGGAGATATTCCCAGCGTCCACAGTGGAGCCGAACCGAGCACCATCCGCCCCGTCGTCGTGCTTGTATCGACGGGCGTATCGAGGATCCGAAGCCCGGCACCTTTGCTACCCAACCTCTGAATCAATGCCAGCACACCGCGCGTCGAGGGCGCAACCCGGTAGGATTTTGTGATCACGATCACGTCACCCGCTTGGGCCAGTTGTATCGCGCGTTCGAGCATCGGTTTAGCGCGACGAATACCCACCTTGTCGCAAAAAATTTGCCGAGCGCCGGCCGCTCCTAGTCGCCGCCGTTGTCGCGCCAAACTCGCTCCTGGTCTGATCAGACCGGCTCGGCAATATCCGATGATCATGGCGGTTTGGGTTCCTCTTGTTGCTGCCTTCCCTGCCGCAGCAGCCGAGCAATATGTGTTCGCAAGGAAAACGCGCGAATTATAAGCAAGGGAGACCCGCTCCGTTCAATCCGGTAAGGCGGGGTAACCCTAAGAGGCGATCCAAGAAGAAGGGAATCATGCTGGGATCAGTGCAGCGCAAGCGTCCGAGCCAGCCCGGTGGCGAGGTCGGTCGCGGCCGAAAACTCCAGGATTTCGCTCGCTTTCGCGGGGTCGCCGACCGAGTGGCGGATGTCGGTTTGACGCGGCGATGCGTGATCGACCTCTGCCTCGGCGCCCAGTAGGCCGCCGATCGCGAGCGCCAGATCGCCGATTTGGGTCCCGAGGCCGGTACAGACATTAACGATGTCGGCATCAAGCGAGCATCGTTGCATCGCCGCCAGCAGAGCGCAGACGACGTCCTCGACATAAACGAAGTCCCGCGTCTGACAGCCATCCCCGTAGATGGTCACGGGCGCACCGCGCCGTAGCCGGTCGCAGAAAATCGAAATCACGCCGGAATAGGGCGAATTCGGATGCTGCCGTGGCCCGTAGACGTTAAAGAACCGCAGCCCGCAGGTCGGTACCTGATGAACACGGCTGGCGACATAGCCGTGAAGTTCGCAGCCCAGCTTGTCCGCCCCGTAAGCGGAGAGCGGCCGCGGCGTGACGCGTTCTGATATCGGCGTGTCGACCGGATTGCCGTAGACCGCCGCCGACGATGCGTAAACGACAGGAATGGGACAGCCGTACCGCGCCGGTCGCGCGGCGTCAAACACGGCAATGGTCCCGTCGAGATTCGTCCGGTGTGTCCCGAGCCAATCTGAATTGCAGCGCTCAACCGACGCGATTGCAGCAAGGTGGAAGCATCCGTCTACGCCCAGCAACGAGCGGGCCACAAGATCGCTATCCGCAACATCTCCAATGACGAGTTCGACATCTCGTGGACAATTTTCGATTGTTCCCGTCGAAAGATTGTCAAGTATACGTACACCATGACCTTGCAAATGTAACGCATCGACGAGATGCGATCCAATGAAACCACAGCCCCCTGTAACAAGATAGTGGCCCATCTTTCGCCGTCTCCCGAAAAAAGAAATGAAAAATCGTGTCAGTGTTTTTCTTACGCGTCAGGAGAAACCCGACTTGCTCGATATCTACAATGTAGCATAAATTTAGATAACACACAATCTTCCCCCCGGCCTTCTTATGGTTAGTGGAGTACTACGTCAGGATTACCCCATAAGAGGACGTATACGAATTGACCAATAGTTAAAAGGATCGTGACAGTGCGCATCCCCCACGTCCCGACGATCATCGTTGACCGAAATAGCATGTTCCGGAGTGGTTTGGCGCACGCGCTGGCGCACACCAGATTTACCGTGATAGGTGAATATTCGTCGATAGGCGACGTTACGGCTGGAACGATACCCTCAACGGATTGCATCTTGTTGATTGGATTGGACGATGAGATTCGACAATCAACAATAGATTTCCGCGAATTTCGAACAAGTGATGAATCACTACACGTGATAATTCTAGGAGAGCAAACCGACGAACAGGAACTTCAAGCTGTTATAAATTTCTGGGGAAAATGCTACATACTCAAGGACGACATTAACTCAGATAATCTTTTACAGTATTTGGAACTCGTGATGGCGGGTCAGATTATATTCACTCACGATTTAATGCGAATATTGTGGAGAGGATGGGCATCGCGCAGCGCGATCGCGGCGCCTCCGCAGGCCTGTCCCCCGGATACCGACTGGGAAGTTCAACGCCTGATCTCGCTCATGGGCGATGGGCAGTCGGCATGTCGGTTGTCCGAGCGGGAGACGGCTATCCTGATGCGCCTTATGCACGGCGCGTCAAACAAAAGCATTGCTCGTGAGCTCGATATCGCCGAAGCGACAGTCAAGGTGCACGTTAAGAGTGTTCTACGCAAAATTCGCGTTAAAAACCGCACCCAAGCTGCGACTTGGGCGTGGGCGCGCTGTTCTCAACAAGCCAACTCACCCGAGCCGGACGGCGGGATATCGGCGGGGTTCGGCCCGCAAATGGGTCGCGTTGCCAACGGAGTTTCGCACGACGATCCGGTGCAGCCACCAGTCGCCTCTGCGGTGCCCGTCCGGCCCGCGACTAACATCCCGGTCCCTAAAAACGAACAGGCGGTGCCGGTCAGTTTACCAGTCAGCGCTGCACGCCGCCTTCCGGCAGGGTTACCGGTGTGGCGCTCAGCTTCGATGCCAGCGTCGGCACTTCGATCGGATAGTCGGTCTGACAAATGAGCAGTGACAGTTACCTGCCGCGAGATCGATCCGAGCGACATTCCGGAGCCCGTCGAATTGCTGCTCATGGCATCTCCCGAGCGGCCACGGGTACATGCGAGCTGGCATGCTCCGCCGGGCTACCCCCAATTCGGTCATCTGCTGACCGCCTGCGCCGGGCTGGCCGGGTTAGTGCTGACCTGCTGTTCGACGGTCGCCGGCCTCCAAACGGAGTACCTCGCCGATCGGTTAGTCCGACAGCAACGGCAACGAAGCTGCTATTCCCCGTCCCGCAGGCCCTTGATAAGAACCGTTGTAGGTAAGCCGCATGACGAACTTGCTCCGCCGCCCGACATTTTACACCATCCAGAAGGGCGCCATTCGAGGCCAACTGCCGCAGGGCGGCTGCCGAGCAAAGCTGTCGAGGGGGAAAGATGGCGCGCAAGACCCTTGAGGACGCGGTGCTTCTATACGAAAGGGCGAGGCGATACCGTGAACTTGCCGCTCACGAAGACGATCCCGATCGAGCCGCCCTATTTTTAGAACTCGCAGAGGCATTGGAACGAGGAGCCGACCTAGCGATCTGTGAAAGGCAGCTCGGCCCCGATTGAGCGCACCAGCCCGGCGCACCGAGCCCGTAGGGGAGCGTATGGGAGGCTACCCTGTGGATCGAAACGCCTGCTGATGGCGAAATTCTGGTCCGTCATCGTCCGGGGAGGAGCGCATGTGTACGGCTCCGCGTATTCCCGAGACTTTAGAGGTCGACTTCTCAATACACTGAAATCGCTGGCGTCCCCAAGGGGATTCGAACCCCTGTTACCGCCGTGAAAGGGCGGTGTCCTAGGCCTCTAGACGATGGGGACCGGCCGGCCTGTGCGGCCAAGAGTCTAGCGGTAGGCGCGGGGGAAATCAACACATGCCGTGGCCGGGCGGAACGCATTTCGCGGCGCCATCCTGCGCACCTGGTCGGGCGCCGAGCTGCGGCCCCCCACGGGCCCCGGGGAAAATGCGGAATCGGTGTTCCGGATAGGGATGGCGTTCGTCAGGTTGATTTAAGCAAAAGCTCTGCTAGAGTGGATGAAAGCCCTGTGACAAAGGGCGTCATGGACGGGAGGAAGCAATG
>Ga0307372_10003996_pt1 | contig 23089 bp, 24 predicted proteins | sample OX1MG_FD_202533 | JGI IMG/M metagenome (GOLD analysis project Ga0307372, IMG submission 202533) | Soil microbial communities from Risofladan, Vaasa, Finland - OX-1 | ecosystem: Environmental > Terrestrial > Soil > Coastal area > Acid sulfate soil | place: Finland: Risofladan, Vaasa | collected...
GCGGCCGCCACCAGGACCGAGCCCGCAGCCAGGTCCCAGAGCGCCAGGCCGTGCGACTCGAAGATGGTGATGCCGGGCTCTGTAGGTGGCTGCCACTTGCCGGCCAGTACGGAGCCGAGCTCGACTGCTCGGTCCCACTCGAACTTGCCCGCTTCGTGCGCGGCGATCAGGTCGCCGCTCTCCAGTCGGGCTGCCGCCATCTGGTCGACGACCACGGTTTGCGCCCGCGCGACCACGTCGGGCGGTATTTCGGCCTTGTTGCGGAAGTTGGAGCCCGCGGCGACGACCATCGCGTGCGGCTCGACCCATGACGCCTCGATCACGGGCGTGGAGCTGGTAGTGATCGTCACCACGACGTCCGCGCCGCGAACGGCCTCCTCGGCGCTCGCCGAAGCCACGGTCTTGACCTCCAGCTGCTCGCCCTGCTCGCGGGCGAACGCCGAGCGCCGGTCGTAATCGCGGCTGAACACACGCAGCTCTTTGATATCGAGCACGCGCGACAGGGCGAGCGCCTGGGTCGAGGCCTGCCAGCCCGTCCCGATCACCCCCACCGTGGCCGGCCCTTTCGGCCCGAGCGCCCTCACCGCGACCGCGGTGGCCGCGCCGGTGCGATAGCTCCCCATGAAGTCCGCCTCGATCAGTGCCTGGAGGGTGCCGTCCAGGGCGAACATGACGACCAGGAACCGCACCTTGCCGTCGGCGACCGTGTAGGCCTTGAGGCCGGTGCACTTTCCGCCCGGAAAGGAGGCAAACATCACGTTGAGCAGGCCACCCGGCGCGAAGGCGCGCCGGCGGGGCTCGTTCTGGGCGGTCCCTTCCCCCAATTCTTTCATCGCAGCATCGACTGCGGAGATCACGTCGTCCATCTCGATGAGCTCCTGGACGTCGGCTTCGCGCAGGACCAAGGCCACGGCAGGGAGAATAGCGGCCCATGGGCACTGGAAGGTTGAATGTCGGCTTGATCGGGCTCGGCACGGTCGGCGCGCAGGTCGCGGGTCGCATGCTCTCATGGGGCCCCCAGCTGTCGCGCCGGGCAGGTATGGAGCTCAATCTCAGCCGCGTGCTCGTCCGCGATCTCAACAAGAAGCGGTCGATCGAGATCCCCTCCAGCCTCCTGACCACCCGGCCGGAAGACATCCTGGAGGACCCGGCGATCCAGGTCCTGGTCGAGGTCGCCGGCGGCGACGACCCCATGCACTCTTACCTCGAGCGCGCGATCCAGGCGGGCAAGCACGTCGTCACGGCCAACAAAGTGGTCATGGCCAAGCACGGCCCCGAGCTCCTCGACCAGGCGGCGGAACGAAACGTCGACGTCTATTTCGAAGCCGCGGTGGGCGGTGGCATCCCCTTGATCAGCACGTTCCGCACCGACCTCCAGGCCAACCGCATCGAACGTGTGTCCGCGGTCATCAACGGCACGACCAACTACGTCCTCGGCCGCATGGCCTCCGCCGGCATTCCGCTCTCGGAAGCAGTGGCCGAGGCCCAGGCGGCCGGGTACGCGGAAGCCGATCCGACCGACGACATCGGAGGGTTCGACGCCGCCTACAAGCTCGCCATCCTCGGCTCAATTGCTTACGAGATCAAGGTGAGACCCCACGAGATCTACCGCGAGGGGATCGAATCAATCGAGCCGGTCGACTTTCGCTATGCCCGTGAGCTTGGCTACGCCATCAAGCTGATTGCGCACACGCAGCGCCACCCGGGACGAGTCGAGGCTCGCGTACACCCGGCGCTCGTTCCGCTGGACCACCCGCTCGCCCGGGTCGAGGGCGCAGAGAACGCCGTCTTCGTGGAAGGCGACCTGGTCGGCCAGGTGCTGCTCGTCGGGCAGGGCGCCGGCGGCCGCCCCACGGCGTCCGCCGTCGTCGGCGACCTGATCGACCTCGCCCGCTCGATCCGCCGTGGAGTCCAGAGCCGCCCGTCGTTCAGCTTCGACGACCGCGTAGGAGTGGTTCCGATGGGCGAGGTGACCACCCGCGCCTACTACCGCATCCGGGTCGAGGACCGTCCCGGTGTCGTCGCCGCGATCGGCCACGTCTTTGCGGAAGAGGGAGTGAGCATCTCGAGCTTCATCCAGAAAGACGCATGGTCGCAGGACCAGACCGCGGAGCTGGTCGTGACCACGCATCCCGCCCAGGACGCAAGCCTGCAGAACGCGCGCGTCCGCATGGCGGGTCTCGAGACGGTCCGCGCGGTCTCGTCTTTCCTGCGCGTGTTTTAGGAGGCGATGGGAGTTGGGCGTCATTGCCCGCTATCGTGACCGCCTTCCGGTCGGTCCGGCCACGCCCGAGGTGGACCTCAACGAGGGCTCGACGCCCTTGGTGCCGAGCCGCAACATCGCCAGGGCACTCGGTCTGAAGAGCCTGTACTTCAAGTACGAAGGCCTGAATCCCACCGGCTCTTTCAAAGACCGCGGCATGGTGGTGGCGGTGGCTAAGGCGCTGGAGGCCGGCAGCCGCGTGTTCATGTGCGCCTCGACCGGCAACACGTCCGCGTCGATGGCGGCCTATGCCGCGCGGACCGGCGCCAGGGCGATCGTGGTGGTGCCATCCGGCGAGATCGCGCTCAACAAGCTTTCCCAGGCGCTGATGTACGGGGCCAAGGTGATCGCCTTGAAAGGGAATTTCGACTCGGCTCTCGAAACCGTCCGCGAGCTCACCAGCCACTACCCTGTGGCATTGATGAACTCGGTCAATCCCAACCGCATCCAGGGTCAGAAGACGGCGGCGTTCGAGGTGGTCGACGAGCTGGGCGACGCACCCGACTACCTGGTCCTGCCGGTCGGCAACGCGGGCAACATCACCGCGTACTGGAAGGGATTTCGCGAGTACCACGCGGCCGGTCGAGCCACCCGGCTGCCCCGCATGGTCGGCGCCCAGGCCGAGGGTGCGGCGCCCATCGTGAACGGCCACCCCGTCGCGCATCCCAAGACGGTCGCCTCGGCGATCCGCATCGGCAACCCGGCTTCGTGGGAGGGCGCGACCTCAGCCCGCGACGAGTCGGGCGGGATGATCGCCGCCGTCACCGACACCGAGATCTTATCCGCCCAGATCGCGCTGGCCAGCAGCGAGGGCCTGTTCGCCGAGCCCGCGTCGGCTGCGCCCCTCGCCCTGCTTTTCAGGCTCGTCCGCGACGGACGAATCGAGAAAGACTCCACGACGGTCGTGGTGCTCACGGGTTCGGGACTGAAGGACCCTGACGCCGCTCTGAAGAACGTAGAGCCGCCGATAGAGCTCGACGGCGACGCGCGCACACTAGCTAAGGTCTTGAAACTGTGAATCGGGAACCGCGCGCCTGATGCGCATCAAAGTCCCGGCTTCGATCGCCAACATCGGGCCAGGTTTCGACTGCATGGCGATGGCCATCGACCTGTGGCTCGAGGTCGAGGCCAACGAGGCGAGCCATCCCTCGTGGGACTACGAAGGCGAGGGCGCCGATTACCTGGCGGCGCATGACAACCCTTTCACGCGCCTGCGCATGAAAGGACGGGTCCGCAGCGAGATCCCGCTCGGCGTCGGGTTGGGCAGCAGCGCAGCCGCCCGGCTTGCGGCGTCCGCCCTGAGCAGCCCCTGGGACGTCAAGAGCCACGTCATCGACGCTGGGGCGGACGAGGGTCACCTCGACAACGTTGCGGCCTCGGCCTCGGGCGGCATCCGCATCGTTTCGGAAAAGATCGACGAGCGGCTACCGAACCCCGGTTGGGGCCTCGCCCTGTTCGTCTCCCACCAACCTTTGCCGACCGAGAAGGCGCGGGCGGTGCTCCCGGACTCGGTGCCGCTGGAGACGGCCACCTTCAATGCGGCGCGGACCGCGCTGCTGGTTCGCGCGATCATATCCAAGCGCCCGTCGCTGCTGGGCGAGGCCCTGCGCGACCGGTTGCACCAGCCGCACCGCCTGCATCTGTATCCGTGGACCGAGGAGATCATGCACGTCGCGGAGGCGGCCGGAGCTTACGGCGCAGCCATCTGTGGCGCGGGTCCCAGCATCTTCGCGTTCTGCGCTCCCTCGCAAGCGCCGCGCATCGCCCGGGCGATGGAGGAATCGAATCCGCTCCGAGGCCGAGGGGTGGTCACGCGAATCTCAGACAAGGGCATGTTCCGGACCCTGTGATCGTCCAGAAGTACGGCGGTACCTCGGTGGGGACCGCCGCCCGCATCCGGCGGGTGAGCCGCCGCATCGCCCAGACCGTCGAGCAGGGAAAGCAGGTGGTGGTGGTCGTCTCCGCGATGGGCCACACGACCGACCGGCTGATCGCCCTGGCGGAAAGCGTCAACCCCGACCCGCCGGCTCGCGAGCTCGACATGCTGGTCGCCAACGGCGAGACGATCACCGCGCCCCTGGTGGCCATGTGCCTGGAGGGAATGGGTGTTCCTGCGGTCTCGCTGTCGGGCCTGCAGGCCGGCGTCCGCACCAGCCCGCACCATTCCAGGGCGCGCATCCGGGACATCAAGCCGGACCGGATCCTCGAGGCGCTGGGCCAGGGCAAGGTGGCCGTCGTGGCCGGGTTCCAGGGCGTGACCGAAGACCTGGAGGTTACGACGCTAGGGCGCGGCGGGTCCGACACCACCGCGGTCGCGCTCGCCGCCGCGCTCAACGCCGAATCGTGCGAGATCTACACCGACGTCGACGGCATCTTCACCGCCGATCCGCGAGTCGTGAAGTCGGCGCGCAAGCTGACCCACATCCGGTACGACGAGATGCTCGAGCTGGCGGCGGTCGGAGCTCGGGTCATGCACCCGAGAGCCGTGGAGATCGGAGAGCTGTATGGCGTCCCCATCCACGTCCGATCTAGCTTCCATGGAGGCGTCGGTACCATGATCGTCGCCCAGGTGCCGATGGAAGAACGACAGCGAGTGCGTGGAATCGCGCAGGAGACCAACGTGGCGAAGATCACGGTGGTCGACGTGCCCGACCGCCCAGGCGTCGCGGCGGCGATCTTCGAGCCACTCGGCGCGGCCGGGATTTCGGTCGACGTCATCGTGCAGAACATCGGGCGTTCGGGCCACACCGACCTGACCTTCTCGGTCGCGGAGTCGGACTTGAAGGCGGCCGAGAAGCTGGTCAAAGCCGCGGCCAAGACCGTCAACGCGAAAAGGGTGGTGTCCGCGGGGGCCGTCGCCAAGCTCTCCATCGTCGGCACCGGGATGCTGGGCGCGCCCGGCATCGCGGGACGCATGTTCCGGGCCCTGGCCGACGCCGGCGTGAACATCGAGATGATCAGCACCTCGGAGATCCGCATCACGTGCCTGGTCGCGCGCGACCAGGTGGAAAAGGGCGTGCGAGTCCTCCACAAGGCATTCGAGCTGGACGTCGAGTAGTTGCCTGTCAATGTCGCGATCGTCGGGCCGTCAGGCGCCGGCAAGTCGACACTGTTCAATGCCCTGACCGCCGGCCGCGGAGCCGACGGGGTCGGGATGGTCGACATCCCTGACGAGCGGCTGGGCAGGCTGACATCAGCGGTCAACCCGGCGAAGACGACCGCTGCGCAGGTGCGCGTCGAGGACACGCCGCCCGGCAGCCGCGCGCAGCGCGTCGCGTTCGCCAGGCAGGCCGACGTGCTGGTCAAGGTCGCGCGCTGCTTCGGCCCCAACCCCGATCCGGCGGCAGAGCTCGAGGAGTTCGCCCTCGACCTCGTTCTCGCGGACCTGGCGTCGGTCGAGAAGAGGATCGAGGTCGTCGCGAAAGAGGCGCGCGCCGGGAAGAAGGACGCGCAGAGCGAGACCGATGTCCTGACCGCGGCCAAAGCCCATCTCGACGCTGGCAAGCAGCTGCGGACCATGACCATGGAGCCGGATCAGCGCGCGCTCCTGCTCGGAATCTTCCCCGTGACCATGAAGCCCGCCGTGTATGTCGCCAACGCAGCCGAAGGGCTCTTGCCAGGCGGGGGCGAGCCGGCCGCGAAGGTGGCGAAGCTGGCAGCCGCCGAGGGCGCTCCCTGGATCATCCTGTCCGCGCGGCTGGAGTCAGAGCTCGGCGAGCTCGAGCCATCAGAACAGGCCGAGATGCGCGCGGGCTACGGCATCGACGAGTCGGGACTCGGGCGGATTGCCCGGGCGGTGTGGGAGGCGGGTGGCCTGATCACCTATTTCACCGCCGGCGAGCCGGAGGTGAGAGCCTGGCCGTGCGAGCGCGACGCACCGGCGCCGATCGCGGCCTCCAAGATCCACACGGATTTCGAGAAGCATTTCATTCGCGCCGAGGTGACGTCGGTCGATGAGCTCGTAGCGGCTGGGTCGATGGACGCTTTGCGCGCGGCGGGGAAGCTTCGCGTGGAAGGACGCGACTACAGGGTCAAGGACGGCGACGTGGTTTTCTTCCGGATCGGCCGTTAGCGCCTCAGCTCACTGCTGGCCGAGGAAGAACTGATTCCACATCAGGGTGCCCAGCCACAGGAGCAGGGCGAGCGAAGCCAGCAGCAGAAACCATCTCATGCCATGTCTAACGAGGCTCCGCCTTGGTGACTTGCGATCCCCGCCGTGCTGCAGAATTCGCCTGTGGCCCAGCTCAAGTTCAGCCCGACCCACGTTTGGGTGAGGACCGAGGGCTCGGACGCCGTCCTCGGACTCAGCGAGTACCTGCAGGACCAGATGGGGGAGATCACCGCGCTGGATCTTCCAGACCTCGGCGACATGCTTCGCGCCGGCAAGGTGATGGGTCACGTCGAATCTGAAGACGCATCGTCGCCGATCGAGGCGCCGATCAGTGGTGAGGTGGTCGAGGTCAACGTAGAGGCGATCGCGAGCCCGGAGCTGATCAACAGCGACCCGTACGTGGTTGGATGGCTGCTTCGCGTGCGGGTCGAAGATCCCGCCGAGCTGGAGGACCTTATCAGCGAAGACGAGTACACGGAGCTGACGACCGAGGTCTGAGCCTAAGCCTGAATCCGCGGATCCCCGGTGGATCCAGGCTTAAGAGATTCCGAAGGACTGGCGTGTCTCGCGGCGCAGCAAGACGACGAGCACCGGGATCCCGACGAGGATGAGCGACCAGGCCGCGGCCACGATCACGGCCGCGATCCAGCCCCAGGGTCGGATCTTGCGCAGGCCGAAGTAGGCCGCCGCGTGGAGGGCCGCCGCGACGGCTTCGAATAGGAACACGGCCACCGACTCGTAGACGATCACACTCGAGATGTCCTGCTTGATGCCGGCGGTGATCAGCGCCTGGCGCAGCTGGTCGCGGCCGGCGGGCGCGGCGACGATGGCGGCGAACTGGGCGAGCTCGACCAGCCAGAACACCGCGCCGGCCGCAAAGACAAACGGCAGCCAGCGAAGCTGCGGGGCGGCCGGCGCGCGGGGCGTCGCGCGCTGAAAAGTCTGCGAGCCCGCGCCGGGCGGCGGTCGGAGAGCGGGGGCAGTCTCAAGGGGATCCCAGCGCTCGGCGCCGCACCGCGGGCAGAACCGATGCTCCTGGTCGAGGGCCTGACCGCAGTTGATGCAGTAGCTCGGAGTCACTCGAAACCGTTAAGGCCCTTGACAACAACTACATTCAGGGTTATAACTGCGCCCGGGACACAACATATCGTAGCCAACGTTTCACCCGTTGAGTCCCACGGCCCAACAGCAGGCAGGCGGACAACACCCCCAAGTCGCACCCCACGACTCAGAACAGGCTCCTCTAACCGCCTGCCTGTTTTTTCTCTCACAGCTGGGCAGATCCTTCCACATTTACCGCCTCGACTAGACTTGCTCGGTTATGAGCCGGAAGGGAAAGAAGAGGTCCAAGGGCAAATATCGCCCGCCGGTCAGGCCTCCCGGGCCGTTGACCCCTGGGATCGGTGCGCCTGCCGCGGGCGTGCAGGCAGCCACGCCGCAGAGGAGCGTCTCGCAGGCGCGAGTCGGAGGCGATCAGGCGCTGGTGCGGGCCGTCGAAATGTCTTTGGGCGCGCGCAACCAGATCGTGAAGGGCCGGGGAGGCCGGTACGTCGTCGAGTCGGCGGACCCGTCGATCCCGCTCGACCGCGTTCCATATTTCACCAGGGATCTCGTCCGTCTCGCAGTCGTCGGCGGGGCGATGGTGGTGCTGCTCGGGATCGGCTCGGTGACGGTCCCGCTGCTCTTCAAATAGCCCACTAAGAAATAGACACGTCGCGCTCCAATCTCTAAAGTTCGTTCCGCCATGTCTGTCAGGACCAGCGATTCGGGCCACAACGCCTTGAAGCAGACCATGCGGCGCCGCAAACTCAAGCACGACGACCACAAGCATGTCGTGAACGTCATTCATCACGACGAGGCGACGCTCGGCGAGCGCATCGCCGACAAGGCTGCCGCCGGCATCGGCTCGTGGACCTTCCTGATCATCCAGACCATCGCGGTCCTGTGTTGGCTCACGCTGAACGTGATCGGCCTCACCCATCACTGGGATCCGTTCCCCTTCATCCTCCTCAACCTGCTGTTCAGCGTCCAGGCCGCATACACCGGTCCAGTGCTTCTGCTCGCCGGCAACCGCCAGGCGCAGAAGGACCGCCTCACGCTCGAGCACGCGGCCGAGGAGGCCGACAAGGCGGACATCCAGAACGTCGAGATCCTGAAAGCGGTCGAGAAGAACACCGAGGTGACGATCCAGATTCTCAAGCACGTGGAGGCGCTGGTCCTAGACCACGTCAACGAGACCAAGGGCGTGACTCTCCCGCCCACGTAAACTCACACCCGTGTCCCGACGTCGAGGTCAGAAGTGAGAGTCATCCTCTTCACGGGCAAGGGCGGAGTCGGCAAAACCTCGGTCGCGGCGGCGACCGCGGTGCGCTGCGCGAAAGCCGGCTACAGGACGGTGATCATGAGCACCGACCCCGCGCATTCCCTCGGAGACTCCTTCGACGTCGAGCTCGGCTCAGACGCGACGAAGGTCGCGGACAACCTGTGGGCGCACGAGGTTTCGTCGCTTCACGAGATGCAGCGTCACTGGGTGAAGCTCCACGAGTACGCGGTCGAGGTCTTCGCCACGCAAGGCCTCGACGAGGTGGTCGCCGAGGAGGTCGCGAATCCGCCGGGGATGGATGAGATCGCCTCGCTGATGTGGATCAAGCACTACGCCCAGCGCGCCGAGCACGACGTCCTGGTCGTGGACTGCGCGCCGACCGGCGAGACCCTGCAGCTGCTCACGTTCCCCGACGCCGCCAAGTGGTGGCTGGACAAGATCTACCCGTGGCAGCGGCGCGCGATGCGCATCGCCCGCCCGGTCCTGCAGCCGATGATCGGGATGCCGCTGCCTTCAGACGAGATCTACGCGTCGCTCAAAGACCTGCTGCTCGACCTGGGCGGGATGCGCAAGGTGCTCACAGATCCCGGGACGACCTCGGTCCGCATCGTGCTCAACCTCGAGAAGATGGTGGTCAAAGAGGCCAAGCGGGCCTACACGTATCTCAGCCTCTTCGGATACGTGACGGACGCCGTGATCGTCAATCGCCTCCTGCCGGGCGAGCTGCACGACGAGCTCTTCCAGAAATGGCAGCGCATACACGAGCGTTACCGGGTCGAAGTCGAGCAGTCTTTCGCCGGGATACCCATCTTCAACGTGCCCCTGTTCGACCGCGAGGTGGTCGGCACGAGCATGCTTTCGCGGATGGCGGAGGCGGTGTACGGCGACCGGGATCCCGCCGAGCATTTCGCCATCTCCAACCCGCAGCGCATCGACAAGGATGGTTCGGATTACGTGCTCACGCTCAAAGTGCCATTCGCCGACCGATCGGCCATAGACCTAAGCCGCCACAACGGCGAGCTTTACGTCACGGTCGGAAACTACCGGCGCGAGATCTCGCTTCCCCGCGTGCTCGCTCAGCGCGACACCGCCGGCGCATCTGTCCAGGGCGGCGAGCTGAAGGTGCGGTTCGCGAAGAGGACCGAGAAGCAGGTGAAGGAATCGTGAGTCGCGACGGCGAGCGGATGATCGAGCTGGTCAACGAGCTCGGCTCGCGGATTGGGCACCTGGTGTCCGACATGGTCCCGCCCTCGGCCCAGGTGCACCTCCTGAACGCTCAGCGCGAGCTCATCACGGCGCTGATGCTCATCTACGAGCACCGGGTGACCGGGACGGCGGACGCGACCACGCGCTCGCGCACAGGCGCCTCGCCGGCTTCGAAGCGCCGTCGTGCCGCCAAGCGTGTCGGCAAGATACCCATCGATTGATGAAACTCGCCTGATTTGACCGCCTTCGTAACCTTCATCCTTTCCGCACTTCTGCTGGTGCCGGCATTCCTGATCGCGATCCCCGTGCACGAGATGGGCCATGCGGCAGCGGCTTACTTCCTCGGCGACCGCTCGGTCCGCTATTTCGGTTACTTCAAGCCGGATCCACGCCGGTTTCTCGATCCACTCGGCGTGATCGCGGTGTTCGTCGCGCTCGTCGGTTGGGGAAGGAGGGTGCCCGTCCAGCCCAACCGCATCCACACCACCGCGCAGCGCGTGATCCTGGAGCTTGGCGGACCGGCCGCCAACCTGCTGGTCGCCGTCGCGCTAGGCCTGTTGCTGCGCCTTTTGCTGCGCATGGGGTTGCCGCTCTCGTTCGACCTCTCGCCGGGGCTCCTCGCAGCGGCGATTTTCGTGATCGTGTTCCTCAACCTTTCGCTATTCGCCTTCCAGCTCCTGCCCGTTCCCGGCCTAGATGGCTGGAACGTGGTCGAGGCGATCTTCCGCGGCAGGAACCCGCGCTTCTTCTTCAATGTCAACGCGCGCCGGCAGCAGATCTGGATCGGTGCGGTCGTGGTGATCTTCCTGTTCCAGATCTTCCAGGGCGCCAATCTCCTTGGAGTGGTCATGACACCCTTCTACTACCCCGCGAGCCTAATCTCATTGGGTACATGCGTCGGTTACGGGATCCAGGGCTTCACCGGGCTTCATCCCTGCCCGCAGTAGGGACGCTGGTCAACGAGCCGGCCTACGCCGAGCTCGTCCGGCAGTTCGGGCGGGCCAGGGTGGTCGAGGCGATCCGCCGGCAGGTGGAGGCGGAACGCGGCGGCGAGCGCCGCGAGGACGCGGAGCGCGTTTCGATCGTCGCCGCCGGTTTGCGCAACGTGGTGGCGCCGAGGCTTCGCCGGGTGATCAACGCGAGCGGGGTGATCCTTCATACCAACCTCGGCCGGGCGCCGCTATCGCAGACGGCCGTCGATGCGCTCGCGGTGGCCGCCGGCTATAGCAACCTCGAGCTAGACCTGGCGACCGGACGGCGCGGGGAGCGCGCATCCCTCGTCACCGGTCTGCTCAGCGCGCTCTTCAAGTGCGATGCCGCGCTGGTGGTCAACAACAACGCGGCTGCCATCCTGCTCGCTCTGACCACGCTGTGCAAGGGCAAGGAGGTCATCGTCTCGCGCGGCCAGCAGGTGGAGATCGGCGGTTCGTTTCGAATGCCGGACGTGATGCGCCTGTCGGGCGCGCGCATGGTCGAGGTCGGGACAACTAATCGCACGCGCGCAGCTGACTACGACGGCGCTGTTACGCCTCGCACCGCCGCCCTGCTCAGGGTCCACACGTCCAACTTCCGGGTCACGGGCTTCACGGAGGCCGCGTCCCTGGCCCAGATGGCGGAGGTGGCGCAGCGCCACGGCCTGCTGCTCATCGACGACCTGGGCAGCGGCGCCGCCGAACCCGTGGGAGATGAGCCCACGGTCGGCGATTCGCTCGAGCACTGTGACGTGGTGACGTTCTCCGGGGACAAGCTGCTGGGCGGCCCGCAGGCGGGCATCGTGCTGGGGCAGGGCGAAGCCGGTGCCGCGGCGGTGAAGAAGATGTCGCGGCATGCGCTTGCTCGCGCGGTGCGGATCGACAAGCTCACGCTCGCGGCGCTCGAGGCGACGCTGCGGCAGCGCATCACCGGCAGGCTGGAGGAGATCCCGGTAGAGCGGATGCTGCGCCAATCGGCGCAGGACGTTCGCCGCCGGGCCGCGATGTGGTGCGTGAAGCTCGTGGAGCGCGGAGTTCGCGCGCGGTTGGTGGAAGGAGAGTCGGCCGTGGGCGGCGGCTCTCTGCCCGAGCACCCGCTCCCGACATTCCTGATCGCCCTCGACGGACCCGCATCGCGACTGGCGACGGCCTTGCGAGAGGGCGATCCACCGGTGATCGCCCGCATCGACAAAAATGCGTGCTGCATTGATCCGCGGACGGTGTTGAAGGGCGAGGACGAAACCCTGATCGACGCGGTGGAGGTGGCTTTCCGGACCGTCGCCGCCCGGTGAGCGGTGCGTTCGTGGTCGGCACGGCCGGCCACATCGACCACGGCAAGTCGACCCTGATCACCGCGATGACGGGAATCGACCCCGACCGCCTCGCGGAGGAGAAGCGCCGCGGCATGACCATCGACCTCGGTTTTGCGCACATGAGTCTGCCGAGCGGCCGCGAGATCGGCATCGTCGACGTGCCGGGGCACGCGCGGTTCATCCGCAACATGCTTGCCGGCGCTCACGGTCTCGACGCGGTCTTGCTCGTCGTCGCCGCCGACGAAGGCATCATGCCCCAGACCCGCGAACACCTCGAGATCGTCGACCTGCTCGACGTGAGGCGAGGGCTGGTGGTGCTCACGAAAGTCGACCTCGTGCAAGCCGACTGGCTCGAGCTGGTCAAAGCCGAGGTCACCGCGGCGCTAGAGAGGACGTCGCTCGAAGGCGCACCGATGCTCGGCGTCTCGTCGGTCACCGGCGAGGGCATGTCGGAGCTGCTGGCCGCGCTCGACCGACTGCTTGATGCCGCCGAAAGTCGCCCCGACATCGCCCGGCCGCGCCTGCCGATCGACCGCGTCTTCACCATGAGCGGCTTCGGCACCGTCGTCACCGGCACGCTGATCGACGGGTCGCTCAGCGTGGGGGACGAGCTCGAAGTCGTGCCGTCCGGTCGCATGGTCCGGGTGCGCGGCCTGCAGCGACACAACCGGAAAGCCGATACGGTCGAGCCTGGCAACCGTGTGGCGGCCAACCTGATCGGCGTGGAAAAGACCGAGCTGTCGCGGGGCGACGTCCTCAGCAGGCCCAGGACGATCCTGCCCACACGGCGCATCGACGCCACAGTCCGCGTGCTCGTTACGGCGCCGCAGCCGCTGCGCCACGGCGCCGACGTGCTCCTTCATACGGGCACGGTGGACGCCGGCTGCCGGGTGATCATGCTCGAAGGTGACGAGGTCCCGCCCGGCGGGCAGGGATTTGTTCAGCTGTACCTCGACAGGCCCATTGCGGCCGCCGCCGGGGACCGCTTCGTGCTGAGGGTTCCGAGCCCGTCGATGACCGTGGCGGGGGGAAGGTTCATCGACGTGGCGCCGCACAAGCACGCGCGACACGACTCGGCGGTGCGCGACTCGCTCCTCCGCCGAACCGCCGGCGACGTTCTGCAGGAGGAGCTGCGCAAGTACCCGCGAGGGGTGACGGTGTCGGCGCTGCTGAAGGCGACGCTGGCCGAGAACACCGAGATCGACCCGTTGAAGGCCAAGCGCCTGGGCGATTGGCTTTTCAGCGAGGAGGTCTGGGCCGCTGTCGTCACGCGCGCGACCCGCGAGCTCGACGCTTACCACCAGGCCCACCCCCTGCGACCAGGCATGGCGCGCGAGGAGCTGAGGAACCGCCTGGGCGTGCAGGCGGCATCCTACCCCTCGGTCGTGCGGGGCTTGGTCGACGAGGGGCGCGTGGTCGATCGCGATGGATGGCTGGCGTCACCCGCACATCGCGTTGAGCTCGAAACTGCGGACGGGCCGGCGGCCGAGCTGCTCCGCCTGATCGCGTTGGAGCCTTTCACCCCACCGTCGTTACCGGAGGCGATGCAGAAGAGTGGGGCGACTTCGGAGATGCTGCGCGCGCTGGCGCAGCGCGGCGACCTCGTAAAGGTGAGCGACGAAGTGGCTTTCAGCAGAGACGCTTACGCGGCGGCCATCGAACTGGTAAGGGAAATCGTCGTGGCCCAGGGTTCTGTGACGGTGGCGCAGCTGCGCGACCGGATGGGCGCAAGCCGCCGCCCGGTGCTGGCGCTGCTCGAGCATCTCGACGCCCAGCGCGTGACGCGCCGCGTCGGAGACGCCCGGACCCTACGGTAGAGTTCGTTCGGTGCGAATCGCAGAGATGCTGGTGCGGAGCCGGCCGAGCATCTCCTTCGAGTTCATGGCGCCTCGGGACGACGCCGAGGTGGAGGTCCTCGAGCGGACGGTCGCGACGCTGGCCGGCCATGCACCCGATTGGGTGTCGGTGACCTACCGCGCGCGTACGGGAGAGAAGACCCTCGACCTGGTCACGCGAATCAAGCGTCACTACCACATCGAGGCCATGGCCCACCTTACGTGCGCGAACACGCTCGAGCGCACTCGCCAGATCCTCAACTGGATGGAGCGCGAAGGGGTGGCCAACGTGCTCGCGCTTCGAGGCGACTCGCAGACGCCGGGCCAACCTTTTGTGGCGGCTGACCCGGAGCTCCAGCACGGCAGCGACTTGATCGCTCTCGTGCGGCGCAACGGCTACCGGTTCGGGATCGGCGCGGCGTGCAGCGCGGAGAAGCACCCTGAGAGCCCCGACCTCGAGCACGAGTTTCGTTACATGAAGCTCAAGGTGGAGTCCGGCGCCGACTTCCTGATCACGCAGCTCTTCTTCGACAACCGCCGCTACTTCGACCTGGTGGCGCGCGCCCGAACCGCCGGCATCGATGTCCCGATCGTTCCCGGATTGATGCCCGTGCCCAGTCGTCGCTCCCTGGGCGTGATGACGGCCATGTCGGGGGCGACGGTGCCGGACGCGCTGCAGCGCGACATCGACGAGGCCCCCGACGACGAAGCCATCCGCGCGATCGGGGTGAGCCACTGCATCGCCCAGTGCACCGAGCTGCTTGAAAACGGCGTGCCGGGCATTCACTTCTACACGTTCAACCGCGCGCGGGGCCCGATCGCGATCCTCGCCGCCCTCCGCGGCCGCCAGCTGCTCGCCTCCTGACCCGCCTCGTAATCGTCAGCGGGGCGCCGGGCGCTGGGAAGACCACGCTGGCCGCGTTCCTGGCGGCGGATCTGCATTTGCCTCTCCTCGCCAAGGACGACATCAACGAGGCGCTTCTCCGCACCATCGGCGCTGAGGACAGGGCTAATAGGACCAGAGCCGCCAAGATGGTGCGGTTCGTCCGAGCCTAGATCGCGCGAGCTGGGGAAAGCTTCCTATGGCGTGCTCTTTGCGGTGGCGAAACGCATTCTCGACGCCGACTTTGGCCTGGTTCTGGCGGGCAACTTCAGCCGCGGCATCTCGGAAACGGATTTGCTCGTCTTGACCGAGAGCCACGACTCAGTCTTGATTCACTGCCGCGCACAGACAGACGTCATCGCCGCGAGGCTGTCGTCCCATCGCAGAGATCGCCATGAAGGCCACTTCGACCGGGACGTCTTGCCGGATGTGCTCGCAGCGATCGAAGCAGGCTCATATGAACCGGTTGCGATTGGCTGTCCCTGGCTGGTGGTCGATACCAACGAAGGCTACGAACCGTCCCGTCAGCAAATAGTCGAGTTCTGCCGCTGATCATTCGGTCCAGCTTGCCGGTGCTCGTGGCGTGGCGCTCATAAGCCGGCGGTCTGCCTGGGCCACGCGGTTAACCTAGTCCAGCCATGTTGGCGGGAATCGACCTCGGTGGGACCCAGGTGCGCGTGGCGCTCGCGCGCTCGGACGGCAACCTGGTGGCGAGCGTCAAGACGAAGACGCCTCAGCTCGGCAGTCCGCAGGCCATGGTCGACTGGGCCGCGGCGGAGATCGACAAGCATCGTGGCCGCGAGAAGGTCCGGGCCATCACGATCGCCGCGCCCGGGCCGATCGACCTGGAACGCGGCGTGCTGGTCAACCCGCCGAACCTTCCGTGGCGCAACGTGCCGCTGGCGGCGATGCTCGGCCGCGCCACCGGCGCGAAGGTGCTGCTCGCCAATGACGCCGACATGGCCGGCCTGGGCGAGTTTCATCGAGGCGCCGGGCGCGGGACTCGGAACATGGTCTACATCACCTGGTCCACCGGTGTCGGCGGCGGCTTGATCATCGACGGCAAGCTGCATCGCGGAGCCCATGGGACCGCGGGCGAGATCGGCCACATGATCATCGACCCGAACGGCCCGCTGGACAACTGCGGCCAGCACGGGTGTCTCGAGGCGTTCATCGGCGGCGCCAACTTGGCCAAGGAGACCGGCCACACGGCGATCGAGCTGTTCACCGAGGCCGCTCGTGGCGACCGCCACGCCCGAATGGTCGTCGAGCGCGCCGCACGCTACATGGGCATGGCCCTGATCAGCCTCACCAACGCGATCGACCCGGAGATGTTCGTCATCGGCGGAGGCGTCTCACGCTCGTGGGCGCTGGTCGAGCCCACCATGGTCGAAACGCTGCATTCGTCCCCGTTCATCAAGCCGGCCCGCCGGCCGCGCGTGCGGCGTGCCCGGCTGGGCGACCGCGCCGGGCAGGTGGGCGCCGTGGAATGGGCGCGGATCAACCAGTAGAGGACGCCGAGGTCCTGCGGCTGCTGAAGCAGGCCGCCGCCGAGCAGGGCGTCAAGGCCTGGGTCGTCGGCGGGTATGTCCGCGACAAGCTGCTGGGCCGTCCGTACCCCAACCCGGACGTCGTGGTCGAGCAGGGCGACGCGCTGGCGCTGGCAACGAGGTTCGCGCGGTTGGCCGGCGCGCACCCGCCCATCACCTTCGAGCGCTACGGGACCGCCCAGGTGACGCTGCCCGGCCATCTGGTGGAGTTCGTGAGCGCGCGCGCGGAGTCGTACGCGTCGAATTCACGCAAGCCGGACGTGCGGCCGGCGAGTCTCGCAGAAGACCTTCGCAGGCGTGATTTCACCGTCAACACACTGCTGATGGACCTCGACGGGGGGATCGAGGACCCCATGGGCGGCCGGGCCGATCTCGAGGCGGGCGTGCTGCGGACGCCGGCCGACCCGCGTCGCACGTTCGACGACGACCCCCTCCGGATGCTGAGGGCGGTGCGGTTCGCAGCGGAGCTCGGGTTCGAGCTCGCGCCCGACCTCCTCCCGGCCATGCGCGACATGAAGGGCCGCCTTGCTCCTCCCGTGGTCTCGGTCGAGCGGGTGGCCGACGAGCTGCGCCGCATGATCGCCTCGGAGCGGCCAGCGCTCGCCCTCCAGCTGCTGGACGAGGGCGGCCTGCTGGAGGTCATTCTTCCCGAGCTCGCCGCCTGCAAGGGCGTGGTGCAGGGGGGCTTCCACACCCACGACGTCTTCGGTCACACGTTGCTGACCGTGCAGGGCACGTCCGCCGACCCGTTGCTGCGCCTGGCCGCGCTCTTTCACGACGTGGGCAAGCCGTCCACGGCGACACCGGACGGGGCGTTCACCGGCCACGAGGAAGTGGGGGCCGCGATGGCCCGATCGGCGCTAGGGCGCCTGCGCTTCTCGCAAAAGGAGATCGAGGTGGTGGCAGAGCTGGTGCAGCTCCACCTCAGGCCGGTCTACTACAGCTCGGAATGGTCGGACGGGGCCGTCCGCCGGCTGGCCCGCGACGCCGGCCCGCAGTTGCCCCGCCTGATGTCTTTGGCCCGCGCCGACGTTGCGGCGTCCGCCTACCCACAGCCAGAAAAGCTGGACGAGCTGCAATCACGGATCGACGACGTCCTGGCCGAGCAGCCCTCGCGTCTCGACCCGCTGGTGCTAGGCGAGGACGTGATGAGCATTCGCGGGATCGGCCCCGGGCCCGAAGTTGGGCGGATCAAGCGCCGTCTCGAGGAGCTCGTGATCGACGGCCAGGTTGCGCCAACCCGCGAGGCGGTCCTGGAGTACCTCGTCTCCCATCCAGGGCTCTGATCGCGGCCGGTCCGAGTTCGCCCGGCAGCCGCTATGCTGCGGTGTTGGGTGGAGTCCCTCCCCGAGCCTTGGGCGAGGCGGCGGGACGACGAGAGGTTGGGGTTACTTGGGAGGAGTGTGATGACCGACATCGCGGTTGAAACTGGACTTGCGCGTGCCAACGGCGGGTCCGAGCCACTGAGCGTGGAATCCAAGGCGACCGTGCTCGCCCGCGAGGACTCGCTCTCCGGAAAGCTCCAGGTGAGGGGCGGCGGCCAGGTGCTGGGAAACTTCAGCGGACGGATCGAGTGCGACGGCGACCTTCTCATCGGGCCGGAGGCGCACGTGGAGGCCGACATTCACAGCGCGCGGGTCACGATAGCCGGGTTTGTTCGCGGCAACGTCGTCGCCCTGAACCGGCTCAAGATCACCAGCACAGGCCGGCTCGAGGGCGATGCCCGCGTCGGCGCCCTGATCGTGCAGGAGGGCGGCGTCCATCACGGCGTGATCCGCGTCCACCCGGAGGGGGTGCCGGAGTCGGCTCCTCCGCTGAGCGAGGACCTCGCATCTCGGCCGACGGTCGTGACGTTGAAGAGCCTTCCCAACCCGGTGGGCAAAGTCAGGAAGTTCTGGGGTGAGTTCTTCTAAAAAGCCGCCCAAGAAGTCCAGGACGCCTCGCGCGAGGGCAGGCGCGAACAAGGCCTCGCCCAGGTCGAGGCGCGTGAGCGCCGTCGGCTCGCGCTCAGCCGCTCCCAAAACGCGAGCCTCCCGCGCGGCCTCGTCCAATGCGCCGACCCCCGGCGCCCGATCGGCCAAGACGCCCGTCGCCCGGCCCAGCGCTCCCAAGCCGCGGGTTTCCCGGACCGGCGCGGGGGACGCGGAGAAACCCACTCCACCTAGAGCCGTTATCCCTCCTCCAGCCCCCCAAAAGGCGGTCTCTCCTCCGCGAACGAACAGCAGGTTCGCAAGATCAGGAGCGTCGCGGCTGACGATCAAGCCTGTGACCCAGCACGGGGCACACCCCGCCCTCGTGCCCTCCACCACGGTCCGCCCCAGCGGCATCCGGAGGCTGAGCGAGGTCCAGCTCGACGAGGACGAGGTCCTGATCGACGGGTTCGACGCCATGCTCAAAGGACAGAAGGTGCGCATCACCGCGGTCCTGGAAAGGACCTGCGTATACCTCGATATGAGCGGTGACCGCAAGCTCGCCCGCAAAGAAGACCTCCTGATCGAGGCGGACAAGCTCCCGATCCGGCGCCGCGGAATCGGATAACGGTTCCGCTACTCTGACGCCTGCAAGATGATCGAAGAGCCCAGGATCAATCGCAACCTAGCGCTCGAGCTGCTGCGTGTCACGGAGGCGGGAGCCCTGGCCGCCGCCCCTCTGCAGGGCAGGGGCAACAAGATCGCGGCCGACGGCCGCGCGGTGGAGGCCATCCGCGCGGCGCTGGCTGTGGTGGACATGAAAGGCACCGTGGTCATCGGCGAGGGCGAGAAGGACGAGGCGCCGATGCTCTACTTCGGCGAGGAGATCGGCAACGGCCTCGAGCCGGAGGTCGACGTCGCGGTTGATCCGATCGAGGGCACGAGCCTGACTGCGTCAGGCCTCCCGGGGGCGATCTCGGTCGTGGCGCTCGCCGAACGCGGCTCGATGTTCACGACTCACACCCACTACATGCAGAAGCTGGTGGTCGGACGCCGCGCGCGCGGGGTGATCGACCTCGAGATGCCCATCGAATGGAACCTGCGGCGGATCGCCAAGGCCGAAGGCCTCCCTGTACAGGAGCTCACGGTCGTCGTCCTCGAGCGCGACCGCAACAAGGATGTGATCGCCCAGATTCGCGAGGTTGGGGCAAGGATCAAGCTCATCAGCGCCGGGGACGTTGCAGCGGGCCTCGAGGCGGCGCTTGAGACGCGCTTCGGGATCCACTGCATGATGGGATCGGGCGGCGCCACCGAAGGCGTGCTCGCTGCGTGCGCGATCAAGACGATCGGCGGCGACATGCAGGCCAAGCTCGTCTTCCGTGACGATGAAGAGCGGCAGATGGCGATCCAGGAGGGCCACAAGCCCGATCGTGTCCTGTGCCTGGACGACCTCTGCTCCGGCAACGACATCTTCTTCGCCGCGACGGGTATCACCTCGGGCGAGCTGCTCAAGGGTGTCCGATACGAGGACGTGTACGCCTTCACCCAGTCGATGGTTCTGCGCTCCGCGTCGGGCACCTTGCGCCTGGTCGATGCCTATCATCCCATCGAAAAGCTGCGGGCCAAGGGTCTGCTCCCCGAACAGGTCGCAATCCCCTGAGCGCCTCGGAGGCTGGGCAGTTCCTGACGGCGGCGGCCAAGACGCTGGGGGCGCCGCAGTGGGAGTGGATCGCCACCGCCCGCCTGGTCTCGCGCCGGCGGGTCTCGACCACTGCCCTGGAGGGTGTGCTGGACGGCTTGCTTTCGGACGCCGACCAGGCGATGGTCAACGCCTTCACGAGCGGGTTTCGGGTGGCGCAGACGCAGCTGGCAATCGGCAAGTCGCTGACCGATCCGGAGGTAGCCGCCGCGGCGCTCGAGTCGGCGCAGGTGGTCGCCCTGGCCATCCTGGTCCGCGAGCAGATGGAGCCGGCGCAGTTCGAGGCGGTTTACCGGCCCTTCGCCAGCGTGCTCCCAGGGCCGGGCTACCAGCCCCCGCCTCCAGTCGACCGCCAGATCGCGGCTTTTCTTCGCGTCCTGCCGAGCCTCACCGGAGAGGTCGAGGCGGAGGTGGCGGAGGTGGCGAGGTTCCTCAGCGAGCGGCCGAAGCCTGTGCCCGGAGGGGCGGGAGCCGTCGCCAACGTCGCCAACGTCGCGCCGGTGGCCTCGGGCCTCGACCCGGCGGCCAACTACAGCGCTGCCTGGAAGCTCGTAATCGCCGCCGCCAACCAGAGCGGGCGCACGCAGTCCTTCCGCGCCATGCAGGACGGCGCTGAGCAGGCGGCGCCGCACGACGGTCTCGGCATCGTGGGGTTTGCCGGCGTGGCCGCGGGCGGCATCTTCATGCGCGACGTGCTGCCGCTGGAGAAGGTGCTATTGCTCTACGAGCCTTTCGCCGCCGCCTTCCCGTACGAATCCCTGGTCTGAGCCGCCCCTCAGGCCGTCCGCACGCCCGCCGCCTTGCCCAGGCCCAGCTCCTCAACTGCCGTCTCGCGCATCTTGAATTTCATCACCTTCCCGGTAACTGTCATTGGGAAGGAGTCGACGAACTTCCAGTGGCGGGGAATCTTGTAGGTCGCGATCTTCCCTCTGCACCAGGCCGCGAGGTCATCGCCCGTCACCTTCGCCCCCTCGCGCAGCTTGACCCAGGCCATGACCTCCTCGCCGTACTTCTCGGAAGGCACACCGATGACCTGCACGTCCGCGATCTCGGGGTGTCCGTACAGGAACTCCTCGACCTCTCGCGGATAGATGTTCTCGCCGCCGCGGATGATCATGTCCTTGATCCTGCCCACGATGTTCACGTAGCCCTCTGCATCCATGGTCGCCAGGTCGCCGGTGTGCATCCAGCGACCGGGGTCGATCGCGAGGCGCGTGGCTTCCTCGTTGTTCCAGTAACCCTGCATGACCATGTATCCACGACTGCACAGCTCGCCAGTTTCACCGCGCGGCACGACTGCGCCGGTCGCCGGATCGACGATCTTGATCTCGACATGTGGATGCACGCGTCCGACTGTCGAAACGCGCCGCTCCAGCGGATCGTCGGTGGCGCACTGCGTCGACACAGGAGACGTCTCGGTCATGCCGTAGGCGATCGTCATCTCGGGGATGTGCATCAGCGTCTGGACCTTCTTCATTACCTCGACCGGGCAGGGCGAGCCCGCCATGATCCCGGTGCGCAGCGTGCTGAAGTCGAATTCGCTGAAACGCTGGTTCTCCAGCTCGCCGATGAACATCGTCGGCACCCCGTACAGCGCCGTGCATCGTTCGTCCTGGACGGTCTGCATGGTGACCACCGGGTCATAGGCCTCGGCCGGGACGACCATCGTGGCGCCGTGCGTCGTGCAGGCAAGGTTGCCGAGGACCATTCCGAAGCAGTGATAGAAAGGGACCGGGATGCAGACGCGATCCTCCTGCGTATAGCGCAGCGTCTCGCCGATGAAGAACCCGTTGTTGAGGATGTTGTGATGGGTGAGGGTCGCACCCTTTGGAAATCCGGTCGTGCCGGAGGTGTACTGGATGTTGATCGGGTCATCGAACTGCAGGGTGGCTTCAACCGCGTGAAGGGCGGCGCCGGACACGCCCGCGGCGTCGCGCTGGAGCGCCTCCCATCCGTCTTCGAGCACCAGCGCCTCACGGAGTTCCGGGCAGCGGCCCTTGACCTCGGCGAGCATCGCGCGGTAGTCGGCCTGGCGGAAGGCCGCGGCCAGGATCAAAAAGCTGATCCCGGACTGGTTCAGCGCGTACTCGAGCTCGGAGGTCCGATAGGCGGGGTTGATGTTGACCAGGATCGCGCCGATCGCGGCGGTGGCGTACTGCGTGATCACCCACTCGTAGCGGTTGGGGGCCCAGATGCCAACGCGGTCGCCCTTGTTGACGCCGCGGGCCAGCAGGCCACGCGCGACCTCCTCGCATTGATCCACGAGCTCCCGGTAGGTCGCGCGGTAGCGCTGATACGGGACGACCAGGGCCTCCCGGTCTCCGAACCGCGAGGCTGTGCGCCTCAGGTTCTGGAAGATCGGCTCGCCGAGCAGAGGGACGTCGCTGGCTCCGTGGACGTAGCTCAATTCAGGCATCTCACTCGCCTCCTTCAAACCTGATTCTGCTCCAGCCCGGGGGCTCATGACCGCTCTCGGAAAACAAACCCCTTGACACGCGTCCCCGATCGTCGCAAGTTGGTGTCAATTCGTTCTCCGTCCGGGTCCACCGACAGTTCGCGCAAAGGTTGGCCTCCACAAGTAGGCAACGGCCGTAGAGCGGCGCAGAAACCAGACGCGTGTCACCCGGTGGCATTCCGGTCGAGGCGGTGTCCGCTGCAGGCGCCGCCTCGTTTCGTGTAATCGAGCGACATGCTCCGGCCATAATTCCCGTCGTGATCCCTGGTCGGCCGTCGCAGGGGCCGCCACGCCGCGGAGCCCTTGATCACAGAAGGTTCCGCTCCGTGCTGCTGGTCGCGGCGGGTGTGCCCATGGCCGCGGCTTACCTGTGGCGAACGGCACTCCTGCCCGCCATCACCCCTGCGCTCCCGGAAGACTTCAGCGTCAACTACATGTCTGCGGCCGCGAAGATCGCAGCAGGGCAGAACCCTTACGACCTTTGCGCGATCCAGGGCTGTGCCAATGTCGCGCCGGGCTTCACGCTGCCGCTGGCCGGCCCCCAGTACGTGACACCCGCCCCGGTGGCAT
>Ga0307372_10003998_pt1 | contig 23082 bp, 19 predicted proteins | sample OX1MG_FD_202533 | JGI IMG/M metagenome (GOLD analysis project Ga0307372, IMG submission 202533) | Soil microbial communities from Risofladan, Vaasa, Finland - OX-1 | ecosystem: Environmental > Terrestrial > Soil > Coastal area > Acid sulfate soil | place: Finland: Risofladan, Vaasa | collected...
GGTGCCGAAGGATCCCCGGATTGCGACCTACACCAGCCGTGACCAAAATCGCTACTTTGCATGGACCGATATCTATCCTTATGCGACTCCTAAAGAACTTGCGATGCTTTTCGTGGAGCGGTTTCCTGAGGTCGTTGAAGCAGGAAGAGGTTCGGACTGGCCCTACGCGGGGTGGTACATGGAGATGTTGCGTCTAACTCACCCTGACTTGTTTCCTTACGCAGTGGCCAAATGCAAGATGCCCGATACATATTTGCCGACCGCGTCTCCCGCAGAGCACCAACCGAAGTTGCGGATTGCGCTACCACCGCCCGGCGAAGCTTTGGCGCGTCGGGAATCGCTTCCCAGCGTACGCGAGTCGCTGTATCCATTGTTACACCGTGTCCCACTGAGTGCGATGCGTCGTCTAGCCGGGTAGTTACCGTTGCTGGATTTGGTGTCGTACATCTGCGGAAGTCGCCCACGAATCAGCTAGGAACTTTCCGAGGGCTTCCCACCATGCGGTCTTGGACTCATTTGGCTACCGCTGACTTCGTCGCCCGAAGGATGCCCTAGCCCGGACCTTTCAGTAACTCGCGGCTGAAACAAGGCGAAAGACGCGGAAAAGCCCTCTTGGCGATGGAAACTATTGGTTGCGAGACCACAGAAACCCCTGTTCGCCCTGATGTTCAGCGCCGGCTACTTCGACCGCCTGATGACGCGTCAATTCTCCCGTTGGTTCCCGTTCGTGTTCATCGCCGCGCTGCTCGTGTGGACCCACTCCGTCGACGGCACGCAGATCTGGTTCTACGCCGGCCCCGTCGAGGTGATGTGCATCGCGGCGGGACTGGCGCTCGTGGCACTGATCACGTCGCCCGACACCCTGCTCGGACGATTCCCGGCTCTCAGGTTCGTGGTGTGGATCGGCGTGCTCTCCTACTCCATCTACCTGTGGAACATCCTGGCCATCACCGCTCCTCCGGCGAGTCCGAGGATCGTCCACCACGGCCTCGGGGTTCTCCTGCTCGTCGCACTACCCCTGGCGTCGTTCTACCTGATCGAACGGCCCGGCCTGAGCCTCAAGAAGCGCTTCGAGGTGCGGCGCAAAGGAGTGGACGCGCTCCAGATCAATCCGAGTGAGCCGGGAAGGCGCGCGGGCCTGGCTCCCTTGCTGACTACGTCGGCACCTGCTGCGGCAGTTCCGCCAGCTGCGACATGTCGTGCTCGTACGAGACATAGGAATCCCGTACCAGGAGCTGATGGTGCTGGGCGAGCTCCTCGTAGCTCGTCACGGCACCGGTTACCTGAAAGATCTTGTCGAGTGAGCCATTCCGCCAATCGAGGCTGTCGCCGACTTCCTTTTGGACGTCGACATTGAGGACACCAGGCAGCTCGCCCAGCGCCGACAGACCGGAGATCCCCAGCACCTTCGTCGCCGACATCGGGGGCTCGTGGTAGTAGCGGTAGGCGATCTGCTCGCACGGGACCGGTCCGTCCACGGCGACGTGCTCGCCCAGTGCGAGCCGCATGGCCAGCTGGAGGAGCGGCACTCCCGATGCCAGCTTGACCACGGTCGGGGTCAACCCGGTGGGCCGCCCGTTGATCTCAATGATCCTCGGTCCGTCCGGCGTGAGTTTGATTTCGGTGCGGTAGAAGCCGAAGTCAGATCCAAGAGCCCGGATGGCCGTCGTCGTGAGTTCGAAGAGTTCGCGCTGGAACGAGGGTGACACATCAGCGGGGAAGAAGCCGCCGGTCGAACGGAAGAGTGGCATCATCCGGAACAGTCCCGTGATACCGAGATGCCCGAAAGCGCCGTCACAGGCGATGGTCTCGATACTGAGGCGGTCGGCATACGGTCCGGCCGATGACAGGTCCTCCATCCGCTCCTCGAGGATCATCTGACCGGGATGATCGTTGGCCTCAAGTATCCCCGCCAGCTGTGCGGCGTCCTCGACCAGATGGATGCCCCGGCACGCGGTCCCGTCCCTCGGCTTCAACAGCGCCGGGAACCCGACCTCGGCCGAGAGCCGCTGGACTTCGGCCTCGTCCACCGCGTCGTGCACCTCCGCGAACCGGGGCACCGGCACACCCGCGTCCCGGTGCGCCTCGCGTTGCAAGAGCTTGTCGTTCAGGCGGGCGACGGTCCTGATGGGCGTGGTCGGCAACCCCAGCGCTGTCGCCAGCCAGGATTGCCGGAACAGATCAGGATCCCAGTAGCAGGTGATGCCCTCCGGCCGCTCGGCATACACGGCGTGGATCATCTGCTCGGGCGTCGTGCCTTCGACGTTGACGACCTTCCCGACCTTGCGGAGGGCGCGCACGGTGCTGCCGAACTGCGACTCCTCAAGGATCCAGAGGATGCGGCACACGCCCGACGCCGCCTCCGCGATTTCCATCCACGGGCGCGAGCGCGGGCTGTACACGACCCCCAGGAGCGGCTTTTCCGCCTCTGCCATCACGATGGATTCGATCTCTCCTCAGCGATGCCGTGGGCTCCAAAATTCAGCTGCCGGTGTCCAGCGAGGACGGGCCGCTGCCAGAGGATAGCGCTGTGCTCCTTCTACCTCGTCAGGTACGACGGAACAGGGTCAGGACCCCGTCCTCCACCCGCTGGATCGATCCGGCAAATACGTTGTCGATAATTTGTTCGAAGCGAGCGTCGCGTTTCGCGGTGTGGAAGCCCGGATACGTCCGCGTCAGCCCGATGAACGTCTGCGCATCGAGCTCCCGCTCGAAGCGATGCGTCCTGACGGCAATTTCCTCAAAGCGACCGTCGTCACGGATCGGCACAAGTGATGCGCGCATGTGTTCCACCGTCTTCGGCCACGGCGACCCGGTTACCTCGGCCAATCGGTCCTCGAAATCGCCTTGTCCCCACGACACGACCTCCGTCCAGGCCACCGCCAGCACTCCACCCGCCGAAAGAAGCAGCGCCGCGAGGTCCAATCCGACGCTCGGCTCGACCCAGTGCCACGCGCTGAACGCGACGATGGCGTCCGCCGCACTGAGGGCCGAGAAGTCCTCGAACCGACCGCCCGAGAAGCTGGCCCTGTCGCCGAGCTTCTCCTGCGCCAACTCCCGCATGCCGTCGGACGGCTCGATGGCGAAGACCTCCAGACCGCGCTCGACCAATGCTTCTGTCCCAATACCTGTGCCGGCGCCGACCTCGACGGCGCGTGCCCCCGAGTGCAGCCCGCCCAGCTCCATGATGTCGTCGAATACGGCATCGGGATAGCGGGGGCGAAACCGGTCGTAGGCGACAGCGGACTCGTCGAACTCCTTCGATCGGCGCGCCGACAACTTCCATATGTCAGACACGGGCCCAGTTTCCCACATGGGGTTGACACGATTGCCGTGAGACGGGGGACCACCGCTCTCGCTCTCTCCACTACCGCAATGCTGCAGGCAAAAAGGTCGGCGGATCGGCACCAGCATCCGTTGTGAACGTCCACGACGGAATGAGATCGCCGAGACGTCCCGGAGGAGCGATGACCTCGACAGTTGCACGCGGGCCCGGGAGGACGACTCGATACCGCTCAACGTCGACGGGGCGAGGGTCCTCGGCCTCCGCCGATCCACCCTCCGCGAGCCAGCGCGCCGTCTGGACGAGCGAGAGCTGCACCGCACGAGGCCTTCCGTCTTGCTGGGCAGAGGCCAAGGCCAGGAGACCGGCCGCCGCCGCCAGGTAACCCGTGGTGTGGTCGAGCACCTGGGCGGGAAGCCACCCAGGGCGGTCACTCGATCCTTCGGTCAAGGCGATGCCCGTCACGCATTGCACGAGCGAGTCGAACCCTCGACGTTGTGACCAGGGCCCTTCGGGGCCCCAGGCCGAAAGGGTGACGACGCTGAGATGTGGATGCCGTTGGGCCAGCGCCTCCTGCGTCAGACCGAATCGGGCCAGCGCGCCGGGTCGGTATCCCTGGACGAGCAGGTCCGCCGAACTGAGCAACTCCTCCAGACGGGTTCTCCCTGCGGGTTCCGTCAGGTCGAGTTCCGCGCTTCGCTTCCCCGACAGGGTGTCGACCGCGTGCGCCGCCAACTCCGGCAACCGGGGGCTGTCCAGGCGGAGGACGTCGGCCCCCCACGCCGCCAGCGTCCGGGTGGCGATCGGTCCCGCCAGCACTCTGGTCAAGTCGAGCACCCGGATCCCCGCCGCGGCACGGCCCGCCCCCCCGGTCCGCGCAGGCCCTTCACCGACGCTCGTCTCCAAGAGCGGCAGGTCGGCAACGGCCCGGCCTTGGGGATGTGACTCCCACTGTTCCGATGTACGGACCGCGTATCCCAGCGCACCGGCGGCGGCGAGCGCGTCCTCCAGGTCCTCGGCACGCCATGTTGCGACGGCCCGCTTGACGCTGCGGTGGCTGTCCTCGGAGCCCAACACAGCCAGCGCTCGATCGCGATGCCATGGATACTCGCCATGGACACGGAACCAGGCGCCGTCGGCAGTCGACCAAAAGAGGGACAAAGGGGAGATCCGATCCTCCCTGGTGTAGGCGGGAGATCGGGCGTAGTGCTCGCTCCGGGCTGCAACCGCCACGTGCTGGCGGTTGATCAGAACAGGCAGCGGCTGTCCGGCCCTGCGCACGGCGTCGAGGACCGACGCGGCCAACGTGGACGCTGCGACCGCTGCCGACATTGCCGGGAGGGAGGCAGAGACAGACGGCAGGAGCCCACTGCCCTCGCCTTCGAAATCGACGAGGGCGATGTCCGTCGGGTCGCCGCCAAGTGCGCTCCAGGCCATTTGCAAGAGAGCGCTCGTCGGGTCGTCGTCCGCCACAGCGGGAGCCTAACTTCCGGCCCAAAACGCCGAGCGCTGGAGCGATTCACTCCGTCCACACAATTCGCCTTCGGCCACCCACGGATACCAGCGCAAGCCCCAGTCCAAGGATGCGCAATGAGGCTGAACACGGGCACAAAGGCTCTGTTCCTTCTCGCGGACAGTCACTACTGTTGCCCTGATCGAACCCGGCATGGTTGGCCGCGGCCGGGTTCTACGACAAGGGATGGTCGGAAAGTGGCGAAGACGGCGGAACGCAATGACCTCCAGTCGGGGGACACCAGACTCTTTTTCGGGGCCGGATCCGGCCGGACCATCCTGGGGGAACTGAGAGAAGGACAGCTCAGGTCCAAGGTGCTCTGGATCGCCGCCCTGCTGTTCGGGCTCCTCGACGTGGTTCGTTGGCACCACGGGTCCGGGTTCGCGGCGGACTCTTTTCCAGCGTGGCAGTCGGCACACGCAATCCTGCACGGGCATTCTTCGTGGAACGGCTTCGTGTACCTGCCCGGGTGTCTGCTCCTTGCATTCCCATTGGCGATTTTTCCGTTCGAAGTAACGAAGTACCTGGTCTACGCCGTGCAAATTCTTGGACTGGCCTACGTGTTCTGGGCCATGTCGCGGGTGATCAAGATCCCTCTGGGATCGATACGGATCGCGTGGGCAGCACTGCTCCTCGTGCTCTGCGGACAACTCGGCATCGCGGCCCACTATGAGAACTTCACCTTGCTTCTCATCCCACTGGCTGCGGGGTTCCTTCTCGCCATCGATCGTGATCGGCCCATGTCCGCCGCGGTGATCCTCGGCATTTCGCTCACGGTCAAGCCGCTGCTCGCTCCACTTCTTTTGGTCCTGCTCCTGGCACGTCGCTGGCGCGAGTCGGCTGTGGCGGTGCTGATTCCGGCCGTGCTGTCGGCGATCACGTTGGTGATCGTGGTCGCAGTGAACGCAGACCCGTCCAAGTTCTGGCACAACGTCACCAGCACCTTTTCCGATGACACCGGAAAGCCGTGGAACATGTCGCTTGGCGCAATGGCTGGTTACCTCCACGCGCCGGCCGCGGTCGGCGATGTCGTACGGGTCATCGTCACAGCCATCTGCCTGATGGTCTGCTGGCGGCTCTGGAAGCGGCCACGAGATGAGGGGGGCGTCCAGGCTGCCCTGCTGACTGCTCCGCTCTTCGTGATCGTGGTCCTGAGCTTCTCATTTTCGTGGGGCTACTACTGCCTGCTTCTCCTCCCCCTCGGGTTCGTCTCGCTGCAACGAGACCGTCTGTCCAACTGGGTCGTGCGGGTCGGGGTTTTCCTCGCAGTGGCACCTCCATTGCTCGTCTACTCCATCCCCGGCTATCCGCAGCGCTACTACCTGGAGGCGCCGGACCACATCTTCGGGCTCGGCATTCTGCTCAACGGAGCGTCCGCAGTTGGCGTGCTCATTGCGCTGGCGGGAATCGTCCTCTACGCGTTTGGCGATGACGACCCGGAGGCGTTCCGGCCGGGACTCGAGTCGGCAAGGCCTCGGGCGGCAGCAGCGCCGGACCTGCTCGCGTAATCTGAGAGCGCAGCCCAGGGCGCTCCATCGTTCGATCGTCTGGCCACCCGTTCCGGACGCGGCGAGAACCTATTCTCACGCACAGGGCTCGGAACACAAAGGAAGAGGCCCTGGGTGTGATGACGAGCGGATCGCAGAAGGACAAGACTCCCTCGCAACTGATTGACGAGAGAATCGAAGAGTTCGACGATTGGCGCGGCAGCATGCTTTTCAAACTCCGCTCTCTGGTCAAGGAGGCCGATCCCGACGTCACTGAGGAATGGAAGTGGCGCGGCGTGCCGACCTGGTACCACGACGGCATGATCTGTACGGGAGAGACCTACAAGAGCATCGTAAAGATGACCTTCGCCAAGGGGGCCGCTCTCGAGGATCCTGCTGGGCTCTTCAACTCAAGCCTCGAAGGCAACGTGCGCCGCGCCATCGACTTTCACGAGGGCGAGAATATTAACGAGAAGGCATTCAAGGCGCTCATCCATGCCGCTGTGGCGCTCAACGCCTCGAAGACCAAGAAGTAGAGGACGCCGCGGCGGCCCGGCTCAGGGCCAGAGTTGTTGGCGGGCCGTCGTGGGCCAATCTGCTGGATCCATCCCGTGGGCGCGCAACAGGGCGAGGGTGATCCGGTCCAAGCCCATCGCGAAACAGCTCGAGTGGGCCACTTCCCCGTCCGCGCTCGAAATTCCGAAGGGCTGCCCGAAATGGTCCAGATGGCAGTTCGACGACGTAATGGCGTTTGGATGCTCGAGCGAATCGATCGGCGACACGATCTCGTATTTGAGCGTCTCCGATAGTTGATTTTCAGCCATAATCTTGCCGATTCGGCCGAAGAAAGGATCATTCGCGACGACCGTGTCGACGGTCAGGCCCAATGACGAGAGGAGGTCGACACCCCGCTGCAGCATGCGATCCCGGTAGGCGACGGCGCCGGCGGCGTCGCCCACGTAGACGACCTCGTGCATGCGAAAGGACTGCATCCGGGCTGCGTACACGCTGGGCTCGTGGCGATAGCACCACCCGGACACGTCGTACTTGCTGCCACCCTCGGGCATCGTCCCAGCCAACATCGGATACAACGGATGGCAGGCGGCCGGGCAAAGATTGGCGCCCGCCGGTTCGAGCAGCGTCGTCCAGTCCTCGCCCGCCTGCAGCATGGCCAACAACTTCCTGTGGTCGGCGTTGGTGCCCATGAAGGACGACACCGAACCGATCAGATCGGGAAACGACGAGATATAGCCAGTGCGCTCCAACACACCCGGGGGGACCACCGGCGGGAACTGATATGTCTCCGCCCCCTCGGACGCAGCGACCAGAGCGGCCTGACGGTCGACGGCGGCCAAAATGTCCTCGTAGACAGCAGAGCGGCCGTAGATGCCGTCAGCACCCATGGGTACGAGGTGCCCCGCCCTGACCAGCTCGTCGCGGAACTGCGCATCATCGGTCATGAAGCGTGAACCCTCCCAGCGACGGGTGCGTCGCATCAATCGTAGCGGTCGACCTGGCTTCCCCACTCGGGGTGCCGTCCACCCAGTGACGTACAACCCGCAGCGAGAGGTGCGCGGTCAAAGTGGTTATCGCGCGTTGAACGCCGGCTTAGGAAGCGAGCTCGGCGAGGGCGCCTTTGATGGCGACAATCGACTCGAATGTGCTCTTGCGCAACATTGCCTCAGGGAATTCGACGTCGAACTCGTCCTCGAGGGCGAGCATGACGTTCACGCTCGCGTGCGATGTCATCCCCGCCTCGAAGAGATCGTCCTCGTTCCGGAGGGCATCCACTGCCACCGGCAGCTTGCCGTGCTCCGCGAGAATGGCGCGGATCGTCTCGTCCATCAGTCGTTCCTCCGGGCCTCGTTCAGGGCCACCAATGTTCCGGGTTCCTCGCTCGTCGCGGCGTCGGCGCGGCACAGGGCGACAACCACTGCCGCCGCCACGTCACCTTCATGGGTCAGGCTGACAGCGATGTCGCCGATGCCCGCCTGATCGGCCAAGGCTGCGGCATGGCCGGTAAGCGCGATGGTGCACCAGCCCTCAGAGTGCCGACGGACCTCCATCGACCGCCAATCGGGCTGGTGACCAGCCGGCCGCAGAACCTTGATCGTCGCCTCCTTCGCGGCGAACCGAGCGGCCAGCCCGGCGGCCTGGACTGAGGGTGATCCGGCACAGGAAATGCGTTCGTGTTCCGTGTAGATGCGCTCGAGGTAGCGAGCACCGAGGTTCTCGACGCTGGCGGCCACCTGATGGACCGCGACGACATCCACTCCAACGCGAATGGCCGTTCCCATGCTCATTGACCCGACTCCTCCAAACAAGCAGTGCTCATTCCGTCCCTCCGTCGCAATTCAGCGCCAGCCGCGCCGTCCTTCACCATCGCCATCCCGGCCGCATCCCTACGGACGATATTCATCGACCCACACGGGCGATGAACGGCCCAGCAGGGTAGACGCCCGCCACTGCAGCACCGATCTGGTCAATCCCGCCGTCGCCGATGCTCACCTGTACTTCGATATGTCGGCTCCCTGTCCGTATGCCTTTAACCAAACGCCTCGACGAACACCGAGGTTCTGGAATGGAAGGTGGCACGGCGGAGCCGCACCCGCCGTCAGCGGCGATCGGTCACCCGAGGATGGCGGGCGTGCTGCCGACGCGCCACGCGTTTGGCCTCGTACATGGCCCCGTCAGCCTGCTGCCTGAGCCGGTCGACATCGCTGTTCCTGTCGCAGCAGGCGAAGCCGATGCTCACCGACGGCCGGACGCCCTGGACGCTGACGCGCGCCACCGCGTCGGTCATTCGGCCGGCCACGCGACGGGTGATCGCGTCGTCGGCCTCCGCGACCACGGCCAGGAACTCGTCGCCCCCAGTGCGGGCCAGGAGATCCCCGCCCCGCAGGACACCGGCCGCGGCGCGGGCCACGGCAACGAGGACACGGTCGCCGACCTCGTGCCCGTGCGCATCGTTGATCGCCTTGAGGTTGTCGATGTCCATGACGAGGATGGCCATCGCCCTCTCCCGTCGATCGCCGCTCAGATGGAGCGAGAGGCCACGCCGGTTCGAGAGCCCGGTGAGCGGATCCGTATTCGCCTGGATCTCGCGTTCCTGGTGGGCGACTGCGTTGCCGAGCGCGAGCTCGACCACGTTGGCCATGGAGCGGCAACGGGCGAGCATGTCCTCCGAAAAGGTGGTTCCTTGGCTGTCGATCTGGAACATGCCGTGCAGCTCGTCGTTGACCGTCACCGGAATGAGGGCGATGTTGGTGATGCCCAGCTCGTCGTTGACCGAGCGCAGCGTCGCCCCCATGGAAGTTCGGTCCACGCTGGTCACCAGTGGCTCGCCGTTGTCGACCGCCGCCCGCACGTAGGGGTCATCCCTGAGCAGGTAGCTGGTCGGGACGGTCCCCATACCGTCGGCCACCGCCTCCTGGGTGACCACGCCGTCGGATACGCGCAGATACGAGGCGCCCCGGAACCCGCTCCCTGCCAGTTCGCACATGGCGAGCGTTCCCTGCGCGATCACCTCCTTCGGGCCGCGCAGGGAGGTGAGGGACTGCGTTGCCCCGTTCATGAGCCGGCCCAGGCGCGCCAACTCTGCCGAATCCGCCACCTTCCCCTCGAGACTCTTCCGCAGGTGGAGCACGGTCATGGCGACGACCACCGTCACGGCGGCCCACAAGAAAAGCCGGCGAAGGTCCGTGGCTGCACCGCCCTGCACCGCCACGCCCGCGACCGCCAGGCTGACCACGGATGCGACGACGACGATCGCCGTGTAGAGCCCGGAGTAGTACAGCGCCATCCCGAGAACCGGAAGGAGGACGAGAGCTGAGAGCCCGCCGGCGGTGCTCTGCACGGTGGCGTCGGTGACGCCCGAGATCAGCAGCAGGGTGACCGAGACCAGATAGCCGATGGTGGGGAAGAGGATTGTCCAGCGCGGAAAGCGCGACCAGGGCAGGAGGACCGAAAGCGCGCAGACCACGAAGACGGCCGAGCTGGCCCAGTAGTACCCCGGCCTGGTGGGGCCCGACGGCAGAGCTGCGCTGACTTGGGCAACCGCTGCCAGCCCGATGAAGATGGACGCCCGTACGGAGACCCGGCGCCGGGACCGGCGGGCTCGTCCTTCCCCGTCGTCCTGTTCCATAGCGGCCTCCGCTGGCGTGCTGTCGGTGCGTTCCCTCAGAACGTCGGTCGGTCACCCGGACCCAAGTAATAGAGGTGGGGGACGAATTGTCGAAATGAAGACTGCAATGGCCATTGGATCCTGTCGCAACCCCAGGCGCGGTAGATGTTCGATCAGCCGGCGCCAGGAGTGGTGGATCCCGGTCCGGCATGGCCGGCCACCCGCCCGAGCAGCTCCAGCAACAGGCTGAGAAAAGGGGTCTGGCCCTTCACCAGCTTGCGCCCTGCCTGATCGACGGACATCCACTCGACCCGGTCGACCTCCGGGAATTCCCGGATTCGGCCTGACCCACGGGGCCATTCGAGCTCGAAGGTGTTGCTCGACGAGTGAGAGATGTCGAGGTCCGCCTCCAACGCCCAGACGCTGACCCGCTTCCCGCCCGGTTGGCGGAGCTCACCGAGGAAGACGGCCTGCCCATCGGGGGCAGCCAAACCGACCTCCTCTTCGAACTCGCGGTAGGCCACGGCCAGCGGGTCTTCGTCAGGTTGATACTCGCCCTTGGGTACGGACCAGGCGGCGTCGTCCTTGCGAGCCCAGAACGGCCCACCGGGGTGCGCGATCAGGACTTCGACTGCGCCGTCGGGGGAGATCCGGTACAGCAGGAGGCCAGCACTGGTCGCGCCCATCGTCTGGATCATCCTTCCACCCGTCCGCCGATACGGGGTGCGCAGGCAGGGCTGCACCGCGGAGTCCCGATCGTCAAGACCGGACCGCCATTTCCAGGGTCAACGCGACCACCCGGCGGGGACGGCTCTCGCTAGGCTCTCAACTCGTTCCGGAGGCCCAGGCCGGAGCCGCCTCGGGCCACGGGCTTCGGTCGGAGCATCCGGCCGCACGTCTTCCAACTGCACACTGCGCGATGAGTCCCCCCACTCCTGACAACGACCCGGTCGAGAAGGGCCTCCACCATCTCGGTCGGCAGATTGAAGTGGGCGCGCCCTCGACGGGCGGCCCGGAGGACCCGGCCGAGAATCCTGTCGAGAAGGGCCTGCACGATCTCGGGCGCCAGATCGACGAGGCCAATCGGGGCGGGCATCGGAAGGGCAGGCGGACGGACCCCGACGCCGGGCGACACGGACCGGCCCACGCCCCCCGCAAGGGTCGGTCCCGAAAGCGCACGGCAGCCTGGATCGGCGGGACCCTCATGCTGGTCTTGGTTCTGGTGGCGGGAGCGGCCGCCGGGTACGGCTGGTACCTCAATCACGAGATCCATCACATCGACCTGCGCAACCTCACGTCAGCGCCGGTCAAAGGCGACGACGCCGGCACGGAGAACATCCTCATGATCGGTTCGACCGACCGCTGCGCGCTCAAGGTGCAGAACCCGGCCTACGGGCTGTGCTCTCAGGGCGTCAACGGAGTGAACAGCGACGTCGTGATGATCCTGCACCTGAACCCGGTCAACCACTCGGTCTCGATCCTCTCTATTCCCCGGGACCTCTTCGTCCCCAACGCCCGCTCGGACGGCGCCAACAAGATCGATGCTGCGCTCTACCAGGGTCCCGACCAGCTGATCGCCGCAATCGAGGAGGACTTGGGGATCCCTATTCAGCATTTCGTGGAGCTGAACTTCGACAGCTTCATCAATGTGGTCCAGGCCCTCGGCGGCATAAAGATGTACTTCCCCGAACCGGTCTTCGACGCCTACTCCGGCCTCAACATCCAGGCGACCGGGTGCCTCCCACTGAACGGCACGCAAGCGCTGCAGGTCGTGCGCGCCCGCCATGTGCAGTACAAGGGACCCGGGGTGACCACGACCGACCCCGCCTACTGGCCCCAGGAGGCGCAGAGCGACATTGCGCGCATCCGCCGGGACCACGAGTTCCTGCGCGTCCTCGCAACGGCCGTCAAAGCGAAGGGCCTGAGCAATCCCCTGACCGACCAGCAGCTGGTCTCCGGCGTCGTCGGCCAGCTCACCGTTGATTCGAGCTTCTCCGCATCCGACATGATCAGCCTGGTCCTGGGATACCACAACGTCGACGTGGGCTCCGCACCCCAGCTCACGATGCCGGTGTCGGTGGACCAGTTCGGCAGCTACACCTACCAGGGCGGGAGCTACGGGGACATCGAGTTCCCCTCCGAACCGCAGGACCACAACGCCGTCGACAAATTCCTGGGCTTGAAGTCGGGAAGCGAGGACACGTATTCGGGCGGTGCTCTGCCTGCACCGTCGAGTGTGACGGTGTCGGTCCTGAACGGCTCCGGCGCCTACAACCAGGCCACGACGACATCGCAGAGTCTGCAGGCGCTGGGCTTCCACATCGGGACGATCGGCGACAGCCCCCCGGTGGGTCGGGAGGCCGAGACTGTCGTGTACTACGCGTCCAAGACACCGGCGCAACTGGCGGCCGCACAGCTGGTGGCCAACTCGCTCTCGGGCGCAGTCATCATGGCCATGGACCCGACGCAGGTGAAGGCGGGCTCGCAGATCACCATCGTCACCGGCACGGACTTCTCGGTCAATGCACCGGCCGCCACCACCACGACGGCCCCCGCCGCTGGGGCTGCGCCGAGCACGACAACAACGACAGCTGGCAACACAGGGAATTCCGGCGCGTTCCAGGCCCCGACGCCGACGGTCGAGACGTTGCAACCCTGGGACCCTCGTTCCTGTACCGCCAGTGGGGGCGAAGGGCCCTGACGGCTGCGACCCCGACAGGGGCGTCGGATCAGACGAAGATCTCTCCACCGTTGGTCTCGAGCGCCTCTCCCGTCATGGCGGACGAAAGGTCCGAGGCGAGATAGACGATCGATCCGGCGACGTCACTGTCGCTGGGAATCCGGCCGAGCGGCACTCTGGCATTCAGCTCATCGACCACGACCTGGGGGGCCACGCCGCGGCCGGTCGACGTCATGTCGATGTAGATGTCGACCGAGGGCCCGGCCATCCAACCCGGCACCACGGCGTTGACCCGGATCTTCGACGGGCCCAGCTCGTAGGCAAGCACCTTGGTGGCTGTCAGCAACGCTCCCTTGGAGATAGCGTAGCCCCCCTGCGCCGGCTGGGGCTGCCGGGTCACCATGGAGGCCACCATCACGACGGAGCCACCACCACGCGCCCGCATAGCCGGCAAGGCGGCCCGGGTCATCTGCAACGAGCCGAAGAGATTGGTGTCCATGATCTTTCGCCACTGCGCCAGATCGACGTCCTCGAAACTCTGGAAGGCATCGAAGCGGAAGGCGTTGTTGACTAACACGTCGATGCCGCCGAACTCCTCCACCCCGGCCGCCATGAGGCGTGCGCACGCCTCGGGGTCAGTGATGTCGGTCGGCACGGTGATGGCGCGGGCGCCGAGCGCCGACACCTCCGTCAGGACCTCGTCGAGGGTCGACTGCCGACGCGCCGCCAACACCAGGTCCGCCCCGTGTGCGGCCAGAGCTTTCGCGGCCTGGCGGCCCAATCCCGGGCCCACGCCCGACACCACGCACACCTTGTCCGACAACAACCCTGCCCGGGCCGCGGGGGCCCCATCGCTCTCTGCAGTCGTCATGGCCGCAGCGTAGGGCACGTCCCGCCTCCGCATCCGCGCCGATGTCACACGAGCCTGAGATGATCGGCGACAGGGTTGAACAAAGGAGAGTCATGGCCATTTGTTCGCACTGCGGTGGCGAGATGACCGAGGGAATCAGTTGCCTGACAGATCCCGTGATCATCGACGGCAGGGCCTACGCCCCCATCCCGTGGGGTCAGGAGCTTCGCCCTCGACACCGTTACGAGCCGGAGGAATGTCGCGACTGTGGCACTCCTCTGGGCGGCATCCATCATCCCGGGTGCTGCATGGAACGGTGCCCGGCCTGCCATGGCCAGGCCCTCGGCTGCGGCTGCGCGACCGAGCCGGATTGCACCTTCGAAGCGGCCAGGTCTGATCGCTGCCGCGCCCACGTACTACGGCGGGTCGGCTGGCGCTGATCGCTTGCGAAGAGCGGGCGGCCGAGCGAAGGGCGCTTACCCGCTCAGCGACTGGGGTGCCGCGAGGAAATAGTACGTACCCTGCCCCAGGTGATCCAGGAATTCGGCCAAGGAAAGGGCGTCGCCACCGGCCAACCACGCCTCGAGTTCGTAGACGCCCAATCCCGACGAGGACAGCTCGTTCCAGATCGCTTCGGAGGGCGCATCGGCCGGCTGTGCCTTCGCATCGCTCCAGCCATGCTCGAACACAACCACCGGATGCCAGCGTCGCAACAACGATCGACTTCCCCGGAGCACGCCCAGCTCGCCGCCCTCTACATCGATCTTGAGGAACTGAATGGGGAGATCGTCGGGGATCACCGCGTCGAGCCTCTCGACCTTCACGGCAATGTCCTCGATGACTTCTCCCTGGTTGGGATAGTCCCTGAACGAGAGCCCGCTGTACGATGGGTTGGTCACAATATGGTGGAACGTCGCTTCACCTTGCTGGTCCGACAGTGCGAGTTCCAACACCTCGACACGCGGAAATCGACGGCGCAGGCCATTGGCGAAGACCGGGAGAGGCTCCACCGCGTAATGACGACCGTCGGGAGCGAGATCCACCAGGGAACGAAGGATGGTACCGCGGTGGGCCCCGACGTCAATGCCGTTGGAGTCGTGGCTCAGCACCCGCTGCATCACCGACATCGTCAACTCGTCGTACTCGACCGCGCCGGTTGGCCGGGACCCTCGCGTCACGACGTTCCAGACGCTGTACGCAGGCCCCTCGAGCGGAGTACCGACGACGATCCGGGCCACGGGAGCGAGCAACCGCCGTACCCGCACCTTGATTGATGAATTCAAATTCTGGCCTCTTCTTACGCAGCTCGAACGGCTCACGTCGTCCCGGTTTTCCTGGTGCAGGAGGCTAGACGAGCCGACCGGGTGCTCTCTATACCCACGGATGGTGTGCGCTGTACCGACACTTACATCCGCACCGGCCCACCGTGTACACGTGGAGGTGAAGGGACTCGAACCCTCGGCCTACGGCTTGCAAAGCCGCCGCTCTTCCAGCTGAGCTACACCCCCGATGTCCGAGGTCGGCCGATTCGGCCGGCCGTTCGTCGGGGCCACCATCGTAGGCCGGGTGGGAACGCTGTCTGGTTGCCGTCCGGGGCGCGGGCGCAGATAGGGTGCGGCCCCGTGGACGCACGGACCTTCCTCGGCATGCAGTCCGTCGGTGACGATCTGCACTGGCGCATGCATGTGACGCCACAGCTCACGACGCCGGGGAACTTCCTCTTCGGCGGGTGCGCGCTCGGAGCCGCCCTCGTTGCGCTGGAGGCGGCATCGGGACGTCCCACGGTCTGGGCCACGGGCCACTACCTGTCGTATGCGCTCACCGACCAGGAGCTGGACTGGGAAGTGACCCTGGCCGCTGTCGGCGGGCACGTGACACAGGGCCGCGCCATCGGGACCGTCGACGGTCGGGAGATCCTCACGGTCAACGCCGCGCTCGGCAAGGACGAGCTGGACGTCGGCGGCGTATGGGTCGTGCCGCCCGACGTGCCGCCGCCCGATCAGTGCCCGCCGCGCTTCCTCCCCGAGTTCTTCCGCAACACCATCATGGACAGCGTCGAAGTCCGGTCGGCTCGGGGACGCACCTTCGAGGAGATGGACGGTTCACCGGGCAGCCCGGATTCCGCGCTGTGGGCTCGGGTGCCCGGCCACCTCACGCCGTCCGCGGCCACACTTGCGATCTTCGGGGACTACGTCTCGGGAGCCGTCTCCCAGCCCCTCGGGCGCCGGGCCATGGGGCGCAGCTTGGACAACACGCTTCGCATGGTCCAGCTGAAGCCGACGGAATGGGTCCTCTGCGACATCCGCATGCATGCGCTGGTCGGCGGGTACGGCCAGGGCATCGCCTTCCTCTGGTCCGAGGACGGGGAACTTCTGGCTACGGCGAGCCAATCGATCGGCGTGCGACTGTGGCCGGAGGACGCGGTCCTCCCTCGCTGACCGGGGCGCGACGCTGATCGCCCCCAACAGCCGCGAAACTGTCCGCCATGGCCTGCCACGCGAGAACCAAGGGGTGGCGACCGTCCGGCAAGGTCATGGTGGTCGCGCTCGCCGTCGTGGCGGTCGTGGCCGCCGGAGCGGTGTTTCTGGTTCTCGAGACATCGACCCACCCGCAGCACCTGTCGGCCCTTTCGCACCCCCAGGCGACCACGACAACGACGTCGACCGTCCCCCCGACAACCACGACCACAACGCGGCCACCCGGGCCGGGCTTCAACGCCGGGCAGGTCACCGCCGTCGGTGACTCCGTGATGCTCGACTACCAGGATCCTCTGAAGACTGCGATCCCTGGCATCATCGTGGACGCCGCGGTCAGTCGACAATGGTCCGACGGAGAAGGGGTCCTGCAGTCACTCAAGTCGGGGGGCCAGCTCGGCGGGGATGTCATCGTCGGGCTGGGCACCAACGGGCCCATCACAGATTCGGATTTCGACAGCATGATGTCGATCCTCGGTGGCGCCTCGCGCGTCGTCTTCGTAAACGTGCACGTCGATCGACCATGGCAGGACCCCAACAACGCGGTGCTGGCCAGCGGCGCGACCCGGTACCCCAACGCCGTCGTGGCCGACTGGGCGACGCTGGCCACTTGGAATCCCGGGTGGTTCGGCTCGGACGGCACCCACCTCGCCATCGATGGCCCGGGCGCCGTGGCCCTCGCTCAGTTGGTGGCGACGACGCTCTCCAACGGATGAACCTGCAGGCCCGACGTGGCGGGGGCAGGGGGAGGGTGGTGTAGCCTCAAACGTCCTCGAACAGGACGTCCTGGGGCTATAGCTCAGTCGGTTAGAGCGCAGCACTGATAATGCTGAGGTCGTAAGTTCGATTCTTACTAGCCCCACTCATAAAACCCCAGTTCAGGCTCCTGCTGCGGTCGGCGCACCCGCGTTACCGGCCAGTGGGAATCCATCGCAAGCTGCTCGGACCGTCCGTCCGTCAGCTTTGACAGTCCGTCCGTCAGTTTGAGAGTCCGACAGTTCACTCGTTCCGGGCTGCCTCGGGACCCGTCATGCGGTCGAGGAGCGGGAACGTCGAGGCAATGATGGCGAGTGCCGCGACTAGACCGAAGACGACTGTTGCCCAGTAGGTGACGCCGGGCACTTGGAATGCGAAGTCGAGCTGCGACCGTAGAAAGAGTGCGGCCGCGAGGAGTCCGACGACGATCGACACTGCTGCAACCAGAAGCAGTGGCAGAGCACTTTCGAGGGCGACGACCCGGCGCAAGACCGCCGTGGGTACACCGGTCAGCCGGAGGAGACTGAACGGTCGCCTACGTTCGTTGAGTCCGGCGGCAACGTTCACGGCGAGGCTGCATGCGGCGATGATGAGGCTGGCGACCACGACGATCTGAGTCAGACTTCGAATCATTGACAGCAGGCGCAGTTGGCTCGGCCCAATAGAGTCGACCACAACCGGTGGCTGTCCATCGGGAAAGGCCTCACCCAGCGCCGTTCGTGCCCGTTCTACGGAGCCTGGCGAGCCGTCGGTGGTCACGACGACCGCCTCAACTGGGAGCCGCTCGACGCTGGCCGCAGACATGGAGGCCGAGGGCCAGACCGTCAGGGACGGAGGCTTGGCGACCTCGTTCTGACCGAGAAATATGCCAACCCTTGCCACCGCCCCATTGAGTTCGCACTTGCCGATGGCAGGATTCTTGGCCAGTTCTTCGCACGAAACCACCCCAATACCATTCATCCGCTGGGTGAGGGATGGATCCACGTGGACCAGTGCAAGACTGCGCACTCCCGCAATGCCCTGAAGCGTTGCCAGGACCTCGGCGGGCACGGAGGTGACGGAATTGGCGCTACCGCAGGATGTCGTGAGTCCGCAGAATTGCACCGCGACAGTGTTGGCCGGTCGTGAGCCGCCCACCTCCGAGCTCGATGCGACGATCGTGCCCAAGGCTCCGATCGCTGCGCTCGTGACGAAGAGTGCAAGCACCAGGCCGCTGATCGAGCGGAAGGCGGCGCGAGGGTCGTCGAGAAGCCGGCGACCAGTGATCAGGGTTGCTGGCCGATTAGCCCGTGCCGCCATGATGCGCGACCCCGCCCTCGTCAACCACGGTCCAGCCATCATCAAGCCAATGAGGAGTAGCACTAAGCCTGCGACGAGCTCCATCAGCTGATTGCCGTTGCCCTTGTGGCTTGCCGGCCATCGCAAAATACGCCAGCAGCCCGATCCCTGCGACGAGCGGAACGACCCGAACCACGGATGGCGGTGCGGATGGGCTGTGTCGAGTCACGCCGAGCGGCGAGATGCGAACTCGGCGCAGCCCGACTCGTGCCGAAGCGACGGCGGTGAGCGGAATCCCTATCACGACCAGGACCACGTCGGCCCAGGTGAGCGAGAGGTCACCTGAGGCAAACATCGCTCCAGTGAACTGCACGTGCGCCAACAGAATGCGCAGTACGAAGAAGAGACCGAAGCCGACGGCGATTCCAGCCAGGGCCGCTTCCGACGCCTCCACCGACGCAATCGCTGAGATCTGTCGAGGGGTGGCGCCGACCAGGCGCATTGAGGCGAACCGTTCCTCCCGCCTCGCCGCGGACAGTGGGCTCGCGGTGGCAATCAGGATGAGCACCGGCACGATCAGAACGATGGCGCAGCCCGCGAGGATCCATTTGAGTATCGGCCCACTCCCGTTCCCGCTGTTGCTTTGACAGCTGTAGCAGTCGCTCAGGCCGCGCTGGATACCTCGGACTTCCTGTGCCCCTCGGACCTTGGAGAACTGGCGCGGGTCGTGTCCAACAACGGTGACCAACGAGTTCGGCGACGGAAGGGCATCTGGCCCTATCGTGCCGACCTGGCGCCCAGGGAACCGGTCACCCAGCTCGTTGGCCGGCGTCGACGCGATGAGCTTGGTGAGCGCCGGTGACGCGTAGAACTCCCCCGGGCCCGGGACATGTTGCATCCCCGGCGGAACAGGTGTGTTCGGGCCGGTCGCAGCGACATCGACGCGATCGATCGCTTGGTCCCCATACTGATCGATGGTGTACAGCCACCAGAGGGGATCTGCTGGTGATCCCACTGAAGTCGAGGGGACAGTCTGTGACGAAGTGTTGAGCCATGCTCCGCGCTCGGCCTGAGCGTGCAAGCCGTTGACGCCGGCCAAGGCGGAGAGCAGCAGACCCACGCCGAGAGCCACGGCGGCGGCGGTCAGGGCGACCCGAACAAAGGCCTCGCGTCCACTGTGCAGGCTGAGGCGTAGCCCGAGACTGATCATCTGATGGCTGGATCGCTCGAGGTGACTAGGCCGTCACGCACCATGACCTGACGGTCCGCGTAGGCGGCGACTCGAGCTTCGTGAGTCACGACGACGACGGTGGTCCCCTGCTCGCGCGCGGCGCGAACCAGCAGCTCCATGACCAGCTCGCCATTCAGCGAGTCGAGTGACCCGGTTGGCTCGTCTGCGAAGAGGAGGTCGGGATGAGTGACCAGTGCTCGCGCCAGCGCAACACGCTGTGACTGACCGCCGGACAACTCCCCGGTACAGTGCTGTTCCAAACCCTCGAGTCCCAGCGGCTCAAACCACTCTCTCGCCATGCCGAGGGCTTGTGCCCGGTGAGTGCCGCCAAGGAGCAAGGGGAGCGCCACGTTTTCCTCCGCGGTCAACTCAGGCACCAGTTGGCCAAACTGAAACACGAAGCCGAAACGATCTCGCCGTAGCTCCGATCGAGCCTTCTCGCGCAACGTGTCAAGTCGTTGACTCTCGAAATGGACCTCACCGGCATCCGGGGTGACGATCCCCGCCAAGCAGTAGAGCAACGTGGACTTGCCCGATCCACTCGGTCCCATAACAGCGAGCATCTCGCCACGCTGTACGACAAGATTGGCTCCGCGCAGTGCTGGCGTTTCGCCGAATGAAACGACCAGATTCCGCGCCTCGCTGATGGCGCCTCCCTTTTCGGCAACCGAGGATGTTCGGGCCATGCTCATTGCCGCACCGCATCCGCGAGCGCGGTCAGGCGCGCCGCGGTGATGTCGATCCATCGGAGGTCGGCCTCCAGATGGAAGAGGCCATGATCTGCCAACAGTGCGTCGACAAGGTCACCCCTCCGTTTGAGCTCGGTGAGTTCACGCATGCGCTGGAGGTGCGCGGCGCGCTGTGCGTCGAGATACTCCTCTGCCGGGCGACTGAGTATGAGCGAGAGCACGACCTTGACGAACAAGTCCGTCTGGAGATGGGGCTCGGCGGGGATCGGCTCGGCGAGCCATGCCTCGATCTCCTCCTTGCCACTCTCGGTGATTCTGTAGCGCTTGCGGTCGGGGCCTGCTCCGGGCTCGGTCTCCCCACTTGTGGCCTTTCCGTCACGGGTCAGGCGAGCGAGGGTGGCATACACCTGGCCATACGGGAGGGGACGCCTACGACCGAAGTAGCTGTCGTAATCGCGCTTGAGGTCGTAGCCGTGGCTCGGTTCACGATCGAGAAACCCAAGGAGGGCCATGGGAACGGTCATACTCAGAGTATACATTAAGTGTATACTCTGAGTTTTGGCATCCTTTGAGAGCAGCAAAACCTCGCTCACGGGTTGAGGGGAGGAAACCCCTCGGTCGGCAAAGAGCAGCGGTCAAGGGAGGCCGGCGAAGCAAACCCTTGAGGGCTGCGATCGTGACCCTTCCCCGAACTCCCCGATGGGATCTGGCCGGTGGCTCAGCGGCCGGCCTGGATGGTCATCCGCCCGAAGCCCGGCCCCGGGCCACCTACTGCCGCCGGGACTGTGGTTGATGAGATTCTGGACCCAAACGAGCCGTGATCGGCCTCGGCGTAGACAGTACTTTTTGCCTTGTCACAGGCAGGCAAACGGGACCCATTCACTCAAGAGTGCTCACTGATGACCTTCGGCCCTTGCAAGGGCGCTTGTACCGTGGCAGTCTGCAGCCGTTTGGCGGAAGGGGCAGGTAGGGAGATTTGCGTCCGGGCTCGGGCGATGAGATCCCTGAGCCCCATGAGATCCTGGGCGGAGCAGCCATGTCCACATTTGTTCATCGTGACTTTTCGGGTGATCGGAAATGGCTCTCGGTACGAAGGGTGCTGCTGGCCATGTGCATGGGGATCCTTGGTGTCGTAGCAGGCGTCACGACAGCTGGTGCTGCGCCAGTCACCATCACCCTGGTCCAAGACTCGTCGCAGGCAACGGCATCCTCGACTTCACTCGCCGTGACGCTTCCGCAACCCGTCCGTGCCGGCGACGCCCTCCTCGCTTCTTTCAACAACACGCACGACCTATTGACGATTACCTCCATCAGTGGTGGAGGAGTCAGCTGGGCCCGTGGCAACCAGGAGAACGACGACCAGACAACCGCAGACTCGGAGATCTGGTACGGCCTGGACGCCACCGCCGGCCCGGCAACCGTCACCGTGAACCTTTCTGGGAAGACGGATCAGCAATTCCCCTATTATGCCCTGAACATTTCCGAGTGGTCGGGGGTTGCAGCACTCGACCAGAACCCTGCGGGCACGGTGCAACACTCACAATCCACGCTGGCCCTGGCTCCCGCCATTACGCCGGCCACCAGCGGTGATCTGTTCATCGGGGTGATGGGAGCGTATGGAAACTGCATTGCGTCAGGCCCTCCGGGCGGAGGATTCACACCGTTCCCAATCGAAACGGGCCTTCCCGACCAGGGTATCCAACACACCGGCTACGGATATCTCGTCGCCACGAATGCCGACACCCAGCGGTACAGCCAGCAACTCACACAGAACACTCCTTGTGAATGGAGCGCCACGGCAGCTTCGTTCGTTCCTCAAAGCCTTCCCGTTCCAAGTGTCACCGGCATCTCACCCACTGCGGGTCCGACGACAGGCGGTACCTCCGTCACCATCACCGGCACCAACTTCAACGGGGCTACCAATGTCCTCTTCGGCACCGTGCCGGCCTCGAGCTTCACCGTCAACGGCAATGGTTCTATTTCGGCCACCGCGCCCGGCGAAGCGTCGGGAACAGTGGACGTGACTGTCGTCACAGCGGGTGGAACGAGTGCGAGCAACAGCGCTGACCGGTTCCTTTATCAGAGTGCCCCGAGCGTCACCGGCATCTCACCCACTGCGGGTCCGACGACAGGCGGTACCCCGGTCACCATCACCGGCACCAACTTCAACGGGGCCACCAGCGTCCTCTTCGGCGCCGTGCCGGCCTCGAGTTTCACCGTACTCTCGCCGACCGAAATCACTGCCGTCTCCCCGGCTGAGGCCGCCGGTGCCCAATCCATTCATGTGACCAACGCGAGCGGCGCGAGCGCCCAAACGATCACCTTCACCTTCACATCATCTCCATCTCCGATAACGTCGCCAACGGCGACGCCAAGTTGCGACGGGACCCTTTCCCCGGGCTCCGTCGTCGGTATGGCTGCGACGTCTGGAGACGACGGGTATTGGATCGCCAACAACCAAGGCCGCGTGGTTGCCTGCGGAAATGCGGTCAATTTCGGTGAACTTGCGAGCGCGCCAAATCACCCCGTCGTAGGAATCGCCGCGACCGTCGATGGGGGCGGCTACTACCTGGTGGCATCGGACGGCGGTGTCTTCGCGTTCGGCGACGCCACGTATTACGGGTCCACCGGCGCAGTGAAACTGAACAAGCCAATCGTTGGCATGGCGGTTGACCCCGCGACTGGGGGGTACTGGCTCGTGGCGACGGACGGCGGAGT
>Ga0307372_10004000_pt1 | contig 23077 bp, 26 predicted proteins | sample OX1MG_FD_202533 | JGI IMG/M metagenome (GOLD analysis project Ga0307372, IMG submission 202533) | Soil microbial communities from Risofladan, Vaasa, Finland - OX-1 | ecosystem: Environmental > Terrestrial > Soil > Coastal area > Acid sulfate soil | place: Finland: Risofladan, Vaasa | collected...
TCTCGCCATAGAGCCGGCGGCGCGCCGCCACCCAGGCGAGGAGCTGGATCAACAGCGCATCGCTGGGCGCCGCTTCCGGCCGGACCGGCTCGATTCGCATCATGCCGGATTCGTACGCCGCGCTCGCATCCGCGTCCAATATATGTTTAGATCATTATCCATATCTTGTGCGTATGCCATGCCCCTCGACCTCCGCCTGCTGCGCTATGTCATCGCCGTCGCCGACACCAAGAACATCAGTCGCGCGGCCGAGCGGCTCCACATGCAGCAGCCGCCGCTGACGCAGCAGATCCGCGCGCTCGAGGCGGAGCTGGGCGTCAGCCTCTTCCATCGCCTGCCGCGCGGCGTCGAGCCCACCGAGGCCGGACGTGCGCTGGTCGAGGAAGCGCGCGCGATCGTGGCGCGGGCGGCTAATCTGCCGGCGGTGGCGCAGCGCGCGGCACGCGGCGAGGAAGGCCGGTTGGCGATCGGCTTCACCAGCTCGGCGGCGTTCCATCCCTTCGTCACGCGCGCGATCCGCGGCTTCCGCCAGGCGTGGCCGGGCGTGGCGCTGGTGCTCGAGGAAGACAGCACCGGCGACCTGGCGCGCGCGCTGCGCGAGGAGCGGCTCGACGCCGTCTTCGTGCGCTCGTCGGCCGGCGGCACGCCCGATCTCTTGGTCGAGCCGCTTCTGACCGAGGAGATGCTGGCGGTGTTTCCGCGCGGCCATCGCCTCGCACGGGCCAAGACGGTGACGCTCGCCGCGCTGGCGCACGAGACCTTCGTGCTCTATCGCCGGCCGAGCGGGCCCGGCCTCTATGACGCCATCATCGCCGCGTGCCGCGCCGCCGGCTTCAGTCCGACCATCGGCCAGGAGGCACCGCGCCTGCCGTCGACGCTGAGTCTGGTCGGCGCCGGCCTCGGCGTCTCGCTCGTGCCGGCATCGATGCGGCGCCTCAACACCGAGGCGGTCGCCTATGCACGGCTGACCGGCGCCAAGGGCCTGACCGCGCCGCTGCTGCTGGCGACGCGGCGCGGCGACCGCTCGGCCGCGGTGCGGCAATTCCGCGAGCAGATGAAGAAAACGCCGGGCGCCGACGGGCCCTGAGCAACCGACGCCCACCGGCCGCGTTTGGTCATGGGTCCGTTGGCGGTGGGTGAAGCATGCGTCATGTAGCGGCCGCCGCGGTCGGCCTGCTGTTGCTCGTCGGCTGCAGTTCGGTCGAGAACAAGGTGGCGAACGCCAAGCTGGCGATCGGCTCGCCGAGCTACGTCAGCCGGTGCGTCGATCTCATGCATCGCGCCTATCCCGACAGCGACCTCCAGGTCACGAACCAGCATTTCAGCACCGGCATGAGCGCCAGCGTCGTCACCGTGCAGGCGGTACGGCCGGACGTGCCGGCGACCAGCGGCACGCGCGACGTCGGTGCCGAATGCCGCTTCGATCACGGCGTCATCGTCGAGTTTCGCTGGACCAAAAGCCCGCTGCCGCAGCCGTCTTGATTTGAGCCGCCCGCCGGACCTAGAGCAAGTTCCGTTCGGTTGGAATCATCGGCTCGACACGTCCCTCTCCGCGCGAAGCGGGGAGAGGGAGGCGCCCCATCGCTCGTCAGAGCGATGGGGAGGGTGAGGTGTATCGCCGTCGCACGATTTTTTTGACGTCGCCACCCACCTCACCCGCTCGCTACGCTCGCGCCCTCTCCCCCCGCACGATGCGGGCGGAGAGGGCTCTATTGGCTGCGTCCACTTGAACGGAACTTGCTCTAACCGGCGGTGGAAACAAACCGCGAACTCGATTATATTGAAGGCGTAAGCCGCGTCCCGTCCGGACGCGGCGTTCGCATCGCTTTTAGGACCCGCCGCCATGGCCTCCGTCGCCTCGATCTCGCAACAGATCTGGGACATGAAATACCGCCTCAAGACGCCGGAAGGCGGCGCAGTCGACCGCACCATCGAGGACACCTGGCGGCGCGTCGCCACCGCCCTCGCGGAGCCGGAGCGCGACAAGGCGCTGTGGGCAGACCGCTTCTACGAAGCCCTCAGCGATTTCAAGTTCCTGCCCGCCGGCCGCGTCGTCGCCGGCGCCGGCAGCGGCCGCAATGTCACGCTCTTCAACTGCTTCGTCATGGGCGCGATCGGCGACGACATGGGCAGCATCTTCACGCATCTGCGCGAAGCGGCGCTGACCATGCAGCAGGGCGGCGGCATCGGCTATGACTTCTCGACGCTCCGGCCCAAGGGCGCGCCGGTGAAGGGCGTCGGCGCCGATGCTTCGGGGCCGCTGTCGTTCATGGACGTGTGGGACGCGATGTGCCGCACCATCATGAGCGCCGGCTATCGCCGCGGCGCGATGATGGCGACGATGCGCTGCGACCATCCCGACATCGAGGCCTTCATCGCGGCGAAGCGCGAGCCGGGCCGGCTGCGCATGTTCAACCTGTCGGTCCTGGTCACCGACGCCTTCATGCAGGCGGTGAAGGAAGGCGCGCCGTGGGAGCTGAGCTTCGCCGGCACGACCTATAAGGTAATTCCCGCGCGCGAGCTGTGGGACAAGATCATGCGCGCGACCTATGCCTATGCCGAGCCGGGCGTGATCTTCATCGACCGCATCAACCGGCTCAACAATCTCTATTACGCCGAGACCATTAGCGCGACCAATCCCTGCGTCACCACCGAGACCTGGGTTCAGACCGCGGAAGGGCCGCGACAAGTGGCGGACTTGGTCGGCAAGCGGTTCGCCGCACTGGTGAATGGCGCGGCGCATGAGTCCGGCCCACAGGGCTTTTTCGCAACCGGCCGCAAACCCGTTTTGAATCTCCGAACGCGCGAAGGTTATGCCCTTCGCCTGACCGCAGATCATCCGGTCCTGGCGGTGTCTGGTTTCAGCCGCTATCGCGTGACGACGGAATGGAAGAAGGCGGGCGAACTCGCCACCGGCGACCGCGTCGTTCTGCACGATCATCGCCGGGCCACATCCTGGTCCGGCGCCCATGGCGAGGCCGAGGGCTATCTTCTCGGGCTGCTGGTCGGCGACGGCACGCTCAAAAGCGACAAGGCGGTTCTGAGCGTCTGGCGCCGCCGCGATGTCGCCAACGGCGGCCAGGAAGGCGCGGGCGCGGAGGCAGTCATGGCGGCGGCGCTGGCCGCGGCGCGGACCTTGCCGCATCGCGCCGATTTCGCGGGCTGGATGGCGGTTGCGGGCCGCGACGAGCACCGGCTTGCGCTGGGCGCAGTGCGGCAGCTCGCGCTCGAGCTTGGCATGACACCTGGCAACAAGGCGATCACGCCGCAAATCGAGCAGCAATCGAGCGCCTTCTATCGCGGCTTTCTGCGCGGCCTGTTTGACACCGACGGCACCGTGGGGGGATCGCAGGAGAAGGGCGCGAGTATCCGTTTGGCGCAGAGCGATCTCGCACGTCTCGAAGCCGCGCAGCGCATGCTGCTGCGGCTCGGCATTGCTTCGACGATCTATCGCGAGCGTCGCCCGGCGGGACCGCGCCTGCTGCCGGATGGCAAGGGCGGCGCGCAGCTTTATGACTGCAACGCCGACCACGAACTGGCGATCGCCAACGACAATATCGGCGTGTTCGCCGAACGGATCGGCTTTGCCGACACGGAAAAACAGGCGCGGCTCGAAACCATCGCGGCAGCCTATCGGCGGACGCCCAATCGCGAGCGCTTCATCGCCGAGGTTGCCGCGATCGAGCCGGACGGCGAGGCCGAGGTATTCGACGTGCAGGTTCCCGGCGTCAACGCGTTCGACGCCAACGGCATCACGGTTCACAACTGTGGAGAGCAGCCCCTGCCGCCGTATGGCGCGTGTCTGCTGGGCTCGATCAATCTCGCCGTGCTGGTGAAGGAGCCGTTCACCGAGAACGCGCGGCTCGACATGGACGAGCTCGACCGGCTCGTGCCGCTCGCCGTGCGCATGATGGACAACGTCGTCGATGCGTCGCGCTTTCCTCTGGAACAGCAGACGCACGAGGCGCGCGCCAAGCGGCGCATCGGCCTCGGCGTGACCGGCCTCGCCGACGCGCTGATCCTGTGCGGCTTGCGCTACGGCTCGGCCAAGGCGGTGGCGACGACGGAGCAATGGATGCGGGCGATCGAGCGCGCGGCCTATCTCGCCTCGACGGAGCTCGCGCGCGAGAAAGGCGCCTTTCCGCTTTTCGACAAGGAAAAATATCTGGCCGGCGAGAACATCCAGCGGCTCGACACCGAGGTGCGCGCGGCGATCGAGCAACACGGCATCCGCAACGCGCTTCTCACTTCGGTTGCGCCGACCGGCACGATCTCGATCTTCGCCGACAACGTGTCGTCGGGCCTCGAGCCGGTGTTCAGCTTCAAGTACACGCGCAACGTGCTGATGCCCGACGGCACGCGCCGCGAGGAAGAGGTCTCGGACCACGCCTATCGCCTGTTCCGCCGCATGAAGGGCGACAGCGCGCCGCTGCCCGATTATTTCGTCGACACCCAGGCGCTGGCGCCCGCCGACCACGTGGTGATGCAGGCGGCGGTGCAGAAGTACATCGACAGCTCGATCTCCAAGACGATCAACGTGCCGGCCGACTTCCCGTTCGAGCAGTTCAAGGACGTTTATTTCCAGGCCTACGAGCTCGGCTGCAAGGGTTGCACCACCTATCGGCCGAACGAGGTGACGGGCGCGGTGCTCGAAGTGAGGCCCGAGGTCAAGCCGCAAAGGCAGACCGAGCTGCCGCTGTCGGCGCCGCAGGCGCGGCCGGCCGATGTCTACGAGGGCGGCGGCGTGGTCTATATGACTCAGCCGCTGTCGCGGCCCGAGGCGCTGCCCGGCCACACCTATAAGGTGGGCTGGCCGCTGAGCGAGCACGCGCTCTACGTCACCATCAACGACATCGTGCAGGACGGCCGGCTCAGGCCGTTCGAGATCTTCGTCAACTCCAAGAACATGGAGCACTACGCCTGGACCGTGGCGCTGACGCGCATGATCAGCGCGGTGTTCCGCCGCGGCGGCGACGTGTCGTTCGTGGTCGAGGAGTTGAAGGCGGTGTTCGATCCGCGCGGCGGCGCCTGGATGGAGGGGCACTATGTGCCGTCGATCCTCGCCGCGCTCGGCGGCGTGATCGAGCAGCACATGATCGAGATCGGGTTCATCCAACAGAAGCCGGCGCCCGCTTCGGTCGAGGCGCAGCGCCAGGTGGTGAACCTGCCCGGGCAGAATCCCGGCCTGCGCCAGTGCCCGAAATGTGGCCAGGCGGCGCTGATCCGCATCGAGAACTGCGACCAGTGCACGAGCTGCGACTACTCGAAGTGCGGGTGAGCGGGTAAACGTTATTCCAATGCAAGCTCTCTGTCGTTTGTGTGGGGAATTGGCTGAACTTCAGGACAGTCACGTCCTTCCGGCATTCGTATTCCGTTGGCTCAAGGAAACTTCTGCCACCGGATTTATCCGCTTCGGCCAAAGCCCGAATGGGCGGATCCAGGACGGGCTCAAGAAGCCATGGCTCTGCCTTTCCTGCGAGCAAAAGCTGAATGCCTGGGAAACAAAGTTCGCTAATAACCTATTTCATCCGATGAATGACGATGGCGGTCATCGCGTCCGCTACGGCGATTGGCTGCTCAAGTTCTGCGTCTCAGTTTCCTGGCGTTCGCTTTCGGCGATGACCGAAATGACCGGACTGAAGCAGTTCAGTAAGGCGCAACAAAACGCTGCCATTCACGCTTTGGATACCTGGCGCGGGTTCTTATTGGATAAGGTGAGTCATCCCGGCCAATTTGAGCAGCATCTTCTGCCTTTCGACTCGATTGACAGACTCACTGGGAGCTTTCCTCCAAATTTCTGCCGGTACTTGCTGCGCGCAGTTGAAATTGATGCTGCGCACGGCGAGAAAATTGCTTTCATCTATTCGAAACTCGGTCGCTTCGTGATTCTTGGTTTCATTGAACTTCCGCATCCTCAACAATGGGTGGGTTCAAAGATTCACGTAAGAGAGGGGCTCATCGCGCCGCGCAAATACATACTGCCGATCGAATTTGGCGATTACCTAAAAGATCGCGCGTGCCGGCGCACTGTTGTTTATGGGAAAATATCTGATAAGCAACTCGGGAAGATCGATGAAACCCTTCGGAAAGACATGGATCGACTCGCCCGCTCTGAAACGTTTAACGCGATGACGGAGGATGTCCGTCTATTCGGGGACAGGGCATTTGCGACGTCTCGGCCGCAGCACAAACCAAAAAATTAGGGTCAGGGTAAAATTCCGCACAGGCCCGGGCTCGATCGGCTGAAGGCGCCCTCATTTCGAATCCACATCCTCTAAGCGGACACCGCGGCCGGCGCGGATGCTGGCACGCGCTTTCTCGATGCGCCGAAGGAAGCGCGGATCGATCGCCGCGTCGTCGGCGAACATCGCCGGCAGGCGGCGCTGATCCGTATCGAGAACTGCGATCGGTGCAGAGCTGCGACTACTCGAAGTGCGGGTGAAGGGCTAACGAGCCCATGAGGTGCGCGATCATCGCACGCACGGCCGTGACGCTCGGGACTGGCCCCTTAGGCCACCAGCCATCGCACGAGATCGTCCTGTTTCGGCAGGCTGCCGGCATGCACCACCTTGCCGTCGATAACGATGCCCGGCGTCGACACGATCCCGTAGCCGGCAATCGCCGCATAGTCGGTTACCGTCTCGATCTCGACCGGAATGCCGAGCTTGTCGGCCGCGATCTGCACCAATTGAGCCGCCGTCGCCGTCGTCGTGCAGGTTTTGCACGCAGGGCCGAGGACCTTGACGTTTTTCATGGTGGTTCTCCGTTTTGCTACTGGAACAGCGCGTTGAACAGGAAGCCGATCGCCAGGATGCCAGTGCCGACGACGCCGACGAAGACGGCGATCAGTCGGATCGACAGCACCTTGCGCAGAATGATCATTTCCGGCAGCGACAACGCGATGACCGACATCATGAAGGCAAGCACGGTGCCGAGCGCGGCGCCTTTGGCGAGGAGCGCCTGAACGACCGGAATAATCCCGGCGGCGTTCGAGTACATCGGGATACCGATCAACACCGCCGCAGGCACCGACCACCAGGAATCCTTGCCCATGATCGTGGCGAGCAGACTCGTCGGCACATAGCTATGGATGAAGGCGCCGGCGGCGATGCCGGCCATCATCCACGGCCAGACCTTGCCAACGATGTCGCGCACGGAGTCGACCCCTGTCTTGATCCGGTCGACGGCCGTCAACTTTTCCGGCGGCAGCGCGACGGCGGTCGTGCGAATGTTGCGCACCCATTCTTCCAGCCAACGCTCGAGATGCAGCCGGCCGATCACCCAGCCAGAAACGATGGCGACGCCGAGGCCAAAACCGAGATAGACAAGCGCGACCTTCCAGCCGACCAGGCCGAACAGCAGCCCGAGCGCCACTTCGTTCACCATCGGCGCCGAGATCAGGAACGAGAAGGTCACGCCGAGCGGCACGCCGGCGCCAACGAAACCGATGAACAGCGGCACGGCGGAACAGGAGCAGAAGGGCGTGACGATGCCGAGGCCGGCGGCCAGCAAGTTGCCGACACCCTCGCGCTTGCCAGCGAGCAGCGCGCGTGTTCGCTCCGGAGAAAAGAAGCTGCGGATAACGCCCATGCCGAACACCGCCAGCGTCAGCAACAGCAATACCTTCGGCGTATCGTAAGCAAAGAAGACAATTGCCGCGCCAAGCGGGCTGTCGGGCCTGACCGGCAGCACGGTGACGACCCAGTCCGCGAACGGAGCCAGCTGGCTGTAGATCAGGCCCCACAAGACCAGGGCGACACCTGTCCAGCCGATCCATTTTGCGGCCGACGGAGCCGCGCCGGGGGTGCGTTCACCGATGGATTGCAGCGTCATGCGGCACGCCTTTCCGGTTTGGTCGGCAGGCCCAGCGCCGCGTCGACCAGGGCAACGACCTGCCGCGGCAGATTTGACGCGCGGCGATAACGCACCCATTGCGCATCGCGACGGTCGGTGACGAGGCCGGCGGATTTCAACGTCGCCATGTGGCGGGACATGCGCGACTGGCTGGCGCCGAGCTCGCGCATCAGTTCGCAGACGCAATGCTCATCGCCGTCCCATACCAGCCGGAGCGCTTCGAGGCGGGTCGGTTCCGCGAGGGCCGACAAAACTGTGATCGGGCTCATGGCTTATCCTATAATTTGCATATGCGCATAAGCGCATATAGCACGCGATCAGGCGGTTCGCAAGAGGTCAGGAATCGTTACTCGCCGGCGGCGAATTGAGCGTGGATGCCCGGAACAAGTCCGGGCATGACGATGAGACGCTGAATTATCGGTTGCGTGATCAACACCCCTCACCCTGCCCTCTCCCCCAAATGGGGGAGAGGGAGAAAAATGACGTAAGCGGAAATTAACCACGCCGGCACGGGCGGCGCCAAAGCTTCCTTTACCCGCGCGCCTTAGAGTCCCGCGCATGGCCATCGAGGTTTCCGCCGGCGCCGCCGCGCGGCGCGGCGTCCGCGCATCCGCCGCGCTGACCACCGGCTATTGGGCGCTGGCGCTGATCCCGATCGCGGCGCTGTTCGCGCTCACCGCGCTGTCGCCGCCAATGGCGATGAACGACTATCTCAGCGACGACGCCTATTACTACCTGCGCGTGGCATCGAACATCGCGCACGGCGCCGGCTCGACCTACGGCAATCTGGTGCCGACCAACGGCTATCATCCGCTGTGGCAGCTCGCGCTGGTGCCGGTGTTCTGGCTCATCCGCGCGCCCGACCAGGCCATTCCCGCGGTGTTCGCGATCGCGTCCGTGGCGTGGATCGCTTGCGTCGCGCTCTATCGCCGCATCGGCCAACTGTGCGACGCCGAGGCGGCGTTTCTGCTCGGCGGACTTTATCTCTGCTGGCTCTGCACCTTCGCGCTGCCGGGCGGCGCGGGCCTCGTCTTCCTCGGCATGGAGACGACGCTGGCGCTGCCGATCATGCTGTGGCTCGTCGACTTGAGCCTGCGCCGCGCGATCTTCACCGCCGCGCCGCAGACGATGCGGACGCTGCTGACGGTCGGCGCGGTGCTGACGCCGCTTTGCCTCGCGCGGCTCGACGCCGTGTTCATCGCCGGCGCATACATCGCCGCGTTCGTGCTCAGTCAGCGGCAGCGTGGCTGGGCCGCGAGCCTGCGCGACGGCATCGTCATGGGCGCGCCCGTCGCCGTCACGCTGCTCATCTACATGGCGGCGAACCAGATCCTGTTCGGCGCGGCGATGCCGGTTTCGGGCACGGCCAAGGCGCTGGGCGGACCGTTCCTCAATCTCAATCCGCTGATCGCGTCGCTGTGGGGCGCGAGCACCTTGCAGCTGCGCACGATTCCCTTGGGCCTCGTCTTCATCGCCGCGGCCGGAACGGTTGTGGCGCTGCTCTGGCGCAAGACCGGCGACGAACGCAGCGACGCGGCGCGCGCGCAGCTCCTGATCGTTGCCGGCGTGCTGCTCGCCGGCTTGCTGCTGCACCTGGTTTATCTCTGCGTCGGCTCGAGCTGGCCGATCTGGGCGTGGTACGGCTATGGCCGCGCCATGCTCGGCGCGATCGTCGTGCCGCTGGCGCTGACGACGCTGTGGCGGCGCTGGATTGCGACGCCGATGGTGGCCGTTGCCGTGATTGCGGTCCTGACATTGGGCAGCGGCGCGGTCATCGCCAAGCGCCTGGCGCTGGGCGACAACCAGTCGTCCTATTGGGTGCATGCCGACCGCGACGCGGCGCAGCTCAACGCGCTGCTGCCGCCGAATGCGGTGGTGGCGATGGGCGACCTCGCCGGCAGCCTGGGCTTTCGCCTCGCACGGCCGATGGTGCAGATCGAGGGCCTTGTCGAAGGCGCCACGTATCTTCGCGCCTTGCGGCAGCCGGGCGGCTGGCAGAGCTATTTCCGCGCGCGCGGCGTGACCGACATCGCCGCCGCCGATTACCATTTGCTGCGCTGCGCCGACGCCGCGCCGGGCTGCCGCGTGCTGATCGAGCCAAAATTCGGCGCCGGGCCGAAGGTGCGGATGCGCGTGCGCGATTCCGACATCGTGTTCCACGACGGCAACCTGACGGTGTGGCGCTACCGGCCGGAGATTCAGGCGCAGCCGTGATAATCCAAGCCCGGCCGTGACCGAAAAAAGACCGTGGAAAATGGAATCGATGCCGCGCGCGCTCGACCGCGCGTCGCGTCCGCCGTATAATCCAAGCATGCGCCGCATCGTGTGGGTGGTCGGGGGGCTGGCGGTTGTCATCGCTGCGGCGTACAGCGTTTATTGGTATTACGTCGCCAGCGTGATCCGCGACCAGATGACGCCGTGGGTCGAAGCGCGCCGCGCCCAGGGCGTCGATGTCAAATGGGATGCGGTGCGGATCGGCGGCTTTCCGCTGACCATCCGCTTGAGCTTCGACAAGTTCGACGCCGCCGCGATCAAGCCTCTGCCCTACGAGATGAGCGCGGCCGACATTGCCTTCTGGTCGGCGCCGTGGGATTTGCGGCACTGGCATTTCAGCGCGCCCGACGGCGCGCGCGTCGAGTTCATCCTCGCCTCGGCCGGCTTCGACGCGAAGACTCTTTCCGGCACGGTGTCGGTGCCGCTCCAGCCCGCCGGCACCGCCGACATCGAGGCCGACGGCCTCGACGGACGCGGCGTGGCGCACGGCCTCGGCCTCGATTCCGTCCACGTCGCGCTCCAGCAGCCGGCGACGCCGCCGAAGACCGACCACGATCCGGCGCTGCTGGTGAACTTCGACATCAAGGGCGCGCGGCTACGCGCCGCGCCGGCGCCGTTCGGCACCACCATCCAGGACATCTCCGCGACGGCGACGATCGACGGCACGATCGCGTCGGCGCCGCTGCCGCAGATGCTCGACGCCTGGCGCAAGGAAGGCGGCGCGATCGAGCTGCACGCCGCGCACCTGGCGTGGGACAGGCTCGACATCAATGCCAAGGGCACGCTCGCGCTCGACGAGGACCTGCAGCCGCTTGCCGCGCTGACCGCGACGGTGCGGGGCCAGAACGAAATCGTCGACGCGGCGGTGAGCTCGGGCGCGATGCCCGAAGGCGACGCCGGCATGGCGCGCACCATCCTCAACATGATCGCGCAGCAGGGCGACGACGGCCGCCAGCAGATCCGCCTGCCGATCAGCGCGCAGAACCGCCGGCTCTATCTCGGCCCGGCGGCGATCGCGAAGATTCCCACCATCGATTGGCGGTAGGAATAGAGCGCGGCGTGGCCGCGTCTGCGGTCCCGTGGTATAAAGGCGGCGCATGACGAACGATCGGCTCAAGGAAGTCCTCGAACGCGTCCTGACTTGGCCGCCGCAGCGCCAAGAGGATGCGGCTGAAGTCCTGCGCCTGATCGAGGAACACGATAAGAGTCCGTATCGGCTGAACGACGAGCAGGCCGCCGAGGTCCGCCGGCGGTTGGCCGAGGCCGATCCGGCCACCCTCACCCTCGCGAAACTCGACGAACGGCTTCGCCGCCTGGGCGTATGAACGTCCTGATCCACGCGAAGGCCGCCGACGACCTCGACGGAATCTTCGCCTGGATCGCGCGGGACAATCCCCGCGCCGCCGTCACCATCGTGCGGCGACTGCGCGAACGGATTGGGCGGCTTGCCACGGCGGGTCTTGCCCATATCGGTCGGCCCGGTCTCGTCAACGGCACGCGCGAGTTGGTCGAGCCACCCTATATCATCGTCTATCGCGTCGACGAGGAGCGCGACACGATCGTCGTGCTCGCCGTCTGTCACGGTGCGCAGCAGCGTCCGGCGCAGCCATAACCATGCGCACACTCCTTACCCTGCCCTCTCCCTCAAGGGGGCGAGGGAGAAAAAGAGGGCGCGCGGCTCCTCACCCTTCGAGACGCTTCGCTCCTCAGGGTGAGGTTTATTTCAGCCCTTCACCGTCTCGGGTGCGGGTTGCGGCGCCTCGGCGCGCGCGAACATGCCGTATTGCCGCTCGACCACGGCGACGCTGATGCGGTAATCGGCGAAGACGTCGGTGCGGCCGCGGGCCTGCGCGCGGCGGTGCTGCGTTTGCTCGCGCCAGCGCTTGACCGCGTCGGCGTCGCGCCAGAACGACAGCGACAAGAGCTTGCCCTCCTTGCTCAGGCTGCGGAAGCGCTCGACCGAGAGGAAGCCGTCGATTTTCTCGAGCTCGCTTTTGAGCCCGGCGGCGATGTCGAGGTAGTCGCCTTCGTGACCCGGCTTGGGCTCGACTTCGAAGATGACGGCGTGCATGAGCATCCTCCATTTTTCTCTCGTCATTCCCGCGTAAGCAGAAATCCAGGGGCGACCGAACGTCGTTGACCCCTGGACCCCGGCTTTCGCCGGGGTGACGCCGTAGAATAGACGATCTACGCCTACTTGGCTTCGCACGACGGCCGCGACCATGCGCGGCCTGTGCTACGCCTTACGCCTGTTTAGCGTCGACGATCGACTTGCGGATGGCGCGGGTGCGGCTGAGGACGCGCTCAAGCGTGTCGGCCTCGCCGTAGCGGATGGCCCGCTGCATCGCCGTCAGGTCCTCGGTGAAGCGCTGGAGCATCGCCAAGACCGCCTCGCGGTTGGCGAGGAACACGTCGCGCCAGAACACCGGATCGGAGGCGGCGATGCGCGTGAAGTCGCGGAAGCCGCCGGCCGAGAACTTGATGACCTCGGACTTGAGCGTGTCTTCGAGATCGGTCGCGGTGCCAACGATGGTGAAGGCGATCAGGTGCGGCAGATGCGAGGTGATGGCCAGCACCATGTCGTGGTGCTCGGGATCCATCGTCGTCACCTTCATGCCGGCGCTTTCCCACATTTGGCGCACGCGCTCGATCGCCTTGGCGTCGGTGCCGGCGGTCGGCGTCAGGATGCACCAGCGGTCGCGGAACATCTCGGCGAAGCCCGCCGCCGGACCGGAAAACTCCGTTCCGGCCACGGGGTGGCCGGGAACAAGGTGCACGCCCGACGGCAGCAGCGGCTTCAGCGCGCGCACCACCGCCTGCTTGACCGAGCCGACATCGGTGACGATGGCGCCCGGCTTCAGCACGTCGGCGATGCGCCGGCCGATCTCGGCATAGGCCGAGAGATGCGTGGCGATGACGACGAGATCGGCGCCCTTGGCCGCTTCGGCCGGATCGTGCGTGACGCGGTCGGCGAGCTTCAATTCCTTCACCGTGTCGAGCGTCGCGTCGCTGCGGGCGCAGGCGACGATCTCGCCAGCGAGCTTGTCGCGAATCATCACCCGCGCCAGCGACGAGCCGATGAGGCCGATGCCGATGAAGGCGACGCGATCGAAAAGCTGGCTCATGATTTTCCCAGAAACGCGGCGACCGCCGCGATCACGGCGCGCATCTCGGCCTCGGTGCCGATGGTGATGCGCAGATATTCCGGCAGGTGATAGACGCCGACCTTGCGCACCAGGATGCCGCGCTGGCGCAGAAAGTCCCACGCCGCGGCGGCGTCCTTCGGCGGCGCGGGAAAGCGCGCCAGCACGAAATTAGCGACGCCCGGCACGACTTCGAGGCCGAGCGCCTCGAGCTCGCGCGCGAGCCAGGGCCGCCAGACATCGTTGTGGGCGCGCGCCTTGTCGACCGCGGCCACATCCTCGAGCGCGGCGATGCCGGCGGCGATCGCCGCCGCGCTGACATTGAACGGATTGCGCACGCGATTGAGCACGTCGATCACCGCCGGACCGGAAGTGCACCAGCCGAGACGCAGGCCGCCGAGCGCGTAGATCTTCGAAAAGGTTCGCGTCATCACCACGTTCGGCGCCGATCCTGCGAGCGCGAGGCCCGGATCGTAGTCATTGCGCACGACATATTCGGCATATGCGGAATCGACCACCAGCAGCACCGATTTCGGCAAGCCCTTGTGCAGCCGCGCGAGTTCGTCGCGCGGGATGAACGTGCCGGTCGGGTTGTTGGGATTGGCGATGAAGACGAGCTTGGTCTTCTTCGTCACCCGCGCCAGCGTCGCATCGACGTCGAAGGTGAGGTTCTTCTCGGGCACGGCAACGGGCGTCGCGCCGGCGGTCTGCGCCGCGATCGGATAGATGGCGAAGCCGTGGCGGCCGTAGAGCACCTCGTCGCCCGGACCGCAATAGGCCGACGCCAGCAGGTGGATGAGATCGTCCGAGCCGGCGCCGCAGACGATGCGGTCGGCGGAGATGCCGTGATGGCGCGCGAGCGCCTGGCGCATCGCCGTGGCGTGGCCGTCGGGATAGCGAAACATCTCTTCGGCAACAGCCTTGTAAGCGGCGATGGCGGCCGGACTGGGGCCGAGCGCGCTCTCGTTCGAGGCGAGGCGGATCGGCTTGGCCATGCCGGGAATGCGGCCCTCGCCGCCCTGATAGGCGGCGATGTCGAGGATGCCGGGACGCGGCGTCGGCGCGGCGGACATTGCGCTCACCGGGACGCGATGCGCGCGGCTTCGCCGGCGAGCAGCGGCTTGGCGTAGGAGCCGAGCGGCGCGATGTGCCGCAGCTGCTTGCCGAGGCCGGCGGTAAGCTCGACCAGGCGCGAATCGTTGGCCGCAACGGGCGCGTCGACGTCGATCAGCGCGACGGATGAGTCGTTGCCGCGCACATGCGCCAGCACGGCGACGGCGACGCCGCCGCTGGCGAGCGCGGTGTTGAGGCCGGCGCGGCTGAGCTCGCCGCTGGTCTCGATGACGAAGAGGCTGCGGTCGCCGATGCCGTTGGCGACGCGGCCGATGACGAAGGCGTCGTGCACGCCGCGCGCGTTGCCGCGGCCGCCGAACGGCAGCCGGGCGTTGACGCGCGGACCGTCGGCGGCGCCGGCGAGCGCGCGCCACCACGGATCGTCGACGCCATCCGCCGGCACGGCGATGACGCCGGAATCGTGGCGCAACTCGACGAGTGCGCGCAGCACTTCGCTCGGCGAACGGTAGGACGTCATCGGCACCTGGCTGCCGTAATGGTCGCGCGCCAGGTCCCAGATGCCGGGATCGTTGTCCGGCACCGCAACCGCGACCGAGAAATCCGTCTGCATGACGATCGCCGCGCCGACGAGCTCGCGCCAAAGCCGCACCAGGGCGCCGACCGGCAGCTTGCCGCGATGGCGTCCTTCGAGGCGGCGCAGGATCTCGGCCTCGCGCAGCGGCACTTCGACGCTGGCGCGCGTGGCCTGCTTGGCGACGCCGATCTCGGCGACCAGCACGGCGCGGCGCATCAGCAGGTCGTGCAGCTGGTTGTCGGTCTCGTCGATCTGCCGACGCAGGGTCGTGAGCGTGCGCGGTTGCTTGGCCATGGCGAATTCGCGGATGCGGGCGTCTTTGATAATTCGTGGGGGGCGCGAAAGCAAAGAAAACATTGACATATTGGCTGCGCGTTACCTAGCTAACGCCACGGATTATTTGGATTTTCAGGCTTTGACCCCGATGACCAAGCCGGTCGCAGCGCCGACCCGCGACGCCCCCGCCAAGCGGCCCGGCCACGTGCTCCGCGTGACCGAACCGCTCGCGCTCGATTCCGGCGTGCGGCTCGCGCCCTATACCATCGCGTACCAGACCTACGGCACGCTCAACGCCGACAAGTCGAACGCGATCCTGGTCTGCCACGCGCTGACCGGCGACCAGTACGTCGCCGAGCCGCATCCGATCACCGGCAAGCCGGGCTGGTGGGACGCGCTCGCCGGACCGGGCAAAGTGCTCGACACCGAGCGCTATTTCCTGATCTGCCCCAACGTGCTCGGCGGCTGCATGGGCTCGACCGGACCGTCGGACGTCAATCCCGCCACCGGCAAGCCGTGGGGCCTGTCGTTTCCGGTCATCACCGTCGCCGACATGGTGCGCGCGCAGAAGCATTTGCTCGACCATCTCGGCGTCGCGCAGCTCTTCTGCGTCACCGGCGGCTCGATGGGCGGCATGCAGGTGCTGCAATGGGCGGCGTCCTATCCCGAGCGCGTCTTTTCCGCCGTGCCTATTGCTACGGCCGCCAGACACTCGGCGCAGAACATCGCGTTCCACGAGGTCGGCCGCCAGGCGATCATGGCCGATCCCGAGTGGTGCGGCGGCAATTATCAGCAGCAGCAGTGCAATCCGGCGCGCGGCCTCGCGGTTGCGCGCATGGCGGCGCACATCACCTATCTGTCGGAGGCGGCGCTGCATCGCAAGTTCGGCCGCAATTTGCAGAACCGCGAGGCGCTGACCTTCGGCTTCGACGCCGATTTCCAGGTGGAGAGCTATCTGCGCCGCCAGGGCATCACCTTCGTCGAGCGCTTCGACGCCAACTCGTATCTCTACATCACGCGCGCCTGCGACTATTTCGACCTGGCGGCGGAGCATGACGGCACGCTCGCCAACGCCTTCCGCGGCGCCAAGACGCGATTCTGCGTCATCTCGTTCAACAGCGACTGGCTCTATCCGACGCGCGAGAGCCGCGAGATCGTGCACGCCTTGAACGCGGCGGCGGCGAACGTGAGCTTCGTCGAGGTGGCGACCGACAAGGGCCACGACGCCTTCCTGCTCGACGAGCCCGAGTTCCACGCCACGCTGCGCGGATTCCTCGACGGCTGCGCGCAGCATCGCGGCTTGCCGGGAGCATGAGCGTGGACGCGCGCGCCTTCAATCCGCCGTCCGAGTTGCGCGGCGATCTGCGGCTCGTCGGCTCGATGATCGAGCCGAGCACGCGGGTGCTCGACATCGGCTGCGGCGACGGCGAGCTGCTCTATTACCTGGTGCACAACAAGGGCGTGGACGGCCGCGGCATGGAGCTGTCGCAATCGGGCGTGAATTCCTGCGTGCGCCACGGCCTCAGCGTGATCCAGGGCGACGCCGACAACGACCTCGAGGATTATCCGTCGGACGCGTTCGACTACGTCGTGCTGAGCCAGACGCTGCAGGCGACGCGCAAGCCGCGCGAGGTGCTGCTCAACCTGGTGCGCATCGGCCGCCACGCCATCGTGTCGTTTCCGAATTTCGGCCATTGGCGCATCCGACTGGGATTGCTGATCGCCGGGCGGCTGCCCAGCACGCCGCTCTTGTCCTATCCGTGGTACGAGACGCCGAACATCCATCTGTGCACGATCCGCGATTTCGCGCTGTTGTGCCGCGACGAAGGCATCCGCGTCGAGCGGAGCGTCTCGCTGGACCAGTTCGGCCGGCCCTACACCCGCGCGCTCGCCAACCTCATGGCCGAGCAGGGATTGTTTTTGCTGTCGAGAGCGCGGTAGCCGTAGCGCTCAACACCTTACGCGGCGGCGGCACATTCTGCGTAGGACCTTTTATTCATGCCAAATTTCTCCGAGCGCATGGGATTGAAGAAGGCGAGTCAAACCATCCAGACGGATGGGATGGATCAGGCATTACGCAATGCGCTTTGGAATGCGCTGACCATCTTATTTTTTCCACCCGGTGGCGAGACGGTACCGATCAACAGTAATTCTACGTTGTTCCGAGCTGCACGCGTCCTATGGGCATCGTATTTCAAGCAGCCGCTTGATACGATTCCGCAGTGGTGGGGCGAGGCCCGGACAATCATCCGACGCAATTTTTTTGGCTACCCCTGGAACGAGGTATACGACTTCATCGAATTCTGTTCAGAGGCCCTGATCGCGGACGCCGCCGAACGTAAACGCCTACAAGTATTGTGCAACCAAGCCCTGGAGGGGAATCAGGCGGGCTATCGGATGACCGCCGGGAAATTCATTGCGAACACCGCCAAACATGAACTCGAAACGATTGATGCGGCGCAGGCGGCGAAGGGTAAGTTTTCACCGGTCGCGGATCACATCCAGAAGGCTCTGGAACACCTCTCTCGGCGCGAGAACCCTGATTACCGAAATTCGATCAAGGAGTCCATAAGCGCCGTCGAAGCAGCGTGTTGCATTATCGCGGACGATCAAAAGGCGACGCTTGGCCAAGCGCTGAAGAAGCTCGAAGAGCAGGGTTTCCCGATTCATAAAGCGCAGAAGGACGCATTCAGCAAACTTTACGGCTACACGAGTAATGCCGAAGGGATTCGACATGCTCTGCTTGACGAACCGACACTCACCTACGGCGACGCACAATTCATGTTAGTGACGTGTTCGGCCTTCGTGAATTACCTGATCGTACTTGCGAACGCCGCGAAGCCCACTCGACGGTAGGCGCGCAGTGCAACGCGCGCTCAGTCCAAGGCGCGCAGTAATTCCTGTCCAAATGCCGTCAGGTTGGGATTTACGAGATCTTGCGGAGACCCTCGCCAGATGCATTTCGCCTCTTCGAGATTGATGAAAGATACCTCAATCTGAGTCGGGTTTACTTTGAGCATCTGTGCGTACGCGTCTCTCTTATTTGGCGGCCATGGGTGTCCATCTCGCAGCTTTCCGAGAACTACAGCGTCGATTGGGTCGAACTGCTTAACTGCGTTAATGAACGATAAGCGCACAGAGTCGCGTTTTGAGTCCATTGCATTAGCTAGCAGCTTCGCCCAAATTTCTTGAAGTTGAGGACGGCTTTCATCATACGCTGCTCGTAACAGCGGAATCGCGAGCGACGGGCTGACCGGCCGAACCGTTTCGACCTGCCTTTCATGCAGTAAATTAGAAAGTAGCTCGTCATATTTTTCGGCAATGAAGGTCCGCACGAAGCGAAGAGGATCGCCTATCACTAGGCCGACCGCATCTTCTGGCACAGTACCGATAATACGGCCAACGTAGGATGCGAGCTTTTCAGTTGCCTGGACTGCCGTAACACCGAATCGGCCAAGCTCCTGCACCGCCCTGGCCTGCTCATCGCCAACCGGAATTAGATCATCGGCCATCAGCCCTCACCTTGGCGGTGTGGATATTCGCAATTGATATTATATCTTTTGGTCGTCCGCCGGCAGCCATCCAATCTGTCAGACGTAAGTCTGACATTTACGATGGCTCACGCAAGTGCTTCGGCCTACGCACCTTCCCCTGCAGCCTGCTGACGGCGCTCTATTTCCGCAAATAGAGCAGGATGTTCCCACACTCCGCTTGTGTGCAACGAGTTTATAAGTTGTTGGGCGGGCGCAAGTTGACGAAGTTGGGCATCATTTCGCGCGTAATCAAAGAGCGTCCCGGCACGCGCTTGGATATCCGCCGCGTCAATTAGCGCACCGATGCCTTCAACGTTGAACATCCGTTGTCTTTGAACGCTTCGCGAAAACAGGTCTCTTAGTCGAGCATGTTGAATCTGTAATTTTCCGAGCAGGTTTGCAAATTGCGCGACAATATTTTCATCAGCGAAACGCGCGCAGGTCTGCAGCGTTACAATCGCATTTTCTGGAATGCGCGGAATCTTATAGTCGGCGGGCACATTGGGAATTGGGCCGTCGGCAGGCACGTACTGCACTAGCAGCTTTATACAATCGGACGCGTATTCCGTGAGTTCACTCAATGCGAGCGGCAAGATTGCTCTCGCGGCCGCCTCCTCTCGGGCGCGTCTTTCCTGTTCCAGGTCGGTGACTTGATTTATCTGTCTGCGGATGAGTCTGATTGTAGCGAGTGCTGCCGCCAGGGCGAGCAAGCCGGCAATCATTGTCTGCCAGTTATAGAGTCCGGTTCGTACGCTTGGCCACCAGTGATCGACCCAATGTGAGACTTCAGTCCACCAAGACATACGTTCACCTGAGCTATTTAGGATTCGCGGACTGTTGTGAACGTCCACCAGAATGCGAATCTTGTATCATCGGCCTGAAGTTGGCGCGACTAGTGTCAATGCCGTCGCGATAAATTCGTACCGGTCCGATTTTCCGCCGCGTCGCGCAAAAACACCGGCAAGTCGATCACCGGCAGCGTGCGCGGCGCCTTGAAGAACATCTCGGCGATCCAGCCGCGGTGATAGCTGCCGCGGCTGACGACGTGGATCAGGATAGCGCCGCGCGTCATGGTGCTTTCGTCGCCGCCGATGAAGCGGAAGCGCATCGGCGCCTCGAGGCTCGTTGCAGTCTGCGCCGCGCTCCAGTCGATCCACCATCGGTTCATCGCCTGCTGCGCCGTCCATTCGAGGCACTCCCATTCGCGTGGAGACAGCGCGACACCATCGACAACGCGATCGTGCGTGAGCCGACGTCTTTTGCGATGCTCACGTCATTGTCATCGGGATGGTGCCGATGAAGTCACGCTTCCCAAGCTCGACACCGCAGTGGCGGAGGATGTCGTAGGCGGTGGTGACGTGAAAGTAGAAGTTTGGCACCACGAAATGGTTGAGATAGTCGACGCCTTTCATATGGCCCTTTTTTGGGCCGAGCGGAAAGGTGATCTCGCGGTCGGCGGACTCGTCGATCTTCTTCGTGTCGAGCGTTTTCACGAAGGCGACCGTCTTTGCAATGCGCGCCTTGAGCTCGGCGATGGTCTTCTCGTTATCGTCATACCTGGGTGGATCGATGCCGGCGAGCCGTGCGCCGCCGTTCTTCGCCTGGTCGCAGGCGCTCTGCACCTGCCGGGTTAAGGCGAACATATCGGGAAAGAGTCGCGCATTGAGCAGCGCCGCGGGATCGATCGACTTCGCTTCGGCGTAGGCCTGGGCCTTGTCGAGGAGAGCCGAGAGCGCATTGAGACTGATCTCGAATACTGGAATGGACGCATTGGACATCGACATGGAGGGAACCTCGTTTGATAGCATCAGCCCTGGACATCAGGTGCATATACCAGGAACGCACGTCGCTGCCTCCGGGATCAAGTCCAGGGCAAGCACTGGATTCCCGCTGGCGCGGGAATGACGAAAGAAAAAACGTCCGGCCCTTGCGCCTCGTCCTTCGCCTTGAACTCACGATCGCGCGGCGCGTCAACGCCGCCTCGCCTCAGGCGGCAACGGAGAGCCGAAGGCCGAGAGCCTTGAGCACTCGCGCGACGGTCGCGAACTCCGGATTGCCGTCGGGCGACAGCGCCTTATAGAGATTGGCACGGCCGAGGCCAGCGGCCTGCGCAATCTCGGTCATGCCCTTCGCGCGTGCGATGTCGCCGAGCGCCGCCTTGAGTAATGCGGGATCGCCGTCCTCGAGAACGGCGTCGAGGTAAGCGACGATATCCGCCTTGGTCTTCAGTGTCTCCGCCGCATCCCAACGGCGCGTCTTGCGAGCCATCTCGTCCTCTCTAAACCTCCAGTGCCAGCGCGACGGCACGTGCGACATCGCGATCTTGACTTCGCTTGTCGCCGCCGCAGAGCAAGACCGCCGTGTCGCCGCGCCGAACGAAAAATGGATCGGCGTAGTGAATTTTCTTCCGCCCGCGACACCCAGCAGGTAGCGCGCGCAGCGGAGCACAATGGCGCGAACGGCTCAGGCTGCGTCAGCCGGATGCACCCGGCGCGCAATCTCGCCGCCGCGGTCGCGCTCCACCCGCGCGATGTCGTACTGGCCTTGGAGATCGAGCCAGAAGCGGGCGCCGTTGCCGAGAAAGCGGCCGAGGCGCACCGCGGTATCGGCCGTGATCGAGCGGCGGCCGTTCAGGATGTCGGTAATGCGGCCCGAGGGCACGCCGAGTTCCAAAGCGAGGCGATTGGCGCTCAAACTCCGCGCGCGAAGCTCGCGCCGCAGCAGACGTCCCGGATGCACGATCGGATTCATGGCCTTCATCCCTTGTGGTAGTCGACAATCTCGACGTCGAAAGCGTCACCCTTGCGAAACACGAAACAGATTTGCCACCGTGCGTTCACGCTCATGGCCCATTGGTTCCGGCGCTCGCCTTTCAGCTTGTGAAGCCCGACGCTCTTCAACGGACTCAGGTCGCCCAGCGACTTGGCAACGTTGAGTGCAAGGAGCAAATCGATTGCCGCATCGAAATCGAGGCCACGAAATTGGTTGGGCCGCTCACCCTGCCAGACCTTGAGGCTGGCGGCATTGCGCCAGGAGCGGATCATGGCAAAAACGTACCACGACAAACGGTGGAGTACAAGCAGGTCCGCCACGTGTCGCATCCCCTGGATTCCCGCTTGCGCGGGAATGACGAAAGAAAAAACACCGGCAAGTCAGTCACTGGCGGCGGTCGCGGCACTCACTCCCGGAACAGCGCAAAGATCGTCGCGCGCAGCCAGCGATGGCCCGGCTCGCCGTGCGCGCGCTCGTGCCAGAGCTGCGCGATCTCGATCCGCGGCAAGACGAGCGGCGGCGGAAACGCCACCAGACCGAACTCCTGGGCAACGAAGCGCGCCAGCTTGGCCGGCATGGTGGCGATCGCGTCGGAATGCCTCACCACCGCCGCGCTGGCCGTGAAGCTCGGCAGGCGGAGCTGAACCTGATCGGATGACAGCTCGGCCTCGAGACCACGGCCGATCACCTCATGCGCCGCGTGCCCCGCATGCGACGCTTTCACGACGATATGGCGCTCGGCGAAGAAGCCGCGCCGGCGGGTGATCGCCGGCAGGCGGGGGTGGCCCTTGCGCACCACGCTGAGGAAGCTGTCGTGATAAAGCCGCTGGCGCCGCAAGCCGCGCGCCGCGCCGGGGAAATCGCCGATCGCGATATCGGCCTCGCCCGATTCGAGCAGGCCGGCGAATTGACGCGCATCGAGCGGCATGGCGTTGAGCCGGAGATCCGCACCCGCCTTGCGGAACTGCGCCATGAGGCGCGGCAGGAAGACGGTCATGCCGACGTCGGTCAGCAGCAGGCGGAACTCGCGGTCGGACGCCGCTGGGTCGAACGGCGCCGCTGAAACGCTCAACGCGTCGAAGGCTGTCAGCAAGCCCTGCACCGGCTTGACGATCTGCAGCGTGCGCCGCGTCGGCTGCATCGACCGCCCAGCCCAGACGAACAACGGATCGTCGAAATGCCCACGCAATCGCGCCAGCACCTTGCTGACCGACGGTTGCGTGGTGCCGAGCAGCGCGGCGGCGCGCGTCAAGCTGCGCTCGCGCACCAGGGCAACAAGCACGCGCAGATCGCGCATGCCGATATCCGAAGGGCGCGCAAGCATCATGCGACGATCTCCTCGAGCCGCGGCGGCACGCCGGCCGCCTATTCTGAAACGGAATATACATCATTCCATATCGGCTGTTGAACCGGCGGGCGCAGGCTTTAGCCTGAAGGCAAGCTCAGACATGGGAGGGCGCAATGAAGAACGGCAAATTCGTCATCCAGCCGCATTTCCGGCTGCAGGAATGGGTCGCCGACGAGAAGGGCTATTTCCGCGACGAGGGGCTCGATTACGTCTTCGACGAGCAGATCCG
>Ga0307372_10004001_pt1 | contig 23076 bp, 10 predicted proteins | sample OX1MG_FD_202533 | JGI IMG/M metagenome (GOLD analysis project Ga0307372, IMG submission 202533) | Soil microbial communities from Risofladan, Vaasa, Finland - OX-1 | ecosystem: Environmental > Terrestrial > Soil > Coastal area > Acid sulfate soil | place: Finland: Risofladan, Vaasa | collected...
GCGAGCACCTCGATCGCGGACGCGAAAGCAGCTTCCGACAGCGCGTGCGTGTCCATGCCCAGGAACAGCGGCCCGTCGATGCCGGCGTGGCGGCGGTAAAGGCAGACGGCCTGGGCGATGGCCAGGATGTGCGCTTCGTTGAACGCGGCGGCAAACGCGGAGCCGCGATGCCCCGAGGTGCCGAATACGACGCGCTGGGCGGCAATCGCGGGGTCGGGTACGAGCGAGAAATAGGCCGTCACCAGGCGGGGAATATTGACCAGCAGCGACGGCGGGACCGGCTTGCCGGCCAACGGGTTTATGTGTTCCGACATGGCAACCTTATTCTGGTCCAAGAACGAGCAGCACACGATGCGTGGCGCCGTCGTCTGCCAGGGGAATAAGCGCTTTTTTGCTGTCTGGCATAAGTGCGCCGTCTAGCGTGACCGAGATTACCCCGCGACAGACGCTGTTGGGGTTATTCACCGCGATCTCATAGCGCGCGGAGCGATAGCGGAAGGCGATCTCGAAACCCGGCCAGTTGCGGGGAATGCAGGGATCGAGCGCTAGAGTCGCACCATGCAACTGAAAGCCGAGAAGTCCTTCCAGTGCCACGCGATACATCCATCCGGCCGAACCGGTGTACCAGGTCCATCCCCCACGCCCGACATGCGGTGGTTCGGAATAGAGATCGGCGCAGACGACATAGGGCTCGACCTTATAGCGGTGGATGGCGGTTGGGCTGTCGGCATGGTGGATCGGGTTGAGCATCGACAGCAACTCTCCCGCTCGGTCGCCGTCGCCCTGCATGACGAAGGCCAGCGCGGCCCAGACCGCACCATGGGTGTATTGTCCGCCATTCTCCCGAACGCCCGGCGGGTAGCCCCTGATATAACCGGGATCGCGCGCCGGATGATTGAAGGGCGGGGTGAATAGCAGCAATAACGAGTCGTCCCGGCGCAGGAGGTATTTGTCCAGGGCCGCCATGGCGCGCGCCGCGTGCGTCGCTTCCGCGGCGCCCGAAATGACAGCCCAGGATTGGGCAATCGAATCGATGCGGCATTCATCGTTGGCGACAGAGCCAAGCGGCGATCCATCGTCGAAATAAGCGCGGCGATACCAGTCGCCGTCCCAGGCCTCGCGCTCGAGGGAGTCCCGCAGGGTGACGGCGTGCTGACGCCAGGCCGCCGCGCGCTCGGGGTTGTGATGCTGATCCGCCAGATCGGCGAATGCTATCAGCGCCGCATACAGGAACCAGCCGAGCCAGACGCTCTCCCCCTTGCCGCCGGCGCCGACGCCGTCGAGACCGTCGTTCCAGTCGCCGGTGCCCATCAGCGGCAGGCCGTGCGCGCCAGTTGCGAGACTCTTGTCGAGCGCCAGCGCGCAATGGTCGAACAAACTGGCTTTGGCGCCGGCCATCGCCGGCAGGAAGAACGCATCGCGCTCGCCATCTTTCAATACGGGCCCTTCGAGAAAAGGTACCGTCTCGTCAAGCACAGCGAAGTCGCCGGTCGTCCGGATATAGTGGGCGACGACAAAGACCAGCCAGCCACGGTCATCGGAGACGCGTGTGCGGACACCGCGCCCTGATTCCGGCAACCACCAATGCTGGACGTCACCTTCAACGAACTGCCGCGCGGCGGCGATGAGGATGTGCGCCCGCGCGATTTCGGGCCGCGATACGCACAGCGCCATCACATCCTGCAATTGATCGCGGAAGCCATAGGCGCCGCTTGCCTGGTAGAAGGCTGACCGCGCCCATACCCGGCAGGCCAGGGTCTGATAGGGCAGCCAGCGGTTAAGAAGAATATCCATCGCGCGGTCGGGCGTCTTGACCTGCACGACCCCGAGCGTGTCTTGCCATTGCTGGGTGACCGCGGCAATGACCGCGTCGAGATCGGCCTTGCGATACTTTGCGAGAAGCGATTGCGCTTCGGCCCCGCCCGGCGACTGCCCGAGAAAGAAGACGATCTCCGTTGTGCCCGCGACATCCAGTGTCACCCGCGTCTGGAGCGCGCCGCAGGGATCGAGGCCGGCGCCCGTGCGATTGGACAAATGCGCCCCGGACGTCAGCGCAAGCGGCCAGTCCATCGCACCGTCGCGCCCCAGGAATTCGGTCCGGTCGCAGGTCCAGGCCGTTTGCTTTCCGTTCAGATCGGCGAACGCCACGCGATCGTGAAACGGCTCGCTCCACGGATTCCACGCGAAGATCGCGCCGGTTTCGGGATTGATCTCGGTGACGACGTAAGGCGCCGTAGCCGATCGGTTGGGGCCGAGGACCCATTCGACGTATGCGGTGATCGACAGACGTCGTGGGCGGTCGGAACGATTGGCGATCTTCAATCGGGAAATCTTGATCGAATCGTCAACCGGAACAAATTGCAGAAGTTCGAGCGCAATGCCGTGCGAGTCATGATCGAACCGGCTGTAACCCTGTCCATGCCGCGCGGCATAGGACGCGGTCTTGTCACGGATGGGCAGCGCGGTCGGCCCCCAGACCTCTCCGGTGTCTTCGTCGCGCACATAGATCGCTTCGCCGGGTCCATCGCACACGGGATCGTTCGACCACGGAGTTAGCTGATTTTGCTGACTATTCACCGACCAGGTAAAGCCGCCGCCATCGGCCGAGACCTGGAAGCCGAATGACGGGTTCGCGACCACGTTCAACCATGGCGCCGGCGTGCGGTCATTTCCTTCCAGGAACGTCAGATATTCGTGGCCGTCATTCGTAAACCCGCCGAGCCCGTTGAAGAACTCCATCGCGGGACGCGGCAACGGCGTTTCGGGCGCCGCGGCCGGCGGCGGCGGCCTCCGGGTGGAAGGCGCGACGGTGGGATTGAGATCGCGAGCGCGTTTGAGCTGATCGGCCAAAGAACCGCGGTTGCCGTGGAGTACCGCGCGTGCGCAAGCGCTAAGCAGACCGCGAATTTCGGGGGAGACGAGATCGGCGCGCAGGACGAACACGGCCCCGCGCGGATCATGGCCCGGAATCCGAGGCATTGACTGGTTCATGCGCACCAGCGCGTCGAGCGAGGTCTGCAAGTCCTGGACATAGGATGCGGGGCGCTCGTTAAGAATCACCAGATCGACGGCCATCTGTTTCAACCGCCAATATTCGTGAGCGCGCAAAAGCTGCCGGACGAGTTCGAGATGTCCGTCCTCCTCGACACGCACCAGCACGATGGGCAGATCGCCGGAAATTCCCTGCGCCCAGAGCATTGACGCCTTGCCCGCGCCGCGCTTGAGCACGTCGGGGGCCGGCCGCAGGGTCGGATCCGAATAGAGGATATGGTTGGCGAGACGCTGGAACAGGTGCGCCTCGTCCGTGACGATGCCCAGATGGTGCAACTGCATCTGAGCCTGGGTCCAGGCCAGCGTCTTCGCCCGATCGAACGCGATCGGATCACGATGCCTGTCGGCCAGATCAAGCACGTCTTCCCGTGACGAGGCGGCCAGCGTCCAGAACGCGACACGTGCCGTTTCTCCGCGCGGGATCCGCACATGACGGCGCAGGCTGAAGATCGGATCCAGCACGGCACCCACGGTATTGGAGAGCGGCCAGCCTTCGGCAATGGCGGCCGGCGAGCGAATGGTTTGCCCACGCCCGAGAAAGCGCGCGCGATCGGTCTCAAACTGTACGTCCGCGGAACTTTCGCCATCGACGACAGCGAGATGTGCCGCCCACACGAGCGGGTCAGCCGCCGAACGCCGGCGACGGGTCGCGAGGATCGCACCCAGGTCGGGGACAAATTCCGTCTCCACGAAAAGGGCGGCGAAGGCGGGATGCGCCACGTCGTCGGGTTGCCGCGCAAGGACGATTTCGGCGTAGGAGGTAAGTTCAAGATCCACCGAGCGGGTTCCGTTATTGGTGATTGAAACCCGGCGCACTTCGGCGTCGTCCTCGGGCGAGATAACGATTTCGAGCGTTGTCGTGACAGCCGCGTCGGTCCGCGCGATCGCGGCGCGATCTTCCGAGAACGTTGTCAGGTAGCTGTCGGGTTCCACCCCGCTTGGCTGGTAGCCGGCCGACCAGGTGTTGCCCGTGTGCACATCACGCAGGAAGATGTAGGCGCCCCAGCCGTCGCAGGTGACGTCCTCCCGCCAGCGGGTGATCGCGATATCGTGCCACCGGCTGTATCCCGATCCCGCCGCCGTGATCATCGTCGAATAGCGTCCATTCGACAGAAGGTGCGTGCGCGGCACACGCGAATGCGCCGAGGCATAGTGGCGCTGTGCGTCGGGCACCAGGCTGGCGTTCTGCGCGGCCGCCCTCGCCGCTTCCTCCGGCGCCCGGGCGACAACGACATCGCGGGGCATCCGCTCCTGCAGCAGAAGTTCTGCCGCACGCATGATCGGTTCGGCGTGAAACCGCGTGCGCATCAGGCCGTCCTGAAGCGCGTTCGCGATACCGACGATCGTCATGCCCTGATGATGGGCCATATAGGCGCGAATGACGGCGACCTTGGTACCGTCCGGCAGGCGGGCGCTTGTATAGTCGAGCGCCTCGTACCAGCCATAGACGCCGCACGCGCCCATCTCTGCCATGCGCTGGAAATTGCGCGCCGCGGCGGTGGGATCGATCATCGCCGCCAGGCCGCTGGCATAAGGCGCGACGACGGTATTTTCGCCGAGGCCGCGCTTATAGGCCAGATCGGGGATACCGAAACTGGAATATTGATAGGTCTGATCGATGTCGCGGACGTTGTATTCGGATTCCGACATGCCCCAGGGCACGCCCAGTCCGTCGCCATATTTCTCCTGCCGCCACACGACCAGTCGGTTCGTCTCATACAGCAGACTGCCCGCGGGCGCGCGCATCACCAGGGACGGCATCAGATACTCGAACATTGATCCGGACCAGGAGATCAGGCCCGAATTACCGTCGATCGGCGTCAAGGTGCGTCCCAGCCGGAACCAGTGCTTGGCGGGCAGATCGCCCTTGGCGATGGCGATGAAGCTGGCCAGTCGCGCTTCGGACGCCAGAAGGTCGTAGAAATTGTCATCCAGCGCACCATCGCTGTCGCGGTATCCGATGGACAGCAGTTGTCGGCCGGCATCGAACAGGAAGCCGAATTCCAGGCTGTCGAACATGGTTTTCGCGAGATCTTCCATCGCCGCGAGGCGATGCGACAGCGATCGGGCCGCGTCGGCGGATTGTTCCAGCGCGGCCATCAAGGGCGCGAGGTCCACGCCCTGAGGGCTGTTCGCGAGCAGCCGCGATATTGCTTCGCAGTGCGCTGGCAGCGCGGCCAGGGTGGGGGTCGTGGCCAGCAATACGGTGGCCTCGCCGCCGGCCAGGCGCGCGGGCGGAAGTAGGCTGGCCCACGGCATCAGCACATCGATCTCCTGCCGATGGGCGTGGGTGGACGCGCGCAAGGCCTCGGCCCAGACGGTGATGTCCGCTTCGGCCATGCCACCGCGTTCGTGCGACCAGGCCTGTGCGGAGGCGGCGATCGCATCGGCCTTTTGCGTCAGATCCGACAGGCATTTGGCAACGTCCGCCGGCGTTGACGGCGTGTATAGGAGGCTGGCGGCGAAGCCATCGATGGCTGCGTTCAGGCCTGCCCGCGCGGCACCCGGCGCCGGGTGCTCCGCAAGCTGTGGACGTGCGGCGTCGCGCAGCAGGGCGATGGTGTCGCTGAGTCCCGCCATCCAATTCGGATTGCCGATCGGACCAGCAACGATCTCCCGGCAGGCTTGGCCCAGTACAATAAGATGGCCGGCAAGATTGCCGCTATCCACCGAGGAGACATATTTCGGCTCCAGCGCGCGCAGGTCGCTTGTATCGTACCAGTTGTAAAAATGGCCGCGAAAGCGCTCCAGCTTCGCCATCGTGGCGAATGTGCCCTCGAGCCGCTCCAATACGTCAAGCGTCCCCAGCCAGCCGAAATCGCGCGCGGCAATGATCGAGAGGAGGTATAGCCCCAGATTGGTTGGCGAGGTACGGTGAGCGACGACCGGTTCGGGATCTTCCTGAAAGTTGTCGGGCGGCAGCATGTTGTCTGCCGCCGTGACGAATGTTTCGAAGAAGCGCCAGGTGCGCCGGGCGACCAGCCGCAGCGCCAGGGCGTCCGCCGGGGTGACCGAAAAATGACCGTCCGGAAGCGGCGGCTTGCTTGCCCAGCGCGCGACGAGGGGGGATACCGCCCACAAGAACACAAACGGTACCGCGATCGGCCAGCTTCGCAACCCGAAGGCATAAAACACAAAGGCGACAACGCCGGCGGATCCCAGGCTCGCCGCGATCTGTAGCGCAAGGCCGCGCGTGTCGAACCGCGACTCCTCTGTCGTCTGTGCGGCCGTCACCCACTGGAGCAAGTGGCGCCGGCCGATAAAGACGCGGAACAGCGTGCGCACCACTGCATCGACCATGACCCAGGCCTGATGCGCGAGGAAGGTGATGAGGAACGCACTCTGCAACAGGCCAAGGGCGAAATCGCCGCGCAGCGAGCGCAGATGATTGCGCAGCGAAACGCCCGCGCGGTGCGGCACGATGCCGTCGATCGCCGGCAACAGCGGGGGCACCGCGATGGTCGCAAGAATATAGGCGGTCCAGATCTCGGCCGCCGTCATCGGGAGCAGCCAGCCGATCAGCATGGCGAGAAGCGCCGCCGGCGCCGAAAGCGAGCGGCGCAGATTGTCTATCAGTTTCCACCGGCCGATCAACGGCAGCGGCGTTTTCGGCGAACCGTCGCTGGCCGTGTCGCGAAAGCCGAAGATCCAGGGCAGCAGCTGCCAGTCGCCCCGCACCCAGCGATGCTGGCGGGCCGCAGCGACTGCGTAGCGGGAGGGAAATTCCTCAACCACCTCGATATCGGATGCCAACCCCGCCCGCGCGAAGATGCCTTCCAGCAGATCGTGGCTCAGCACCGAATCCTCGGGAATCTGCCCTTCGAGCGCCGCCTCGAAACTGTCGACGTCATAGATCCCCTTGCCGCAAAAGGAGCCTTCTTCGAACAGATCCTGATAGACGTCGGACACCGCGAGAGCATAGGGATCGAGCCCATTGGAGCCGGAAAAGGCGCGCTGGAACAGCGAACCCTGACTGCCGATGGACAAGGATGGCGTCACACGGGGTTGCAGCACGCCGTGACCGTGCACGACCACACCGGCATGCGGATCGAAATCGGGCTTGTTGAGCGGGTGCGCCATCTTTCCGACCAACCGCCTGGCGGTCCCGATCGGCAGACGCGTATCCGCGTCGAGCGTGACGACGTAGCGGATGCCGGTGGGCAGCACCGGCACATGGCCATCGATCGGCATGAACGTCGTATCGGTAGCGCCACGAAGAAGCCGGTTAAGCTCGTGCAGCTTACCGCGCTTGCGCTCCCAGCCGATCCACCTGCCTTCGCCGTCATTCCACATGCGCCGGCGATGCAGAAGGAAGAAGCGCGGGCCATGGCGCACCGGCCCGTAGCGGGCGTTCAGCCGCGCGATGCCGGCGGTTGCCAGGCCGAGAAGCGTTTCGTCGTCGCCGACATGCTCCGTTTCGCAATCCCGCCAGTCGGAAATCAGCGCGAACGTGAAATTGTCGTCCGGATTGGAAAGATGGTGGTCCTCCAGCCGTTCGATCTGACTTTCGATCGCCGATGCGCCAGCAAGCAAGACGGGCATAACGATGATCGTGCGCAGATCCGGCGTGACGCCGTTGCGCAATTCCAATCCAGGCAGGATCCTTCCACCGACCAGTCTGGTGATCGTGCGGTTTACGACTGCGATTGCAACATCCGAGGCCGGAACGAAGCCGAAGATCGCCAGACCCAGAAGCTGCCAGGCGGTGATTCCAACAGATGCGACGGCGATGAGTATCAGCGCGACTATGATCGCGCTGCCCACTGCGATCATGCACACATAGCTGCTTACGCCTAGATCGGAATTGAGCTGAAAACACCTAGTCCGCAACGGTACCCGACACCCCAGTTCCCTCTCGAAAGCTCGACGGCCCCCGGCGATGAGGTAATATCCTGGATCGCTTTCCCGCCCGTGCGCGGAAACCTTTTCGGCCACCTGGTCCGTCGCGCGTCTGGCGGCGTCTATCGCGTGCCTGGTCACGTCCACTTCGTCACGGTCTGATTCGCGCGCGAGTTCCTCGATCGCGCGCCGGTAACGGTCGCGTGTCGGAAAATCCATCGCCGCGAAATTGCTGGCGCCGCGCAATACCGCGTCGACCGGACTGACGCTTTCGAAGAATTCAGCCCAATTGATCGTCGAGACCAGGCGCATGCTCACGATGACATTGCGAACGCTCACATCCGTTGCACCCTGGCGCAAGAACTCCTCGCGCACGATCCGATCGGTGGTTGTGTGTGCCACCGCCAGCTTGTCGTTCAGCCAGCGCAGTGCCGGTGTAGTGTCGGGATCATGGTCACGCAGACGCTGGGCGAGTTCGACGGCGAATGCCGTCGACCAGGGCGCCTGATCGAGGCTGCGCAAAATGGCTGACGCCGGTTCGGCATCTCCGGCTGCCGCGATCAGAATCTGGTCCGCGAGCACATCGGCCAACTGGACCGCCGATTGCTGCGCCATGATCTCCTCGGCCAAACGCCGAAGATTTTCGACGAGCGTGATGCGCAAGGTGATCGCGAGCGCCCATAATTCGCCGATGGTCAACGGCTGGATCCGCTGATACGCCTCGACGAAGCGCGTGAGTTTCTGGGTATCGAACGCGCTGTCGGTGTGTGCGATGACGGCCCAGGCGACACCGAACACGCGTGGATAGCCCTGCAACGGTCCTTCCGCCAATTTCGGCAGTCTGCGGTAATAGCCGGGCGGCAGGTCGTTCTTGATTTCGCGCGTCTGTTCGTCGACGATATGAAAATTGTCCAGCAGCCATTCCGCCGCCGGCGTGATCGGCTGGCGCGCCAGATTTGCCCGGACGACGGCGCGATAGGTCTCCGTAAGAACTCTGGTGTTGTCGTAAAGCCGTTTCGCGAGGAGACGGCCCTGCTTCGCGCGGGGTGATATGAGCTGTGCGGCCGCCAGACTCTCGGCGTGCTGCTCAAGGCGTTCGATGCCGAAAAGTTCGGCACGAATCGGTGGCTCCGGCGGCTTCGAAACGGGCGGGCTGAATATGCGGTTTGGCGCGGGCCCTGGGCTAGCATTGCCGCGCGCCGCGACCGGCGATTCGACCGTCTTGCTGGTCGTGCCCGTTTCTGGCTGGCCGGGTAGCTTATGGTCGAGCATGAGCCATTGCACCCAGGCGTTCACGTCGTGAGTTCCCCGCGAATCACTAACAACTCCCGCTCGCGGTCGGCACTGATTTTTGGGTAGCTCATGCCGAGGTCTTCGAACGTATCGAGGATGATCTGGGAGACAATCAGCCGAGCGTTATGCTTGTCGTCCGCGGGAACGACATACCAGGGCGAATCGCTTGTGCTTGTGGCGCCGAGGCAGGCTTCATACGCCTTCATGTAATCGTTCCAGAAGCCCCTTTCCTTGATGTCCGCCGCGCTGAACTTCCAGTTCTTGTCCGGCTCGTCGATGCGCGACAGGAAGCGCTTCCGCTGCTCTTCCTTGGAAAGATGAAGGAAGAACTTGACCACCCTGGTGCCGTTGGCGTGGAGGTGTCTTTCCAAGTCCGTGATGGATCGGTAGCGCTGATGCCAAAACGCATGAGCATGGTTCGGTGGATCCACGAGTGCCTCGCCGCGCAGCAGTTCGGGGTGCACACGCAGGATCAGCACCTCCTCGTAGTAGGACCGGTTGAAGATGCCGATCCGCCCCCGCTCTGGCAGATCGCGCGTCGTCCGCCACAGGAAATCGTGTTCCAGTTCGAGGCCGCTGGGATGCTTGAAGCTAAATACCTGGCAACCCTGCGGGTTCACACCGGACATCACGTGCCGGATCGCGCCGTCTTTTCCAGCCGCATCCATCGCCTGGAAAATCAGTAGGATCGCGTGGCGGTTTGAAGCGTAGTGAAGCTGTTGCTGCTCGGCGAGCTGCGCAACGTGATCGTCTAAAAGCTCCTTATATTGCCCCTTCGACTTGTACACAGGATCAACGTTTGTCGGCCACTTACCGAGATCGACCTTGTCTCCTTCGCCTACGCGAAATTTCTTTGTGTTTATTTTCATCGCCTTCATTCCATCCGTTGACTGATCCGGATCATCCGATTCACTTGAGTTTCTGCGGGATCGCGTCGGTCGGTGTCTTGGCTTCGCCGCCTGGCTGCGGTTCGGATTTCTCTGCGGGCTCGGCGTCGGTCTCGCGCGCCTTCGGGGCGGCGACGCGCGCCTGTGCCTGAGTGATAGCCGCGGCAATGATGCGCCCTGCATCCTCCGGATCTTTGACGAGACCGGCCACAAGGAGATCGCCGAGCGACGTGTTGAGAAGTGCCGCAACGCCGGCATTGGCTGGAGGCGTCGGGCCCGCTTCCGCTTTGGCTTCGACCTTGGCTTCCGGTGGAGCCGCGGTCTTGGCTTCAAGCGCGGCCTCGGGTTTTGCGTCTGGCTTCGGCTCAGCTTCGGTCTTGGGCTCGGCCTCCACTTTCGTTTCGGACTTGGCATTAAGCGAAGGCGCGGTCTTGGCTTCAGGCGCGGCCTCGAGTTTTGCGTCTGGCTTCGGCTCGGCTTCGGTCTTGGGCTTAGTCTCCGCTTCCGTTCCGGAACCGCAATCCGGCTTCGACGCGGCCTTGGCTTCAGGCTTGGCCTCGAGTTCTGCGTCTGGCTTCAGCTCGGTTTTGGTCTCGGGCTTGGCATCCGCCTTAGGATCGGTTTTGGATCCCGACAGAAGCTCGACTTCAGCCTGCCGCTTGGTGCGAGGTTCGACTTTCGCCGCACCCAGAATCCGATACGTCAACAGCTTTATGCGATCGTTCAGGAGAGCCCAGGCGAGAGCGTAGCCCCAAACCAGCAACGCCCAATTCCACCCGAGCGGGGTCACCAGCCCAAGGCCAAAGATTGCAATACATGTTGCGACTGCCTGCGTGCCCAATACCGCCATCCATAAAATCCGCGCAGGCCGGATGGACCAGAACGGGCCGCGCGTTCGGGTCAAGAAGATTGTCAGATGCCCGGCCACCGAAAGCTTCAAATACATAAGCGTTTGGATGTGCGCCCGGTCGAGATGAAAGACACGCTCGCCGAGGTAGAAGAGTCCGAACGCGGCGATCACGCCAAATACGCCCAACACAGTGGAGACGCCCAACACCAGGCGCATATTCCAGGCTTCCGGCGCATTCTTGTACTGAACGTTGTCATAAGCGATCGACAGGATGGCGCCGTCATTCAGCAGCGCCAGCATCACGATCATCACAGCCGTAAGCGGATAGAAGTTGAACACGACGATTGCCAGCGTCATGAAAAGCAACACGCGGAACGTCTCGGCGATGCGATAGATCGCGTAACTGTTCATGCGTTGGAAAATTCGCCGGCTTTCCTTGATCGCGTCGATGATCACTGACAGCCCGGGAGTCATGAGTACGATCGCCGCCGCGGCGCGGGCGGCATCCGTCGCGCCGGAGACGGCGATGCCGCAATCGGCCTTCTTGAGTGCCGGGGCGTCGTTCACCCCATCGCCGGTCATGCCTACGATGTGACCGTGCTTCTGCAGCACGTCGACAATGTGGAATTTATGCTCCGGGAAGACCTGGGCGAAACCATCGGCCTCCTCGATGGATTTGGTTATCGCCGAGGTTTCCTTGGTCTTGGAATCACCAAGCATGCCACCATCGAGAATGTTCGTGCCCATCCCCAAGGTCTTGGCGGTCTCCTTGGCGATCGCCAGGGCATCCCCGGTGACCATCTTGATCTTCACGCCCATCGCGGCCGCGGTCGCGATGGTGGATTTGGCATCTTCACGCGGCGGATCGAACAGCGGCAGCACGCCAAGAAGCTGCCACTTCCCGTCGCCGTCGGCGCGCGCGACGCCGAGAGCGCGAAAGCCGCGCGCGGCGAAATCGTTGACGGCCTTGTCGACGGCGGGTTTCACGGCGGCGGCATTGGCCGACAACGCCACGATGACCTGCGGCGCCCCTTTCGTTACCTTGAACGTCTTCCCGTCCTTGTCCTTGACGGTCGCCTCGGTGCGCTTGTGCACCGGATCGAACGGCTGGAAATGCGTGACCTGAAACGGTTTCAGCGCTCCTTTGTCTTTCAGGCCGCCGAGCACGGCGAGATCGATCGTATCGTTGTTCTCCGCGCGCGAGGCCAGCGCGCCGGCAAGGATGACCTGGTCGGCCGTGATCTTATCCAGACAGAAGGGATCGCCCAGGGTCAGCTTGTTCTGCGTTAGGGTGCCGGTCTTGTCGGCACACAGCACGTCCACGCCGGCCAATTCCTCGATCGCCACAAGCTTGCTGACGATCGCCTGTTTCTTGGCGAGCAGGCGCGCACCGACTGCCATCGTCACGGACAGCACCGTCGGCATCGCCACCGGGATCGCCGCCACCGTCAGCACGAGGGCAAACTGCAACGTCGTGAGGATCGGATCGCCGCGGTAGATTCCAAGCGCGATGATCACGGCCACGAGCGCTATAGCCAGCATGATCAGGTAGTTGCCGATCTTCAGCACGGCCTTCTGGAAATGGCTGACGGTGACCGCCGTTTCCACAAGTTCTGCCGTCTTGGCAAAATAAGTCTTCGTGCCCGTCGCATAGACGATCGCGCCGATCTCCCCGCGACGAATGATTGATCCAGAGAAGACCGCCTCGCCTGATTTGCGCGTGGCAGGCAACGATTCACCCGTGAGCGCGGATTGATCGACGGAGACCTCGTCGCCTTCCAGCAACCGCGCATCCGCGGGTACGATGTCCCCCAAACGCAGGCGAATGGCGTCGCCCGGCACCAATTCTCGGGCCGGAGGCGTGACCCACTTTCCGTCACGCTTCACCCGGGCCTTGATTGCCAGCTTGGCCTTCAGGGCGGCGATGGCGTCTCCCGCCTGACGTTCCTCCCAAAATCCAACCACGGCGTTGGCCAGAAGCAGAACGAGGATGATGCCAAAGTCCGGCCAGTGCCGGGCTACCGCCGACAGGATCACAGCCGCTTCGATCATCCACGGGATCGGGCCCCAGAAATAGGAGAGGAACTTCAAAAACAGGTTGGTCTTCTTCTCCTCGATCTCGTTGGGCCCGTATTGGGTCAGCCGCTTTTGCGCCTCGGCTTCGGTGAGACCGTCCGGTGACGATCCCAGTTTTTTCTCCACCTCCGCCATGGGCAGGGTTTTCAGATCGTCTTTCGCGTCGGGCGCCGGTTCCGGCTTCGGCGCGTTCTTGGTTCCAGCCTTGGACGTGGCCCCGGATTCCGCCTCAGCTTTGGCTTTGGGCTCCGTCATGGCTGTTCTTTCTGTCTTTGGTTAAGCCGCCGGTTTCGAATGTGCGGGTACGGGTTGTGATGTTCCGACATTCTCCATCGCGGCGGTGTATTCGCCGCGGCGGGCCGCGCGATTGCAGGCGGCTCGGTGATAGAGCGCCATTTGCGCTGCCGGCACGTGGGCCTCCTCGCCGCGCCAGATTTCCAATGCGGGATGCTGGATGGCGCGCGCGAACGAAAACGCCACCGCCCAAGGAAGGCGCGACTTGAACCTGACATTCATCGCGTTCAGGCGGGCCGAGGCCAATTCGCCGGACTGCCCGCCCGAGAGAAAGGCGATCCCCGGAACAGCAGCAGGAACGGTGCGCAGGAGACACGTCACGGTGACGTCGGCCACCTCGCCGACCGCTTCCTGCCGGAGGCAAGCCAATCCCGGAAGCACCATGTTGGGCTTCAGGATCATGCTTTCCAGCATTACGCGTTGCGCGCAGAGTTGAACAAATACCGTGCGGAGGACCTCTTCCGTCACCTGCCGGCACTGCTCGAGCGTATGGTCGCCGTCCATCAGCACCTCCGGCTCGACGACGGGGACCAGCCCGGCTTCCTGGCACAAGGCGGCGAACCGCGCCAAAGCCTGCGCATTCGCCTCGATGCATCCTCGGCTGGGCATTTCGGCGCCGAGAGCGATCACCGCGCGCCACTTGGCAAAACGCGCGCCCATTTGAAAATAAGTCCCGAGGCGGTCGCGCAGCCCATCAAGGCCTTCCGTGACCTTCTCTCCGGGGAAAGCGGCGAGGTCTTTCGCGCCGGTATCGACTTTGATGCCGGGAACGATACCGGCCTTGGCAAGAACCTCGATGAAGGGCGTGCCACCCGTCGTGGACTGACGGATCGTCTCGTCATAGAGAATCGCGCCGCTGATACACTCGCCCAGACCGGGGGTGGTCACGATCAATTCCCGATAGGCGCGACGCGCCTTCTCGGTCTGGGGAATCCCAAGCTCCGCGAACCGCTTGTCGCAGGTGGGATTGCTTTCATCCATCGCCAGCAGGCCCTTGTCGTCGGCGACCAGCATTCGCGCGGTCTCGATCAGTGCTCGCGCATTCGCTTGCGCCGGTCGCGCCGTGGGCCGCGGCGTTTCGTCCAACCACTTCCGCGCTTCGGCGGCGTCGGCGTGATCAAAGTATCGGCTCGTCGCCTTCGTAAACGGCTTGAAGAACGCCGCCATGCCCTGCTGCCACTTCCTATCCCCGACCACCGCGAGCCGCTCGATATCGGCGTAATGTTTGATGTCGAACTGGATTTCATCCCACAAGGCGCCGGCTTCCCAGCCATGAAACCCGGTCAAATCGAACAGCACGCGTAGCTTTCCATGCAGAGAAGCGAAGCGCTCGAACTCAGGCACGAAGTGATCGAAATCCACTTTTGCCGCCTTTCCCGTGACATGAATGGCGAGAGTCTTCCCGCCGTTCTCTTCGCTGAGGTCGATGGGCATCGTGGACTCCGTTGTTTCGATCGAGGCTAGAATTAGAATCCGAAGCGACCGACCGACCTCACCGACCCGACCGCATCGCGCGCAGGGAACGGTCCAGACGCGTGCGTCCCGGTCGTGCGATGAGCGGCGATCGAATCGGTGACGCCCGTGTCGATCGAAGCGGCATCCGTCCTAATTTGTCCGCCTCGTTCACTCCCGCCGAACCACGTTAGGCTGGCGCAGCTGCGAGCGTCTGATCCGTAAAGCGCTGCACGTTCCGCGCGTTGCTACCCTTCCACTTCCAGTTGCGGATTTCCGGCAGGTCCTGGCCGTGCTTGTCGATGTACTGCTTGTGCTCGATCAGCTTGTCCTGGACCATTTGCTTCAGGTAGGCGCCCTTGGTGCCCACATGCGGCAGGCGGTCAACCACGTCCTGCACCAGGTGAAAGCGATCGAGGTCGTTCTGCACCCGCATGTCGAAGGCCGTCGTGATCGTGCCTTCTTCCTTGTAGCCGCGGACGTGCAGGTTGCGGTTGGTGCGTCGATAGGTCAGCCGATGAACCACCGAGCTGTATCCGTGGAAGCCGAACACAATGTGCTTGTCTTTGGTGAAGAGTGAATCGTAGTCGGTTTCGCTTAGCCCGTGCGGATGCTCGCTGGCGGATTGCAGCTTCATCAGATCGACGACATTGATGACCCGGATCTTCAAATCGGGCAGGTGCTCGCGAAGGATCGAAACCGCGGCCAGGATCTCGAGCGTCGGCGTGTCGCCACAGCAGGCCATCACCACGTCCGGCTCGGCGTTTTGGTCGTTGCTGGCCCATTGCCAAATGCCGATGCCTTCCGTGCAGTGCACGGCCGCTTCGTCCATCGTTAGCCATTGCGGCAGCGCGTGCTTGCCGGCTACCACGACGTTGACGTAATGCCGGCTGCGTAGGCAGTGATCGAAGACCGAGAGCAGGCAGTTGGCATCGGGCGGCAGGTAGACGCGAACGATGTCGGCTTTCTTGTTGATGACGTGGTCGATGAAGCCGGGGTCCTGGTGGGTGAAGCCGTTGTGATCCTGCTGCCAGACATGGGAAGCGAGCAGATAATTGAGCGAGGCGATCTTGCGGCGCCACGGCAACTCCGACGTAACCTTCAACCACTTGGCGTGCTGGCTGAACATCGAGTCGACGATGCGGATGAAAGCCTCGTAGCTATTGAACAACCCGTGCCGCCCAGTCAGCAGGTATCCTTCGAGCCAGCCCTCGCACTGATGTTCGCTGAGCATCGAGTCCAGAACCCGTCCGGCGGGCGCTAGGAACTCGTCATTCTCGACTTCGCGGGCATCCCACTGGCGGTCGGTTGCTTCAAAAACCGCTCCGAGGAGATTCGAGAGCGTCTCATCGGGACCAAAGATGCGGAAGTTACGTTGATCCTGGTTCAGCTTGACCACATCGCGCAGGAACCGTCCCAGTACCAGCGTATCCTGGCCGTCAACGGCACCAGGCGACGGTACGCTGACAGCATGGTCGTGGAAGTCCGGCATGCGCAGGTCGCGCAGGAGAATGCCGCCATTGGCGTGCGGGTTGGCGCCCATCCGCCGATCGCCCTGTGGCGCCAGTTCGGCCAATTCTGGGATCAGCCGTCCGTTTTGATCGAACAGCTCCTCGGCCTTATAGCTTTTCATCCAGCGTTCGAGCTGCTGGACGTGTTCGGGGTGCTCGGCATCCACGAGCAGCGGCACCTGGTGAGCCCGGAAGGTGCCCTCGACCGGCAGGCCGTCGACTTCCTTCGGCCCGGTCCAGCCCTTGGGTGATCGGAGGACGATCATCGGCCAACGCGGACGGGTGGCGACATCCTTGCTCCGCGCATTCCTTTGGATTTGCCTGATGTCTTCGATGGCCTCCTCGAGGGTTGCGGCCATCAGCTGATGCATCTTTTCCGGTTCGTCGCCTTCGACAAAATATGGCGTCCAGCCGCAGCCGCGTAGAAACTGTTCCAGTTCCTCGTGCTCGATGCGAGCGAGAACGGTCGGGTTGCTTATCTTGTAGCCATTGAGATGGAGGATCGGCAGCACAGCCCCGTCGCTGATCGGGTCAAGCAGCTTGTTGGACTGCCACGCGGTCGCCAGAGGACCGGTTTCTGCTTCGCCGTCGCCTATGACGCAGGCGACGATCAGTTGGGGATTGTCGAATGCGGCGCCGAAAGCGTGGCTGAGCGAATAGCCCAACTCGCCGCCTTCATGGATCGACCCGGGGGTCGTTGGCGCGACGTGGCTGGAAATCCCGCCAGGAAACGAGAACTGCTTGAACAGCTTCTTGAGCCCGGCTTCGTCCTGGGTGATGTTCGGATAGATCTCGCTCCAGGTGCCTTCGAGGTAGACGTTGCCCACGATCGCCGGGCCGCCATGACCGGGACCGGCGATGTAAAACATGTCCAAGTCGTACTTTTTGATCACCCGATTCAAGTGAACGTAGATGAAATTCTGACCTGGCGTCGTGCCCCAATGGCCAACCACCAGCGGCTTCACATGCGACAGCTTCAGCGGCTCCTTCAGCAGCGGATTGTCATAGAGATAAATCTGCCCGACCGAGAGATAGTTGGCGGCGCGCCAATAGGCGTTCATCCGACGCAACTCGTCGGACCCGAGCGTCGCCTCCCTGTGGGGAGACCGATTGCGATCGCTTCGGTTCTGCGGCTCTCGGGCTGGGATGACTACGTCCATTCTGCTTGCCTCCAGGCGTAACGATTTGGATTTCGGTTATGCTGTCGGAGTGCCTTGCATTGCCTTCGCCGCGGGCTCTTGGAGCCTCGACAAGCAGGGCCGAGTCCGGTTGCAGGAACATGGGCGTGACGACAGACAAGGCGGCCAATACCGAGCCGGCGGGCCGATCGACACAGCAGCGGGAGTCTACCGATCACTGATCGCCGAGAGGAGGGTCGGAAAATACTCACACGGGCGGGCGCTGCAATGCGAAGCAGGTGTCGGTGGTGGGCTCAGCTAAAGCCAACCGCGCGGCCACTCACCCGGATCTGCGCACGGCGTCGCGACAAAGGCGTCTCTTCCACGTCCGAAAGACGCCATCGTGGAGGAATGATCTCAGCGGACCCACGCGATGCGGTTGAGCCTAGCGATCAGGGCCGCGCGATGGCCGATGGAAAATGGCCTGGCCGTCCGGCCAAGCGCTGGTCTATGGCTTCCCAATTCGACCGAGATTGAGCACGCGCGTAACGGACCTCGCGATCATGAGCTCCTCGTCGGTGCGGATGACCCGCACTTTGACCCGACCGGCATCCGACGAGATCAGCGGCGCACTCTTCGCATTGCTTTCCCTGTCGAGTTCGATGCCGAGAAATCCGAGACCGTCGCAAATCCGCTCCCGGACGGGTGGCGCGTTCTCGCCGATGCCGCCGGCGAACACCAGCGTGTCCACTCCGCCTAGCGCCGCCGCGAATGAGCCGATCCATTTCTTGGCCTGGTAGCAGAACAGCGCGACCGCTTCGTCCGCCCGCACGTCTTTGGTTTCGCGTCCGAGCAGGTCGCGCATATCGGAACTGGTTTCCGACACGCCGAGCAGCCCCGATTCATGGTTCACCATTTTCTGAAAATGCGCCGCGTTCATTTGTTCCGTTCGCGCGAAGTAGGAGACCAGACCGGGATCCAAATCGCCCGAGCGTGTGCTCATCACCAGTCCCGCCGTCGGCGTGAAGCTCATGCTCGTATCGATGCTTTTGCCATCGCGTACCGCGGCCATGCTCGCGCCGTTGCCAAGATGAGCGAGAATCGCTCGACCCTTGGTCGCTGCCGGGTCGCCGAGGCGCGCGAGTTCAGCCATGAGGAATTCATAAGACAAGCCGTGAAAGCCGTAACGGCGGACGCCCTGCGCCTCGTAGCGACGCGGGATTGGCAAGAGGGTGGCGACCCGCGGCATGCTGCGGTGAAACGCGGTGTCGAAACACGCCACCTGAGGCAATTTGGGGTGATGCTGGCGGAACGCCTCTATCAACTCGATCTCGAGCGGCAGATGCTCCGGATCAAAGGGGCTGAGTCGATGGAGTTCCTCGACCATGTCCGCGGTGACTTGCCGTGGCTCGCTGTAGTTCGGGCCGCCATGGACCACGCGATGGCCCACCGCGGCCAATGCGTCTCGCCCGGTGTGTTCCTCAATCCACCCCATCAGGGTATCCACCGCCACCGTGTGATTGGCCGCCGTCACCGGCCGCGAAAAGTTGTCGCTCGGCTTCGTGCCTTTTACGCGCAAGCTGGCCTGCGGCGTTCCGATCCGCTCAAGCTCGCCCTGGAGGATACGTCGGAGCGCACCGCTGGCCTCGAACAGCGCGAACTTGATGCTCGACGAGCCGCCATTGATCGTCAGGACGCGCGACTCAGCCGGTTTCATGGCTGGCTCCACCATCGTCCCGCAATCCGAGCGCAGCCAGTTGCGCGCACGTCGACCTGTAGTCCACGTGAAGAATGCCGCGAATCCCCAAACCTTCGGCGATCTCGACAAACATCGGAGTGTTTTCGATATAGACTACTTGCCGGGCGGGCACCTGGGCGATGTCCAGCGCCAGGCGGAAGATGTCAGCATCGGGCTTGCGGATATGGACGAAGCATGAGGAAATGAAGAAATCCACTAACGCGCCCAACTTGAATGTTTCGATCCGATGCGCATTCAGTTCGCGCGCTTCGTTGCTGACAGCGACGATCTTCAGCCCGTGCCGGACCTTGAGCCGAGTGATCATATCCATCATTTCGGGGGACGGTTTTGACTGCGCGAACATGAAGTTCCTAAACTGAGTCCTGGTAAACGCGCGTTCCTGGTAGAAGATCACCCGAGCCAAATAGTCTTCCAGTGTTAGATTGCCTTCCTCATAGGTCGCGAACAGCAGGCTATGTCGCTCCTCCATTTCGATCCAGTCTAGGTGGAAGTGGGTCACCGCCCGCTGGCGGGCATGATGATCCCAGCCGTCGGTGAGAAGGACGCCACCGATATCCAGAAACAGGCAGGTGATGATCGGCGCTTGCGTCATCGGCTTTTACCCGTCCCTCGCATCATCGCAGGCTCAACGAGCATCACGCCGATGCCTCTTTAGATCGTCTGGGATTATGCCAACCGCCGTCTGCGGCAATGATCGCGTCAGCCTCTTTCGGACCCCAACTGCCATGATCGTAGAGGCGAACTTCATGGTGGGTCTTGAGAACGGGATCGACCGCTGCCCAGGCAGCTTCAACTGCGTCCTCACGGGTGAAGAGCGCTCCGTCGCCGGCCATGGCATCGCCCAACAGTAGCTCGTAGGGCGTCTCCCCGTCCGGCTGCTCTTCGACCAGACAGAGTTCCCGCTGGTCGCCGACGAACTCGTTGCCGACGCGCTTGACGCGGGCGGCGAGAGCGATGGCGGAATCCGGCGAGACCCGGAAGCGCAGATAATTAGCCCGGCCGGTCGTCGGCGCAGAGTCGGCAAAGAGTTTCTGCGGTGGCGGCTTCAATTCGACCAGTATCTCGGTCGCCGTTTCGGCCAGGTATTTGCCGGAGCGCAGGTACCACGGCACGCCCTCCCAACGCCAGGAATCGATGAAAAGCCGCAAGGCACAAAACGTCTCGACGTCCGAGTTCTCCGCCACATCCGGCTCCTTCCGGTAGCCAGCGTACTGACCGCGGACCAGGTCCTCCGGCGTCAACGGACGCATGGCTTGGAACACTTTGGCCTTCTCGTTGTGGACGGCGCCAAAGTCCCTGCCGGCGGGCGCCTCCATGGCAAGCAGCGCGACGATCTGGAAAAGGTGGTTCTGAACGACATCGCGAAGACAGCCGGCGGTTTCGTAAAACGCACCGCGGTCTTCGACGCCGAAATCTTCGGACAGGGTTATCTGGACGCTGGCCACGTAGTTACGGTTCCAGATCGGCTCCAGAAACGTGTTGGCGAAACGGAAATAGAGGATATTCATGATCGCCTCCTTCCCGAGGAAGTGGTCGATTCGGAAGATCGCATCCTCCGGGAATACCGCCCGCGCCGCGCGATTGAGGTTACGGGCGGAAGCGAGGTCGCGACCGAACGGCTTCTCGACAATGACGCGCGCCCGCTCGGCTAGCTTTGAGGCGCCGAGCCCCTTGATCACCGTCTCAAAGAGCGAGGGCGGGATGGCGAGGTAATGCGCCGGGCATTTGGCGTCGCCCAGCGCCTTCTTTATCGACGCGAACGTGCCCTCGTCTTTGTAGTCGCCGCTCACGTAACGGAGCCGGGACAGAAGATGGTCGAAGGCAGGCCGGTCATCGATTCCTCCCGACTGCTTAAGGCTGTCTTGCACCCGCTCGTGCAGGCGCTCCACACTCCATTTGGGGAGGGCGACACCGATGACCGGGACGGTCAGGGCCCCTCGCTTCGCCATCGCGTAGAGTGCCGGGAATATCATCTTGTGAGCGAGATCGCCGGTCACGCCGAAGAGCACCAGCGCATCCGAACCGGCCGCATTCATGAGGCGTTTCCGGTCTTGGCGCCGCCTTTTTCCTCATGGCCGCCAAACCCGAATCGAAGTGCAGAGAGCACCTTGTCGGCGAAGTCATCGCCGCCGCGGGAACTGTAGCGTTGGTATAGCGCGGCACTGAGAACGGGAGCGGGAACCGACTCGTCGATCGCCGCCGCGATCGTCCAGCGCCCCTCGCCGGAATCCGAGACACGGCCGGCAAAATTCTTCAGGTCGGGACTTTTGAGGAGCGCAGTGGCGGCCAGGTCCAGCAGCCACGATGCGATGACGCTGCCGCGACGCCACACCTCGGCGATATCGGCCAGGTTCAGGTCGTACGGGTAATTCTCGGGGTGGCGCAGCGGAGCGGTTTCCGCGTCGGTCGTGCGCGGCTGCTTTCCGGCATTGGCGTGGCGTAGAATGTTCAGCCCCTCGGCATAAGCGCCCATGATGCCGTACTCGATGCCGTTATGGACCATCTTGACGAAATGGCCGGCGCCGTTGGGACCGCAGTGGAGGTAGCCGTGTTCGGCAGTCCCGCCGCCGGCCTCCTTACGACCGGGTGTGCGCGGCGCCTCCTCGATACTGGGTGCCAAGGCAACAAAGGCAGGGTCGAGCCTGTGAACGATGGCGTCCTCGCCACCAATCATCAGGCAGTAGCCGCGCTCCGATCCCCAGACCCCGCCGCTGGTCCCGACGTCGACATAGTGGATGCCGGTCGGCTTCAGCTCGGCGGCGCGACGGAGGTCATCGTGATAGTAGGAGTTACCGCCGTCGACGATCACGTCGTCGCGGTCAAGAAGGGGGATAAGGGTCTTCAACGTCGAATCAACGACTGCCGCCGGCACCATCATCCAGACGGCGCGCGGCTTGTTCAGCTTCTCGGCAAAGTCCTGGAGCGACCTTGCCCCGACCGCACCCTCTTTTGCGAGCACATCCACAGCTTTGGCGTCGAGGTCGAAAACGACGCACTGGTGACCAGCCCGCCGAAGGCGTCGCACCATGTTTGTCCCCATACGGCCGAGGCCGATCATGCCCAATTCCATGTGACTATCCTCCTAAAAATCGTGTCACCTACTGGTCGACCCGAACGCACCCCTATGGCACGATCGTCGGGTGCTCCAGCGCTTTCACCTTGGCCAGGCGGCGTCGATGCCGCGGGGCCCCGCTGAAGTGAGCGGTCAGAAAAGTCTCGATCAGCTCCAAGGCGAGCGCAGACCCGATCACCTTTGCGCCCAGACAAAAGACGTTCATGTCGTCGTCTTCGACGCCCTGATGGGCAGAAAAGACATCATGGATGAGCCCGGCACGCACCCCGGGAATCTTGTTCGCGGCGATCGAGGCGCCAACGCCGCTGCCACACAGCGCCACCCCGCGCTCGACTTCGCCCGCGGCGACGGCCCGGGCCAAGGGGACGACGAAGTCCGGATAGTCATCGTCGGGGTCCAGTCGAGCGGCGCCGAAGTCTGCGACGTCATATCCTGCGCAGCTCAGGGACTCGGCTAGCGCCCCCTTTAAGGAAAACCCTCCATGGTCGGCGGCTATTCCGATGCGCATCATGGTTTCTCCTTGCCCCGTCGGGACAAGTTATGCGGCGCGATCGCTTGGGGATTGCTCATTTCGAGTTCTTCGAAACTGTCGACGAGTATCTGAGATGTAGTAAGCATGGGATTTTTTGGGGCCTCGCATTCAGACCGTCCCCGAGACAGCCCGGAAAATTCCCTCGAAGTCCACCGCCTTCAGGCTTGCCCCGCCGACCAGCGCGCCGCCAACTTCTGGGAGCGCCAGGATGTCCTGCGCGTTCGAAGGATTGACCGACCCGCCGTAAAGGATGCGCGCCTCGTTTCCTTGGCCGCCGAAGCGCGCCACGAGGCATTGACGAATGTGCGCGTGCATTTCCGTGATTTCTTCGGAAGTCGGCA
>Ga0307372_10004003_pt1 | contig 23073 bp, 17 predicted proteins | sample OX1MG_FD_202533 | JGI IMG/M metagenome (GOLD analysis project Ga0307372, IMG submission 202533) | Soil microbial communities from Risofladan, Vaasa, Finland - OX-1 | ecosystem: Environmental > Terrestrial > Soil > Coastal area > Acid sulfate soil | place: Finland: Risofladan, Vaasa | collected...
CGATCGGGCTCGCGCTCTTCATCGTGCCGGGCGTCGTCCTTTGGTGCACGTGGTTCGTCGCGATGCCGGTCGTGGTGATGGAGGGCGGGCGCGCCCGCGACGCGCTCCGGCGCTCGGCCTTCCTCATGGCCGGGAGGCGCGTCGCGGTGCTCGTCGCCTACGTCCTCGTCGAGCTGCTCGTGCTCGCGTGCTCGCTCCCGATCGGCGCGATCGTGGGGGCCGCGTTCGCGCACTCGGCCCTGGCCCAGGTCGTCGCCGAGCAGGTCGCCGTCTACGCGGTCGAGATCCTGCTCACGCCGCTACAGGTGGCGCTCGTGCTCGTCGTCTACCTCGACGAGCGCTACCGGCGCGACGGGACCGCGCCGGCAGACGTGGCGCGCGCCGCCGGGATCGTGCCCGTGCATCCGCCGGCGCCCGGAGCGCCTCGAGATCTGTCGCGCGGGTCCGGCTGGGGCCCGGGCGGACGCGGCGACCCGCCGCTGCCCGGTTCCGGTCGACCGGGATCGGTCGGCACCGCGCCCGCCGGGGAGCCGGCCCCCTCGGGTGGAGCAACGCTCGGCGGTCGTGACGAGCGGACCGGTTGGCCCGCCGCGTCGGCGAAGCCGTCCCCGGACGCTCCCCTGCGCCCGCCGGCTGGTGCGACCTGGCCCGGGATCTCTCCGAAGCCCCCACCGCCGAGCGGACGGGTCGCGCGATCCGTGCCCCCGTCCGATCCGGCGGCACCTCCCGGCGACGCCGGGGCCCGTGACGAGAAGGGACCGGGCGGGCGCGGCACCGACGAGCGCGCGGAGGGAGCGGCGCCCGACGGCGGGGACGAGGCGCGTCGGCCGCCCGATCGGGAGTCCTGAGACGCGCACGACGGGGCGCCATCGGCACCCCGTCGTGTCGAGCGGAGAGGGAGGGATTTGAACCCTCGGACCCGGTTTCCCTGGTCAACTCATTAGCAGTGAGCCCGATTCGGCCGCTCTCGCACCTCTCCAGCGTGGGTCGCGCCGCCGCGGCGCCGCCCCGCGCGCCCCGCCGGAGGCGTGTTGCCGAGCACCGGCGGCGCGCGGTTGTACAGGGTACAGGCTCGCCGCCCGGCGCCGGGAACCGCTCGTAGCACTGTCCGCGGACGCAGAAGGGCTCGGGGCCCCGAGGCGCGCGGGCCGGGCGCGCCCGCGAGGGCACGCGGCGCGTCAGACCCCGACGACCACGTGGCATCTCCAGCCGTCCCCGTTCGCCTCCACGGAGAGGTCGTGGTGGCTGACCGAACGCGGCGCACGGCCGACGACATGGGCCTCCGAGAGGCCGACGACCTCCATGTCGCCGGTGACACCGCCCTGCTCGGTCTCGACGAGGTGGAAACGGACCGGCACGAGGGAGAAGACGTCCAGCGTGTCGATGACATCCTCGAAGAGGCACTCGAGCAGCTCCTCGCCGCTCGCCGGACCCGCCGCGAGCGGGATCACCCGGCTCACCGGAGGATCGGTCACCTGCGCGTACTGGGCGACGAGCGCGCGCAGCGCCTCGACGAGGCACGACACGCGGTCCGGTCCCCACGAGTCGATCGTGCAACTCCCGCCGTGCACGTCGAGGACGTGCCCGGACGGCGCCGCGCCACCGCGCTCCTCCGCCACCGCTACCCGCTCTCGAGTCACGTCCTCCATCGGACCTGCCGTCTTCCCGCTCCGGGGCGCCCGCCGTGCGGTGCGCTCAGAGCTTGTAGCCCATCGTCCTCAGCAGTGCCTTGCGGTCTGCTTCGTCCTTGTCGGTCTCGATGCCCGCGGGCGGCATGCCGTCGACCACGCCCATGACCCCTCGGCCGAGGTCCGTCTGCGCGACGACGACCTCGACCGGGTTCGCGGTCGCGCAGAAGATCGTGCACACCTCGGGCACCTGCTTGATCGCGTTCAGGACGTTCACCGGGTAGCCGTCGCGAAGCAGCACGACGAAGACGTGACCGGCGCCGACGGTCTCGGCGTTCAGGGCCGCGAGCTCGACGAGGTCCTTCGCGTTGCCCGAGCGCCTGATGAGGCACGGGCCGGACGCCTCGCAGAAGGCGACCCCGTACTGCAGCTGGGGGCTCGCGCCAGCGAGCGCCTCGTGGATGTCCTCGACGGTCTTCACGAAGTGCGCCTGACCGAGGATCACGTTCATCCCCTCCGGCTTCTCGATCGGGACCATGCTCAGTTCCATCGATGCCGCCTCCCGGGTGAGGACGACCGAGGTCGCCGCGGCACCGGATCTGTTCGCGGCGCACCGCGCGCCGGGCCGCGGTTACAGCCTGGCCGCGCGACCCGCGTGCTGCCAGGGCCGAAGGTCCTCGGGGCGTCGCCGCGACGGCCGCGGCCGAGCCCCGCGGACGATGGGTTGCGGCGCGCCCGGTCGACGGTCCCATACTTGGGCCATGGCGACCAGGCGACCGACCACGAGCTGGCTGTGCGACATGGACGGTGTGCTCGTCCACGAGGGGACGGCGCTGCCGGGCGCGGTGCGCTTCGTGAAGGCGCTCACGGGGGCGGGTCTCAGCTTCCTCGTGCTCACGAACAACTCGATCTTCACACCGCGCGACCTCGCGGCGCGCCTCGTCGCGGGCGGGCTCGAGATCCCGGTCGACGCGCTGTGGACGTCCGCGCTCGCGACCGCTCAGTTCCTCGACAGCCAGCGGCCCGGCGGCACAGCGTTCGTCGTCGGCGAGGCCGGGCTCACGACCGCGCTCCACGACATCGGCTACGTGCTGTCCGACCGGGACCCCGACTACGTCGTGCTCGGGGAGACGCGCACGTACAGTTTCGAGGCGATCACGAAGGCGATCCGGCTCGTGTCCGGCGGTGCGCGGTTCATCGCGACCAACCCGGACTCGATCGGGCCGTCGAGCGAGGGCGCGCTCCCGGCCACCGGCTCGGTCGCGGCGCTCATCACGAAGGCGACCGGCGTCGAGCCGTACTTCGTCGGCAAGCCGAACCCACTCATGGTGCGCGAGGGGTTGAACGTGCTCGGCGCGCACTCGGAGACGACGGTCATGATCGGCGATCGCATGGACACCGACGTCGTCGCCGGGATCGAGGCGGGTCTCGAGACGATCCTCGTGCTGTCCGGCGTCACGCGAGCGGAGGACGTCGAGCGCTTCCCGTACCGGCCGACGCGGGTCGTCGCCTCCGTCGCGGACCTCGTGGACGAGCTCGAGGCGCGCGCGGCGGGCTGACCTCGGTCGGCCCGCGTTGACCGGGGGTGCGCGCCCTGGTAGACCCTGCCGGTCGGCCGGGTCGCGGGCGCGGCGTGAGGCACGGGCAGCCGTGGTGAGGAGGGCTCGTGTCGATGAGCAAGCGGTTCCGACGGTTGGGGCCGGGACCGTCCGGCCCCGTGCGCGCGCGAGCCGCGGTCGGCGCGTTCGCGCGCCCCGCCCTCGGCGCGGTGGCCGCCGCGTCGTCGCTCACGACCCTCGCGCTCGCGGCACCCGCGTCGGCGAGCGCCATCGGCGCGGCCGCCCACGCGAGGACGCTGCCCGGCTCGTCCACCGCACTCGTCGCCCTCGGCCCGGCGGTGCGCCTGCCGCTCGGCGCGCGGGCCGCCGGCCGTCTCGCGCCACGGCGCACGATCGACTTCGGGCTCGCGCTCGTCCCGAGGGACCCGGCCGGGCTCGCCGCGTACGCGGCCGCGGTGTCGACGCCGGGCTCGCCCGAGTACCACCGGTACCTCACGCCCGCGGAGGTCGCGGACCGCTACGGCCCGACCCGGGCGAGCGCCGTCGCGGTCGAGCGCGCGATGCGTGCGTCGGGGTTGCACGTCACGAGCATCTCCGCGAACCGGCTCCTCGTCGACGTCTCGGGCGCGGTCGCACGCGTCGAGGCCGCGTTCCACACCCACCTCACGCGCTACGTGCTGCCCGGAGGGCGGTCCGGCTGGGCGACGGCGACGTCGCCGATGCTCGCGCGTCCGGCCGCGGCGTCCGTCCAGTCCGTGCTCGGCCTCGAGAACCTCGCGGTCCCGCACTCTCAGCTGCGCCGCGCGCCGGCGGTCCGCGTGGTGCGGACCCCGGCCGCCCTACGAACGTCGCGGCCCTCGGTCGCCGCCGCCGGGGCTCCGCACGCGTGCGCGGCCGGGGCGAAGGACGCGCTCGCGGGAGGCGGCTGGACCGACGAGCAGATCGCCGCCGCCTACGGACTCAGCGGGCTCTACGCGCGCGGCGACCTCGGCGCCGGTCAGACGATCGCGCTGTTCGAGCTCGAGCCGTTCTCGACGTCCGACCTCGCGACCTTCGACCGCTGCTACTTCGGCACGAGCCACACGAGCCAGGTGACGACGGTCCCGGTCGACGGCTTCGCGCTCTCGGGTACGGGGAGCGGCGAGTCCATCCTCGACATCGAGGACGTTTCGGCGCTCGCGCCGGCCGCGAAGCTGCTCGTCTACGAGGCGCCGAACACGACGTTCGGCGGGATCGACGAGTACAACACGATCGTCGGGCAGGACCGGGCGAACATCGTGTCGACGAGCTGGGGGGAGTGCGAGGCAGCGCTCCAGACCGCGGCGCCGGGCGCGCAGCAGCTCGAGAACACGATCTTCGAGGAAGCGGCAGCGCAGGGCCAGACGGTCATCTCGGCGGCGGGTGACACCGGGTCCGACGACTGCTCGGGAACCCCGTTCGGCAGCTCGACCGCGGTGCGCCCGTACCTGTCGGTCGACGACCCGGCGAGCCAGCCGTACGTGCTCGGTGTCGGCGGCACCTCCCTGCTCGACACGGCGAACCCGCCGAGCCAGACCGTGTGGAACCACGGCAACGACTGGGGCGGTGGAGGCGGCGGCGTCTCCTCGACGTGGCCGATCCCGTCGTGGCAGTCGGGTTCCGGCGTCCCCGGGGTCGCGACGTCCGGTGGCCGCGAGGTGCCGGACGTGAGCGCGTCGGCTGACGAGTGGCGCGGTGTCACCGTGTACAGCGCGGCGTTCGGGTCGTCGGGCGGCGGCGCGGCGTCCGGGTGGAGCACGATCGGCGGCACCTCGTCCGCGGCACCGATCTGGGCCGCAGTCCTCGCGGACGTCGCCGCGTCGGGCGGGACCTGCGCGTCGCTCCCGGTGACCGCAGGTGGGCCGGACCTCGGCTTCGTTCCGCCCGAGCTCTACGCGCTCGCCGCGTCCCCCGCGAGCTACGCGCAGTCGTTCTCCGACGTGACCGTCGGCAACAACGACGTGTTCGGCCTCGGCCTCGGCTACCGCGCGACCACCGGCTACGACCTCGCCTCGGGCCTCGGCACGCCGATCGTCACGAACGCGACCGGCAGCGGCGGTCTCGCGGCGACGCTGTGCGCGCAGGCGACCGCCCCGGCCCCCGCACGCCCGCAGGTCACCGGCGTCTCGCCAGCGTCCGGGCCGATCGCCGGCGGCACGACCGTGACGATCACCGGCAGCGGCTTCGCAGCGGCCACGCCCGCGAGCGTCCACGTGAGCTTCGGCTCCGCGGTCGCGACGGTCACCTCGGTCACCGCGGGCACGATCACGGTGGTCACGCCTCCCGCGACCGCGACGCCGGGATCCGCGCCCTTCTCGCCGGCCGGCCGGGTCGACGTCGTGGTGACGGCCGGTGCACCCGCGGTGTCGAGCGCGACGAGCGCGGCGGCGACGTTCGAGTACGTCCTGCCGGGCGCGTCCGGCGCGCCGAGCCCGACGGTCTCGGGCATCGGCCCGTCGGGAGCGAACGTCGCGGGCGGGTCGACCGTCACCGTGTACGGCACGGGCTTCGCCGCCTCGCCGCCGACGGTCACCTTCGGCGGCGTGTCGGCGGGCTCGGTGCACGTGCTCAGCGACTCCGAGCTCACGGCCGTCGTGCCGCCCGAGGGCGCCTCGACCGCGTGTGCAACCGGGCCCGGGTTCACCCCGTCCGCAGCGTGCCAGGTCCAGGTCGTCGTCACGAGCGCGGCGGGCTCGAGCCCGACCGCGCCGATCCTCCCGGCGCTCTCCGGAGCGGTCGTCTTCAACGCCCAGGGCGTCGTCGTGCCGACGCCCGAGACCGAGATCGCTCCGGCCGCGACCGAGTTCGACTACGCACCGACCCCGACGATCACCTCGGTCGTCCCCGACCCGGCCGACGCGTCCGGCAGCACGCCCGTCACGATCATCGGCACCGGGTTCAACCTCGACACGTTCGAGTGGGTCAACTTCGGCCCGCCGAGCTCGACCGCGAGCGAGCAGGTCCAGATCAGCTCGATCACGCCCACGCAGATCACGATCGTGCCGCCTGGCGGCTCCGCCGGGCGCAACGGCGCGATCTCCGCGCTCTCGGGCGGCGTGAGCGTCCAGACCCAGGGCGGACTGAGCGCGATCTGGCGCTTCTCGTACGCGGGAATCCCGAGTGTGCGCTCGCTCAGCGTCCTCGGTGGGCCCGTGACCGGTGGCACGCACCTCGTCGTGCGGGGCACGGGCCTCGCGGACGTCACGAGCGTGGACTTCGTGAGCCAGGTGTCCCCGAGCACGTACGGAGGGTCGAGCACCTCGATCCTCACCGCGGTGAGCGCGGGGAGCCTCGGGCTCGTCGTGCCCGCGGGCCTGCCCGGGCCGGTCGACGTCGAGCCGTGCACCCCGACTGCGTGCGCGCGCCCCGACCCCGCGGTGGACACCTTCGTCTACTTCGGCACCGGGGCGCCGTCGCTGGTCCTCGTGCGCCCGACGTCCGGTCCGGCCTCGGGCGGGACACGCGTCGTGCTGTTCGGCAACAACCTCGACGGCGCGCTCGGCGTGCGCTTCGGCGCGCTGTCGACGAGCCGCCTCGGCACTGCGCCCGGCTACCCGGACGGCGATCCGTACGTGCTCGTCGCGGACGCGCCGCCCGGACCCGCGGGTCGCACGGTTCCGGTCTCGATCCTCACGCGCACGGGCGTCACCTCGAGCACACCGGGTGCGACGTTCCGCTACCGGCCGAGCGCGCCGGCGCCGCCACGATCCGTCACCGTCAAGGTCGCGGGAGTCCGCGCGACGCTCACCTGGGTGGCGCCCGCGAGCGACGGCGGCTCGCCGGTGACCTCGTACACGGTCGTCGCGACCACCGCGGGTCAGGCCCCCCTCGTCGCGACCGTCCCGGCGACCGCGCGCCGCGCGGTCCTGCGCGGGATCCTCGCAGGGCGCGCGTACGCGTTCCGGGTGCTCGCGGCCAACGCGCGCTTCGGACGTGGGCCCGCGGCGACGACCGGGACGCTGCTCACGAAGTTCGGTGCCGACGGCTACCGCATCGCGGCGGTCTCGGGCGCGGTCGCCGGGTTCGGCGCCCTTCCGACCCTCGGCGGCGTCGCGGGCGCGGCGACGAGGACGAAGATCGTCGCGATCGCGGGCACCCCGGACGGCGGAGGCTACTGGCTCGCCTCGTCGAACGGCACCGTGTACGCGTTCGGCGACGCGACGCCGTACCCGTTCGCGCACCCCGCGTCGCCCGTCGTCGGGCTCGCACCGGTTCCCGGCGGGGGGTACCTCGAGCTCACCGCGTCCGGCCAGGTCTTCGCGTTCGGGAGGGCCCACCGCTTCGGCGCGCCGGGCGCGTCCAGGACGCGCTCGAGCCCGGCGGTCGCGATCGCCTCGACACCGGACGGGCGCGGCTACTACGTCGTCACGGCCGCGGGCAAGGTCTTCGCGTACGGTGACGCGCACCTCCGGCCCGGCCACGGCGCGGCGCTGCGCGGGCGGGTCGTCGGGATCGAGGTCGCGCGCGACGCGAAGGGGTACTGGCTCGCGGCCGCGAACGGTGCGGTGCGCGCGTTCGGCAGCGCGCCGAGCTTCGGGTCGGTCGCGCCGTCCCGGCTCGAGGGCGCGGTCGTCGGGATCGCCCCCACGGCGGACGGACGCGGATACTGGCTCGCGACCTCGACCGGCTCGGTCTACGCGTTCGGCGACGCCCGCTACGAGGGTCGTGCCGCGCCGGTCACCGGCGGCTACTCCGGGATCGCCACGGTCTGAGCGCGACGCGGGCGCCGCGCGCCCGCCGCATCCGTTCGCGTCGGCGGCGCGAGCTTTCACGAATCGTTCACCCGTGGGTCGCGCGCCAAGCGCGGGACGTCAACCTCCCTCTCCTACGGTCGCGCCCGACAGCCCCGCGGCGCCGGTCGCAGCGCGGGGGAGCTCGTCCCGTCGGGACGTACACGGAGGAGCAACGCGATGCGCAAGACATCAGGAGGGTTCGTCGCCGCAGCAGTGGCGGGGTCGGCGCTCGCGGCCGCCACCGCGGTCGCGCCGACGGCGGGGGCGAGCACGGCCGCGCCGCGCGCGAGCCACGCCGCGTGCAACTGGGCGACGGTCACCTCGGCGGCCGCGTGCGGTGGCATGAAGGCGCTCGTCGCCGCCGCGCAGAAGGAGGGCGTGCTGAACACGATCACCCTTCCGGCCAACTGGGCGAACTACGGCACGCTCATCAAGGAGTTCTCGAACAAGTACCACATCAAGGTCAACGACGCGATCCCGGACGGCTCGAGCCAGCAGGAGCTCAACGCGATCATCCACGAGAAAGGGACCTCCAAGGCCCCTGACGTGCTCGACGTCGGTCCCGCGTTCGCGCTCGAGGGTGCGAGCCAGGGCCTGTTCTCCCCGTACAAGGTGCTCGAGTACAACCAGATCCCGGCGAACGAGAAGGCCGCGAACGCGGCCTGGTACTACGACTACGGCGGCTACATCTCGATCGGCTACAACGCCTCGGACCTCAAGGTCGCGCCGACGTCGTTCAAGAGCCTGACCAACCCCGCGTACAAGGGATCGATCGCGCTCAACGGCAACCCGACACAGGCCGGTGCGGCGTTCGCCGCGGTCTACGCCGCGTCGCTCGCGAACGGCGGCTCGTTCTCGAACATCACGCCGGGCGTCACGTACTTCAAGAAGCTGGCGCAGGACGGCAACTTCATCACGGCGCAGTCCGACGCGACGACGATCGGCAGCGGCCAGGTCAAGGTCAGCATCGACTGGGACTACCTGAACGCCGCGTACGCCGCGCAGCTGAAGGCGAAGGGGATCGACTGGAAGGTCGTGATCCCGACCGACGCGCACTACGCCGCCTACTACGTGCAGGCGATCAGCAAGTACGCGCCGGACCCCGCGGCCGCCCGCCTGTGGGAGGAGTTCCTCTACTCGAACGAGGGCCAGAACGGCTGGCTCGGCGGCTTCGCACGACCCGTGCTGCTCGACCACATGGTGAAGCTCGGGACCGTCGACAGGGCCGAGCTCGCGAAGATCCCCGTGGTGTCGGGCACGCCCTCCTTCCCGTCCCAGTCCCAGCAGAAGGACGCTGCGGCGGTCCTGCTGAAGCTCTGGCCGTCCGTCTAGGAGGTCGGCCGGTCCCCGCGAGCGAGCCGGTGGCGAGATGGCGGTAACGCGGCTGACGGGCGCGCCCTCCCCGGCTCGCTCGCGGATCGGGGCAGAGCGAGGGCCCGCCGCCCCGGGACGTCGGTCCCGGGTCGGCAGGCCCCGCTCGAGGGTCGCTCGGCGGCTGCGGTTCGCGGGCATCGTGCCGTTCGTCGCGTACTTCGCGGTCTTCCTCGTCGTCCCGTCGGTCTCGGTCGTCTCGTCAGCCTTCGAGACCGTGGGCGGCAACTTCACGTGGGCGAACATCACCGCCGCGCTCCAGGGCACGTACCTCGTCTCGTTCGAGAAGAGCCTCGAGCTGTCCGCGATCTCGGCAGGGGTGTCCGCGGTCCTCGGAACCGTCGTGGCGATCGCGCTCGCGTCGACGACCAACGTCGCGGCGCGGCGCGTCGTCACCTCGGCGTCCGCGGTCTTCGCGAACACCGGGGGGCTCCCGCTCGCGTTCGCGTTCATCGCGTCCCTCGGCAACTTCGGCATCGTGACCAAGGTGCTCTCGGCCATGGGGTGGAACCCGTACGACCACGGGTTCAGCATCTACACAATCACCGGCCTCGTCGTCGTGTACTGCTACTTCCTGCTCCCGCTCATGGTGCTCGTCATGCTCCCGGCCGTCGACGGCCTGAGGCGCGAGTGGTTCGAGGCGGCGTCGCTGCTCGGCGCCCGCAGGCGCGACGCGTGGCGCCACGTCGGGATACCTGTGCTCGCACCGGCGTTCCTCGCCGCGCTCATGGTGCTGTTCACCGACGCGTTCGCGGCGTACGCGACGGCCGCGGCGCTCACGAACGGCTCGATACCGATCGTGCCGATCCAGATCGGCTCGCTCATCGAGGGCAACGTGCTCGCCGGTCAGCAGAACGTCGGCGACGCGCTCGGCCTCGGGATGATCGTCGTCGTGGCGGTCGCGGCGACGCTCTACGCGCGGCTCCAGCACCGGGCGGCACGATGGCAGCGCTGAGCGCGCCGCGCGTCGCGACCGCCAGGGCGCACCCGGGCGCGGAGTTCCGCCTCGGCGCCGTCGCGCGCACGGGGGTGCTCGTCGTGGCGGCGCTCTACTTCCTCGTGCCGCTCCTCGCCTCCGCGCGCTACGCGCTCGAGGGCGCGCACGGCAGCTACACGCTCTCGTCGGTCACCGCGCTGTTCCACGACTCGGTGCTGCTCCAGTCGCTCGTGACGTCGGTCGAGATCTCGCTCGGCGCGGCGGCCATCACCCTCGCGCTGCTCACGCCGACCTCGGTCTGGGTCAACCTCCGGATGCCCCGCTGGCGGCGCGCGATGGAGAGCATCACACTGCTCCCACTCGTCGTGCCCGTCGTCGTCGTGGTCCTCGGCATCTACGGCGCGTTCCCCACGGGCATCGTCGCCTCGCCGGTGCTTCTCGCGCTCGAGTATGTCGTGCTCGCGATGCCCTACTCCTACCGGGCGATCGACGGCGGGGTCCAGGCGCTCGACCTCCACACGCTCGTCGACGCGAGCCGTTCGCTCGGCGCCGGTTGGGCTCAGGTGTTCCGGCGGGTGCTCGTGCCGAACCTCCGGTCGTCGCTCCTGTCGGCGGCCTTCATCACGGTCGCGTACTCGCTCGGGGAGTTCGCGATGGCGAACCTGCTGTCGTTCACGACCTTCCCGACCGAGCTGTTCCAGATCGGGACCGAGCAGGTGGGCGAGGCGACCGCCGTGAGCGTCTTCGCGCTCGTGCTGACCTTCGGCGTCCTGCTCGCCCTCTCGCTGTTCGGCGGACGCGGCCGGCGGCGCGCGGTGCGCACGGGGCTCCCCGCCGGGCAGGCTGACGGCGTCGTCGCGGAGCTCGCGGCCGAGGTCGACGCCGTGCTCGGCCACGCCGACCCCGGCCGGCCGGGAATCGTCCACGACGGACCCACGATGCGATGAGCGAGCGGAGCGGGGGCGAAGTCGGCGAGAGGCGCGGGACGCGATGAGCGGGTCGGGCGGCAGCCAATGCGAGAGGTGCGGTGCGCGGTGAGCAGACGAGGAGCGGACATGGGCAGTGAGACGGGCACGCTCGAACACGAGGCCGCGCGGCGCGCGAACGGCCGTCATCTCGACCGCTCGGGCGTGCGGGTCGAGCTCGTCGAGTGCGAACGCCGGTTCGGAGACGTCGCGGCGCTCGATCGCTTCAGCCTCACGATCGAGCCGGGCGAGCTCGTCGCGCTCCTCGGCCCGTCGGGGTGCGGCAAGACGACGGCCCTGCGCGCGCTCGCGGGCCTCGAGCAGACCGACGCGGGCGTCGTCCGCATCGGCGGGCTGGACGTGACCGGCCTGCCGCCGAACCGGCGCGAGCTCGGCATGGTGTTCCAGGCCTACAGCCTGTTCCCGAACATGACCGCCCTCGACAACGTCGGCTTCGGACTCCGCCTCCGCAAGCTCGACGCGCCCACGCGCCGGCGCCGGGCGCGCGAGCTGCTCGACCTCGTCGGTCTCGCCGCACAGGCCGGCCGCTTCCCCCACGAGCTGTCGGGCGGCCAGCAGCAGCGGGTCGCGCTCGCACGCGCGCTCGCGGTCGAGCCGCGCGTCCTCCTGCTCGACGAGCCGCTGTCGGCGCTCGACGCGAAGGTGCGCGCCCAGCTACGCGACGAGATCCGCAGGATCCAGCTCGAGATGGGGATCACGACGCTCTTCGTGACCCACGACCAGGAAGAGGCGCTCTCGATGGCCGACCGCGTCGGGGTCATGGCGTCGGGCCGGCTCCAGCAGCTGGGAGCTCCTGACGAGGTCTACGAGCGGCCCGTGAACGCGTTCGTCGCGGAGTTCGTCGGGTCCGTCAGCCGCGTCCCCGCGACGGTCGGCGCCGGCTCGACCGTCGAGGTGCTCGGCGGCAGGATCCCGCTCCCGGAGTCGCAGGCGGCGTTCGCACCGGGGCGTCGCGTCGACGTCCTCCTGCGGCCGGAGTCGTTCGCCGTGCGGGCCGACCCGCGCGGCCTCGGCCTCGTCGTGCGGCGCTCCTTCCTCGGGCCGGTCATGCACGTCGTCGTCGCCGTGCCCGGCCAGATCGAGGTCCTCGCGACCTTGCCGTCGTCGTCGGCCTCCGAGGTCGTCGTCGGCAGCGCCGTGAGCGTCGAAGCGACGGGGACCCCGCTGTTCGTCACCGAGCCCCGGGAGCTCGACGCGTGAGCGCCGACCGACCCGCTGCCGGAGCGGCGCCGGCGGACGGCGCCGTGCGCGCACGGGTCGCGGCCCGGGCGACGACCGTCGCCGCGACGATCGTGCCGGGCCCGCCGTCGCCGCTCGGCTACCGCACGCTCGCTCGCGCCGCGGGCGAGCCGCTCGCTGCCCGCACGGACCTCGGCGGGGCGGCACCGTCCGGTCCGTTCCGCTCGCTCCTCGTGTTCGTCCACCTCTCCGACCTGCACGTGACCGATCCGCAGAGCCCGGCGCGCGCGGAGTTCCTCGACCGCCACGGGGACCCCGACTCGCCGCTCGCGGCGGCGCTCGGCCGGATCGGCACGTACCGCGCGCAGGAGATGCTCACCTACCAGGTCGTCGAAGCGATGGTCCGCGCGGTCCGGGAGCTCGACGGCGGCCCGCTCACCGGCGCACCACCGGCGTTCGCGGTCTCGACGGGGGACGCGACGGACAACAGCCAGGCGAACGAGCTCGAGGCGTACGTCGCGCTGCTCGACGGCGGGAGCGAGGTCGTGCCGGACTCGGGCGATTCCCGGCGTTACGAGGGGGTCGGCGCCGAGGAGCCCTACGACCCGCGCTACTGGCACCCCGACGGCACGCCTCCGGGTGCGGACGACGACGTGCCGCGCCGCCGTCACGGGCTGCCCGTCGTTCACGGCCTGCTCGACGCGTGCCGTGCGCCGTTCGTCGCGACCGGGCTCGGCCTCGACTGGTACGCGGTCTTCGGGAACCACGACGCGATGCTCGGTGGGACGCTTCCGGTCACGCCCGCGCTCGCGGCGCGCGCCGTCGGCGGCGACAAGCCGGTCGGGCTCGACGAGGGCGTCGACGTCCTCGGGCTGCTCGCGGACAACGAGACCCGCCCGTCGACCGAGGAGTGGGGCGTCGCGACGGGACCGACGCGGCCCGTGACCCCGGACGCCCGGCGCCGGCCCGTGCCCGTCGGGGAGTGGATCGCCGCGCACCTGCCCGGGCACGGCTACGACGAGGTCGCGGCGGCCGCCGAGCGCGCGCACTACGCGTTCGACGCCGGCTCGATCCGATGCGTCGTGCTCGACACGGTGAACCGCGCCGGCGGCTGGCAGGGGTCCCTCACCGCCGAGCAGCTCGCCTGGCTCGAGGCGGAGCTCGCCGCAGGGCACTCGAGGCATCTCGACGCGCTCGGCGACGAGGTCGCGACCGAGGCGCCGGACCGGCTGTTCGTGCTGTTCAGCCACCACAGCCTCGAGACCCTCGTGAACGACCACAGCCCCGACGGCGCGCTCCGCCACCTCGCCGACGACGTGCGCGCGCTGCTCGCCCGCTTCCCGAACGTCGTCGCGTGGTTCAACGGCCACACCCACGTGCACTCGGTGACCCCGCTCCCCGCGGGCGGTGGCGGGCTGTGGCAGGTCACGACCGCGTCGCACGTCGATTGGCCACAGCAGTCGCGCGTCGTCGAGCTCGCGCTCGACGAGACGTCCGGCGACCTCGTCGTCGGCACGGCCGTGTTCGACCACGCGGGCGCGCTCGACCCGCGCGCCGGCGAGCTGCGCGACCCGGTGACGCTCGCCGGCTGGTCGCGCGAGCTCGCCGCGAACGCGTGGCAGGGGCGCGTGCCCGCCGGCGGGACCGACGGTGGCGCCGCTCCGGGACGCGAGCCGCGGTGGGCGGCCGAGCCGGTCGGGCGGGGGGCGGCCGCGGATCGAAACGTCGTGCTCGTCGTCCCCGCCCCGTTCCCGCTCGGCGACACGGTCACGGCCGGCGCGATCTCGGCGCGCGACGCCGCGCAGTCGTGAGCGCGGGCTCGCCCCGTCTCGTCGTCGTGGGCGGCGGGATCCTCGGGACGATGCACGCCGTCGAGGGCGTGCGACGCGGCTACGAGGTCGTCCAGCTCGATCGGGACGCGCAGCCGCGCGGCGCGTCGGTGAGGAACTTCGGGCTCGTGTGGGTGAGCGGACGCGCCGAAGGCGCGGAGCTCGACCTCGCGCTGCGCGCGAGGGAGCGTTGGGAGGAGGTCGCGCTCGTCGCGCCGGGTGCGGGGTTCCGGCCCGCAGGCTCGCTCACGCTCGCGCGCTCGCCCGGCGAGGTCGCGGTCCTCGAGGAGGCGGCCTCGCGCCCGGACGCGGGCCTCCGCGGGCTCGAGCTGCTCACCGCCGGCGAGGCCCGCGCGCTCGTCCCGGCGGTGCGCGGCGAGGTGCTCGCCGCGCTGCACTGCCGGCGCGACGCGCTCGTGGAACCGAGAGCGGTGCTCGGTGCGCTGCGCGACGCGCTCGACGCGTCCGGCGCGTACCGGTTCCTCCCGGGCCTCCACGCGGTCGAGCCCGAGCCGCACGCGGTGCGCGACCACCGGGGCGCGCTCCACGAGGGGGACCTCGTCGTGTGCTGTCCCGGCGCGTCGCCCGGCGGGTTCGCTGCGGACCACCTCGCTGCCGCGCCGCTTCGCCGGGTGCGGCTCCAGATGCTCGAGACCGAGCCGTTCTCCGGTGAGGTCGCGACCGCGATCGCCGACGGCGACTCGCTCCGCTACTACCCGGCGTTCGCGGGGCCGGCCCGGGACGCGCTCGCGCCGCAGGAGCCGGTCGCCGCGCGCTGGCGCGCGCAGCTCCTGCTCGTCCAGCGGCGGAGCGGCCACCTGACCGTCGGGGACACCCACGCGTACGACGAGCCGTTCCCGTTCGACGTCGCCGACGAGCCCGCGCGCCACCTCGGCGAGGTCGCGTCCCGGCTGCTCGGCGGCGCGCTCCCGCCCGTCGAACGGCGCTGGAGCGGCGTCTACGCGGAGGTCACCGACGGCGGCCTCTACCACCGGGCGGAGCTCGCGCCCGGTGTCGTCGTCGTCACCGGAGCAGGCGGGCGCGGGATGACGCTCGCACCCGCGATCGCCGAGGAGACCTTCGCATGAGCACCCAGCGGGACGACCGGATCGAGCTCGTCTGCCTCGACATGGCCGGGACGACCGTGAGCGACGGCGGAGCCGTCGAGGAGGCCTTCGTGTCGGCGATCGGCTCCGTCGGCGTCGGGGACGGACCGGCGCGCGACGAGATGCTCGACTTCGTCCGTTCGACGATGGGCACCTCGAAGATCACGGTCTTTCGTGCGCTCCTCGGCGACGAGTCCCGGGCGCGCGAGGCAAACGCCGCCTTCGAGCACGCCTACCACGACCTCGTCGCAGCGGGGCGCATCGCACCGCTGCCGGGCGCCGCCGAGGCCGTCGCTGCGCTGCGGTCCGAGGGCCGGAAGGTCGCGCTCCTCACCGGGTTCTCGGCCGCGACGCGCGACGAGATCCTCGAGACGCTCGGCTGGCGCGACCTCGTCGACCTCGCGCTCTGCCCGTCGGAGGCCGGCCGTGGCCGGCCGTGGCCGGACATGGTGCTCACGGCCGTGCTCCGGCTCGAGATCTCGGACGTCGCGCACGTGGCGGTCGCGGGCGACACCGCCGCCGACGTCGAGTCCGGCCTGCGGGCCGGCGCGTCGGTGTGCGCGGGCGTTCTCACGGGCGCGGACCGCCGGGACCGCCTCGAGGCCGCCGGCGCGACGCACGTCCTCGCGTCGGTCTCGGAGCTGCCGTCCGTGCTCGCTACGAGGTCGCGAGCCGCTCCGCGATGACTCCGGGCAGCGACGGCCGGCCGAGCAGCGGTCCCTGCGCGTGGGCGCAGCCGAGCTCGCGGAGGGTCGCGAGCTGCTCGTCGGTCTCGACGCCGTCCGCGATGACCGCGAGGCCGAGCGACGTGCTCATCGTGAGCGTCGCGACGACGATCGCCCGGTCCTCGAAGCCGTGCGCGAGGCCGGCGACGAACGACCGGTCGATCTTCAGCGCGGAGAACGGAAAGCGCCGGAGCGCGGCGAGCGACGAGTAGCCCGTCCCGAACGAGTCGATCGCGAGCCGCACCCCGAGACGGCCGAGGCGCGTGAGCGCGAGGACGTCCTCGTCGGTCGCGTTGGCGTCCTCGGTGAACTCGACCTGGAGCCGCGAGGGCGCGACGCCCGTCTCGCGGAGCACCGACGCGATCTCGGTCGCGAGCGCCGGGTGGCGGATCTGGTGCGCCGGGAGGTTCACCGAGCAGAGCAGGGTTCGCGCCGCCGGGTGCACGCGCTCCCACTGCTGGAGCTGCGCACACGCGGCGCGCACGACGTAGGCGCCGAGGTCGACGGCGCGAGCAGTCGACTGCGCGAGCGGGACGAAGCGGGAGGGCTCGAGAAGTCCGAGCTCGGGGTGCTCCCAGCGCACGATCGCCTCGACGCCGAGCATCGCGCCGGTCGCGAGCTCGACGATCGGCTCGTAGTACAGGACGATCTCCCCCCGGTCGAGCGCGCCCGCGAGCTCGGACTCGAGGATCTTCGACTCGACGGCGACGCGCTCCATCTCGGAGTCGAACAGCCGGAACGAGCCCGGGCTCGACCGCTTCGCCTCGAGCAGCGCGAGCCCGGCACGTCGCAGCAGCTCGCCGACGTCGACGCCGTCCGCCGCGTGCGCCGCGCCGACGGTCGCCCGCAGCGCGAACGTCCCGACGGACGCGTCGAGCGGCGCGTCGACTGCGTCGACGAGCGCGCCGATCGCGGCCGCGAGCCTTGCTTCGCCGACGTCGCGGAGCGCGACGACGAACTCGTCGCCGCCGAGGCGACCGACGACCCCGCGCGACCCGGTCGAGCTCACGAGCCGCGCCGCGAACGCGGCGAGCAGCTCGTCACCGACGTGGTGGCCGAAGGTGTCGTTCACGTCCTTGAAGTCGTCGAGGTCCACGAGCGCGAGCGCGGTCGTCGCTTCGGACGCGGCGACCTCCTCGGCGAGGAGCTCGAGGAAGTGGCCCCGGTTGTGCACGCCGGTCAGGCTGTCGACGCGCGCCTGACGCCGCATCTCGGCCTCGATCGCTCGCCGCTCGGTGACGTCCTCGGCGATCCCGACGACGGCCCGCACCGCACCGTGCTCGTCGCGGAGCGGCGCAGCCGAGATCGCCAGCTCGATGCGCGAGCCGTCACGCCGCCGCCGTGTCGCTTCGAGGCGCGAGAAGGGCCCGCCGGCGACGACGCGGCCGCGGAGCTCGTCGAACTGCGCCACGTCGTCCGGACCGACGAAGGGCAGGGGTCCGCCGAGCGCCTCGGCCTCGCTCCAGCCGAAGAGCTGCGCGGCGGCAGGGTTCCAAAGCTCGACGGTCCCGGCCGGGTCGACGACGTACACCGCGAGCGGCGACGCCGCGACGACGGCGCGCAGCAGCTCGCCCTCGCTCCATCCGTCGCCGGCGGGCCGAGCGCCCTCCGGTTCCGTCGACTCCTCGCCCGAGGCCGCCGGCGCACGCCGGGCCGCCGCGCGACGCTGCGTCACGTCGTGCGCGGCGACGCGGGCCCCGACGGCGCGGGTCGACGACCCGTGGCCCACCTGCCGGACGTGCCCACCGCCGCTCCCCGTGCCACCGCCATCGTGCGACCATCTTCGCAGATGCGCGGTCGCGCGCGATTCTTGCACGCGGTGCCGGGTGGCTCAGCCCGGTCGGCACGCGCGCGGCTCGGGCGCGGGCGTGACCGCGGCACCCGCCGCGACCTCGGTGCGCCCCCGCGCGCGCACGGCGCGCAGCGCGACTGCGGTGGCGACGGCGGCAGCGCCGCACGCGAGCACGACGACGAGACCGGCGTCGCCGACGCCGAGCAACTTGAGCGACGACACCGCGAGCACGGCGGTGATCACCGGACGCAGGTAGGTCGAGGAGGACGTCGACGCCGAGAGTCGCGACCCGAGGTAGATCGCGGGGAGCGCGCCGACGAGGAGCGAGATCGTCACGCCCAGTCGGACCTGGCCGAAGAGCGCCTGGCCGAGCGCGGCGGACGCGACGAGCGGAATCGACTGCACGAGGTCCGTCCCGACGAGCTCGCGGCCGTCGAGCGCGGGGTAGCAGTACATGAGCGCGACGATCATCAGCGACCCCGATCCGACCGAGGTCATGCCGACCACGAGCCCGCCGAGCACGCCGACCACGAGCGTCGGGACGCGACGCACCGCGATCGGGCCGTCCGCCGCCCGCGGGTGCACGCCCTTCCTCCGGTCGAGGAGCGAGCGCCCGACGACGCCGGCGACCGCGACCGCGAGCGCGGAGCCGAGCGCGAGCTCGATCGCGTGGGACAGCGCCGGACCGGACGCGAGCGAGCCGACGAGGTAGGCGCCGAGGAATCCCGAGGGCACCGAGCCCGCGGCGAGCCACCGCACGATCGGCCAGTGGACCGTGCGGCGCCGGATGTGGACGGCGCTCCCGACCGGCTTCATGAACACCGACGCGACGAGGTCGCTCGAGACCGCGGCGGCCGGGCTCACGCCGACCAGGAGCACGAGCACGGGGGTCATGAGCGCGCCCCCGCCCATCCCGGTGAGCCCGACCGCGAGTCCGACGATCGCGCCGGCGAGGACGATGAAGCCGTGGAGTCCCATTGCCCTAGTACTCCTACTAATTCAGTAGGAATCACTGTATCAGTTTGATATGACTGGGGAGAGTCCCGCACGCCGTAGATTGGCGACCGGGCAGGCGGCGCGCCGGCCGCCCGGGCCGCCGTCGAGGGGATGTCGGGAGTGCGTGCACGATGAGCGGCCTCGACCCCCTCTGGCTCGTGCTCGCCGGCTTCGGCGGCGGCGTCGCCGGGAGCGTCGCCGGCCTCGCGTCGCTCGTGAGCTACCCGGCGCTTCTCGCGGTCGGCCTCTCGCCCGTCGCGGCAAACGTGTCGAACACCGTCGCGCTCGTCGCGTCGAGCACCGGGTCGGTGCTCGGCTCCCGCCCCGAGCTCCGCGGCCAGCGCGCGCGTGCGAAGCGGCTCGGCGTGAGCGCGGTGCTCGGAGGCGCGACCGGCGGCCTCCTCCTGCTCGCGACCCCGGCCGGGTCCTTCGAGCTCGTCGTCCCCTGGCTCATCGGGCTCGCCTCGATCGGGGTGCTCGTGCGGAGGCGGACGTCGGCGGACGCGCACGCCACGAGCCACGAGCTCGGCTGGGCGCTCCCGGTCGGCGTCTTCCTCGTCGGGATCTACGGCGGCTACTTCGGCGCAGCGGCGGGCGTGATGCTGCTCAGCTTCGTCCTCTACAGCACCGGCGAGACGCTCGCCCGCGGGAACGCGATGAAGAACCTCCTCGCGGGCGCAGCGAACGGGATCGCCGCGGTCGCGTTCGCCGTGTTCGGGCCCGTGCACTGGCTCGCGGTGCTACCGCTCGCCGCCGGCTTCCTCGCCGGCGGCCGCATCGGTCCCGCGATCGTGCGGCGGGCTCCCGCGACTCCGCTGCGGGTGCTGATCGCGTGCGCGGGTCTCGGGCTCGCCGTCCATCTCGGTCTCGACGCATACCGCTGAGCGCCGCGCGCCGGGCGGCGGAGATCGCGACGCGGTTCATCGCAACGTAAGGCTCGCATGCCACGGTTGCGTCCTTGGGAGCGCTCCGAGCACGGTGGACGCGGGCCGCCGCTCTCGCCGTGGTCGCGGGACTCGTCGCGCTCGCGCTGTTCTCGGCGCTGCACCCGTCCGGCGCCGCGCATCGGGCGGCGAGGGCCGCGGCGCCGCACCGCACCGCACGCGCCGCCCGGGGCGCGGTGACGCGCGTCCCCGCGGCAGCTCGCCGCCGCGCGGCGCACGTCGTGCGCGCCGCCACGATCCCGCACCTCGCGCCCCCGGAGCGCTTCGTCCCCCTGCCGGGCACGCTGTTGCCGGGAGAGGGCGGTTGGCGCCCCTACGGGCGCAAGGTCGGCGGGATGACCGCGGTCTACGAGATGCACCTCGCGACGGGCCCGGCGTTCCCGGGCGCGCAGGTGGGCATCGCCTGGATGGACACCTCGCTGCTGCGCGCGACGCTCTACTCGGGCAGCACGATCCCGGGCGGCGGCCCCTACCGGCACAGCGCCCCCGTCGGCGGCAGCGCGGCGCGCACGCTCGTCGCGGCCTTCAACGCCGGGTTCCTCATGGACAACACGAACGGCGGCTACTTCACGGACGGCAAGGTCGTCGCGCCGCTGCGCGTCGGCGCGGCGTCGGCGGTGATCTACAAGAGCGGGCGGATCACGGTCGGGATGTGGGGACGGGACGTGCGCATGACGCGGGCCGTCGCCGCGGTCCGCCAGAACCTGAACCTGCTCGTCGACCACGGGCGGCCCGTGCCGGGGCTGAACCCGAACGACACGAGCGTGTGGGGCTACACGCTCGGGAACCAGGCCCACGTGTGGCGGTCGGGGCTCGGGGTGACCCCCGGCGGCGCGCTCGTCTACGTGGCAGGGGCGGACCTCGACATCACGGAGCTCGCGGACCTGCTCGTGCGCGCCGGATCGGTGCGGGCGATGGAGCTCGACATCAACACCGACGCGGTGAGCTACTCCACCTACAACCCGACGCTCGCGACGGGCGCCGCGAGCCCGTCCAACGGCACCGACCTCGTCGCCGGGATGGTCGGCACGCCGGCGAGGTACTTCTACCCGTGGTGGTCGCGCGACTTCTTCACGATGTCGGCGCGTACGACCCGCTAGCCGCCGCGCCGGTTGCGCCGCGCCCGCCGGGCGGGGACCTGGAGACGCGAGGCCGCGTCGAGCATGCTCGCGGCCGATGGACGACGCCTGGGCGGATCTCGCCGACCGGTTCGTGGACGGGGCGTACGCCTCGCTCAAGGGCAAGGTCCGCACCTACGTCCTCCACCACCAGCTCCTTCAGCACCTGCCCCCTCCGCCGGCGCGGGTCCTCGATGTCGGGGGCGGCGCGGGCCACCAGGCGTTACCGCTCGCGCGCGCCGGCTACGAGGTCACGATCCTCGACCCGTCCCCGGCGATGCTCGAACGGGGGGAGGCGCTCCTCGCCTCCGAGCCCTCCGAGGTTCGCGAGCGGCTCGCCTTCGTCGAGGCCCGTGGCGAGGACGCGTTCGGGGCGACCGGAGGTCGGGGATTCGACGCGGTGTGCTGCCACGGGGTCCTCATGTACGCGGAGCGCCCGGAGCCACTCGTCGCGTCTCTGTGCGAGTGCGCCGCGCCGGGAGGCCTGGTCTCGATCATGGCCCTCAACGCGAGGACGCTGGCCGTCCGGCCCGCGCTCGAGCGCCGCTGGGCCGACGCGCTCGCCGCGTTCGACGCCGGCGGGGAGCTGGGCGTGCTCGGTGTCGAGACGCGCGCGGACACCGTCGAGGGGCTGTCCGCGCTGCTGCTCGAGCACGGCGTCGACGAGGTGGCCTGGTACGGCGTGTGGCTGTTCTCCGACTGGATGGAAGCCGGCTCCTCGCGCGACGAGGACGCCGCGGCCGTCGCGCCGGTCGAGCTGGAGGCCGCGCGGCGCGACCCCTACCGCCAGCTGAGCCGCGTGTTCCACTTGCTCGGCCGGCGACCGAGGCAGCCGACGACCTGAACAGGAAGGTGAGGCTCCTCCGAGGCCCGCGCCGGCGGGCACCGAGCCGATCGAGCGCGGTCGGGGCGCATCGGACCGGGGCGCATCGGACAGACGTGCATCGGACCGGCGCGCGGGGCGCCACCGCGGTCGGCACGTCCGTCGAGGACGCTCGGCCATACTGGTGCGATGTGGCGAGCGTCCGCGGCCAGCTGATGTACCTGCCTGCGCACTTCGCCGCCGACGACGGCACGCTCGAGGGGCTGCTCGACGGCGCCGTGACCGGCGATCTCGTGACGGTCACGCCGTCCGGCCCGACGGCGACGTTCCTGCCCGTCGCCTACGACGCCGAGGCCGGCGCGCGCGGCGCGCTCCTCGGGCACCTCGCGCGGGCGAACGACCAGTGGCGCGCGCCGGTGCTCGGCGAGGCCCTGATGATCCTGCACGGTCCGGACGCGTACGTCTCGCCGTCGTGGTACGCGTCGAAGCCCGAGTACGGCAAGGTGGTGCCCACCTGGAACTACCTCGTCGCTCACGTCTACGGCCGACTCGTCGTCCACGACGACACGGTCTGGCTCGAGTCGCTCGTGCGGCGCCTCACCACCCGCCACGAGCAGGGGCGGGACCTCCCCTGGTCGGTGGACGACGCGCCCAGCTCGTTCGTCGCCGCGCAGCTGCGCGCGATCGTCGGCGTCGAGCTCGTGATCGATCGGGTGGAAGCGAAGGCGAAGTGGAGCCAGAACCGGTCGGAGCAGGACATCGCGGGCGTGACCGAGGGGCTGGAGGCCGCGGGCCGCGACGACGCCGCAGCGGCGATGCGGTCGGCCAATCGCGCATGACCCGGAAGTCGACGTGGTCCTCGCGCCACGACGTGTCCCCGGTCTCTCGGAATGCGAACCGCGAGCCGTCGGTCGAAGGGCCGACGAACAGCCTGGCTGCCCGGCACTCGTAGGTCCGCCGTGATGGGTACGCCACGTGAGGGCGCTCCACCCGGTCGCCTGCACCCCCGCAGCAGGGTCGCCGGTCCGGAAGCGAATTCCAGAACGGATCACCTGCTGGCGGCCGACCTCCCGGCGCAGACGGTCATCGCACGATCCTCCCCGTCGCTTCGCTCGCTGTGCTCATGTGACCGGGGCCTTCGTCGAGTCCATCGCGGTCGGAGGAGGGGGGCTGCTCGGCATGCGCGCGCGACGATCCGAGGTGCAGCGGGATCGCCTCGTCGATGAGCACCTCGACCTCGTCGCGGAAGTGGCCAGCCGCCACACAGCCGGGAAGGTCGGGGACATGCGCGCCTCAGGCCTCGCCTCTTTTCGGCTCCTCGCGAACGAG